>Ga0315286_10005875_pt1 | contig 11896 bp, 10 predicted proteins | sample YL17G10_0_MG_FD_205038 | JGI IMG/M metagenome (GOLD analysis project Ga0315286, IMG submission 205038) | Sediment microbial communities from Yellowstone Lake, YNP, Wyoming, USA - YL17G10_0 | ecosystem: Environmental > Aquatic > Freshwater > Lake > Sediment | place: USA: Wyoming | collected... | reverse complement strand
CTCGCCAGCGAGATGCGCGAGACTCCCAGGTGGGCGCGCAGCTTGCGCCAGGAGATCTGTCTCGAACCGGCGACCATGACCAGAAAGAAATTCTCTTTCACACTCCTGAACAGGATGCTGCGGATGACCTGCCCGGGCATCTGCCCGCGTTCGCTGGCAGCCTGTTCGAGCGATCCCGGCTGTTGCTGGTGCTCAAATAACCGATAAGGAATATGAAGAAGGTCCAGAACCTGCGTGGCGCGGGTGGAGACAAGCATGAGCAAGAATATACCACACGAGCATGCGGCTAAACGCGAGGGAAGAGTATTTAATAATAAACTGCCAACGATAACGGAAATCAGATATTTATTGGATATAATCAGTCAGATAATTTTGATAAGCATTCCTTTGATAAAGGAATTTCGGATGAAAAAAGAAAAACTTCTTGACCTATATTATCAGATGACCCTTATCCGCCACCTCGAGGAGAGCGGCGCAGAGTTATACCAGGTCGGAAAGATCGGAGGCTTCATGCACCTGTATATCGGGCAGGAAGCTGTGAGCACCGGTTTGATCGCGGCACGCAAGCCACAGGACAGGGTCATTACTGCCTATCGCGATCACGGTGTGGCGATCAACTGCGGCATCCCGGCAAACGAAGTGATGGCGGAATTGATGGGTAAATCCACCGGCATCTCAAAAGGTCGCGGCGGCTCGATGCACATGGCGGATGTAAGCAGGAATTTCTGGGGCGGGCATGCGATCGTTGGGGCCCACATGCCACTCGCTGCGGGGCTGGCTCTGGGTGATAAGTATGCCGGGCGGGATGGCGTAACGATCTGCATGTTTGGGGAGGGAGCCACCAATATCGGTTACTTCCATGAGGCGGTGAACCTGTCGAAAGTGTGGGAACTGCCTTTGCTATGGGTATGCGAGAATAATATTTACGGCATGGGGACGGATGTGAGACGAGCCTCGGCTGTGTCAGAGATCCAGCAGAAGGCGGAAGGTTACGGAATAGCCCATACTGGTGTGGACGGGATGGATGTGATCGCAGTCTTTAACGCAGCGATCAAGGCATTGGAAGAAATTCGCAGCGGCAGCGGACCTCAGATGCTGGAGATCAAAACATACCGCTTCCGCGGACATTCCATGGGTGATCCGGAGCGCTATCGTAAAGCCGAAGAAGTGAGAGCCTGGCAGGAGCATGATCCGATCAAAAACTTCCATGCTTACCTGGTAAAGAACCGGAAGGCAACAGCCAAGGCGCTCGTGGAAATTGACTCGCATGCGAGAGCGGATGTTCAAAAAGCGATCGAATTCGCCGAGGCAAGCCCGGAGCCTGGTCTGGATACACTCTTCGATCATGTCTACGCGGAGGAGATGTAGCATGACCCGGCTCACAATGCGCGAAGCGATCTCCCAGGCCATGTGGGAGGAGATGGAAAGGGATGCGAACATCTTCATCCTGGGAGAAGAAGTTGGCGTCTGGGGCGGCTCGTATGCGGTCACCAAGGGATTCTTCGATCATTTTGGCGGGGAACGTGTTCGTGATACACCCATCTCCGAAGCAGCCATAGTCGGCGCGGCGATCGGGGCGGCATTGACCGGTCTGAGGCCGATCGCGGAGTTGATGACGATCAATTTCGCTTTTTCCGCAATGGACCTGATCGTTAATGAAGCCGCAAAGTTGCACTACATGTTTGGCGGTCAGTTCGTTTTACCGCTGGTGATCCGCGCCGTGAGTGGCGGTGGGCGCCAGCTGGGTGCCACCCATTCGCAAACGCCAGATGTGATTTTTGCTCATTTTCCCGGTCTGAAGGTGGTTTCTCCCGGCACGCCGGAAGACGCAAAGGGGTTGTTAAAGTCAGCCATCCGCTCGGATGATCCGGTCTTGTTTATCGAGAATGCCACCATGTACCAGACCAAGGGGGAGGTACCGGAAGGCGATTATGTCATCCCCATTGGCAGATCAAAGATCCAGCGACCCGGGAAGGATGTCACCATCGTGACCTATTCCAAGGGTCTGGAAATATCCTTGCAGGCGGCAGAGACTCTTTCCGGGGAGGGTGTACAGGCAGAGGTTGTGGACCTACGGACATTGCGACCGCTCGATATGGGACCGGTGATCGAGTCATTCATGAAGACCAACCGGGCGGTGATCGTTGAAGAAGGCTGGAAATCCTACGGCGTGGGAGCGGAAGTATCCAGCCGTATTTATGAGCAGGCTTTCGACTACCTCGATGCTCCGGTGGTGCGGGTGGCTCAGAAGGAAGTGCCGCTGCCGTATAATCGTTCCCTGGAGCAATCTGCCTTGCCGCAAGCCGCAGACGTGGTCGCGGCTGTGAGGGAGGTGCTTTAATGGCTGAGACCATCCGCATGCCCAAACTTGGTTTCGACATGGCCGAGGGGAAACTCATTCGTTGGGTCAAGAAAGTCGGCGAGACCGTCGCCAAGGGCGAGGTCATCGCGGAGATAGAGACCGACAAGGCAAATGTGGAAGTGGAAGCCTCGCAAAGCGGAGTCGTCCGCCGACTGGTGGTTGATGAAGGGACGAGCGTACCTGTCGGAGCACCGATCGCAATCGTCGGATCTGCTGACGAAGTAATCCAGGAACCGGCGTTAGAAGTAATGGCTGAACAAGCTCTTCCTGTACAAATCTCTACTGAAAGGCTAGGATCAAGCAAGGCTGTTGTTCGATCCGAAGGGAAGAAACCCGCTCTCTCAAAGCCTTCACCTCTGGCAAGAAGAATGGCAATCGAAAATAAGGTGGATTTAACCACTATTAAAGGTAGTGGTCCGGGTGGACGAATCGTCCGCCGTGATGTCGAAAGGTCGCTGGCAGGTGGATCCACACAATCAGATCAAGAAGTATCCGGGATTTCTGGAAAACCTGATCGGGGATTGCCAATTGGTCTGACACCCGCTGATGATAAGGTCCCTCAATCCAAACTACGCCAGGCCATCGCCCGCCGCATGGTTGCTGCAAAATCGGGTATCCCGCACTTTTATGTCTCCCATGAATATAAAATGGATGCGCTGATGGATTTGCGCTCGCAATATAATCGAATCATTCCGGAAAACAAGAAATTATCTGTAAATGATTTCATCATAAAAGCAGCTGCATTGGCGCTGCGACAGTTTCCCAACCTTAACGCTTCGTTGGATGGCATTACCATTATCAGGCACAAGGAGATCAATATCGGTGTAGCCGTGGCGGTGGATGATGGCCTATTAACGATCGTATGCCGCTCGGCAGATAATAAATCCTTGCAGCAGATTGCTGAAGAAATGAAAGCCATGGCATCCCGGGTACGTGATGGCAAGGTGAAACCAGATGATATCGAAGGCTCGACTTTTACTGTTTCCAACCTGGGTATGTACGATGTGGAGAACTTTACCGCCATCATCAACCCACCCGAGGCGGCAATACTGGCGGTAGGATCTGCGCGCCAGGAGGCAGTGGTGGCGGATGGTGAAATCAATGCTGGTTGGCGGATGAAAGCCACGATCTCGGTGGACCACCGCATCAGCGCCGGGGTGGAGGCGGCAGAATTCATGCAAGCGCTGGCGATTCACCTCGAGGAACCATTACACCTGCTGCTCTGATTTCAATCAGGAGAGTTGCATGACAAACGATCAAGTCCGCAGAGCCAATGACGAAACCCATTCCGCCTGGGATACAAATGCAGCCTACTGGGATGAGAAAATGGGAGAGGGTAATGATTTCGTAAACATTTTGCAATGGCCGGCAATCCAGCGGCTGCTGAACCCCCAACCGGGGCAGCGTATCCTGGATATCGCCACCGGCAATGGCCTGACCGCCCGAAGGCTGGCTGACCTTGGCGTAAGGGTGACGGCTTTTGATTTTTCCGCAGAGCTGATTGCACTGGCTAGTAAAAAGGCTGGATCGCGGGTTCCGATAACATACCATGTGCTGGATGCCACGGACGAGGCCGCCCTGCTGGCTTTGGCTGAACAACCATTTGATTCCGCCCTGTGTAACATGGCTCTCTTTGATATCGCCGACGTCCAGCCGCTCTTCCAGGCCCTTCCCAATATGCTCAAGCCTGGCGGCTGTTTCGTTTTTTCGATCTGCCATCCCTCATTTAATAATTCTTCCAGCAAGCGCGTTGTGGAAGAGATGGATAATTCAGGCAGGATCGAGACAACTTATTCTGTGCAGGTCTGGCGTTATATGAGCCCTTACTCTGCACATGGCATAGCCTTGAATGGGCAACCCGTGCAACAACTATATTTTGAACGCCCGCTGCAATATTATTTCAACCTTGGATTCTCCAAAGGTTTTGTCCTTGACGGTTTCGAGGAACGTGCTTTCCCATCCGAGGTTCCTCAGAAGAGTCCTCTTGGCTGGGGTGGAAATTTCAGCGAAATCCCGCCTGTGCTGGTGGCGAGATTACGGCTCCCGTCCGCTCCCTGATCCCAGGAATATTTCAGCCTCTATTCTTCCCAATTTACGTCGGCTCCCCGGTGAACCACATCTTCTTCCTCATCGAGTTCCTCGACGAACTCATCTTCGGAGTGACCGATGCAGCCTGGCCATTCATCAAAACCGAATTACATCTGAACTACACGCAAATCGGCATCCTGCTTACCGTCCCCGGATTAATATCCAGTATTGTTGAACCTTTCCTCGGCATCCTGGGGGATATTTGGAAGCGCCGCCTGTTAATCCTGGGAGGTGGCGTATGTTTTACGCTGGCATTATTTATTACCAGCCTGAGTTTCAGTTTCGTCCTGCTGCTCATTTCTTTCTCTCTGTTCTATCCAGCCTCCGGGGCATTTGTCAGCCTTTCCCAGGCATCCCTGATGGATGCTGACCCGGGGCGCCATGACCATAACATGGCACGCTGGACCTTTGCTGGCTCGTTGGGAGTGGTAATCGGGCCGTTGCTGCTGGTGGGGATGTCAGCCATCGGATTTGGCTGGCGCGGCGTGTTCCTGACACTGGCATTTTTAGCCGGGATCCTGCTGGTCTTCGCCTGGAGGCAGATCCAGCACGATCCCATTCACCTTCCCCAAACGCCGTTTTTTTCGGGTATTTTTACCGGATTGAAGGACTCTTTCGCAGCGATAAAAAAGCCGCAAGTCTTTCGCTGGCTTGTGCTGCTCGAATTCTCTGACCTGATGCTGGATGTCCTGCTGGGATTTCTGGCTCTCTATTTCCACGATGTGGCTGGTCTCACCGAGATCCAGTCCGTCAGTGCGGTCATCGTCTGGCTTGCAGCCGGTTTGCTGGGTGATTTCCTGCTTATTCCCCTCCTAGAAAAGGTGGACGGACTGAAATACCTGCGATATAGTGTCATCCTGGAACTTCTACTTTTCCCGGCTTTTTTGCTTGTTCCCATGCCCTGGTTAAAACTCATTTTGGTAGGCTTGTTGGGCTTCTTTAATTCCGGCTGGTATGCCATCCTGAAAGGCCGCCTCTATTCTGCACTCCCGGGGAGATCCGGCACGGTAATGGCCCTGGATAACTATGCCGGATTGATCGGGGGTTTACTCCCGTTTGGGATCGGTCTCGCCGCGGATGCATTCGGTTTGCAATCGGCCATCTGGCTGCTGCTGGCAGGTCCAGTTGCCCTGTTTATCGGTTTACCCGTCATACACAGATCAGAGCCCGTAAGATGATGAAAACAAAGATATTGAATCACTCCATCTATATCCATGTTCCCTTCTGCATCCACCGCTGCGCCTACTGCGACTTTAATACCTATGCAAAGCAGGAGATACTTCTTCCGGCTTATATCGACGCTCTTTGCCGGGAAATTTACTGGTTATCAGAGCGAGCGCCCCAACGACTGCCTGTCCATACGATATTCTTCGGCGGTGGAACGCCTTCATTGCTTTCTACCCCTCAGTTTGATGCAATCCTGAAGGCTGTTAAGCAAAATTATGATCTCCTACCTCAGGCTGAAATATCCCTCGAAGCCAATCCCGGTACGGTCACTCTCCAATCTCTGCGGGACCTGAGAAGCCTTGGTTTTAATCGGATCAGCCTGGGAGTCCAATCCGCCCACCCGGAAGAACTACTCCAGTTGGAGCGTATTCATGATTATTATGATGTTATCAATGCGGTGACCTGGGCGCGGCTTGCGGGCTTCGACAACCTGAACCTGGATCTGATCTTCGGCCTGCCGGAGCAATCCCTCCGTCGGTGGCAGGAAACCATTCAATTAATTCTCAGCCTGCATCCGAAACATCTCTCGCTCTACGGATTGACTCTGGAGCACGGGACGCCCTTCGGTCGCTGGGCTCAGCGCGGACTGCTGCCTGTGCCCAATCCCGATGCAGCCGCGGACATGTACGAGTGGGCGAGCGAGGTTTTGGAAATGGCGGGTTATCAGCAATACGAGATCTCCAATTGGGCAAAACCGGGCAGGGAATGCCTTCATAACCTGCAAACCTGGCGGGGAAAACCTTACCTGGGTTTTGGCGCTGGCGCTCACGGTTGCGCGAACGGAATGCGAATCTCGAATGTATTACGAATCAAGACCTACATCGAGCATCTGCAACCTGACCGGCTTTCCGAAAAAAAACCTTTTCCATTGTCACCCGCCACCTCACACCAAATAAACCTGTCTGTGCAGGATGAAATGCAGGAGACCATGTTGACCGGCTTGCGGCTGACAAAAGAGGGTGTGAACGCAGAATCCTTTCTCGACCGGTTTGGAGTTCAGATGCAGGATGTGTTTGCCGGGGAAATTAAAGAATTAATCGAACTCGATCTGCTTGAATGGGCAAGCCCGATCCTTCGCCTTACGAAACGGGGGCGATTGTTGGGAAACCGGGTCTTCATACGATTCGTATAATGAAACCCTTTGTTGGGGCTCCGAGGTCACCCGATGATTAATTGTTACAAGTAGTTCTCAACAGAGGATAAATGACTTTGACGGCTGGGTGAACTTCTCTTATAATCAGGCGGCTGGCTTCATCCCAATTTGGAAAGGTTGTCCCATGAAAGAATACAACACCGAGTTTATCCGAAATATCGCCCTGGTCTCCCATGGTTCGGGCGGAAAGACCATGCTGGCCGAGGCTTTCCTGCATGCCAGCGGAGCCATCACACGCCTGGGGAAAATCGATGACGGCACAACTACTTCAGATTTCGAAGACGAAGAGATCCGCCGCAAACTCTCGCTCTCGACGAGCATCGTCCCCGTTGAATACAAGGACCACAAGATCAATGTCCTCGATACGCCGGGTTATACAGATTTCATCGGTGAGGTCATCTCGGCTTTGCGCGTGGCGGATGGTGTCGTGATCCTGGTGGATTCCGTCGCCGGCCTCGAAGTAGGCACCGAGATCGCCTGGGGCTATTGCGACACGTTCAAATTGCCTCGCTTCCTGGTGGTGAACAAAATGGACCGCGACAACGCTGATTTCAACAAGGCGCTCGCGTCTGTTCAGGAATTTTCCCCCACGCGTTTGATCCCGGTGCAGCTGCCCTGGGGCGAGCGGACAAATTTTAAAGGGGTGATCGACCTGATCACGATGAAGGCTTATGCAGGGGATGGCAAGAATGCTGAGGAGATTCCCGCTGATCTGAAACCGGCAGCCGAAGAAGCCCGCACCAGACTCATCGAAGCCGCGGCGGAAGGTGAAGACAGCCTGCTGGAAAAGTACCTTGAAAGCGGTGAACTGACTGCTGAAGAATTGATGCGCGGCCTGAAAGCCATCGTTCGTTCAGATACCTATATTCCGGTGTTTGTAGCCAGTGGAGGCCATGAAAAAGGCGTCCTGCCTTTACTGGATGCCGTCATTAATTTATTCCCATCCCCGCAGGAGATCACGGAAGTTGTTGCGCAAGGGAAGAGCGGCGAAGAGAAACTCACGGCATCCGATTCGGGTCCTCTGGCAGTGTATGTCTGGAAGACTACCGCCGATCCTTTCGTCGGGAAACTGACCTATTTCCGGGTCTACTCTGGCTCTCTCCAGGGTGATGCGCGCATCTGGAACCAGAATAAAACCACCGAGGAGCGCATGGCTGGATTGTCCATTCTGCGCGGCAAGGAGGCCATGCCGATCAAGGTCGTCCACAGCGGCGATATTGGCATTGTGGCAAAATTAAGCATCACCTCCACCGGCGATACTCTCAGTGACAAGGCGCACCCGTTGACCCTGCCTGTGCCGAATTATCCCCATGCCCTTTTCCGGGTGGCGATTAAACCCAAGACCCAGGCTGACGCGGCCAAGATCAGCCCGACACTGACCAGGTTGAGTGAGGAAGACATGACCCTCACCTGGTACCAGGAGCATGCCACCGGTCAAACCATCCTGCAGGGTATGGGCGACCAGCATATCGATGTAGCCATCCGGCGCGCTGAAGGTAAACTTCAGGTGGGTCTGACAACTGCCGAGCCCAAGGTGCCATACCGCGAAGGGATCACCAAGAAAGCCGATGCCATGTACCGCCATAAGAAACAATCCGGCGGCTCCGGTCAATTTGGTGAGGTCTGGCTCAGGATTGAACCATGCCCGGAAAAAGATTTTGATTTCACGGATGAATTGGTGGGCATGAACCTTTCAAAATCTTACCTGCCTGCCATTGAAAAAGGGATCCATGCCACCTTGCAAACCGGTGTGATGGCCGGGTTCCCGATGAGTAATGTGCGGGTGATCGTGTATGATGGCAAGGAACACCCGGTGGATTCCAAGCCGGTGGCATTTGAGATCGCTGGGCGCGAGGCATTTAAAATTGCCGTTCGGGATGCCAGCCCGGTTCTGTTCGAGCCGATCATGAACGTTCGCATCGTCATCCCGGATGGGAACATGGGCGATGTGATGGGGGATCTGAACAGCCGGCGCGGACGCGTGCAGGGCACGGAATCCGAGCGTGGGCGGACGGTCGTTGTGGCGCAGGTCCCGTTGGTGGAAATGTTGCGCTATACCACGCAATTGCGCTCCATTACCGGCGGTCGCGGCGTGTTCACCATGGAATTCGACCGTTACGAGATTGTCCCCAACCATCTTGCGCAGGAGATCATCTCTGCCCATCAGAAAGAATTGGAAAAGAGCAAAACAGACGAATAGTCACCAACAGGCGAGTGCCAGACCCGCCCGTTTTCATCTCTTGACAGGAACAGGAATTACCGTATAATATTTATCAAGTTACTCATAAAAATTATGGAGCCAAACAATGTATCGATGCAAATGTCTGAGGCGGGGATCCTAGCCGCCTCCTGACTGAGTTGACGAAGAATTCGTCAGCATACCTATCTGTAGAATAAAACAGGACGGCGAGCGAGACCCCGCATGCGAATGACTAACGCGCATGGCGCTCTGCGCCGTCCTTTTCGTTTCCATGAGAATCCCCGGTTGGAATGGAATCCACCGGGATAGAAAAGAGAGCCTGTAATGAAAATCGCAAATAATGTCATTGACCTGATCGGCAATACCCCGCTGGTGCGCCTGAATAGGATCGCAACAGGGGCAAAGGCGGAAATTGCCGCCAAACTTGAATTCTTCAACCCTGCGCACAGTGTCAAGGATCGTATCGGAGCGGCTATGCTCCTTGCCGCTGAAAAAGAAGGTCAGATCAAACAGGATACCGTCATCCTCGAACCCACCAGTGGAAACACCGGCATCGCGCTGGCAATGGTCTGTGCGGCACGAGGCTATAAATGCGTGCTCACGATGCCTGATACGATGAGCAAGGAACGCCGGATACTGCTGCGCGCCTACGGAGCCGAGTTGGTCCTTACCCCCGGATCGGAAGGCATGGATGGAGCCATCCGCAGGGCGGAGGAAATGGCGGCAAAAGATAAGAAATATTTCATCCCCCAACAATTCAAGAACCCGGCCAACCCGGAAGTGCACCGGAAAACGACCGCCGAGGAGATCTGGCGCGATACGGATGGGGCGGTGGATTACCTTGTGGCGGGGGTGGGGACAGGCGGCACCATTACCGGCGTAGGTGAGGTGATCAAGAACCGTAAACCCTCTTTTAAAGTAGTTGCAGTGGAACCGGATGCTTCTCCAGTTCTCTCTGGAGGGCAGAAAGGGGCGCATAAAATCCAGGGTATTGGAGCGGGGTTCATCCCGGATGTGCTGAATACCAGCATCTATGACGAAATCATCCGTGTGAAAGATGACCTGGCCATTCTGACTGCCCGGCGCATGGCGAGAGAAGAGGGCTTGTTGGTGGGGATTTCTTCAGGAGCCGCCACCTGGGCTGCTTTGCAGGTTGCCCAGCGTGATGAAAATGAAGGCAAATTGATTGTTGTCATCATCCCGTCCTTTGGAGAACGCTACCTTTCGACACCGCTCTTCTCCGACATCCTGGATCAATAGGAGTAATAAAATGGAACAAGTATCGGCCGCAGTTATTTCCCCCACATCCAGGAAAAAACCAACAAGTTTGATCAACATTCTACACCGCGATGTCGCTGCGGTACTGGAACGTGATCCGGCAGCCCGCAATGCCCTTGAAGTTGTGCTTCTCTACCCGGGATTACACGCCCTCTGGGGGTACCGCCTCTCCCATTGGCTCTGGATGCATCATTTCAAACTGCCCGGACGGTGGGTGTCACAATGGAGCCGCAACATGACAGGGATCGAGATCCACCCGGGAGCGACGATTGGGGGCGGTCTATTTATTGATCATGGCATGGGTGTCGTCATCGGTGAGACGGCAGAAATTGGCGAGGATGTCACCCTGTATCATGGCGTAACCCTGGGAGGCACAAGTCTGAACCATGGAAAACGACATCCTACTCTGGGCGACCGAGTGGTGATCGGTGCGGGAGCAAAAGTGTTGGGCGCCATAACAATCGGAGAGGACACCCGCATCGGTGCCAATGCTGTCGTGGTCAGGTCGATGCCATCCAACTCGGTCGTTGTTGGCATCCCGGGGCAGGTTGTCAAACGCGCCCATGTCCATCAGGCGGGCGATGCACCCGACTTGAACCATGCTGCATTACCTGATATCCTCGGCGTGGCGGTGAAACAATTAATAGAGCGCGTGGAAAGGCTTGAAAAACAGGCTGACGGGCAGCCCTCACTGCCACAAGGCGGTAAAAGCGAACCTCATAAGAAACATATCCAAGTACCCACCGATGAATTCTGGGATAGCCAGGATTTTACAATTTAATTAATCCTGGTGCTTTTTCTATCGCTTCAATTGACCCTGGAATTGCCCGGTCGCCATTTCATGGAAGAAGCAGTAAAATATATTCATGCCAGTTATTAAAATGCCCGCCCCCTTGCGTTCGTATGTGAATGGTCTGGCAGAAGTGCCTGTCCGCGGTGCGACCGTTGGTGCGGTGATTGGGGACTTGATGGAACAATACCCTATCATGCGACCCCATCTCGCAGATCCTGCGGGAACATTGCGTCCCTTTGTCAACTTATTCCTTGGATCGAACAATATAAAAGATTTGCAGGGATTGGATACTCTTCTTAACCCCGAGGACGTTCTAATCCTGGTTCCATCCATAGCAGGTGGATGAGATGTACCCTGACCTTTCCCGACAAGAAATCTTGCGTTATTCCCGCCACCTGCTCATCCCTGAAGTGGGGCTGGAGGGGCAGCGCAGACTTAAGGCCTCATCCGCCTTGATCGTTGGAACTGGTGGTTTGGGTTCACCAGTGGCTCTCTACCTGGCCTCGGCAGGGATCGGTCACATAGGCCTGCTGGATTATGACCTGGTGGACGAATCCAACCTGCAGCGCCAGATCGTTCACGGGACCGGGTCACTGGGGAAACGCAAGGTCGCCTCAGCCCGGGAACGCCTCCTGGACCTGAACCCTGGAATACAGGTGGATGCGTTCGATGAACCTTTCACTTCAACCAATGCGATGCGGATAGCCGAAAACTACGAAGTTATCATCGATTGTTCTGATAACTTCCCAACTCGCTACCTGACCAATGACCTCTGTGTATTAACAGGGAAACCGA
>Ga0315286_10005874_pt1 | contig 11897 bp, 18 predicted proteins | sample YL17G10_0_MG_FD_205038 | JGI IMG/M metagenome (GOLD analysis project Ga0315286, IMG submission 205038) | Sediment microbial communities from Yellowstone Lake, YNP, Wyoming, USA - YL17G10_0 | ecosystem: Environmental > Aquatic > Freshwater > Lake > Sediment | place: USA: Wyoming | collected... | reverse complement strand
CACCCTGGCCGAACATCGAGAATATCAGGGCGACGAAAAAGACGGAGATGACGGCGGCCAGAAGAATGATGTCCATTTTTCACTTCTCCTTACTGCATCCCCTTCAATGGGTCCAGCCTCGATTCCGTAAAACCTGAGCACGGAATGCATACGGGCTTACCATCCACGGTCCGAACATATCGTTCGAAGGCATATTCTCCGCATTTCGAGCACTTCACCTTGGCGAAAGAGCCCTTTGGGCGGGAGAAAGTGAATTCGGGGAGTTTTTCTATCTTGAACATCTGGTCTTCGGCGGTCTCCATCACGAGCTTTATCGCCCGTTCCGTTACCTCGGAGGGAATGTCCGATGGCTCGATTCCCTTCTTACGGTAGACGAAGAACTCCTCCTTGCCCAACAAGTCCTGGAAATCGGACTTGAGGTAGACCCTCACAGCACCTTTTTTGGGAGCGTACAGGATGGTCGCGACCTTGCCGTAGTTCAACCGCTCCATCATGAGCTTCCCGTACGTGCAGCCCGTCGCAGACATAACACCGTCCATCATGCATGTCTGCGGGTGGCCCACACCCATTTCCGAGAGTGCGAACGCGCCATGGTCCTTTGTCTTCTCAATTCCAAGTTCACGCATGGCTATCACGCCCATCCGATACCCGATTGGCATGAACGGGCAGCGATGGCCATGGAATTCCCATGTCCAATCTGGTAGTTTTATCTGCTTTTCTTTTTCCATTTTAATCATCCCCACAAATTCTTATTATTTCACTTATTGCTTTCTCCAAGTCGTCTTTACTGTAATCAAAAGGCTTGAACGGTCCTAGCTTTGGTATCTTTAGATCAAGCAGGAGATTGAGATACCTATCTATCTTAAAGCCATCTTTTTCAAGGATCGTCTTTGCGCATTTGTTGTAACAACCATCAATGACAATAATTCTCTTGGCTCGCTCCGTTGTCTTTCGGTGCTTGGCCACTCCAGCTGCTATAGCTGAGGTGCAGAATAGTCCGTTCTTCTGTTTGTCCAGCCTTTTATATGCTTCCAACATCGCAACACCTGTCAGCGTCCCAACGCTGGACATGCAGCCAAAACAACAGAAAATAGCGTTCTTTGGAACATGCTCTTCTTTCTCCATGTTTTCACACCTTCCTTTCTAATTGTGGCCAATCCTGATACTCCTACATTTTCCGTCAACGGGGTGCGCCCTTGCGTTCCTGATATCGATAACGTTCATGTTATCGCTCGCTCCCCTCATTCCTTCCCTTTTCCAGGCTCCTCATCGCCTTTCCGAGGCCCTTCAAGCCCTCCGGTATCCGGTTGGCATGAACGGACACCTGTGGCCATGGAATTCCCATGCCCATTCCGGTGGTTTTGCCTGCATTTTCCATTTTTTTCACGCGCTCACCAATTATTCGCTCTATACATTGCTTTCCGAATCACAGTCTCTTGAGACTATTATGCTTCAGGATACTGACAGATGCCACTAGGAAAAGGCACATGAAGCCGAACATTACCAGGATATCCACAAACCAAGGGAAAACGTACGTTTGCCCGGCGCTCTGGTTCAACGCGTCCACCAGGTAGGTCAATGGCGAGCCATAGGCGATGTACCTGCCCGCCTCTGTCATCTCGCTCAACGGCATGAATATTCCAGAGACGAATATTAGGGGAAAGCGCACGAGGGCCGACAGCATCATTACGTTCGACGGCACATTTCCGCTTGGCGCTGAGAGCAGCACACCCAGCGCGGAGAAGCACGCGTTTCCAAGAACGAAGGCGACGATGATAAGGGCGATGTGGGTCACGGTTATTGGGATTAGGAGAATGCCCGCCAGACCCACGATCACACCGATGAGCAGCCCGAACAAGGCCCCGGCAATCATGTCCCCCATGACGATGGTGCTGATGCTGACCGGGTATGTCAGGAGGCGCTCGAAGGTCCCCGCTTGCTTCTCCCACGGCACGATGAGCGGACCGACCGAGGAAGCGGTGAAAAAGATTGTCATGGCCAGGAAACCGGGGAAGTACTTATGGATGTCCAGCGCCCTTCCCATAAAGAATGCGAGGAACAGGAACGTGGGAAGAATGAGGCCGAAGATGAAGACCGGTGCTTTGCGGTAGTAGATGCGGATGTCCTTGCGTGCCACTACCATTATACTGCGGAGGTATATGCGCCAGTTCATCGTGGCACCTCGCAGAGTTTGACGAAAACGTCCTCCAGGCTCGGTCCACTGGTGGTCATTGATAGTATCCTCAACCCCTCCCGTTCCTTCAGGCGAACGAGGTGCACGATGACCCTGTCCGGATCATCTGTCCAAACGCGCCATTTATCCCCGCACATCTCGGCCTTGGTGATGAACGGAGAAATAAATAATGCAGGGTCCACCGTTTTGTCAAAAGCGACCTCGACTGTCTGCATTTTCTCCGCGGCCTTGCGCAGCCGCTCCGGGGAATCAATGGCGACGATGCCACCTTTGTTGATGATGCATACGCGCTGGCAAAGCTGGTTTGCCTCTTCGATGTTGTGCGTGGTGAGGATGACCGTGGTGCCCTTCAGGTTCATATCCTTGACCTTGCTCACAATCAATCTGCGGCTCATGACGTCCAAGCCTTCGGTCGGCTCGTCGAGTATCAGAATGGGGGGCTCGTGTACCATGGCGCAGGCGATGCTTACCCTCTGCCTCATGCCCTTGGAGAAATTGCGGGTCGGCACATCGACCCTATCCTTCAGGCCGAATTCGGTGAGCAATTGTTCGGCCCTCTCCCGGCGCAGCGCCGTTGGAAGGCCGTAAAAGCGTCCCGTCAGGTCGATGTTCTCTCGTGCGCTCAGATCGGTGTATATGTTGCCCACCTCGGGAATGACCCCCATCTTCGATTTTGCCCCGAAGTAATCCTTTCTCAGGTCGGAACCTTCCACCAGGATAGAGCCGGTATCCGGTCCCAGCACGCCCGTGATCATCCTGATGGTCGTGGTTTTACCTGCCCCATTCGGTCCCAGAAGACCGAAGAACTCCCCCCTTTTCACATCGAAACTGATGCGGTCCACCGCAGTCAGATTACCGAAGCGTTTCGTCAGATTCTCGACTTCTATGGCGTTCAAGTTGATTTCACCCCACGGTTCGGCACCTAATGCGGTTCTTGCATCCCCAGTAGGCTCATGCGTGTTCGTGGCGATATCCCCCGCACACCACCTTTAGGAGAAAAAATCAGATGACCTGGCCGTACATCATATCGAGTGGCACCGATTGTTATCGTCCCCTCACCATCCAGCACATGAAAGAGCACGGCATATGGTTCCGGATGCGGCGGAATCTCCTGTCCCGTCTCAAGGCATATCAGCACGACGTTGACCCAACTGGTCTTGATTATGTCCTTTTTTACCCGCTCATTTCTGCTATACTCAATGAGCGTATGCAGGTCTGTGTGTTCCATCATCCATGACTCCCCTCCTTTCTCGCGGTGACCTGAATTTCAGTTACCTTCCCTCGTTTCCCCTCGTTCCCTTCAACCCCACCCTTTTCCAGGTTCCTCATCGCCTTTCCCAGCCCCTTCAGGCCGCTCACCAACTCTGCGAGCTGGCCGATAGGAACTCCGACGTACATCTCGTCCTCTCCGAGCTTCCCTGCCGACCTGCACCCGTAGCATCCGAGAGAGAAGTTGACCTTCCCGGAGACAAAGGGCAGGGCGGTCACATCCCCGCAGGAGGCCTGCATCCCGGCGAAGCTGGCGGTGAGCCGGGGCCCTCCATTTTTGAAGAGGAAAGCGTTGGCCACCCACATCGCCTGCTTGGGCGTCACGGTTAGTACTACGACATCCGGGTCAAAGGGCGCCTTCTCGAGCGGGGCCAGCAGGGTCCCGGCCGTGCTCCCCGGCGGAAGTTTCGGGATCTCTGCCATAGTCCTCGCCGCTGCCTCCTGGGAGGAGGCCAAGCCGTGCATGAAGGGCACCTTTCCGCTCCTGACCTTTTCTGGGAGGGGTTCAATCCCCAGGGCGGCCTTGGCGGCGCTGCAGGCGTGCCTGGCGGCCGGCAGGTAGAACACCGCGCCGTGGGTGGCCATGTTTATAGAGACGCAGTGCCTGACCGGAAAATCGAGCGGCATCACCTCCGCTGGGACCCCTTCCGCCTTCCTCACCAGGCGGATGGCCACAGGGCTCTTCCGGAGCCCCAGGATTTCCCGGATGGCCCCGCTTGCCTCAATGTATTCGTCCTTAGCCCGGAAATCCCTCAGGTATTTGTCGATGTCGGCTTTTCTCTCCAGTGTTATAGCCTGCTTCGGGCACTGGTCCGCGCAGATCCCGCAAAGCGTACAAGCTGCCTCATTCACTACGACTGCCTTCTTTTCCTTTACCGCAAGGACGTTAGCCGGGCAGAGTTCGGCGCACTTTCTGCAACCTGTACAAGCGCCCAGGTCTATTCCAATCACCGGCAATTCATTTCCCCTCTTTCGTTATAAGCTCCATGCCTTCCACGGCGGATGCGAAGACGGTCGAGCCCAGCGCGAATTTCGCCGTCAGCAATGTCTCCCCTATCTCCTCCTTCGTCGCTCCTGCCCGTTCTGCGAGCCGGACGAAGGTTTCCGTGCATAGATGGCTGCTTGCCGCAGCAGCGACCGCCACGCAGATGAGGTGCTTGTATTTTGCAGGCACACCCGGCAGGTCGAAAACGAACTTGCGCTCGGAGGCTTGCCGGAGCACGGCCTCTGGGACAATTTTGGACATCAGCGCCATCGGCCTTGGCTCCGCGCCCAATTGTTTCTCCATATTCTTGAGCACCTGTTCCAATGTTGGTTTCTCGTCCATTCCAATCACATTCCTGTTATCATCTTCTTTATCTCCTCTACGCTCGGCACCCTTCCGACAGCCTTCTCTTCGCCGTCTATGATAAGGGCAGGCGTGAACATGATCCCTCGCTCGATTATCTGCTGCAGGTCCTCCACTTTCACAACTTCTGCCTTGACCTTGGCTTCCTTGACCGCCCTGCGCACGTTCTGTTCGAGCCTCTTACAATTTGCACAACCTGTTCCTAGCACTTCGATCTTCATGTCATCACCATACATCCTTTGTCATCGATCCCTGAGAAATAACGTTTCTTGAGCCAGAGCGATACGCTGACCAGCCCGATGAGCACGGGAACTTCCATTAGCGGCCCAATGACCGCCGCAAAGGCTTGCATTGAGCCAATGCCCCACACCCCGATGCAGACGGCTATTGCCAGCTCGAAGTTGTTAGAAGCTGCCGTGAACGACTGGGTGGCAGTCAATGCATAACTGAACTTCAGCCGATAGGATATCCAGAACGAGATGAAGAACATGAGTAGGAAATATGACACAAGCGGCAAGGCCACCATGGCCACATCCAAGGGCCTCTCGATGATACTGTTCCCTTTGAGGGCGAACATCACCACGATGGTGAACAGGAGACCGATGAGGGCCAGGGGACTTATGGCCTTGGCGAACTTATTATCATACCACTCCTTGCCTTTTCTTTTAACGAGGATGTACCGCGTGGCCATGCCGGCAAAGAAGGGGATCCCAAGGAAGATGAGAACGCTCCTTGCTATATCTATGACAGATACATTGACCGTGGCAGATGCCGAGCTACCTCCGATCCAGCCTGAAAACACGGTGATGAATAGATAGGCCATTATTGAGTAGAGCAGTATCTGGAATATCGAGTTGAGCGCCACCAGGACCGCACAGTATTCGCAGTCACCATCGGCGAGCTGGTTCCAGATGAGCACCATGGCGATGCAGCGGGCCAGGCCCACCATTATAATTCCCATTCTGAGCTCTGGCAGGCCGGGAAGGAACAGCCAGGCAAGACCGAACATCAAGAACGGCCCAACGACCCAATTCAATACTAATGATAACCCGAATACTTTCTTGGCATCCTTTGCCCGTACTAACCGTCCTAGATCTTCGTACTTCACCTTTGCAAGAGGTGGGTACATCATCACGAGAAGCCCGATGGCGATAGGTAGGGACACGGTATCTATCTTCAGGGCGTCCAAGACGTCCGCGATGCTCGGTATTGTATAGCCAAGGCCCACCCCAACGGCCATCGCGACGAATATCCACAGCGTCAAGTACTTGTCAAGGAAGGATAGGCCCTGTGATTTATTATTCGATCTGGACATTTAATTGCCGTCCTTAATCTTCCTTTAAGGTAAGATCCTCGATAAGACGTAACACCTTTGCTCTGACATCATCACGGATCGCCCTAACCTGTTCGATCGGTCTTCCGGTCGGGTCCTCCAACTGCCAGTCCTCTGTCTTCACATATCTTGCGGGACAGCCAACATCGGCCCCGCAACCCATTGTTATCATAAGGTCCGCCTGTTCTATCATCTCGAGGGTCAGCGCCTTGGGCTTCTTTTTGCTGATATCGATACCAACTTCTAACATTACTTTGATGATCGTCGGGTCCACTATATTGGAGGGCTTGGTCCCGGCGGAAGATGCGTGTAGATCCCCCTTGGCGAGATGATTGAAGAAAGCCTCTGCCATTTGACTGCGGCCAGAATTGTGTACACATACAAACAGTACGGACCTCATTGGCGCGTTCCTCCCTTTTTCAAATATTCAGAGTACAACGCATCCTCATAGGATTTCTCAGCCGATGTAGGTACATAATTGTATAACTTCACGAGACGTAGAAGTTCTTTACGAAGGGCAACTTCTCCAAGGGGTTTTGCTTCTTCTGCTTTTTTTAAAATTAGATCCAGGTTGGAAATACCTATTTGCGATCCATCTATAGAAAGATATTTTACCTCTCTTAGGGCAGAAGCTGCACAACATGGTCTCTTCTTCTCCTCAACTATAATCCCACCACCGGCTTTATGCGACCGTTCCTTCTATTATAACTCAATTATATTCTTTTTCACCTCGCGATTGAAATGTGACAGTTCTGCGATCAAGCTGTGCCGTTGAAATTCATGGTCCCCCTACATTGTGTAATAGCTCATCCTTAACAACATTTTGACCCGCCCTTTTGTTTGTCGTCTCCTGTCTGTTGACAATCGCATGGTGTCTCTCCCTTCGAGGCAGTAGGATCTCCGGGGACCAACAATGCAAGGGCGGTTTTGCGCACGTCTTCCGCGGGCACCTTCTTGACGCTGTCGGCAATGAGGATAGCCTCCCGTATCTGCGGGTCGGAAAGATCCGATTTTTTCGCCTTCAGTATATGGTACACCACACAAGAGACGCAATTACTTCCGATTGACGCACCTATCGCTACCAGTTCCTTTTCTTTGGCCGAGAGTCTGTGCATGGTTTCCCCACCTTCGTTAATCACATAACGTTCCGTAACGCATCCCATATTCCGTTCTTCTTCTCTATTCCAGGTTTCCCATCGCCTCTCCGAACCCATTCAAACCGCTCATCGACCTTCGAACATTATTCGTCCCAACCGTTCAAGATCAGGCACACCCATAGGTTCATGGTCCAAAAGAGGTACTAGAACCATAGGCGTCCTGAACTTCGGGCCGATCTCTGCAAGGTACTTGTCCTGCTGCTTTCTCCTATTCTCGAAGAATTTATTTTTACCGTAATTGTCCGGCAGTATGTAATTCACTGCAACAAGCGCGGTCTCTATCCCGACCTGCTTTTTGAGTTCCTGCGAAGCCCTCCACGCCTCGATTATTGGGGTATATTCTGGGTAAACAACGAATACGAACGTGCTTTTCTTCTGGTTCCTCATTGTATCGATAATATCTGCATATTTTGTCCTTGTGTCTTCCGAGGTCTTTTTTGTCAGTGACCCGAGGTCCAGGAATTCCGTCCAGTCCGTAGGCAGCTCAAGAAGGCGGAGAGTGTGTCCTGTGGGCGCAGTGTCGAAGATCACGATATCATATCCCGTGACTGTGAAATAGTTCATGAACCTCTCGAACGCCGACATTTCTTCTGCACAAGGCGATTGGAGGTCCTCTTCGACATTCTTTATCACGTCCGCCGACTGGTCTGCGACGGCAGCAAGTATTCTCTTTCTGTAATCATCGAGTGCTTTCTTCTGGTCCAGGCGTACGGCAAACAATCCGTCTATTTTGGCAATGCGCGTCGGTTCCGGACCAATGTCCTGACCGAAAATCAACTGGAGATGGGATGCAGGGTCCGTCGTGACTATCAGTGTCTTATACCCTTGTTTCGTAAGATATACAGATGCCGCACATGCGATGGTGCTCTTTCCGACTCCGCCCTTCCCGGTGAAAAACAAGAACCTCGTACCTTCCTGAGGTGTGATGAGCGGCCTTATATTTTTGAGATTTATTTCGGGTTTGAACGCTTTATGGGTAACTTTAATAGGTTTCTCCTTAAGCTGCCATTTTCCTCCCTCGAAAAGGTACCTTCCGACTTCTTTAAGGGAATCCACTCCGTTGAGCTCCATATCGATTAAAGGGAAATACAGCTTCTTCATTGGGAATGTATTTTTTATTTTATCAAGCATTTCGCGCTCGTTTTCTTTTTTCTTTTCGAAGAATTTGTCCGTGACCGCTTCGTCCGGCAATACACCGTTGACTATGATGATATCCGTACTTATGCCAAGTTTCGATAGCTCCTCCATACTGCGGTTCGTTTCCGCGACCGATGATTTTTCGGGTTTGAGCACGAAAATGAAGGTTGTCTTCTTACTGTCCTGCAGGACTTCGATGGCTTTTTTATACTTCATCTTCGCTCCTTGTAGCGAAGAGCTCGGCCCGATACAGGTCGATCCTCCCTTTTCAAGCTCGGTGGACCATCCACTTGGCAATTCTAGCAACCTTAGAGTGTGTCCGGTCGGGGCGGTGTCAAAAATAATTACATCATGCTTGGGATTATCTAGAAAATCGATGAAACTATCGAACGCCGCCACCTCGTCCACGCAGGGGCTTTTCATCTGGTCCATCATAACATCGATATTCTGTTTATTTAGCACACCTTTCATTGGTGTAATCATCCGGTCACGATATTGCTCCGATGCGGCATCGGGATTTATCTCTATAGCGGATAAATTGCGGACACGTTTTATCGGAACGATCTTGTGCCCTATCTTCTGGCCGAATATGTCAGAGAGATTAGGTGCTGGGTCAGTGGTCACCAATAGCGTTTTGTATCCTTTTCCGGCGAACCAAACCGCGGTGGCACAACTCATAGTGCTCTTTCCGACACCGCCTTTCCCACTATAGAAAATGAATTTTGTCTTTCCTTTTTCCACTTTTATCATGGGTAACATTGTCATCACTCCGTTTTGCTGAAGATATTATCGACGTTCAGGAATTGCATCATTTTTTCTTTTTTCCGACGATGAGTTTTTTCATCTCGTCATATTCTAGGTATTTCTTTTTAGATACGATTTTCCCGTTGAACACGGTTATTGGGAGAATGCTAGCTCCATGCTTCTTCATAAGGGCCAGCACTTCTTTATTCTTAAGAAACGCCTGTGAGTTGAATGAGAGCGAAGCGCGAATTATTTCTGCGTCAGGGAAATCCTCTTGCAGTTTCTTCACTGCATTGTTCAATTCTATAAGCACTCTGTCCGGGTCCGGACCACACATGCCTGTCGAGCAGCACATCGGCCCTTCAAATATTATCAAGCTGGTTTTTTTCATACGTCACACCTCCGATTTTCAATTACACGGTATTTCAATTACATTTGAAATGTTATGTTATTGCGCATATATATAATTTGTCATTTCAAAACAATTTGAAACAATATTTAAATATCACAAAGTGCATGTCCACTGCCATGAGATGTTCCATCCCCGAAGACATACGGCAAGAGATGGAGAGCTGCGGGGGCCTCGCGGCCCTCCTCCGGAAGCAACCCACGAAGAAGGCGCTCAAGGACGCGTCGAAGAGTTTCTCGATCCTGTCCAAGCCCGTTCGGCTGCGGATACTATTGCTGCTCCGGCACGAGGAACTCTGTGTGTGCATCATCAAGGCAGCGGTTTCGTATCCGGATAGTAAGCTATCTTACCATCTAGCTTGCCTGAAGCGCGCAGGGTTCATTCGGTCCCGGCGAGACCGTAGCTATTTGAGATATTCGCTCACCGAGGTCGGAGTTGCCGTTGCCGACGAGGTCCTCCGATTGCTTGATCGCAAGTAATAGATCCTTGTCCGGCCCGTTCGGAGCCTCGGGCGACCGAGCCTCATTTCTTATTTAGGGTTCGATATTTTCGAACCGCACCAGAAAATCTTTAAAGTCTTAAAGCGATGTGTCTCTGTGGGAATAATTACACTGTTTAACATCCTATGTAGTATACTAAAAAGGTGAAAGAAATGCCCTCCTCAATTGAGCTTGAAAAAACAACATCCGACAACACGATGTCATTCGACCAATTCTGGCAGGCCTTGACATCTCGCCTGAAGGTGAAGACCCAGATACGGAATTGGACCGTAGACCAAGGTTATCTTAGGCAAGGGGACTTCATGGCGGAATACACCACCGGGAACTACATCAATTGTGATGTCCCAGACGCCAAGACCATCCAGAAGGTTCCAAGGCTCGACGTTGAACTTCTGCATAAGCACTGGCAGGCATATCTCAACGGTCAAATGTCACGACGGCAATTAGCGGATAAGAGCCGCTTCATGAAATACTCCATTTCCATTCTTCATTGGTTCTCGGATGATGGCCTCTGATGATCCATATCACGACCTTGTGGTTTAAATAAATATTCGAGATTATGGAATTAACGGTATCGAGGTTAAATATGAAATGCAGCTTCTGTCATGCCACCGAAGCGACTAGGATCATTTATATTGATATTAAGCATCAGAAAGAGGCATGTAATGTATGTGATGAATGTTATAATGAAACCATGAAACAGAGAGCGAAGCAATTAAAGGATGCTATGAACAAACGAAGCATGGCGGCAAGAAAAGCATGGAAAACTCGAAGATAGTTAAAACTTACGGAGCCTCGGGTGATCGAGGCCTCCCGTTTATTTATGAATGTAGCACAATATGATTATGAATGCATGTCAGTTCTTTATTGAATAGCCTAATCACCATTCAATGATTTAATGAACCGTTCAACTACCTCTTCCTTGCGCTTGACAAGAAGCGAGGTGATCTGTAGGTTCAGGCCGTTGATGATATCGAGATAGTCTTTGATGAGCGGCATAATCAAAAATTCCACGAACTCGTGATAGAGAATTGAGATCGCCTTTTCTTTGTTCTCTTCGTAAATGAGGATAAAGTCGCCACTGACCTCTCCAGACAGGTGCTTGCCCATTTGATTTATCCTAGTCTCGCCTGGACGATATAGGATCTTCAGTTCTGTCCCTGTTTGGAATATGTGTTGGAGCCGTCGAAGCTCCTTGTTGAGAGCACGCTCAACGTCTTTGGTCATGATCACGGACACCTCTTTCTTCGGAATAAATAGGCCCCATCCCCAAGGAAGGGATGGGGCGTTGCTTGGTTCAGTTGTCGGGATCTCGGTCGATCTATTTCTCTTCCGAGATGTCCTTTTCTTTATCCTGGTCCGAGTCCTCGTCCTCTTCTTCATCATCGTCGACAGAGGGGTCGTCTTCTTCAGATCCCGTATCGTAATAATCCTCGATAAAAGCGGTCAGAATTCGATCAACGAACTCTGACAGAGGCAATTCCTCCGCCGTCGCGATCTCCAGAAGTTCCTTGTACACCTTGTTTCGTATTTTTATCAACCTTTTTCCTATCATGTTTGACCTCCTTTTCAATTAGATAATGGTCGATACTATTATATATAGGCCAACCAATATTGGTCCATTAGGAAGGAAGGGGTTTAAATGAGCCGAACACAAATATCTAGCGAAGATATACCTACAATGCCACCGCTTAGTCGAAAAATAATATTCTTTTTAATGGATCGTAATTGGCATTCGCGATCAGAAATAAAAAGGTACACCAAGGCCCCATCAAGCACTTTAATATTGTATTTTAAACGTCTTAT
>Ga0315286_10005873_pt1 | contig 11898 bp, 9 predicted proteins | sample YL17G10_0_MG_FD_205038 | JGI IMG/M metagenome (GOLD analysis project Ga0315286, IMG submission 205038) | Sediment microbial communities from Yellowstone Lake, YNP, Wyoming, USA - YL17G10_0 | ecosystem: Environmental > Aquatic > Freshwater > Lake > Sediment | place: USA: Wyoming | collected... | reverse complement strand
CCGTCCCCGCTGCCTTCCCTGCTGCCCGCTGCCCCGTCCCTGCTGCCCCGTTGCACCAATTGGATGAAAAAAAGGTAGGTACCCGACAAGTTAAATAAACGCCCAGCACGATGCAGACGGCAGATGGCCCAAAACGAGAAGCAGAAGGCCCGGCTGGTCGGGCATTTCAAGACCGCGGAGGCGGTGGAGGCGGCCGCCCGGGACTACGACATCGAGGGCTTCCGCGAAGCCTGCGGGGGAAGCGAGCGAAAGGCCGTGGAGCTCATCGCCGATGTGCTGGGTGCATTTTCCGCCGGCTTTTTGGCAAACGACCGGGCAGCGGCCGTCCACGAGTCGCTTCTGGAGCTGCTCCAGGGATACGCCCACACCCCGTCGGCGCGCAACCGGCTGAGGCTTCTGCGGCCCCTCCTGGATCCGAAGGACATCAAGGCCCGGCTGGATTTCTGCCTTGCGGCCCGCGAGCGGGCATCCCGGCTGCCGCGCTCCGAGCTCGAGCCGCTGCTTCGGTGCCTTTCCCGTCCGAAGCAGCCGTCCCCCGTCTTCGATTCGGACGTCGTGCTTCTCGTGGAGAGCGAGGAGGAGTACGAGGCTCTTTCGCGCTCGGAGCTTTCCCGCCGGTGCCGCATCATCCCGGCTTCGGACCCGGCCGGGCTGGAGGATGCGGGCGTCATCGCCTATGTATGCAGTCAGGGAAGGCTTGACCTCACACGGCTGGAAAACGTCGTCACCGTGCCTTCCGGGTCGCGCGATTACGAGATGGCGCCCGGGACCGTTTTGGATTATTACACGGCCAACCGCGAGCTTCTCTCGACCGTTGCGAAACTGCGCGGCATCCTGGGCCAAAAAAGCGCCTGCGCCGACTCTGTGCCGATCCTCGAGCGGCTCCGGGCCCGCGCTGTGGACCTTGCCGGGTACGAGCGTGCCGTGATGACCGTGCGCGACGAGATGAACGTCGAGCTCAAAAAGCACGCCGGGGAGCTTTCGCTCTCCGGGGACGAGGTGCTCGAGGTCCTCGGTCAGGGAGTTCCGAAAAAGGTCCGCGATATCTACACGAAGGTCCTTTCGGCCGGGCGCGCCAGGCTGAAGGCCCTCACCGGCTACGACCACGCGCCCTACGAAATGAGGTATCCAGTCGACATCGACGACGCCGAACTGGAAAAGGCCCGCCGCCGGATCTCGGCCGAGGCGGGGACGTCGCTTTTCGAGGAGCGGGTGAAGGCGGCGCGACGGCTGCGGGAGATGAGAGCCGCGGTCGATGGCGAGCTGCGGGAGGCGCTGGATTTCGATTTCGAGTTCGCCGTCGGGTCGTTCTGCCTGGATTTCGGGCTGGTGGAGCCCCGGTTCGGGAAGGGCTTCGGGCTGGAGGGCCTGGCCCACCTGTCGCTCGCGCGCAGCGAGAACCTCCAGAGGGTCGATTACGAATTCGGGGGCAGGGAGAACGCTGTGCTGCTCACGGGTGCCAACAGCGGAGGGAAGACGACACTGCTTGAGGCGCTGGCCCAGGCGGTCATCATGGCGCGCTGCGGGCTCCCGGTCTGTGCCCGGGCGGCCCATCTGGAGTTGCCCGACGAGCTCTATTTCTTCTCCCAGCAGAAGAACCTCAACGCCGGCGCGTTCGAAAGCTTCCTGCGCACCCTTGTTCCGGCCGTAACGGGAAATGCACGCAAGCTCATTCTGGCCGACGAGCTGGAGGCGATGACCGAACTGGAAGCCGGGGCGCGCATCGTGGCGGCGATGATAGAGCGCGTGAAGCAGACGGATTCGACCATAATCGTCGTGACGCACATGGCGCGGGAGATATCCAAGTTCACGAAGGTGAGAACAGACGGCATCGAGGCGCGGGGTCTGGACGCCGACTACAATTTGGTGGTGGACCGGACCCCCCGGCAAGGGCTTCTGGCCCGGAGCACCCCCGAGCTCATACTGCGCCGGCTGGCCGAGACCTCTTCCGGCCCGGAGCAGAAGGTCTACCGCGAACTTTTGGAAAAGATGAAGGACTAGAGGTTTTTGAACAAAGCCCGTTCTGCATCTTTCATCGGCACAACTATATATAGGAGGAAATCCTAGCTGCGCCCAACAGGAATAATGCGGAAACGGGCCGCGGGCCCCCAGCCGCCCCAGGGAAGTTGGTACCGATGAACATATACGCGGGTAGTCTGTCGTTCCAGTTGACGGAAGTCGAACTGAAGGAAGCCTTCGAAGCCTACGGAGCCGTGTCCTCGGCGAGGATCATCATGGACCGCTACAGCGGCCGGTCCAAGGGATTCGGGTTCGTCGAGATGCCCAACGAGGCAGAGGCAAAGGCGGCAATAGCCGGCCTCAACGGAAAGGATCTCAAGGGCCGCAAGGTGACCATAAGCGAGGCCCGGCCGCAGAAGTGAGCTGACCGGACCTTTGCGCCGGCTGTTTGCCGGGGGTCGCTGGTTTGAAGAGGGGGGCGTTGAAGCGACGGCTTGGCGCCCTGCTGGGCTCCCAGCTCCTTGCAGTGGTGGCTACCATTGGCCAGGGCGCTCCCTACACGAACCTCGTCGCATTCTGCGCCACGCCGGACCTGCGCAAGATAGTCTTTGCCACCTTGCGCGCCACGAGCAAGTACCGCAACCTTTCGGCCAATCCGTCCGTGAGCCTCCTTATCGACGACCGGGGCAATTCACCCTCGGACATTGTGGATGGCGTGACCGTCTCGGCGATGGGGCAGGCCCGCGAGGCCGGGCGCGACCGGGCGGTGCTGCAGCGGCTGTTTTTGAAAAAGCACCCCTACCTTGCCGATTTCGTCAGCTCGCCGTATTGCGCCCTGATATGCGTGCGGCCCAAGAGATACGTCTTCGTCAGCAGATTCCAGGAAGCCTCGGTGCTGGAGATGGACTGAATCCGGCGGCGGGCGGGTCGGCCGGGGCTCAGGAATGCCGTGTCCCAGGCCGATATCCATTTCCACAACTTCATATACACGGACAGCCTAGCTCGCCTGGCAGAAGTTCGGTGAAACGGGCCAAAAAAACCTTTTTCACGGCATGCATAGGAAGCTGGTTCCATGAATATATACGTAGGAAGTCTGTCGTTTGAGTTGTCTGAGGCAGAGTTGAAGCAGTCGTTCGAGGCATTCGGGGCGGTATCCTCGGCCCGGATCATCATGGACCGCTACAGCGGCCGGTCCAAGGGCTTCGGGTTCGTCGAGATGTCCAACGACGTCGAGGCGAAGTCGGCCATCGCCGCAATGAACGGAAAGGACCTCATGGGCCGCAAGATCACGGTCAGCGAGGCAAAACCCCGTTAAACCGGGAACGGATCAGGGCTTTTTAGCCCTTCATCCTGCGGTGCTCCTTCATCACGCACCGGTCCATCACGACCAGGAGCCCTGCCGCGCGGGCGCGCGAGGACGCCTCCTCGTTGACGATGCCCTCTTGCATCCACACGGCCCTTGCGCCAACTGCTATCGCTTCCTCGACGACCGGCATCACCTGTTCGGGCCGGCGGAAGATGTCGACGATGTCGATTTTGACAGGTAGGGATTTCAGGTCTGGATAGGCGGGCCTTCCGCCCAGCTCCTTGAACGCGGGGTTGACCGGATACACTTCGAAGCCGGCATGCATCAGGTAGAAGAAAACGCGGTGGCTGGCCTTGCCGGGCTTGTCCGACGCTCCGACAACAGCGATGGTCCGGGCCGACGAAAGAATGGCGTCGAGTTGCTCGCGGAGCGGGTCGGTCGGCGGGGTTCCGGCCGAGAGCGCCTGCGCCCCCGAGGCCGGTAGGGACGCAGGCGCGGAGGCTGGCGCGATGGCCGGCCGGTCGCCCGGACCCAGAGGAACGGGTGTATTGCCGGAGGCCATCGCCTGACGCTTATCGGGGCCTATCGGAACCGGTGCGGCAGCGGGGGCCATCGCCGGCCGGTCGACCGGCGGCAGCACGGGGGCGGGCTCCGGCTTTTTCCTTTCGGGCGTCTGCTCGTCCATGAAAGCACCTCATTTGCATTGGCGTCCGGGCAAATAATCCTAGCTATTTCCGCCCCGGCTTTCGGAAGAAGCCCCGTTTCTCCTCGAGCGGCTCGCCGGATTCGAGGGCGTATTCCCGCAAAAGCTCTTTCTGGCGCTCGGAGAGCGCCTTCGGGGTGGCCACGCGCACCCGGACGAAATGGTCGCCGCGGCCGCTTCGGCCGAAGCGGGGCATCCCCTTGCCCTGAAGCCGAAAGATCGTGTGCGTCTGCGTCGCCGGCGGTATCGTGACGCGGGCCTTTCCTTCGAGGATCGTGGGCACTTCCAGCTCGCCGCCCAATGCCGCCTGGGCGAATGTGATATCGGCCTCGATGTAGAGGTCGCTTCCGTCGCGCTGGAACTGCGAATGCGGCCGGACGTGGATGACCACGAAAAGGTCCCCGGGCGGCCCGCCGCGCTTTCCGGCCTCGCCTTTTCCCCCCACGCGGAGCCGAAGCCCCGTGTCGGTGCCGGGGGGTATCGTTATCTGGATCCTCTCCTCTTTGGAGACAACGCCCGAGCCGCGGCACTGCCGGCAGGGCTTGTCGATGGTGACGCCGCGGCCGTTGCAAAGAGTGCACGGGCCGATGGTGATGAACTGGCTGTAGCCCTGCGTGCGGACGTTCTGGACCTGGCCGGCCCCGCCGCAGCGCGGGCATTTCCGGGGCGAGGAGCCTTTTTCAGCGCCCGAACCGCCGCACTCGCCGCACGTGGCGCTGTGTGGCAGGTCGACCTCCTTTTCCAATCCCTCGGCCGCCTGCTCCAGCGTTATTTCCATGTCGTAGCGGAGGTTGTCGCCCGGCGCCGGGCCGTTGGGGTTGCGCCGGCGCCGGCCGAACACGCCGAAAGGGTCGCCGCCGAAGAAATCGAACCCGCCGAAGATGTCCTGAAGGTCGGTCTGGTGCGTGAACTGGTCCCAGGTGAAGCCCTGCTGGCCGAACGTCTGGTCTGCCGCATCGTGGCCGTACTGGTCGTATAACTTTCGCTTCTTTTCGTCGGCCAGTATCTCGTAGGCCTCCGAGACCTCCTTGAACCTGGTCTCGGCCTGGGCCGGATTTTCCCGGTTGAGGTCCGGGTGGAATTTCTTTGCAAGGGAGCGGTAGGCGCGCTTGATGTCGTCGGCGGGCGCGTCCTTCGGGACGCCCAGAACTTCGTAGTAGTCGCGCTTTTGCTCCGCCACGCCCCGCCTCCTCCCTTTAAAATAGTAAAAGCCCCGCTTTCCCTTCCCAACGAAAAAATTGGGAAGGGAAAGGGGGAAATCGGGGTTCAGTCCATGTCGCCCATGCCGCCCATGCCGCCCATGCCGCCCATGCCGCCCGGAGGCATCCCGCCGCCGGGCATTCCCTTGGAGGACTTCGAGGCGATGACGTCGTCGATGCGCAGAATCATCGTCGATGCCTCGGTGGCGGACTGGATGGCCTGGCGGTCGACCCGGAGGGGCTCGACCACGCCGAGCTTCATCATGTCCTCGACCTTGCCGGTGAACACGTTCACGCCGGCGGTCCTCTGGCCGTTCTTGTGCGCCTTCCGCAGATCGATGAGCATGTTGATGGGGTCCAATCCGGCGTTCTCCGAAAGCGTCCGGGGGATGATGTCGAGTGCGTCGGCGAAGGCGTCGATGGCCAGCTGCTCCCGGCCGCCCACGCTCGCGGCGTAGTCCTTGAGGCCCAGGCTGAGCTCGATGTGCACGGCGCCGCCGCCGGGCAATATCTTGCCGTCCTCGATGGCGACCCCGACCACGCGTGTCGCGTCCTCGAGCGACCGCTCGAGTTCGTCGACGACGTGCTCGGTCCCGCCGCGAATGAGTATGGACACCGCCTTCGCCTTCGGGCACCCGGTGACGAAGGTCATCTTGTCCTCTCCGACCTTCTTCTCCTCGACCATTCCGGCGTGGCCCAGGTCTTCCTTGGCCAGGTCGGTGAGGTTGGACACGACGCGGCCGCCGGTTGCCCGGGCGAGCTTCTTCATGTCCGATTCCTTGGCGCGCCTGACCGCAAGGATCTTTTCCTTTGAAAGATAGTACTGCACCAGGTCGTCGATGCCCTTCTGGCACACCACGACGGTCGCCCCGGATTTCTTTATCAGGTCGACCTTCTTCTTGAGCATGTTCTCTTCTTCATTGAGGAACGCCTGGAGCTGGTCGGGCGAGGTTATCTCTATCTTTGCCTCTACTTCCGTCTTCTTGACCTCGAGCGCCACATCCAGCAGGGCGATCTTTGCGTCCTTGATCTGCTTGGGCATGCTCGAGTGAACGACCTCCTTGTCCAGGATTATGCCGTCCACGAGCGAGGTGTCCATGACGGAGCCGCCGTGCTTTTTCACGACGAGCAGGCTGTCCTTGTCGACCGTCCACTTCCCGTCCCGCTGCTCGGCGATGCTCGTCACGGCGTTGACGGCTATCTCGGCGAGCTTCGTCCGGTAGGCGGCGGCGCCCTTGCTTGCCATGGAGGTCGTCGCTATCTTGAGAAGCATCTCGCGATCGGAGATGTCCACCTTCGCGGCGAGCTTGTCCAGTATCTCGTTGGCCTTGTCGGCGGCCATCCGGAAGCCCTGGGTGATTATCGTCGGGTGAACGTTCTGCTCGACGAGCTCTTCCGAGCGCTTGAGCAGTTCGCCGGTGATGACCACGGCGCTCGTGGTCCCGTCGCCGCACTCCTGGTCCTGGGTCTTGGCGACCTCGACCAGCATCTTGGCGGCCGGGTGCTCGACGTCGATCTCCTTGAGTATGGTCACGCCGTCGTTGGTTATGACGACGTCGCCCATGGAGTCGACGAGCATCTTGTCCATTCCCCTCGGCCCGAGCGTGCTCTTCACCGCGTCGGCTATCGCGCGAGCCGCGGCGATGTTGTTGCTCTGGGCGCCCTTGCCCTTCTCCCTCTGCGTTCCTTCCTTAAGCACCAGAATCGGCATCTGACCGCCTTGTCCCATCATCGATATCACTCCGTTCCCGTTATCCCGGGGATGCAGTGTATATAAGTGCTTCTATATAAAACTAACCCTTCTTCCACTCCCGTGCGCACGACGGGCATTTCCCGCCGCCGCCGGTGCAATGCTCGTGGTACCTGGCGCCGCAAACGCAGCGCAGGGCGAGGTTCCCGCGGGCGATCTTGCGGCCGCAGGCGGTGCAGTCCTCGCTCTGGGCCATCTCGATCTTTATCGGGAGCGAAAGGTCCCGGGGGGCAGCCCTTGAACCGCCCAGCACGGCCGCTATCTGGTCGTCTGCCCCCAGCTCCTCGAGCTCCTTTTTCCGGACGCCCCGCCGGCCGGTCATGTAGTTGAAGAACAGAAGGGCGATGAGCATTGCGTTGACCATGAATATGGATGTGATGCAGCAGAGGTCCGCGCCAGGCTCCAGGGCGGGGGCCGGCCGCACCTTCAGCGGGAAGGCGGCCGTGGTCTGCTCTCCGGAGGCGTTCACGAACGATACGGTCGCTGTCAGGTCCTGGCCTGTCCTCAGATGTTTGGGCAGGACCAGCTGGCCCCGGAAGGGGTATTTGCCAGAGGGCCCGGCCTGGAGGTACCAGGCAAAGGTGTTAAAGACCGCCCAGGGGCGGATGAGTTCCGTGCCGTTGTAGCGGAAGTCCCAGCCGGCCCTGGCCGCCAAAAGAGCGCCCGGCGCGGCAGTGGCGCAGAGCTTGCAGGATCGGCCCGCCAGGGCCTTCGAGAAGCTTACGTTGGCCCAGGATACCGACTGCGATTGTCCGGCGGCCGGCCCGGTCCGGACCGGGTCGGGGTCCGTATGCGATCCATAACGGTCGGAGTTGGGGCTCCCCGGTCCGATCGCAGTGATGGTGGTGTAGCTGTAATATCCGGCCGGGAACGAAAGGTTCAGGGAAAATCTTCCCTGGCCGTCGGTCAGGACGCGCCTCCCCTGGACGCCCACCGGGACGCCGCTTCCGGGCATTCCGTTGTACAGCTCCAGAAAGCAGTCCAGCGCCTGGAGCCGGACCGGCTCGGCGTTGTAAGTGGCCAGGTAGGTCAGGACGGCGCTCCCGCCGGCCAGGACCTGGCCCTCGGTGGCGGTCCGCTCGATATTGAACCCGGAGGTCGGAAATGTCTGCGGCGGGGTGGCGTTCGAGAGCTTCACGGAACCGGAGAACCTCTGCGACTGCCGGCTGGTGTTCGCCCAGCCGTCCATGGAGACCTCGCCCACGTCCGGCCCCGGGTCCAAAAGCCCCTTTACCCGGCCGCCCCGGTCGGTCTTTCCAAGGTCCAGCGCCACCGCGCCCGTGCCGGATCGCCAGGGCCTCAGGACGACTGCCACCCCCGAGCCGTTGACCGGGGCGCCGGCGCGGTCCGAGACATATAGCTCGTAGTCGACGCGCGAGCCGTTCCGGGCGAGCTCGTGGTAGACGACATTGAAGAAATCCAGCCTGACGCTGGTGATGAAATTGTCGGTGATGCCGTATCCGTCGGCGTAGAAGTAGAAGGTGTCGCTGTGGCCCTGTTGCGGGATGGTGAAGTGGATGAGGAAGTAGCCCGCAGCCGGGCTCTCCGCCGGGATGACGGCCCTGGCTTTGGCGCCGTCCGCCCCCCGGTGCTCGCCCGTGAAAGTGAGGTCGGCCGCCGGCACGGCCGCCCCGTCGCGCGTGGCGCATACCGCGACCGTCAGGCGGCTCCCGGGACGCACCGCCCCGTCGGGGCATTCGAGGACCCTGCCGCGGATGGACAGGCCGGACGTCGGGCCCGGGTGGCCGGAATCGGCCAGCCGGACGTTAGCGTAATCGCCTTCGTACCGTGCGGTCCCTCCGTAGGCCGGGTCGGCGAAATTGGCGCTCGCCTCGAGGTCTATGTACCCGTGGTCGTCCGCATCGGCCGAAAGCACGCGGTAGCCGCCCTCGTAGCGCCCGGGGGCGGTGGCGCAGACGGGGATGGTCCGGCCGGCCATCGGCCCCGATGCGACATACACGGTGGGCGCGCTGGCCGGGGAGACCGGCTCGCTCCCGGCGAATGTGTAGACCGAAAAGTTCAGGACCTGGCCCGGGACATATTCACGATCCTCCACCATGAGAAAGATGGCATGCGGGCCCTCCTGGGCGCCCGCCGTCGGCGCCGCTGCGGCCAGCAGAAGGAGCACGGTGGATATGGCGAGCGCGCGGGTGTTCATCGGATGCAACCAGCTAAACGGCCAGGTTCGTCCCGCAATGCTGGCATTTCTCCTGTATCCTGGCGCAGTGCTCGTGGTAGTACTTGCCGCACTGGCACATTATCCCGGTCGAGCCCTGGAGGAGCCACTGGTTGCAGAAGGCGCACATGGCGTTGTTGGGCATCACGACCTTCCCCTGCCTCGACGGCGGCGGGAGAGGTCCGGAGGGCGGCGGGGCGGCGACATAGGCCGGTTGCGGAGGCGGATATTGCGGAGGCGCCGACTGCGGAGCGTACTGCTGCGGAACCGGCTGCTGGTACTGGGCGGGGGCGGGCTGTTGCTGGTACACGGGCGCAGGTTGCTGGTATTGAGGACCAGGCGGAGGGGGTGGCGGGTACCGGGCCGGCGCCTGCTGGTACTGCGGCGCGCCGGGCTGGGGCGGGTACTGCGCCTGAGGCGCCCCCGTCATGGACGGAGGGGGCGGCGGCGGGAGCGGCGTCCCGGGCGGCTGCGGCCCGGCTATCTCGCCCGGAGGCGCCGTCCCGCCCGGCGGAACGGCCGGGGGCTGCGTGACCGAGGGCGTGCCGGCGAAATTGACGACCTCCGACGGCGGGACCGGTACGCGCCGGCGCTTCAGAAGCACCACCACTGCTATGACCACCGCCACGATGATCACGATGACAATGATGACATACAACCACGGGAAGGCGCCGGTGTCGGTGCCCTCGCCGGGGCGCAGGGACGCCATCCCGTAGGCCGGTACCGGGTCATTGCCCTGGAGCAGCACGATGATTGTGTACTTGCTGTCCTTAGGCATGAAGGAGGGTATCGAGATGGTCCCGGTGTACCTGGAGCCGCTCCGGGACAGCATCGACGGGACCTCGTTCCAGATGGCCCAGTCGCCCGTGTTGAGGGAGGGGTCCTGGAGGCTCTTCACCTCGCCGATGCCCCAGGCCGCCATCGCCATCGGCGGGTCGGAGCTGCGGGCGGAGGCCTCCAGCTGCGACGGGGCGCCCACCTTGAGCTCCTTGACCGAGACCGAGACGACCTCGCCCGGCATGGTGATGGTCGTCATGAAATCGTCGGAGCCCGTCGAATAGAACTGCCCGTCAAGGCTGTCGTGGTCCGAAAGGTAGCCTCCGGGCTTCGGGTGGATGCCCGTGGCGCTCTCGAAATGGACCTCCACGACGCTGTCCTTGCCCGACGGTGTCCGGACGGACAGGCTGAACTTGCCTGCGGCGTCCGTTGTTATGTTTCGCGCCTCGACCGAGGCGGGGCTCACACTGGGCGCGCTCAGGGAATATGTGTTGATGATGATGTAACAATACACTGTCTTGCCGGCCCAGGCCTTCGAATCATTGAAAGCGTAATAGTCGCGTTTGATCGTGGAGCCGGAGGTGTAGGCTTCATCCCGGCCGGCGAATATCACCTGGAACCGGCTGCCGGAGGGTTTCGGGATGGACGCCTCGTCGGCCGCCAGCTGGATGGTCCCCGAGAACTCCTGCGACCTCCCGGAGGCATTGGCGGTCCCTTCAACATGCAGGACCCTGGCGCCCTCGGAGAACGAGAGCGTGGGGCGCACCCTGCCGCCCGAGTCCGTCGTCAGCGGGTCCATAGTTTTGTACGACGACTCGTTGGAGTCCTGCCAGTATCTCAGTACGATGATGGCGCCCTTGACCGCCTTGCCGCCGGTGTCCGCGACGTAGAGGTCGAACGTGGTGCTCGTTGAGGTCTTGCTGGCATGGTGATATATCACGTTGAAAAAGTCCAGCGAAAGGCTCAACGAATCGCTCCGTTCATCGGATTTGTATTGCGCCTGCGCCTGGAAGTCCAGGTCGGCATTGTAAGAAAGGTCCGGCAAGGTGTAGGTGGCGCGGTACACGCCCGTGGACGAGTTGGTGGCGTTGAGCGTCTCATCCACGTCGCCGCCGGTCCGGTTGGAATGGCTGACGGTGAGCTTGAACGACGAAGGGGACACCGGGGTCCCGTTGTAGGTCACGATGGCTTCGACGGTCACGGCCGCTCCCGGCTTTATCGCGCCACCGGCCACGCTGAGCAGGTGGCAGTCCACCGCGAGCCCCACGGAGGCGTATCCCTTGAGCAGGAGCATCACGCTGTCCGAATCCTCGTTGTAGGTATTGTCGGACTCGCCGCTCCGGCCCAGCGTGGCCGCGGCGTGCAGCATGGCCGCGCTCCCCAGTGAGTCGCCCGACTGGATGGTGAACTGGCCCTCGTAGATTCCGGTGGCCGTCCGCGTGACGTTTACGGTCCGTGAAGGATAGTAGCCCATCGTGACCGCCGGGGGCCCGTCGGCGTCGGCATGCACGCCCTTGTCGAAGACATGCACCGTGACCTTCCCCGTCGTCCCGACGGCGTAGATCTTGTCCTCGACCAGGACAACCACCCTAAGCGAGTCGTCGTCCGCCGCCACGAGCGGCGCGAGCGACAATGCCATGAACAACAGCACCAAAGCGACTGCAGCGACCTTCATCCTTCCACCGCATAGTGATTGGATTTACGCAACTATAATGTTTCCGACGGGACAAGGTACGAACTCAGGGTGCGGGGTGCGGGGTGCGGGGTAACGACGCGTTGACCCCTGCACCCTGCACCCTGCACCCTGCACCCTGCACCCTGTTCTTCAGGTCCTGAGCGTCCCTTCCTTCCCGCAGTTGGGGCACCGGACCTTTATGGGCCGCCGCGGGTCGCTGACGGGGAAGCGGAACCGGCAGGCCGGGCAGTTTATCATTTTTCCGGCGGCGGCGGGCGCCGCCGGCTGCATCGCGGGTTGACCGGCGTACTGCTGCATGCGCATTTGCTGGCCGTAGGGCGCCGCGGCCGGTT
>Ga0315286_10005872_pt1 | contig 11898 bp, 9 predicted proteins | sample YL17G10_0_MG_FD_205038 | JGI IMG/M metagenome (GOLD analysis project Ga0315286, IMG submission 205038) | Sediment microbial communities from Yellowstone Lake, YNP, Wyoming, USA - YL17G10_0 | ecosystem: Environmental > Aquatic > Freshwater > Lake > Sediment | place: USA: Wyoming | collected... | reverse complement strand
CGGAGGCGCCCCCGGCTGGCTCAGTGCAGGAGGCTCTCGCCAAGCTCAAGACCTTGGACAACCCCGTCACCTACGCGGCGAACCTGACCAACACCCCGGCACTGGTGATCCACGGCGACGCCGACGAAATCGTTCCCGTCGAGCACTCCCGGAGCATGGTCGGGGCGCTTCGCGCCGCCGGCTGCCCGGTGGAGTACCGGGAGGTTCCCGGCGGTGCTCACGGCCTCGGCGGCAAGTCGCTGCGCCGGGAGATCGCCAAGTGGCTGCTGGCGCATCAGCGGGCGAGCCCCAGCCCGGCGCCGCTTCCGGTGGTTGAGCGCCGCTTGGCCGGCACCGGCCCGGAGTTCTCGGAAATCTTCCTGGGCCGGTTCGGCGTTGTCTATGGCACGGGCTCCAGCGACGACCAGGTGAATGCCATGCTCCGCCGCGAGGCCGAGGCTTTCGTCCGCGACTGGGAGCGGCGCTTCGCCGCCCGCCCGCCGCTCTACGCGGACACCCGCGCGCCGGAGGATGCGGTCAGCTCCTCGGGCCTGCTCCTCTTCGGCGGGCCGGAGGAGAATGCCCTGACCAAGCGCCTGATGGCGCGCATGAGCCCGGCCCCGCCGGTGCGCTTCGAGCCCGGCCGCGCGGTGCTGGAGACGCCCCAAGGCCCGGTCGTCGCCGGAGGCCCAACCGCCGGCGCCGAGTTCTGCTGGCCGAACCCGCTGGCCCCGGGCAAGAACATCGGCATTGTCTGGGGCGCCTCCTGGCGCGCGCTGGTTGGGGTCAACCACCGTTTCGGGGCCGGCTTCGACTGGACGGCCTGGCAGAACCGCCGGTGGTTCGGCTTCGCGCTCTTCGACGACCAGACCGCTGCGCCCGAGTCCTTCATCGCCGTGGGCCTGTGGGGCCGCGCTCCGCGCCTCGAGGAGCGGCTCACTTGGCGGCGCGCTCCGGCGGCGCCGGCGGCGCTTGGCGGCGCCCCGCGCTACTGGTCGGCGGCCGACGCGCCCGCGGGCCAGGTCCTCGCGCTTGATGAGCTCCTCCCCGCGGAGATTGACCAGCTCAATGGCCCGGTGGGCTTCGGCCGGAGCTGGGGCGGCGGGGAACTCTCCGCCGGCAGCCCGCCGCGGAAGTTCGGGGCCGGCCTGGGCGTGCGCGCGCCGAGCCGGCTGGTCTACGACCTCAGCGGGCGCTGGCGAACCTTCACGGCCACGGTCGGCGCGGACCTGGAGGGCCGGCCTGCGCGAGACTTGAGCGCCGCGCGCGTCAAGTACGGAGGGATGGTCTTCGTGGTCCGCGGCGACGGCCGGGAGCTGGCCCGCGCCGAGGCCGGCCCGGCCGACGCGCCGGTCGGGCTCCGCGCCGGGATCCGCGGGGTGCGGCGGCTGGAGTTGGAGGTCCGCGCCGCCAGCCGCTACGACTGGCACGTCCTCCCCGGCGCTTGGGGCGAGGCCAGGCTAGAGCCGTGATCGACCCGCTCCTGCGCCTGCGCTTCACCATCTTGCTGGCCCTGGCGGCCTCGGTGGTGGTCTTCGTGGCTGTGGCGGGCACGACTGGTCTGACCCTGGACGGCGAGGTGCTCCGCGAGGTGGCCGCGCACATCCAGGCCCAGATCAACTGGCCGGTCCGGGTCAGGCTGGTGCCCCGCGAAGGCCGGATGGCCCTGGAGATCCGCTACGTCCCGGCGGCGGAGCGCTTCCGGGAGGAAAGCGCCGTCGAGTTCCAGAATCGCATCATGGAGCAGGCGGTGATCCGCTACCCGGGCTTTCTGGAGGAGGTGGTGGTCCGGGCGGTGCCGCCCGAGGAGCTGCTCCCAGAGGGCGCTGCGGAGGCCAGCCTGGTCGGCCGGGTCCCCGACCTGCGCCGCAAGCTGGACCGCGACGGGCGGATCGCCTACGGCGACTACCACTGGCCGGTGACCGCCGACGGGCTGCGCGCCTGGAAGTACGTGCTGGTCCACCACTCCGCCTCGGAGCGCGGCTCGGCCGAGAGCCTGGAACGCTGGCACCGCCGGGGCCGGGGCTGGGATGCGCTCGCCTACCAGTTCGTGATCGGCAACGGCAACGGCTCGGGCGACGGCCAGATCGAGGCCGGCGAGCGCTGGACCGCCCAGATGATCGGCGCCCACGCCGGCGTCAACAAGCTCATGAAGGATCCCTCCGAGAAGAACAAGTACAACGAGGAGGCGGTGGGCCTCTGCCTGGTCGGCAACTTCTTCAGCGGCAGCCCGGGCGGCGGAAGCCGGCCGACCGAGGCCCAATTGGAGAGCCTGCGCTTCCTGACCCTGTACCTGTGCCTGAAGTTCGGCCTGGAGGCCGACGCCGTGCTCGGCCACGGCGACGTGGCCCAGACCGAGTGTCCGGGGGACCTGTTCCCCAAGGCGGCCTTCATCGCCGGGATCCGCGAGGATCTCGAGCGCCTGCGGGGGAAGCAGTGAGCGCCGGGAGCAACCGGGCCGGGGCGTTCGCGCCGCTATGGGCCGGCGGGGCCCAGGCCGCCGCGCGATGGGCGGCGGCGCTGCCCGCCGGGGCCTTTGGCCGCGCCGGGCTGGCCTACTTCCCCGAGACCGGCTCGACCCAGGATGAGGCCTTTGCCGCGGCGGCCCAGGGCGCTGCCCACGGCGCGGCCTTCGTGGCCGACTCGCAGACCGCCGGTCGCGGCCGGCGCGGCGCGGCCTGGACCGCCCCGCCGGGGAGCTCACTGCTGGTCTCGGTGCTGCTCAAGCCCGCGCCGCCGGCGAAAGGCTCGGGCCGCATGGCCCTCGCCGCGGCGGTGGCGGCTGCACGCGCGGTCGAGTCCGCGGTCCCGGGAATGCGCCTGGAGATCAAGTGGCCCAACGACCTCCTGCTGGCTGGCCGCAAGCTGGGGGGCATCCTGGTGGAATCGCGCCGGGGTTGGGCGGCCTTGGGCCTGGGCATCAACGTCGGCCAGCGGCCCGAAGACTTCCCTGCGGAGCTCGGCGAGCGCGCCACCAGCTTGGCGGCTGAGCTGGGCTCCGCGCCGGACCGCCTGGTGCTCCTGGCGGCGCTGCTGACCGAGATGGGCCGGATCTTCGCGTCGCCCGGGATTTCCGCCGAAAGCTGGGCAGCGCTCCGCGCCGAGGCCGAGCGGCGGCTCGCCTGGCGCGGACGCCAGGTGCTGGTGGCCGGCGGCCCGCAGGGATCACTGGTGGGCCGCCTGGTGGGGCTCAGCGAATCCGGCGGCCTCGTTCTGGAATCGCCTGGCGGCGCGCACCGGGTGGCCGCGGCCGGGAGCTTGGAGCTGGCCGAGCAGGAGGTCTGACCATGTCTGCCAGGCGCAAGAAGAGCACCTCCGCTGTGGTGATGTTCATCGCCGAGTACCTGCCCGGGGAATGGCCGCAATTGCTGGCCACCGCAGCAGATCGGGACGAGCTGGAGAGCACGCACCGCGAATGGCACGAGCACTATCTGAAGACCTGCCGCGAACTCAAGGCCCATGGTCAAGACCTGCGGCCAGTGGTGATCAGGATGGCTGACTTCCTGGTCTGGTGTGAGCGGAACGGGTGCAGGAACGACGCCTCGGCCCGCGCGCGCTACGCCGGGCAAAAAGGCAGGGAGCTGTACGCTGGCGGTCAGGCTCCCACCAAGCCGTAGCGCGGCTGGCTGGCTGGCTGCCCACAATTCTCCCGTCGTCCGCTATGGCTTCTTGGGCTCCACCAGCTTGACCTCGAAGGTCTTCAGGCCGGCCCGGTCCAGCCGCAGGGCCCAGATCTCCTCGGGGAAGTAGTAGAACACGACCGCCTTGAGCTCCGGGTCGTAGTGCAGCGAGCGGCTGCCGGTGGTGGCCCAGTAGTCCCCGGGCAGGTAAGGCTGGTTGTTGCTGAAGGGCAGCTCCAGGCCGACCCACTTCCTGGCCTCGATGTCGTAGGCCAGATTGCCGACCTCGCCGCCGGGGCCCTTGGTCCGCTTGATGTTGAGAAGCATGTCGGCCTCGGGGACGCAGACGGTCTCGCGCATGAAGACGCCCTGCGCGCCCTGCACCGGGATGGTGGTCAGCGCCCCGCCTTCCAGGTCGTAGCGCAACATCGGCCCGCCGCCGTGGCTCAGCCACAGGCAGTTGCGTTTGGAATCGTGGCAGAGGCCCGAGGTGTCGCCGTAGGCCCCGCCGACCTTGCCGCCGTTGACCGGGAGCTTGCTCCACGACCGGGCCTTGGCGTCGAAGAGGAACAGGCCGTCGTCGAACCAGCAGACCGCCCCCTTGGGGGTGCTCCCCAGCGAGACGCTCAGCTCGCCGGCCCTGGGGATGCCCGGCGCCGGCGGGTAGTCCCACTCGCGCGCCGCCGGGTCGTAGGTCCAGGTGCCGCCGCGGACCAGCCAGACGCCCTTCTTGGAGACCGGGTCATAGGCCGCGGCGTCCCACACGTGGTTGGGGACGTGCGGGCGGTTGTTGAAAGTCTGGTTGGCCATGCAGTAGAAGCCGCGGGTGGGCGGGTCCTCGGCGGGGTAACCGATGCTCCAGGTCGCGCTGCGCAGGCTGTAGTGGGCCAGGTCCGTGCCGATGTAGGTCGAGTGCCCGCCGCCCCAGTGCAGGATCTGGTGGCGGTCGGTGTCGTAGGGCAGCGTGCCCCAGTCGCGGGTGGCCGTGCCCTTGGGCGGCTTGGGCAAGAGCGTCCACTTGTTGGCGGGCAGCTCCTTGAGGAGCTTGGCGACCCCGTCCGGGTCGGGCTTGGTGACCTTGTCGTAGTCCGAGGGACTCAGGCCGAAGGCCACCGTCCCCGGCGCGACGCCGGCGCCGCCGGCGCCTGCGGCCGACGGATCCACCTTGCAGCCCCAGGTCACCCGGGCCGACCACTTCTTGGGGTCGCCGCTGACCACCGCCAGGACGTCGTTGGTGTCGACCGCACCGGGGCCGCCGGCGGGGCCCTCCTTCGGCTGGGCCAGCAGCTTCCACTCGTTGGCCTGGAGGTCGTAGGCCCAGAGCTCCTGGAGCCACTGGCCGGACCTGGCCCAGCCGCCATAGAGAGCGACTTTGCCGCTCTTGGGCAGCCAGGCCAGGGTGTGGCCGGCGCGCGGGGCGGGGCCGGTCCTCGGGCAGCGCTGCTCCCAGACGCGCGTTTTGCAGTCGTAGACCCAGGTGTCGGACAGGAAGCCATCGAGGCGGGTGCCGCCGAAGAGGACGATCTTGCCGCCGGCCAGGTCCGAGGCCATCTGCGAGTAGCCGCGGCCGAAGGGCTCGGCGTCGAGCGCGCGCGTGGCGCGAGCGGCGAGGTCCACGGCCGCCCGGGCCTCGGCGAGCAGCTCGGGGCCGAACTTGCCGCCGAGCTTGCCGGCCAGGGCCTTGAGGGCCGCAGTGAGCTTCTCAGCCTCGGCGGCAGCGACCTGGGGAGCCTTCTCCTCGGCCCCGGCGAGCTTCGCGGCCCTGAGCTTCTCGGCAAGCTTGCCGACGTCCGCGGTCAGCGCCTCCGCACGGGCGGAGAGGTTCTCCTTGGCCTCCGCGTCGCTCTCGGTGACGTAGAAGCGGTTGCGGGCGAGGTTGGCCAAGGCGGCGGTCTTGGCGCGGAGGCTTTCGGCCTCGGCGCCGAGCACCTTGAGCTCCTTGGAGCCGGCCTCGACCTTCTTCCAGGCGCCGGCGGCGATCTGGAAGACCCAGGTGCCCGGCGTGCCGCCGGGCTCGTCGCTGGTGCCGCCGACCGACAGGATCTCCTTGTTCACCGGGTCGTAGGCCAGCGACCCGTACATCAGGGCGAACGGCGAAGTCTTGCTGAACTTGGCGGCCTTGAGGTCGGTCCACTTGCGCTCGGCCGGGTCGTAAGCGGCGGTGATATCAAAGAAGTAGGCGTAGAGTTTCCCGCCGGCCGGGTCGAACGCGTACTGGCAGTGCAGCCGCGTGTCCGTTTCGTAGGCGGCGTTCTCGCCGTCCATGCGGATGCGGCTGACGCCGGCCTTGTCGGCCTGGAAGGCGGGCGTGGGCCAGCCGGTGTAGCCGGAGCTGGGCGCGTCGGTCAGGCCGGACTCGTTCTTGTAGGGCCCGTCCTTGGGGTGGGCGTTGGTCCACTTCCCCGCGCCGGCGTCGAACAGCTCGGTGTCGAAGCGCTGGGGCTTGCCGGCGATGCCGCCGCTGAGGATGAACCGGCCGACGTTCGGCGCGTAGCAGAAGAGCGGCGTGTCCCGGGCGCCGTCGGGCTCCTCGGCGAGCTTAACCCAGGCGTTGGCCGCGCTGCCCTTGAGCTTGGGACTCTCCGGCGCCGCCGGCGATTCACCCGCTGCCGGAGCCCGGGCGGCCAGGACGCCCGCGACCAGCGCGGCCGCCGCCAGCGCCGCGCCCTTGGACCCGTTTCGCCGGACTCTCTTCATGATCCGCTCTCCCTGCGCCTGCGGTAGTTATACACCGCCGACGCACTGCCGTCCACCGCCCGGCTCTTGACGCCGCCGGCCCGGCCCGGAGGGCCACTGAGGCCTGATCCGTCGGCGGTGGCCAGCAGGCGCAGCACGGTGGGTGGCGGTTGCCGGCTGCCGGCAGCCAAGCGCTTCCGGGCGGGTGGCCTTGACTCGGGCCGGGCGGCGTGTACCTTTGGGTCGGGAAAGATGCAGACCCGGCCGGGGCGCCGGCGCGCGCCGGGAAAGCGCAGGAAAAGGAGACGGAGTCATGGACGGGATCAAGGAGACGGTCGCGAAGGTCGGCGAGTTGGGCATCGTGCTGGTCGTTCGCGCCAAGGGCGACGAGAATACCATGAAGGGCCTGGAGGCCATGGTCAACGGCGGGGTCAAGGCCCTGGAGATCACCTTCAGCGTGCCCAACGCCGTGGAGGTGATCCGCGCAGTCGGGGCCCGCTTCGGCGACCGGATCTTGCTGGGGGCCGGCACGGTGCTGACCCCCGAGGAGGCCAGGGGCGCGGTCGGCGCCGGCGCCCGGTTCGTGGTCTCGCCCAACACCAACCCGGAGGTGCTGGCCGCCGCCAAGCAACTGAACGTGCCGGCCATGCCCGGGGCCTTCACCCCCACCGAGGTGGTCAACGCCTGGAACCTGGGCGCCAGCGTGGTCAAGATCTTCCCGGCCTCGGTCGGCGGGCCCGACTACCTCAAGGCCATCCGCGCGCCGTTGCCGCACATCCCGCTGATGCCCACCGGCGGCGTGGACGACAAGACCGCCCCGGAGTTCATCGCCGCGGGCGCCTTCGCGCTGGGCGCCGGCTCGAACCTGTTCAACGCCAAGCTCTTGGCCGCCGGCGACTTCAAGGGGCTCGCCGAGCTCGCCGCCCGGTTCGTCGCGGTGGTCGCCGAGGCCCGCAAGAAGCTGGCCGCCGCCAAGAAGTAGGCCCAGCGCCGGGCTGCTAGGGGCTGGGCGGCCCGGCCGCGCTGACCGGCGGGCTTCCCGGGAGGCTCCCGGCTGGCGCCGGCAGATCCGGACCGGCCTGCGCCCGGCGCCGTTCGCGCAGCAGCCGGTGGAGGGCCACCAGCAGGACCAGCACCAGCCAGTAGGTCCGATCCCGCAGGCAGCGGTTGTAGAGGTAGCTGACCTGCAGCGCCAAGAGCATCGGCAGGAGCATCAAGGTGAAGTCCTGCCAGGGGGTCCCGCGGGCCAGCCGGGTGCAGCGGTAGCCCAGGTAGATGATGCAGACGGTCAGGGCCAGGTAGACGCCGAGCCCCAAGAGCCCGCACTCCGAGAGCATGCCCAGGGGCGCGCTGTGAATCTCGTTGTGGGTGGTGGAGTAGTCCGACTCGGCGAAGGTCCCGTAGCCGATGCCCAGCACCGGGTGTTCCCCGAAGGCGTGGAGCGCGTCGTGCAGGTTGGTCTGGATGAAGGGGTGTTCCAGCGCCTCCCGGGTGACCAGCACCCGCAGCCGCTTTCCGAAAAAGGCGGACAGCTCCGGCGAGGTGCTGACCAGCTGATGGCCCAGTCCGACGGCGGCCAGGAAGAAGGTGGTGAAGACCACCGCCCGGCTGAGCTTGGGCGTGCGCATCAGCAGGATCAGGCACATGCCCGCGACCAGCGCGGCCAGCACCGAGCGGCGCGAGGTGAACACGATCAGCACCACCATGGCCATGGCCAGGGCGCGCAGCAGCCAGCGCTTGAGCCGGCCCATGTCGCCCATGCAGGAATAGGCCAGCATCGTGAAGAAGGTGGTCAGCGCGTAGACCGCCAGCTGCGGCGGCCGGCGGAAGGTGGCCATCACCCGGTAGGGGTCCTTGAAGGGGAAGAGCTGCGGGACCGCCCGGGTGACCACCGCGAACACGTCGTACAGGCCGATCAGCGCCACCACCGCGGCGCTGACCATCCAAATGTCCAGGACCTGCCGGAGGGCCTCCTCGGTCTTGATGACCTGGTCGGCCAGGATGCAGAAGAGCACCAGGTACGCCAGGATGATGGTCTCGAAGGCCGCGCTGGCCACCTCGGCCCGCTCGCCCAGGCCGGCCAGCGACAGGCACACCGCGGCCATCAGCAGAATGCACAGATAATGCGCGGGCGCCAGACGCCTCAGCTTCTCGGCGAAAACCACCCGGCGCATCAGCCAGGCCACCAGGAAGACCAGAAAGGCCACCTCGGGCAGCCCGACGCGCATCAGCACGTTGCCCCGCACCGGAGTGAACACGAAGGGCGTGGCGAAGACCACCATCAGGAAGGCCTTGTTGGGATGGCGGAAGGCCAGGAAGAGCGCGCCCAGCGCCAGGAGCCCCAGGCCGGCCCAGAGCAGCCACTTTTCGGTCATGTGCCCTCCATCCCTATCATTGATTTATCGCCCTCCCCGGCCGAAAAGTTGAATGACTCCGGCGGCCTCGGGCCGCCGGTAGAAAAAGGTGTCAGGAACCTTTTGCCGGAACGGCCCTTCGGGTGCTCTGCACAAAAGGTTCCTGACACCTTTTTCTCCCCAGCGCACGGTCCTCGGCCGGCGGGATTTGACGGGTGCTCCCCGGTCGGCGAGAATGGCCGCGGCCGGGTTGCTCAAGATGCGCATCGCCTTGCTAATCCCGCCGCCGTGCAGGCCGACGCGAGGAAAACGTGCCTGACCTCTCCGTGCTGGTGATCACCTGGAACGCCCGGGAGGCGCTGGCCGCGTGCCTGGCGGCCGTCACGGCGGCCTGCGCGCCGCGCAGCTTCGAGCTGGTCGTCGCCGTCAACGGCTCGACCGATGGCACCCTGGAGATGCTCGGCGCGAAGTTCCCCGACGCCCGGGTAATCGCCAACGGCAGGAACCTGGGCGTGGCCCCGGCGCGCAACCAGGCGCTGGCCGCCGCGCGCGGCAGAGTCCTGGTCATCCTCGACGACGACACGGTCCCGAAGCCCGGGTCGCTCGCCACCCTCGCGGCCGTGCTCGAAGACCGTCCGGAGGTGGCCATCGCCGGGCCGCGGCTGGAGTCGCCGGCGGGCGAGCGGCAGCCTTCTTGCCGGCGCTTCCCCACGGGGCTGATCCCAATCCTGCGGCGGTTCAGTTCCGTCGAGAGATCACCGATGCTCCGCGAGTACCTGCTGGCCGGCTGGGACCACGCCGCGCGGCGCGAGGTTGACCAGGTGATCGGCGCCTGCCAGGCCTTCCGGCGCGAGGCCTTCGAGCGGCTCGGGCCGCTGGACGGCCGGATGTTCTACGGCTGGGAGGACACCGACTACTGCGTGCGCGCCCGGCGCGCGGGGCTGGCCACCCTCTACGTCCCCGAGGCGGTGGTGGTCCACCGCGAGCGGCGGCTGACCCGCGCGCGGCCGCTGGGCCGGAATGCCCTTGAGTTCCTCCGGTCCATGCTTATATTCTTCGGGAAGTACCCGGGCGGCCTGCTGGGCCGCTACTGATTTCCCACAGAGGAAACGCGGATGCGGCTGGTGGCGTCCAGAAGCGCGCTCTCGGGCTCGGCGGCCGTGCCGGGCTCCAAGTCCCACACCATCCGGGCGGTGGCCCTCGCCGCCCTGGCCGAGGGCCGCTCAGAGATCCTCGGCCCGCTGGTGGGCGCCGACACCGCCAGCGCGGTGAGCGCCTACCGGGCGCTGGGCGCGCGGATCGACGACGCCGACCCCGGGCGGTGGCTGGTCGACGGCGTCGCCGGCCGGCCGGCCGCGCCGGCGGGCGCGATCGACGTGGGCAACAGTGGCACGACCCTCTTCGTGGCGTTGGGCTCGGCGGCGCTGGGCGACCGGCCGGTGCGCTTCGTCGGGGATGAGCAGACCTCGCGGAGAACGGCCGGCCCGCTGCTGGCGGCGCTGGCGGCGCTGGGGGCGCGCTCGACCAGCCGCGCGGGCACGGGCTGCACGCCCATCGAGATCTGCGGCCCGCTGGCCGGCGGCCGGGTCGAGATCAGCTGCCCGACCAGCCAGTACCTGACCAGCCTGCTGCTGGCCGCGCCGCTGGCCCGCGGCGACAGCGAGATCACCGTGAAGCTGCTCAACGAGCGCCCCTACGTGGAGATGACCCTGGACTGGCTCGCCGGGCAGGGCATCCGCCTGGAGCGCCGGGGGCTGGAGCACTTCCGGATTCCGGGCGGCCAAGCCTACCGCGGCTTTCGGAAGGCGGTGGCCGCGGACTGGTCCGGCGCCACCTTCTTCCTGGCGGCGGCGGCGGTGACCGGCTCGGAAATTTTGCTTTCGGGCCTGGACCTGCGCGACCCGCAGGGCGACAAGGAGGTGGTGCGGTACCTTGCGCGGATGGGCTGCCTCTGGCGCGAGACGCCCGAGGGCTTGGTCTTGGCGGGCGGAGCGCTCCGCGGCGCGGAGCTGGACCTCAACGCCACGCCCGACGCGCTGCCGGCGCTGGCGGTGGTCGGCTGCTTCGCCGAGGGGCGGACGGTGCTCGGCAACGTGCCCCAGGCGCGGCAGAAGGAAACCGACCGGATCGCGGTGATGGCCCGGGAGCTCTCGCGCCTGGGCGGCCGGGTCGAGGAGCTGCCCGACGGCTTGGTGGTTCACGGGGGCGGCTTGCGCGGCGGAGAGGCGTCCGGCCACGGCGACCACCGGGTGGTGATGGCCCTGGCGGTGGCCGGGCTGGCTTCCGACCGGCCCGTGGAGGTGGATACCGCCGAGGCGGTGAACGTCACCTTCCCGAACTTCGTGGAGCTGCTGGCCGGCCTGGGCGCGGACGTCCGGCGGATCGAATCCGATGCGCCCGGCCGCAATCCTTCACCTTCAGGCCAAGGTCGCTGAATGCGGTCAACTGCCGCCGACAAGTAATCCACCTCGGAGGCACGGGATGAAGTCCCCCCGCGGAGCGGATCGGGCCGAGCTGCTGGCCGCGGTGCGCTGGTTCCTGGAGCGCATCCCGGAGGTGCCCGGCGTCGAGCGGGTCGAGCTGGTGGGTTCGCTCGCCACCGACAAGCCGGACCCCAAGGACCTCGACCTGCTGGTCACGGTCGGAGCCGGGGCCGACCTGACCGAACTGGCCGCCCTCGGGCGCAAGGTGCTCGGCCGCAGGAAGACCGGCACCTGGGGCGCGGACCTCTTCGTGGTGGAGGACGGCCGCTGCCTCGGCCGGACCTGCAACTACCGCGAGCCTCACCCGCGCGTCCGATGCGGCCGCTGCCGGTGCGTCCCGGAAAGGCCCTTCCTGTGCGACACCTCGGGGGCGTTCACCGTGGACGTCGGCGCCTTGACTGGCTCGGGCGTGCTGCTGTGGCCACAGTTCCAGGCGGCCAAGGATGTTCCCGGGGATGTCGTTGCAGCCCTGAAATTCAGCCCGCCGGTCCCGAAAGGAATCCGCTGCGACTGACCGCCCGAGGCGGCGGCCGGGCAGGTCCGTCTCACCTGACCTCGACGGCCACCAGGTTGCTGAGCTTGCTGGCATTGGCGGAGTCGTCGAAGCTGCGCAGCGCGAAGTGCAGGGTCTTGCCGGCGGGGACCGTGACGGTCAGCTTCTCGGCGGCGCCGGGGGCTTGGGGCTTGGGCTCGCCCACCACGTTGGCGGCCATGTTCCAGTAGGCCACCGCGCGGAACTCCTCGCGGTAGTTGACGTCCAGGTAGTCCTTGATGGGCTTGTCCGCG
>Ga0315286_10005871_pt1 | contig 11898 bp, 15 predicted proteins | sample YL17G10_0_MG_FD_205038 | JGI IMG/M metagenome (GOLD analysis project Ga0315286, IMG submission 205038) | Sediment microbial communities from Yellowstone Lake, YNP, Wyoming, USA - YL17G10_0 | ecosystem: Environmental > Aquatic > Freshwater > Lake > Sediment | place: USA: Wyoming | collected... | reverse complement strand
ATTGCAAGGGGCTGGCAAGAATTGCAATCGTGAGCATGAGATGTAATATTTTTTATTTGCGTGTGGCGTTAGATGCGCTCAATTTTGTATATTTATATAACACAATCTCCCGGAAAAAGAAGTTTTTTTCAAGCGGTGCCGCATAAATTGTGTGGCCTGTTTTGTGCCTATCCCAAACGCGTTCAGGATAGGCGGGGAGCTTTACATGGGTGGGTTACGGTGACCTGTAATAGTTTCGATTCCCGGGAATTTCCCTTGACATCTTAACTCCCCCTATTTTAGATAGGTATGTTATATTAACAGTTCATCCTATAAGAAAGCTTTAATCATGTTTAAACCCTATAAGATAGCCTATCAACTGGAGAATGTTAAAGTTCGTGAAGCAAAGCGGTTCAGTCTTCTCCGGGAGACTGTTGCCCATCTGCTGTCTGAATCCGCACGAAAAATCCCTCATGCAGCAATGATCGTTCAGCTTGACGTGACTCCACTGGTGGAATACGCTCAGGAATCAGCAAGTGAAGTTGCAGAGGAACAGACCGAAACAATAGAAAAAAATCTGTTCAGGCGTGCTATACGAAAAAATTTTTCCGCATTTTTTATCAAAGCAATAGCGCATTGTTTATATAACGTGCCGGCACTGAACGGCTTTCTTGACTATCGTCCGCTGAGCCATGGCGGTACGCTGTATCAGGCTGAAGACATCAACCTCAGTTTTACCGTAAACACACCTGCTGGCGTTGTGCGCCCCATTCTGCGTAACCCGCATTTAAAAGCGCTGGAAACGGTTGCGCAGGAAATGCGCATACTGGCGCGCAAGGCACGGCGCACCAATCAGGAGGAACTTTACTACAAGGCCGCAAAAAAACTTCTCTGGACCGCCATTCGTCAGGTTGATTTCAGAGGCCTGTACTCACTGCTCATATTTCTGCGGGCACGATTCTTGACCGGCATCAAATTTGACCCTGAAACAGCCAAGGTAGCTGAAAAGGATAAGCTCCAACCCGAAGATATAATGGGTGCAACCTGCACGGTGGCAAACATCGGCATGATGGTCCCGGGTATTCAGTCGGTAACGGTAATAATCCCTCCGGAGGTATTCTTTTTTGGTATTGGCGATCTCCATGTAGCTCCTCTGGTCGTGGATGGCAAAATAGTGCCGCGCAGTGTTATGTCCATCATGGGTACCATGGATCACCGAGCATTTGATGCGGGAGAGGGATTCCCGGTTTATGAACACCTCATGAGGTATATCAATAATCCTGCTCTCATATATGAGTGGAAACCCGGCGATCCCATCTAAGTTATTTCCCCTATCCTCAAGAGTCCACCAGTATGTGGTTTAATTTTATGCTCTTGTTCTCAGTTTGATTTCACATTTTTATCGCGATCCGCTAAACATACTGGATAGGCTGCCTCCCGAGCGATGGAAGGTTATTATATATACCAACATGGTTACCGACCTGGCACAAACCATTGCTACGATTTATTCACATTTCTGCATTGACATGACAGCACCATACGCACAGACACTGCAGAAGGAACAGGAAAAGGCTCACAGGTACAAAAGCAAGCACATTTATTCCTTGGACAAATTTGTCCTTACCCGTGAGCAGATTGTGAAAAGATACGAAGATATTTTTAACCGTTTTGAGTTTGAAAAAGTTTATAATTCATCTTCACAATCTTGAGTGCGTTCCGACATTCCTATTGCAAACTAATCATTTCACCAATATATGAATAATTTCTGGCTCTGTTTTGTACCCCTGTTTGTGGCAGTTGATGCGCTGGGCCTTCTGCCTGTATTCATGGGCCTCACACAGGGATTGACGCACGCACGCATCAGGCGGATTATTTTTGAATCCGTCATTACCGCTATGATTGTTGCGCTGGTGTTTCTTTTCATCGGCAAAGGAATTCTCACCCTGCTTGGTATAACCGTTGCGGATTTTATGATTGCGGGTGGAGCGCTGCTCTTTGTACTATCGCTCAGTGACTTGATTACCGCTGAAAAACGCCGGCTCCAGGTGGATCAGGAGGAGGTAGGCGCAGTTCCCCTGGGCGTACCTCTGATGGTAGGTCCCGGGGTGCTTACAACTACCATCCTGCTCATTAACCAGTATGGATTGATACCGACGGTCTCGGCAACAATAGTCAATATTGTAATTGCCGGCATGGTATTCTGGATGTCCGGATCAATTAACCGCATTCTGGGTAGAGCGGGCACCAGAACTATATCAAAACTCTCAAGCCTCATTCTTGCGGCAATCGGCGTTATGATGGTGCGCAAGGGAATCATGCTACTCATTACTGCCGGTGTTTCTTCCTTATCCTGAAGCAGAGAGAAAATTATTTATTGCGCATACAGCAATCAGAAATCTGTATTCATTAAAGGTGCGGCATGGCTAAGACAGTTATAATAAGCGGCGCAACCGGCTTCATCGGCACGGTGCTCTGCAGGGAGTTAGCTGCGCGCGGCTATGCTATTGTGGTTCTTTCCCGCAACCCTGAGAAGGGAGCCACCCATTTTGGCAGTCAGGTCACGGTGGTGGGCTGGGATGCGAGGAGTGCTGCAGGTTGGTCAGAGTATGCAGAGGGCGCGCAGGGCATTATAAACCTGGCCGGAGAAAATATTGCGGCCGGGAGATGGACCCGGGCACGGAAGAAAAAAATCCTGCAGAGCAGACTCGCTGCAGGCACAGCAATTGTCGAGGCTTTAGGGCAGGTGAGCAACAAGCCCCGGGTGGTCATTCAGGCATCAGGCATCGGCTATTATGGCAATCGTGGCGATCAACTGCTCGATGAGAACGCTTCTTCCGGAACGGGTTTTTTAGCAGATGTCGCCCGAGACTGGGAGCGCTCAACAGCAAGCGTTGAAGCGATGGGCATCCGTCACGTGATAATCAGGACCGGCATTGTGCTTGGCCCTGATGGCGGATTTCTGTCGCGGGTGCTGCTGCCGTTTCGCCTGTTTATGGGCGGTCACATGGGTAATGGAAGGCAGTGGCTTTCCTGGATTCACATAAAAGATGAGGTGGATGCAATGTGCTTTCTTCTGGAAAAGCCTGATCTGCACGGCCCATTCAACCTGTGCTCACCAAACCCTCTTGTGGCACAGGACTTTTTCCGCGCGTTAGGCAAAACTATGGGCAGGCCCTCCTGGCTAACGGTTCCGGGATTTGCGCTGCGCAGTATGTTTGGTCAGATGGCAGAGGAACTGATATTGTCAGGGCAGCGGGCACTGCCAAAACGGCTGCTTGAAGCAGGGTTTACTTTCAGGTATCCTGAAGCGGAAATGGCGCTGCGGGATATATTATAGTGGACGACTTATATAAATAGACAATAGAGGGGTCATTGCGAACGAAGTGAAGCAATCTTTTTGTGAGATTGCCAGTCGCTCTCGCTCCTTGCAATGACTGCTTTCTTTTGTCGTTCACTATAGCTTAAGAATCAAATTGCTTGTTAGTGGAAACCTTCCCGCTCAAAAGCCCCTCCTGCTTCTTCCTGGATTTCATGCGCAGCAGCAAAAACACTATAAGAAGGGATGAATAGTTCAGTGCAAGAAACCACGGCCTGCCCCAGGAAATCCCGTCTATAGTAAAATCAGAGAGCGGCCAGAGAAACGGTGTGGGATATATGCGCCTGGTGTGGGTTGGTATATCGATCAGGATGTGCAGCATCCATCCGGTCATTTCCCAGCAAGGCCCTGCTGCGCTCAGCAGGGAGCCGCTCATCGGTACTGCCTGCCGGGACTTCAACCAATAGCGGCGGATGGCCCATACCAGTAAAAATATTCCAGCAAAGATTATCAGGCTGTGGCTCAGGTGGTACAGCGAATTGCTCAGGCGAAATACCGGGAACGTCATGCGCACTTCAGGAGGCAGCAGCTCGGGCCGCGGCACTTCAGCAAAGGGAACGCCCTCGATAATGACCTGCCACAGAAGCCAGGCAACTGCCGGTGCAAATGAAAACAAATCCGGCAGCACTCCCCAGAAGACAAACCATCCAATGCGAAATTTTATCGGAGCAAATCTATTGTTTGCTTTAGCAGCAGCCGTAGCCCAGAGTCCGTGAGCGAGGGTATCCATAAACTATTCCTTCCAGCATCTTGCATCGGTTCTTTCAGAGCAACATCCCATTGTACCATTTAAATATATATTTTCTTAACATGTATCTTGCGTTGTGTGAAGGCTGAATTTAGACTGCCCTGCGCTGTGCAATGTTTGCTCGAAAGATTAAGAGATAATACTAAACATAAATATTTGTCGTTTGTTGTTTGGCTTCTGGTTCATTTGTGCGGGCTAAATGCTCGCTGGAAATGATGTTTGTTTTTGCATAGCCATTGCTCGCACCGCCCGTAACTGCTCTCACCACAAGCCCAACGAGGTAAATTGCATGAGGAAAATACTCAGATTTATATAAGTAAAAATCTAAACCTATTTATAGTTTGACGGCAACCGGGTTTTGCATTATGGTGCTTTAAAACAGACTGCTTGAACTTTGGTAGAAAGTCTTCTATGGCACAGGGAAAAAAGAAGATTTTTGTCCTTGACACCAATGTGATACTCCATGACAGCTCCTGCATCTATCAGTTCCAGGAGCATGACGTTGTGGTGCCCATTACGGTGATTGAGGAGCTTGACCAGTTTAAAAAGGGCAACGAGACGCTCAACTATCATGCCCGCGAATTTGTCAGATCACTTGACTCTCTCAGCGGTGATAAGCTGTTTAATGGCGGCGTGAAGATCGGGCCGAACCGGGGAAGAATTTCCATAAAGCTCGAGCAGCAGTTTCATGAAAAAGTGGCATTTAATTATGCCTGCAACAAACCGGACCATCACATCCTGAATACCACGTATCACCTTGCCGTAGATAATTCCGCCCGGCACGTAATCCTGGTAACAAAAGACGTTAACCTGCGCATGAAGGCAAAGTCCATTGGCCTGATGGCGCAGGACTATACCACAGACCATGTGAAAGATATCTCTGCGCTGTATGCCGGTCGGCGCATTGAGGAGAATATCACTGAAGAATCCATCGACCACATGTATGCGGAGCCATACCAGATTGATGTGTCAGAGCTGCCGCTCGCCAAACCCCTGCTGCCCAATGAATATCTCATCATGCGCAATGAAAAAAAATCTGCCCTTGCCACCTTTGATCCCTTCACCCGGAGCATCAGGCGCGTTGATAAGCTTGCAGCGTACGGCATCACACCGCGCAATGCCGAGCAGACCTTTGCCCTGAATGCCCTGATGAACCCGGACATCCAGCTGGTGACCGTCTCCGGGAAAGCCGGTACCGGGAAAACATTGCTCGCACTGGCTGCGGCACTTGAAAAACGAAAATTCTACCGGCAGATATATATTGCCCGGCCTATTGTGCCCTTGAGCAACAAGGATATGGGTTTCCTGCCCGGGGATATTCAGGCAAAGCTCGATCCCTATATCCAGCCCTTATTTGACAACCTGGGGGTCATACAGAACCAGTTTCACGAGACCGAGGCCAATTACCGGCGCATTAAGGAACTGCATGAAGAGGGGAAGCTGGTCATTGCCCCCTTATCCTACATCCGCGGGCGCAGTCTGGTGAAAATCTATTTTATTGTTGATGAGGCGCAAAACCTTACCCCCCATGAGGTGAAAACAATTATTACCCGTGCCGGCGAAGGCACCAAAGTGGTGCTGACCGGAGATATTTTCCAGATTGACCACCCGTACCTGGACAGCTATTCAAACGGGCTGAGCTATCTCATTGACAAGATGCAGGGGCAGAAGATTTATGCCCACATCAACCTGGAAAAAGGCGAGCGCTCTGAACTGGCTGAGCTGGCGAGCAACCTGCTGTGATACCCGCAGCCTCCACCATTCCACCCGAATCTCGTTCCCCGGCAAAAAAAACCGCGGGATGGCCAAAGCGTATCAACATGGTCATCCTTTTTTTTACCTGCAACCTCATCTGTTACATGGACCGGATCAACATATCGGTGACAGCTCCGGTGATGATGAAGGAGCAGGGGTGGGATGCTGCAGCGCTGGGCATTATTCTTTCATCGTTCTTCTGGGGATATACGGTGCTGCAGATTCCGGGCGGCTTGCTTGCTGACCGCTATGGAGGCAAGCGGGTGCTTGGCATTGGCGTGCTCTGGTGGTCTCTTTTCACCATGATAACACCGGCAGCAAAAACGGTCGGGGCAATGGCTGCGTTTCGCACCCTGATGGGTATTGGTGAAGGCGTTAACTTCCCGTCAATACAGAGCCTTACTTCCCGATGGATCCCGGCGGGAGAGCGCTCCCGCGTCATGGGCTTTATACTCTCAGGAATTTCCGTCGGTAATATACTGGCGTTCCCTCTTGCAACCTGGATCATGGCTGCCTTCGGGTGGAGAGCTGTTTTCTACAGCTTCGGAGTTCTGGGTTTTATCTGGTTCATATTCTGGCACTACCTTGCAGAAAACCGGCCTGAGGAACACGCCACCATCCATCCGCAGGAGCTTGACTATATCAGAAACAACAGGCCGGAAATCGCGCCGGTTGCTGCCATGCCCTGGAGGGCGCTTTTTGCAAAACGTCAGGTCTGGGCGTTGGTTATCAATCATTTCTGTGTGAGCTGGGGCTTCTTCATGTTTTTAACCTGGCTCCCCACCTATCTGATTAAGGCCCATGGATTTTCTCTAAAAGAAATGGGCTTCTATTCCATGCTTCCCTATCTGGCGATGGTGATAGGAAGTAACGCTACTGGCTGGATAGCAGATTATTGTATCCGGCGGACCGGAAAGGTTACCCTCATCAGGAAGAGCTTGCATACCATCAGCCTGGTAAGCGCCAGCGTATTCCTCATGCTGCTGGCGCAGGCGCAGACAAAAGGGCTGGTTATAATCCTGGTGACTCTGGCGCTTGGCATGCTGTCCATGACCGGCAGCACCACCGGCCCAAATGCCATGGATATTGGTCCCCGCTATGCCGGTATTATCATGGGCATGCAGACAACGGCGGGAAATATTGCTGGAATTATAGTGCCGGTGGTGGTAGGCTTTGTGGTGTCGTACTACAGTCGCTGGGATCTCATTTTCTATATAGCCTCCGCAGTATTGATAATTGGAGTGATCATATGGGACTTGTTTGCTACCGGCAGGCAGGTGCTTGACTAAAAATTAAAATCTGGAACTCAACAATACAGGAATATTTTGTGTGAGCTCCTGAATTTAAAACTCAACTTTTAATCCTGTAAACAGAAAGGAGATTCTCATGAAGAGGGCGGTTTATCGTATTATCTGTGTATATGCTATAGCCATGCTTGCGGTGCTGCTTAAATCATCTTATGCAGGAGATGTCCCCCGTATTACAAAGGAAGAGCTAAAAAAGAAGCTCTGCTCCTCTGAGCTCATCATCCTTGATGTGCGTACTGCCAGGAGCTGGGATAAAAGCACCCAGAAAATCAAGTGCTCAAAAAGGGTTGACCCGAATAATATCTCATCCTGGGCCGGCGCCCTGCCAAAGGACAAGGAGATTGTCCTTTATTGTACCTGAACAAACGAGCACACCAGCGCCCGGGTGGCGCAGGAGCTGATGGGAAAGGGCTTCACCAAAGTAAAGGCGCTCAAGGGGGGCTGGAACGAGTGGGTTGAGAGCAAATATCCGGTGGAAAATAAGTAATGATTAAAGGCTGCGGTGAATTTTTTATATTAAAGGAAGCGGGATGGAAGAAAAAACGGTCGCGATACGGTTCAATGAAATTTTGCGAGAAGAAATGGGCAAATCGTTTGCATTAAAGGCGCTGCCTCTTGACCCTGATTTTGCTTTGAAGTACGCAAACTCGGAAGAAAAAAGTGTCTATATCAAAAATGAGTTCTTCGCTTGCCCCAAGACCGGCGGCATCCGCATGGGGGCAATGGATTTTGCCGGATCCATGATGGTGCACTTTGGCAGCATACAGCCCGGGGCTGACTATGATTTTCCGGTGTTTGGTTTTACATTTGCCTGTGCAAGCAAGTTTTTGATTACGGTCCTTGACCTGCATCCTGTTGCACAGGACAAAGAATACACAGAGAAATACCTTGCGTCACTCCCGGCTGTTTCACAAAAGTACGCATGGATACCAAAGACAGAGGGCGGTCGCTCGGAGGTGCATGACTGGGCAAAAAAATATGATTCAGGATATGCGCTGTATCGCTGGTGCGATCCGCAGTATCTCCCGCAGAGTGAAGATGCTTTCAGAGATTACCTGCAGGTATTTTGCACGTGCATAAACAAAGCAGCGCCGCTCACAGACCCAGCACTGCGCGCGCGCCGCGAGCAGTACCTGAAACAATACCGGGATGATTATATTACCTATGACCCTGGCAGCGCCCCGCTGCAGCACCATTTTGGCGAGGAATGGGGTGAGCGATATTTAAGAGAGTTTTTGTTCGGAGCATAAAAAGGACGTTCGGTAGATTTGCCTCTTCGCACGTCCTTTTACACTATTCGAATAAGGTTTTACTGCCAGCCGATGGATTCATACCCTTTTTCATGCAGGCAGCGGTTGACGAAATTTTGATACACCGGGCTCGGTTCTTTTGACTCGAAAATACCGCTGGTTACTGTAGAAACAACGCCCCCCGCAGCGCCAGCAGCAGCGCCGCGTCCTGCCCCGCCATATTCTGCCCCGCTATATACTGCCCCTACCGCAGCTCCGGTCGCTGCGCCAATAGTCCCCGCTTTGGCGGCATCTTTTGCAATCTTTTTGCCGGGCTCGGACTTAATATATGCATCAGCCCGTCTGCAGCAGTCCTCTATATCCAGTTGGGCCTGCGCCTGCCCAACCTTTTGCAGGTGCACATTGGGATAAAGGACTGGCTTTTTAACGCTGCAGCCCGCCAGAACCAACAACGCTGTAATTAATAAAACTTTTTTCATACATCTTTCTCCTGTTGTTAACTCAGAACATTCTTATGATGTCCCGTACCTACCGCTTTATCGTTCTTATTTCAATGCCCGTGGCATCGTAATAAACATCAAAATAATAGCTATCGCCATACTTTACGTATATATCCCGGGCTTTTTCCTCCAGCTGGTGCTTTAATGTTTTTCTATTCAACTTCTTTCCTGAATTTTTCTCTGTATATTCTGCAAACCGGGTGACAACCAAATCAATTTCTTTTACTACATCCTCCGGCAAAGCAAGGGGCTGTTGCACCCTTTGGGGTGCTTTTACAAAGAAATGTCTGCTGGGCTTTTTCCGCCCTTCTTCAATATCTCTCAGCAACCGCTCCCATTTGTTGCGGTAGGCTGCAAATCGTTGAAAAAAACTGCTGGCAAGAAATTGACTGCTCACCGATGAGGACTTTTCATTTTGCAGCATATTCACCCGCTGCTTCAGCCTCGCGAATTCTTTTGCGGGAGGCGTTTTTTCTTCTCCTAAGAAGTAAAGGTGAAACTTATTATCAACCAGGGCGATCTCTTCATTGAGTGCTGAAATTTTTATTTTGAGGTTCATAGGGATAAGCAGCAGATGATTAGCGCTTTTTTTTGCTGGCTAATCCCAGCATGATGAGAAAATACAGTATCCACACCTGTGCAAAGCCCAGCAGGAAAAATGTTCCCATGAAGAGGACAACTCTGGTCTTGGTTACAACATCCATAATCCCGATGGCTTCTTTTTCTTTATTCAACAGTTCCCGGGAAATATCAGTCGCTGAGTTCTTTTCTGATGCTGCTTTATCAACATAGCCGGAGTTTTCAGCAAAGTCTTTGTTTGTTTTTCCTATGACTATCTCCCGTGCCAAGGTATCTCTAAAAAGAATGTATCGATCCCCGGCATCATGTAACATTAATGCAAAACCAGCTACAAATGAAACCACCAGGGTTGCTCTGAATAATAGTTTTCTTGCTTTCACAAGACTGCTCCTCCTTCTTTTACCGGCTAAAAACAAAAAGACTCCTACCAGGCATTTATTTGATAGGAGTTTTTATGAATAATTTTACCTGAAAGCTGCTTTTTATCTTACCCTTCGTGACCATAGCTCATAACATAACGTATAACAGCGCAGCATCGCTCCATCGAGATTAGAAAAATCTCGACTGCAAATTCTACACATTATGCTGCACGATAATTATGGTCAAAATATTACTTTAGAGCGGTAATTGCAAGAACTTTTTTAAATTTTTTAAAATAGTTTAAGATTTTAAAAGATATTAAACATAAATAAACATAAATAAATCTTGACTAAAATAAAAAATACGAAAATAATGTCAATAGTTCAATACAATTAAACAAATGCCGGGAACGTGCTGAATATCCTCTCAGCTCAGCTCCTGGCATCTCCTTCTTTTTATGAATCCTTTAGATATCGCCATCTTTATTGTCTGTATAATTTTTTCGTTATCTGGTTTGAGCCGGGGGCTGATCAGAGGCGTTTTTTCTCTTGGTGCACTCTGCTTAGGATTTTATGGCGCTTTTACGTTTCATGACGAACTTAGCAACGAGCTTCCGGCATTCATCAAATATGAACAGTTAAAAACTGCGGTCAGTTTTGCTGCTCTTTTTTTTGTAATCTATACCCCTCTTATTTTAGCTGGCAAAGTAGTTAGAAGACTCATCAGGAACATTAAGCTTGGATGGCTCGATAAAATATTAGGGCTTGCCTTCGGCGGATTGAAGGGCCTGGCTATATGCTGCATTGGCGTATTTATGCTTCTTTCGTTCCTTCCCCCGAAAAACAAACTGATTGCTCAATCAAAACTTGCCCCTCAGCTCATTTCAATCTCCAAAAAATGTATGCTAAAGGGACAGGACTATTTTGAAAATTCATTTGACATAAAAAAGCTTGATGAGCTGGAGCAGATGTTGCAAAATCGTGACAGTGGAAATGGTAAAGGGTTCAAACACATCTCAGTCCCTCAGCCACCGGTGAAACAAAAGACTTGATTGTCTTATGCATACGTTCCCTGCTTGCCTCCCGCATCCCCACCCCAAAGACCCGGGCGTATTGTCAAGATATAACCACAGAGCACACAGAGAAACTATTATATTTCATGAGATTAACAGAGTTTCTGCTGCCTCCCCTCTGTGCCCTCTAAATTATTATTCTCATTTATACTACCTGTTACTCAAAAACAATAAAGCTACAAACTCCCAAAACAAAGATATATTTGAAACCAAGGAACTCAACGATGGAAAGTTCCTGAGTCCAAGGGCTACAAATGCATCATTACTTCTTTTTAGAGACCACAGAGTATCTCTCTGGGCTCTCTGTGGTTTCATATTGTTCTCCTATTTTTCATGGAAGTTTTGACAGTACCAACCCGGGCAAAAACTCATGACACGCACCAGCAACAGAAGATTTTCAATAATAGTATTCTTATTCTTTTGTGGGACCTGTTTTTTCATTCTGGTCACTGAATGCAGGACGGAAGATAAAAAGGAGGAAATAAGAAGAACCTGTTATGCAAGCGAGAAAATAAAGACTGAAGCACACTATGTAAACGACAAACTTGATGGTGTTTCCAAACGGTACTATGAAAATGGCACCTTATGGTCCGAGGCGAATTACAAGAATGGCAAACGGGAAGGTGTGGCTAAAGAATATTATTTGAACGGCAAAATAAAAGCAGACCTTATCTATGAAGGCGGCAGACTGAAAAGCGGTACATTATATAATATGAAGGGAAAAGAAATAATGGGGGATATGACGAAAACCAAATAGAAATCGCCCCTGTAAAGCTCAACTTAAGTTAAATGTAAAAACTTAGATTTGAACTGACAGTTTTCAAACAAGGTTTGTTACGTATATCATGTTAAAGTCTGCACTGGGATACCTTGAATGACTACTCTATCTACTGGCTGACTTCTGCTGTAAGTCGCAAGACCACTTCTGCTCAAGCCATTGTATACTTTAAGAAAGCATCACTATTGTAAGAT
>Ga0315286_10005867_pt1 | contig 11902 bp, 9 predicted proteins | sample YL17G10_0_MG_FD_205038 | JGI IMG/M metagenome (GOLD analysis project Ga0315286, IMG submission 205038) | Sediment microbial communities from Yellowstone Lake, YNP, Wyoming, USA - YL17G10_0 | ecosystem: Environmental > Aquatic > Freshwater > Lake > Sediment | place: USA: Wyoming | collected... | reverse complement strand
CCCCGGACATTCACGGCCAGCATCATGTCAAGGCTCTCGACACTCATCTCCTCGATGGGCTGGCGGATGTTGATTCCGGCGTTGTTCACCAGGATGTCGAGCTTGCCTGCCTTGTCGATCAGCGCGTGAAGCGCGTCCTTCCAACTCTCCTCGTCGGCCACATCCAGGCGGACGAACCAGGCTTGGGCGCCCCGGGAGGTTAGCTCGGCTGCGGCGGCCCGGCCCTGGTCTTCCTTGAGGTCGCCGAGAAAAACCTGGGCGCCCTCCAGGCTGAACCGGCGGGCGATGGCCAGTCCCAGACCTTGAGAAGCACCGGTGACGAAGGCAACTTTGTCTTTGAGACGCATAGAACTCTCCTTTGATCGCTGCCGCCATGGGTCGGGGCATTGCGGAAATAGGTGTTGATGCAGCGGGAAATCCAGGACACTCCCACTTTATTGGGGGTGCCTGGGCGCTTGCCCAAATTGAGGTTGTCTGATATCCTACGTCTTGCCACGTGTCAAGAATTTTTCAAAGCCTTTGTGTTGTTCAGATGAAAGTGTGGTAGGCTAAAAGAGGTGGACACCAACGCTTAGGCAAGAAACCATTTTACTCGATAAGGACTGAAGATGAATGATTTGTTGTTGGCATTTTACGGCGATGATTTTACCGGTTCGGCAGACGCGATGGAGGCACTAACTTTAAATGGCGTGCCGACTGTGTTGTTTCTCGGCCAGCCTGATCCTGCTTTACTAAAAGGACGATTGAAAAGCGTTCGGGCCGTGGGCGTAGCCGGAACCAGCCGAACCATGACTCCCTCGCAAATGGACGGGGAATTACCAGGGCAGTTTCAAATGCTCAAAGATCTGGGAGTCCCTATTATCCATTACAAAGTCTGCGCGACTTTTGACTCATCAGCCAAGATCGGCAGTATCGGGTATGCTGCCGATCTTGCATTTCGCGTGATCAAGCCGCCATTCGGAGTCATTGTCCAGGGCGTTCCGGTTCTCGGGCGCTATATCGTATTTGGCAATCATTTTACAACTGTAGGGAATAAGACCTATCGTCTCGATCGTCACCCGATGATGAGCAGACACCCTATTACCCCCATGGACGAAGGAGACCTGCGATACCATTTTGCCAAACAAACGGCAAAAAAAGTGGAACTGGTTGATCTGTTGCAGTTAAATAAACCTTTTGATTCCATCTCCAGTCAATTTGACCGGTACATTGACGAGGGAAATGAGATCATCCTTTTCGACACCTTGGATGACAAGAATCTGCTCACTATTGGCCGGTTGATCCATCAAAAAATCGGCTCACAATCGATTTATGCCATTGGTTCCTCAGGATTTGAGTATGCGATGGCGCTCTATTGGCAATCTGCGGGGATCGTTTCGAAACCGGACCCGATTCCCCCGGCGGGACCTGTGGACCAGTTGATCGTCGTCAGCGGCAGTGCGGCAGACAAGACGGCCGAACAAATCAAATACGCCATGGATCACGGCTTTGAGGGGATTCGACTTAACACAGATCTGCTGATTGATCATGAAACCGGTAAGGAAGAACGGAATCGTGTGATACAACTCTCACTCAAGTTTCTTCGGGATGGGAAAAGCATTATCCTCTTCTCCACCGTGGGACCGGATGATCCATACATCCAAAAAACCAAAGATAAAATGAAATCTTTGGGTATTGATGTAAATGAAGTCGGAAAACATCTTGGAAAACAACAGGGATTAATACTCCGTGAATTAGTGGAAATCACAGGACTTAAAAGGGTATGCGTTGCAGGAGGAGACACCTGCAGTTATGTTTTACGGCAAATGGATATACATTCGCTGGAGCTGTTAATGCCGATTACTCCGGCGGCCCCCCTATGTCGTGCGTTCTCCGATAATTCAACATTTGAAGGTCTCCAGGTTGCTTCAAAAGGCGGACAGATTGGTGCACATGAATATTTTATTCAAGTCTTAAACGGACAAAGAGCGTGATAAAATCCCCTTGACATGCATGATTCTTTTCCGTATCGTCAATCCGTATCAAAAGGCCATTTCTTGTCAATCCAATTAAACAGAGAGGAGGAATGTGATGAAGGACCATCCGAAGAAGGGAAAGGAAAGGGTGAAGTTAAGCCGGCGTGATTTTCTCAAGGCAGGAGCGGCCGGCTTGGGTGTAGCTGCCATGGGAGGGCTGTTGCCTGACATGCTTCTGGCCGCCAAGGCGCCGGCATTTAAGAAAGGAACCAAACTCTCCATTCTGCAGGGTTCCTATTTCATTGCGCCCTCGCAGGATCTGTACAAGAGGCAGGCTCAGGAGTGGGGCGAGGCGAACGGCGTTGAGATGGCTTGCGACTTCTTGAACTGGCCGGACCTGCAACCCAAGATTGCGGCCTCCGTGCAGGCCGGCGGTTACGACATCGTAGAACTATGGGGCGGCTGGAACTATCTCTATCAAGACAACCTTGTCGAGGTAGGGGATATTGCCGAGGCTTTCGGAAAGAGAAATGGCGGGTGGGAAAGATATGTTGAGCTCTCTTACAAGGTTGGAAACCGCTGTCTGGGAGTTCCCCATGGTTACTCCAACGGCTCCATGGCCTACCGGATTAGTATGTTCCAGGAAGCCGGATGCCCGAACGCCGAGGATGGGAACAAAATTGATTTGACCTGGGACGAGTATTTCGCCATCGGCAAGAAGTGCAAAGCAAAAGGGAAACCTTTCGGGCAGGCGCTCGGGCACAGTACCGGGGATCCTCCGGGATTCTGCTATCCGTACATGTGGTCCTATGGGGCCATGGAAGTGGAAAAGGACGGCAAAACGATAGCCTTCAATAAGCCCCAGTTTGTAGAGGGAATGCGGAAATTCATTGAGGGCTGGAAGGATGCCTATGATGAAACCGGGACCTCCTGGGACGACAGCAACAACAACCGCGCATATCTTTCCGGCCAGATCTCCAGCACCTTCAATGGCTCCAGCATCTATTTTGCCGCAAAGAAGGATAAACCGGAGATCGCCGCAGACACCCACCACATACTCATTCCCAAAGGACCGGCCGGCCGGTTCTACTGGCTGGATACCCGGACATTTGCCATCCTGAAGAACTCAAAAAATATACCGGCAGCCAAAGCGTTCTTGAAGTGGTGGTTCGAAGAAAAACAGTTCGGCGACTGGTGGCGCAGCCAGAAAGGGTATATGCTTCAGCCGGTGAAAAAGTATTACACCGATCCTGTCTGGTTCGAAGATCCGAAAATGGCCCCCTTCCGGGAACAGCCCAAGTACGGGTTAAACCAGGGCTATGCCGGCCCGCCGAATAGAAAAGCAGCCGAGGCGTGGTCAAAGTATATCGTAGTGGACACTTTTGCCAAGGCCGTCCAGGGCGGGGATGCCAAACAGGCGATTGAATGGGGCGCAGACCAGTTGAAACGGATATATGGCAGGTAATTCCCAGTGAGATGGGGGGTGGATTGAAAACCAATCCATCCCCCTATTTTTTGAATATTCTGAGCATATCTCCTATGGTCAATGGTTCTCGATTAAAATCCTTTTCCATGAGGGACTTTTTTGACAGGGAGAGGAATCTCGGCATCATTCTCATGTTGCCGGGGGCCATCCTCCTGATTGCTTTCATGGCCTATCCTTTTTTTATCGGCATCTGGCTCTCCCTGACGGACAGCATGATCGGACGAGCCGGCCATTTTATCGGCCTCAGGAATTTCATCGACCTCCTGAGCGACACCATCTTTCACCAAACCGCCAAGAATACGTTCATATATGCGCTGGTAACCGTCCCCTTTAAAGCAATACTCGGCTTGGGACTGGCCTTGGTCTTGAACCGGCATATGCGGTTCAGCAGCCCGATCCGCGCCGCCGTGATGATGCCCTGGATAGTTCCCACTGCGCTCAGTTCTCTGGGGTGGTTCATGATCTTCGATCCTGTCTTCAGCCCGATCAGTTGGCTCTTTAGACATATGGGTTTGATCAGCAAGAACATCAATTTCCTGGGAGATCCCATTTTGGCGATTTCATCGGTTTGCTGGGCCAATATCTGGCGCGGAGTCCCCTTTTTCGGAATCACCATCCTTGCCGGGCTGCAGTCGGTTCCCCAGGAGCTGCATGAGGCCGCGGCAATTGACGGGGCCTCCGTCTGGCACAGGTTCCGTCATGTGACCATCCCTTCGATCAAGGGAGTGGTCCTGATTGCCTCTCTCCTGTCCATCATCTGGACCTTCGCGGATTTCCAGCTCATATATATTTTGACCAAAGGAGGGCCGGCAAACCAGACCCATATTTTTGGAACCTATACTTACCAAATTGGCTTGTCGGCAACGGAAATCGGCATGGGCTCGGCCATTTCCCTGTACATGTTCCCCATCCTCGCCGTCTTTGCTATTCTGCTTCTCATTTATCTGCGGAGGGAACAATAAAATGGTTGGGAGCAACGTCTTTCGTGCCAAGTTTTTCAGCCTCTATCTGCCCCTGGCGTTATATTTGCTCGTCCTCCTCTTTCCCTTTTATTGGATGTTGATCGTCTCCTTCAAGCCCACGAACGACCTTTTCGAAATGAAATTCAATCCGTTCTGGATCCAGCAATTCACCCTGGAAAATTATTTGTATCTTTTCCAGAATACCGATTTTCTAACCTGGCTGAAAAACACCCTCATTGTTTCGATAGTATCTACAATCATATCCTTGATATGCAGTATCTTTATCGGTTACGCCTTGGCCCGGCTGCGTTTTCCCGGGAGCAATTTTTTGGGGCTGGGAATCTTTTTGGCTTATCTGGTCCCCCCCACTCTCCTCTTCCTTCCCCTGGCGCAGGTTATTAACGGATTCGGTCTGAACAATACCTACTGGGCGCTTATTCTCACTTATCCCACCCAGTTGATTCCTTTTGCCTCCTGGCTCTTGATGGGTTATTTTCGCACGATCCCGAAGGAAATCGAGGAAAGCGCGATGGCCGACGGCTGCTCGCGCATCCAGATCCTCGTGCGCATGGTCCTGCCCCTCTCCATTCCAGGCCTCCTTTCGGCCGGGATTTTTTGTTTCACCCTGTGCTGGAATGAATTTCTCTACGCCCTTATATTCATGTCTTCCGGCTCCATGAAAACCGTTTCAGTAGGAACGGTCAGTGATCTGATCAAGGCCGACACCTTGTTCTGGGGTGCGCTCATGGCCTCCGCGGTTTTAGGGTCCTTTCCGATAGCTTTCATATATTCTTTTTTCGTGAAGCATTACGTCTCCGGCCTCACGGCCGGGGCCGTGAAGGGGTAGTTTATGAAAAAAAGAAAAAACGTTTTACGCAATCTTTTGAAAGCCGGGAAGCCTTCCTTGGGAGTGCATGTGCACGTCATCTGGCCCGGGTTCGTGGAAGTCATCGGGCAAACCGGTGTCATCGACTACATTGAGTTCTCGGGGGAATACGCACCCTACGATCTATATTCCCTGGAAAATTTTGGACGAGCCGTGGATCTCTTTCCGCATATGACCTCCATGATCAAGATCGATCAGGACCCCAAGCTATTTTTGACGAGCCGGGCGATCGGTTCGGGCATTTCGAACCTCCTTTTCGCGGATATCCGATGCGTGGAGGACGCCCGGGAATCGGTTGCAGCCTCCCGTGCGGAAACGCCTGGAACAAAAGGTTTGATGGGCGCGGCGATGCGGAGGGATGTCGGCTATGTTCTCGGACCCGGGTCCAGGGAATACGTGCAGCAGCTTGAAGAAGGCGTTGTCGCGCTGATGATCGAGAAACAAGCCGCCATCGAAAACCTGGTAGCGATCCTTTCCGTGAAAGGGGTCGACATGGTCCAGTTCGGGCCGGCCGATTACTCCATGTCCATCGGAATCCCGGGGCAGTGGAACGCCCCCCCGGTTAAAGAAGCTGAGGAATACATGATTAAAACGGCCATCAAAATGGGGATCGCCCCAAGGGTCGAACTGATGGATTTCAAGGATGCTGACCCCTACCTGAAAATGGGGGTCAAACATTTTTGCATCGGGTGGGATGTGTTCATCATCCAGAAATTCTGCCAGGAGCAGGGTGCGGCCTTTCAGAAGGCTTTCGGCAGGTAAATCATTTCATATGAGCCAATTGCAAAAGTACCAATAAGTCCCCTCCCCCTTGGCGGGGGAGGGTTAGGGTGGGGGGGAACATATTTGGGAGAGTTTTGCAATTACCTCATATATAAGCCGGGTTTCCCGGCGTTCGTGAAGGAGAGTCACCATGGCCAAAGTCGTGATGGAGAAGCTGAACAAGCATTACGGGGAAGTGATGGCGGTGAAGGACCTGGATTTGGAGATTCCGGACAAGGAGTTCGTGGTTTTGGTGGGCCCCTCCGGCTGTGGCAAGACAACAACTCTTCGCATGGTCGCCGGCCTGGAAGAGATCACCGCCGGGAATATTTACATCGACGACAAATTGGTTAACCATCTCCCTCCCAAGGACCGGGACATTGCCATGGTGTTCCAGAACTACGCCCTCTACCCCCACATGACGGTTTACCAGAACTTGGCCTTTGCGTTGACCTTGCGGAAGCTCCCCAAGGCGGAGATCGACCAGCGGGTGAAGGAGGCGGCGGAAATCCTGAATATCGGCGAGCTGTTACAGCGCAAACCCAAGGCTTTGTCCGGGGGGCAGCGGCAGAGGGTGGCGGTGGGGAGAGCGATCGTGCGGAAGCCGAAGGTATTCTTGTTCGATGAGCCATTATCGAACCTGGATGCGAAGCTGAGAGTTCAGATGCGGGCAGAACTCAAGAAGCTGCATGAGCGGCTGCAGGCTACCATAATCTATGTGACCCATGATCAGGTGGAGGCGATGACGATGGGGGACCGGATCGTGGTGATGAAGGATGGGTTGAAGCAGCAGGTAGGGCCGCCTCTGGGACTCTATTTTAAGCCGGCGAACAAGTTTGTGGCGGGATTTATTGGGAGTCCGGCGATGAATTTTATTGAGGGGGATCTTTTATCGGAGGGGGGAGAATTTTATTTTCAGGCGGCGGGGATGAATTTGAAGGTGCCGAAGGATAAGACGGAGCCGTTGAGGAAATACGGTAAGAAGCGGGTGATCTTCGGGATTCGGCCGGAGGATTTGTCGGAGGTGGCTTGTGCTTTACCTGGGGAGACGATCGAGGCGGTGGTGGAGGTGACGGAGCCTCTTGGGTGCGAGGTGTATTTGGATGTGAAGATTGGGGAGAGGAGTTTGATTGCCCGGGTGGGGCCGACGACGCAGGCGAAGCCGCATGCCGCAATCTGTCTTCAGCCGTCGCCGGAGAACATGCGGTTTTTTGACATTGAGACGGAGAAGGCGCTCCTTACATAACGATGCAAAGCGCTCAGAAAGACAGGTAATCCCCTTACCCTTTGGCTATCCTAAATAGATAATCTTCTTTGCAACGGAGGAGGCATCTTGGCCGACACAGAGAGCAACAACAAGCTGCTCCTGACGGGCGCGCAAGTCTTCGACCCCTCGACGTCGGGCTTTCAACACTGGGATGTTCGCGTCGGCGACGGGAAGATCCTCGATGTAGGCCCCGCGCTCGCCGCCCGGGCCGGGGAGCCGGTGCAGGATTGCCGAGGCAAACTCCTGCTGCCGGGTCTCGTCGACTTCCACCTCCACTGTTTCCGGCAGGGGCAAGTCCTTAGCGTCGACGCCGAGGAAGTGGCCCCGTGCGCGGGGACCACGACGTTCGTGGACGGAGGGAGCAGCGGCTCGATGAACTTCCAGGCGTTTCGCGAGCACGTCATTGAGCCCGCGGACGTCCGGATCCTCGCCTTCTTGAATATTTCGGCGATCGGCATGGTATCGGTCGGGGCGTCGAATGTGTCGTTTTTCGAGAACGACGACGGCCGGCTGCTCGACGTGACCTCGGCCATCGAGGTCATGGAGAAGAACCGCGACATCATCGTGGGCGTCAAGGTGCGCATGTATACGGGCCTCGCATCCCTTGCAGCCCTGCGCAAGGGGCGGGAGGTGGCGGAGCGGACCGGGCTCCCGATGATGGTCCACATCGCCTCGGGCCCACCCAGCTTCGAAGACATCCTTCCCTTCCTCCGCGCCGGGGACATTGTCACCCACATCTATCACGGCGGGGCCGATTCGCTGGTGGATGCGGCCGGTCAGGTCCGGCCGGCCTTCAAAGAGGCGCGCACGCGCGGCGTCGAGTTCGACCTCGGCCTCGACCGTGTTCACACCAGCTTTGCGGTGGCTCGCGCCGGTTTGGCCGCCGGGTTCCTGCCCCACTACCTCGGCACGGACATGACGCTCCTGAATCGGCGCCTCACGGTCGATGTGCCGACCACGATCTCGAAGATGGTGGCACTCGGCCTGCCGCTCGAAGCGGCGCTGACCGCGGCGACGGCCAGCCCGGCGGCCAAGATTGGGCTGGGGAAAATCATCGGTAGGGTCGAGCCGGGCATGGAAGCTGATCTCGCGATCTGCGAGCTTTGCGAGGGGGACTTCGTGTACGAGGACACGTACGGTAACGATTGCCGCGCGACGCGGCGATTGGTCCCGCTCCAAACCTTCCGTCGCGGAAAACAGTTGGAAAAGATCGTCCGAAAAATCAGGAAATATGACTTTTTGATGAAGTGAGGGTCCCGGGATGAGATCGTTTGACGATGGGACCTCCTTTTTCTGGTTCATCCGGTTCAAGTGTACTTGTCTGAAATGTCTTTCTTCCTGTAGTCCACATAACATCAACATCTATGAAAATGCTTGACTTCAATTCGTTATCAATGATGTTGTTTCCTACATAATTGTGATATGGATGATGGAAATGTTGGCGGCTGGATAAAAGGGGCCCGCGCCAATGAATCATGGTTGAAATGCTATGGTGCCGCCGGGAAAGCAGACTCAAACAGAGAAAACAAACCTCACCCTGTATATCGGGATAAACCGGTCAACTGAAAGGAGTGATACGACATGATAATTACATCAACCTTCAGTAAAAAATTGGCGATTCTCGCACCAGTGCCTGAGTCTTTTTTAAGAACTGCCATTTATCAAATATACCCCATCTATAGAAAAGTCACTTTCGGTGCGAACAAGGAAGGGGAAATGAAAACCATAAGGGGCGACTTTTTAAAGGCGAATAAATATCAAGGGGATGTTCATGTTTATATATATGAAGGTGGCTATATCCAATATAAAGGCATACTCATCGATGAATTTCGCTTTTATAATCAGATAACCGCTCATCCAGATCCGTGGGGCTGGTGGAATATAAGTTTCAAAAGTTATTATACGGTTAAAGACATCAATGGTTGTAACATTCCCCTGAATAAATTTAGATCCTTTTTGACAGGTAAGATAATCGAAAATGTAAGAAGACCTTTAAGAGTCATAGATCCTCAATAAAATGCGGTAAAGTGGAAAATTAGGTAGTGTCCGTGTTTCGTTGACACAAATCTATAATTGCATGATTAATCAATAGGTTGTCTCTCATGAATAAATTCATGAAACGTAGTATAAACGGTCATTTGCAAACCATGTCAACTATATGCGGACACCACCGAAAATTAAATATCTCAACTTAATGAGAAGCTAATGCTGAAAATAAGATCCTGAATCATGAAGTATATTCTTGTTATTTTATCATTTTACCTACTTATCCAGGGTTGTGCTGCATCAAGAGGTATAAGAATCATGATTTCGGCGGTTTAAATTTGATATTGGGAGCGCTCGCTTAAGCAATGAATTATGTTCAACTACGTTTATATTATAAAAAATGTTTAGAAAATACTTGTCCAAGTTGTAATGTCTTAAATAATTGCGGTTTCGGAAAAAATGTTATTAATGATAACGCCTTGTTAGTTGCCAAAAAATTATTTGAATGGTATATACCAAAATCAAGTTCAGAAATAGACGCTCTTATAAATAAATGCCATAATAGGCTAAATATAGGAGGTTAAAATGAAACAAATTTAATTTTGGAGCCGGGAATATAAGAAGGCTAAAGCCGAATAGACCGTTTAAATAATATTTTAACATGGAGGGCGTTATGGAATCATATAAAAGAGCCATGGCGATATTTTTTTTAATTCTTTTTGGTATTTCTCTAATTAGTTGCGCGATAGCACCTGAGCCACGAAGGGCACGTTACATAAATATTTTAGAAGCTTATGCTCCGATAATACACGGACCACATGAGAGTGCGGAAGACAAAGAGAGTATGGCCAACAAAATAATAGATCGTCAGGACGAATACCGGTCTCTTCTTGATGATTCTCGTACTAATATAAATCTTAGATTAGAAATTCTCGATGCGATGAGAGGTGAATTAAAGTTTGCCTTGACTATGCTATTTTTAGCTGGTGAGCATTATACCATAAAGGGTCAAACCGATAAAGCGAAACAAGTATATCAAAACGTCATCCGCATCTTCGTAGGAGCTACGTACAGTGGTTATAGAGATCGAGCTAGGATGGAAATAGAAAACCTAAAATCAAATGACGCCGAGCGCGGGCAGTTGGCTGCGGAGGGCCGCAAAGTTGAAGCGGAGAGGCAGCAGCTTGCCATGTCGAAACTGCCATCCGTTTCGACAGCCGGGGAGACCACCAGGGACGGTCGGTTTATTGCCTACAATAACGCGACAGTCTTTGATACGAAGACGAACCTGATGTGGGCGGCGAAAGATAATGGTAGCAATATCAACTGGGAGAACGCCAAGAGCTATTGTGAAAATTACCGTGGCGGCGGTTATACGGATTGGCGGATGCCAACGCTGGATGAACTGGCAGGGTTGTATGACAGCAATAAAAGTTATAAAGCAACGCAAAGTAATTATAACGTGCATTTAACCGAATTTATTCAGCTATCGGCATGTTGCCCCTGGGCTTCAGAAACACGCGGTTCCGGGGCTGCCTTCTTCGGTTTCGACGGTAATGGCCGGCATTGGTTTCCCCAGTCTTACAGCCTCCACGACCGGGCTCTCCCAGTGCGTTCCGGCAAATAGGCTATTTGGTTATTTGATCATTTTCTTTTATCGTGTACAGGGCGGTGCCCTGTACGCTACAAAATTGGCGCTCCGGTTTTTTGCTGAGCATGCATGCGTTATGGCCCAATACGAACACCTCCCATCCTTTTTGATCACCAGAAGAAGGGTTTCGATAAACGCCCGCTAAAGAATCCCCTTGTTGGATTTTGCCTGAGGATTCAGGCAATTCGGCGGTATTTGATTATTCAGCGCGGCAATAATGTCCCTGGCGCAAACGGCGGCCATCTCGATTCTCGTCTCCGTGGTCGAGGTGCCGACATGCGGCGACAACACAACGTTGGGAAGTTCGGATAGCCCATCCATTAAATCAGGCTCTTTCTCGAAGACATCCAAACCTGCTCCTGCAAATTGACCTTTCCGTAACGCCTCTACCAGTGCCTTCTCATCAACAATCGGACCGCGTGCATCATTGATCAGTATGGCCGTTTTCTTCATCAGTTTGAACTCATCAGCCCCGATAAGATGTCGGGTGGAGGGGAGCAGAGGAGCATGCACGGATATAAAATCTGCTGACTTAAAAAGCGTTTCTTTGTCGACGAACTGACCACCCGTCGCGGCTTCAAAGGCAGGCATTTTCTGGACATCCGTGTAGATCACCTTCATTCTGAATCCCTGTGCACGCCGGGCAACCGCCTGCCCGATCCGGCCGCCGCCGACGATGCCCAGCGTCTTGCCCGTCACTTGGGTGCCCACCAAATTCATCGGGTTCCAGCCCTTTTTCCCGGCCCGAACGAACTGATCGCACTCTACGATTCGCCTTGCCGTTGCCAACAACAACGTCCAGGCCAGATCAGCCGTGGCGTCGGTGACAACATCAGGCGTGTTGGTCACATAGATGCCCTGTTTGGTTGCACTCTCCACGTCGATATTATTGTAACCCACGCCATAGCAGGAAAAAATTTTGCATTTCGCTTTGACGCTGCGGCATA
>Ga0315286_10005865_pt1 | contig 11903 bp, 2 predicted proteins | sample YL17G10_0_MG_FD_205038 | JGI IMG/M metagenome (GOLD analysis project Ga0315286, IMG submission 205038) | Sediment microbial communities from Yellowstone Lake, YNP, Wyoming, USA - YL17G10_0 | ecosystem: Environmental > Aquatic > Freshwater > Lake > Sediment | place: USA: Wyoming | collected... | reverse complement strand
GACCCTGCGCACCCGCAACGTCTGGGAAACTGCTCGTTGCCGGCCGCCCCATCTGATGTGTATCTCGCAGGCACGCACGCATACGTGGCAGACGGCACGGCCGGCCTGCTGGTCATCGACCTCAGCAATCCGGCCGAGCCGAAGCTGGTGGGAACGTGCGTCACGGGCGGCGGAGCCGGGGGGGTGCAGGTCGTCGGCACGACCGCCTATGTCACCGGCGACGCTGGCCTGCTGGTGATTGATGTCAGTCAGCCGACTCTGCCGGTTCCCCTCGGTGCTCTGGCCACGACTTACGCTCTTGGCCGGCTTCAAGTCGTGGGTGGCTACGCCTACGCGGCGGCAAATCAGGAAGGCATGCAAGTGGTTGACGTCGGCAATCCTGCCGAACCGGTGTTGATCGGCAGGTGGCCGACTTCGGCCAGCGCCTGGGGCGTCGGACTGGCGGGTGACTATGCCTGCGTGACCGACTGGTGGGGAGGTGTTCAGGTCATCGATGTGCGCATTCCTTCGAGTCCCGTGCGGGTCGGCGGCTGCTTGACCTCCTACGCCGTCCCACGTGTTCACCTGGCCAATGGCCGGGCCTACGCCCTGACCACGTATGTGCCGGACAGACCTGACCAGAGACGAAGCCGTTTCCAGGTCCTCGACGTGGGCAACCTTGCGCGGCCGCTTCTGCGGGGAGAGTGCGAGTTAAGTCCCTTGGTTCCGGACTTCGGCGCAGGCGTACAGGTGGTGGGCAACTATGCGTACGTTGCGGCCCAACAGGGAGGTCTCCAGGTGATTGACGTGGGCAATCCTGCCGCACCCGCGACGGTGGCTCAGTACTTTCCTGAGGGCGAATGTCAGTACTATCCCGACGGCAAATGGGGCGCCTTGGATGTACACCTCGAGGGCAGCCGCGCCTACGTCGTGGTCCAATGCTTCGACTCCGGATCCGCCAGGCTGGAGGTGGTCGACATCGGCGATCCCCTGCATCCGATCTTCCTGGGTAGCTGTTACCGGCCGGAAGAACTCAACGTGATTATCAAGCCATCTGCCCCCTGGGGGCATGTGGAGGTCGTTGCACCTTGTGCCTACATGACCGACTACAGATACGGACTCCACGTCATCGACGTGAGCGACCCGGCCAACCCTGAACGTCTCGGCGGCTTCGACGCCACCGGGGGCGAGTTTCCCTCCAGGATCTACGCCTTCGGGGTGGGTGTGAGAGGCAACTGTGCCTACACGACAGACCAGCGGCACGATCGCCTCCAGATCATCAACGTGAGCGAGCCGTCCCGTCCGGTTGCTGCCGGGGGTATTGGGACCGGAAACCTGGGGCCGGGGACCTTCGTGCAGGTGGTTGATCGTTATGCCTACGTGTCCGCCGGAGGCCTCAACGTGTTCGATCTGACCAATCCGGCAAGGCCAGCCCTGGCTGGCCGCTACGCCATGGATTGGGCCTATGGCAACAGCTTCAGTGTCGCAGCCAATACCGCGGTAGTGGTCGGTCCACTGGGTTTGGCCGTTCTCGACATCGAACTACCGGGAACCCTGAAGCTGAATCCGCCCGTCCTCTCCGCCAACAGTCTGACCCTTTCCTGGAACGGTGGCGCGGGGATCAAGCTGCAGAAGACCTCGAGCCTGACGAACCCGGATTGGCAGGAGGTGGCGGGTTCAGACGGCGCGAGCCAACTCGAGTTGCCGCGCGACGAAGCCGCGGCGTTCTTCCGTTTGATCCAGCCCTGAGGCGGGGAATAACGAGGAACACAGACGGTAACAAACGCCGGGCTCAGGTCCCGACCCGCTGACGTCTCGTCCTCTGTGCCTCCGTGCCTCTGTGGTCAAGCCCACGACAGCGGTGAACCACCGAGATACCGAGGCACAGAGCTCACTCAAGAGGCAGGCTCGCCAGGCCGTACGGTGCATCCCGAAGTTGGCGGTTCGGCTTTGAGGTAGGGCGAGTCCTCAGCCCGCCGTCTTGAGTGAGGGCGTGGCTCAACGGCGCGGTGAGGACACATGCGCCCTGCCCTCACCGACAACCTGTGGATGCATCGGCTTTCGCCGGGGCCCCGTTTTCATGCTGGATTCTGCTCAGAGAATGGAGAGACTCTTCCCGCCATGAACTTCAGAGCTACCTCCCGCGTGGACCTGCGGGGATCACCCCGCGAGGTTTGCCCGGCACCGGCCGCCGCCGGCGGCGCCGGCGACCGCGCGAAGCCAGCGACGGGCGAAGGACGCCGTGGAGCTTCCGGGCGCGGTCCCTGACCCCTCCCGGGATCCGCTTTCGGGCGTGCCGCTCGGTGACATCCGGAACTTCGGCATCATCGCGCACATCGATGCCGGGAAGACGACCACGACCGAGCACCTGCTGCGGTACGCGAAAGTCATCCACAAGACGGGCACCGTGGACGAAGGCACGACCACCACCGACGACTACATCCTCGAGCAGCGCAAGGGCATCACGATCTTCAGCGCAGCCGTCACCTGCGCCTGGCGGGGCTGCCAGCTCAACCTGATCGACACGCCGGGCCACGTCGATTTCACAGCCGAGGTCGAACGGTCGCTGCGCGTCCTCGACGGCGCCGTGGTGGTTTTCGACTCGGTATCCGGTGTCGAGGCGCAGACGGAGACCGTGTGGAGGCAGGCGACGCGCTATGGGGTGCCCCGCCTTTGCTTCCTCAACAAGATGGACCGTGTCGGCGCCAGCTTCGCCAAAAGCCTTGAATCCATCCGCCAACGGCTCGCCGGCCGACCCGTCGTGCTGACCATGCCAGCCGGGTCGGAGGCGGGTTTCTCGGCCGTCATTGACGTTCTGCGGATGCGGATGCTGTGCTTCGACCCGGAAACTGAAGGTGAGACGATCAATGAGGAGGCGGTTCCGCCGGAGTTGGTCGAGGAGGCCGCGCATTACCGCACGCTGGCCACGGAGGCAGCCGCAGAATTCGATGGGGAGCTCCTGCAGAAGTACGTCGAAAACCGGCCGCTGACCCTCGACGAGATCCGCCGTGGGCTTCGCAAGGGAACGCTCGCCGGCCAGATCCAGCCGACGTTTGCCGGCGCGGCACGGCATCATCGTGGCGTGCAGCCGATGATGGACGGCATCGTGGACTTTTTGCCGTCGCCGCTCGACCGGCCCGTCATCGAGGGCCGCGATCCTGAGGGCAAGCCGGCGACGGTGGATCTGCGCAAGGACACGCACCTGTGTGCACTCGCGTTCAAGACGACTACGGACCTGCACGGGGAGTTGACGTTCCTGCGGATCTACACGGGCACGCTGCACACAGGCGATCCGTTGTTCAACCCCCGCCTCGACAGGTCCGAACGCCCATTCCGTCTTTACCGTGTCTTTGCCAACCACGAACGCCGTGCCCTTTTGGAGGCCGGGCCGGGAGAAATCGTGGCCGTGATCGGCCTGAAACACACGGTGACGGGCGACACCCTATGCGACAATCACCATCCGATTCTGCTCGAGGCGATGCACTTTCCTGAGCCGGTTCTGCAGGTCACGATCGAGCCGCAGTCCAGCGCCGATACGGACAAGCTTGAGGCGGTTCTGAAGGCCCTGGCGAAAGACGATCCGACGTTCCGGGTGGCGAAGGATCCGGACACCGGCCAGACGATGCTGCAGTGCATGGGGGAATTGCACGCCGAGGTGCTCCTGTTCCGCATCACGAACGATTTCCACACCCCGGCCACGCTGCGCCAGCCGCAGGTCACCTGCAAGGGGATGCCGCAGGCGATGGCCGAGGCCGAAACCACCTGCGCAACGAAGCTCGGCGACAAGAACGTCTTCGGCCAGGTCCGCGTGCGCGTGACTCCGTCGCGGCGTCAGGTGGTGCCGCGCGTGATCGAGGAACTGCTGGATGAGGAAGCGCGGCGGGTGCTGGCGCGGTTTCTGCCGGCGATCCGCAATGGCCTGCTGAGCGAAGCGGAGCGCGGCCCGATGGCGGGCTTCCCGCTCATCTACGCGGACATCTGGGTGCTGGGCGGCACGGTGACAAAGGAGAGCGCGGAAGCCGCCTATGGGATGGCGGCCGCCAGCGCGATGCGCACCGCGCTCGCGAAAACGAACGCCACGATCGTCGAGCCGCACATGAAGTTCGAGGTGATCTCGCCCGAGGAGACGGTCGGTCACGTCGTGGGCGACCTCAACCGGCGTGGCGCCCACATCACCGACGTGCGGCCCATCGAGGGCGGCAAGAAGCTCGTCCTGGGCAACGTGCCGCTGTCGCGGATGTTCGGCTACGCGACGGTGATCCGCTCCCTCACCAGTGGGCGGGGCACGTACACCCTGGAACCCTTCGACTACCAACCCGTGCCAGAGAGCGAGCTCAAGCAGCGATTCGGAGATGCGTTGGAGGATTCCAGAGTTCCCCGCTTGGGCGGCAACCCGGGCATTCGAGGGGCGCGGCCTTCAGACGCCGTTCCTTGAGTTCCTTCCAGGTCGTCAGAACGATGCCGCGGCCTGGATAAACGCTTACGGCCTGCCGATGAATTGAGGGCCGATGGGGCTGGGATCGGACGGGGAATGACTTGAAAGCGCCTTCCAGCCTGCCCCACGGGTCTGGTCGATAGATCAGACGGCGAGACCTGCGGCTCTCGGCGCTCGCGTTGTGGTTCCTGCGCGACGCAGAGAGGACTAACCTTGTATTTACTTCCGGAATCCATACAGTAGCCGCATGAACTCCGGCTTCAGCCTCAGATTGTTCGCCGTTGGCTTGGCGAGCCTCGGTGGCCTGGGGGCGATGACGCAAGATGCCGCGTGGGAGGATCGCTTCGGGCTCCCCAACTTCGAAGCCCAGCTCTACGCGCTTGGGAGGACGAGCGACGGCCGGTTGTGTGCTGGTGGCAACTTCGCGGGGGACGCGTTCAGCTCGGGGGGCGGACTGAACGCCCACTTCGTGGCGAGCTGGGATGGGCAGCGTTGGTCACGACTCGGGTCGGATGGTATCACTAACGGCACCTCTGGGCCCGTGGAGGCGACCGCGGGTGTCGGGAATGACCTCTACGTAGGCGGCGAATTCGGGACCGTGCGGGACGCAATATCCGGTGTCTTGAGCGTGAATAATCTCGCGAAGTGGAACGGCAGCCGCTGGAGCCGCGTGGGGAGCGGATCGGATTACGGCGTCCGCGGTGCGGTGTACGCCCTGGCCAGCGACGGCACAAACCTGTTTATCGGCGGACAGTTCATTGGTGTTGGAAGCGTCAGCACGACAAACATCGCCAAGTGGGACGGCAGTCGGTGGTCGGCCCTGGGCGCGGGGTTGGGGAACTTCCAGACGGACCGGGTTTCGGCAATTGCAGTCGGTGCCGACGGCGCGGTGTACGCCGCCGGCAACTTCCTGGATTCAGCAGGCGTGGCGCTGAACCGGATCGCCAAATGGAACGGCTCCGACTGGATTCCACTCGGCAGCGGCCTGAACAACATGGTCTATGCGTTGGCGTTCTATAACGGGAGCCTGTTCGCGGGCGGGCAGTTCACGACGGCTGGCGGCGCGGCGGTCAACAACATTGCCCAATGGGATGGCAGTCAGTGGTCCGACGTGGCGGGCGGTGTGAGCGGTAACGGCACGTTCGCGCTGGCCGTGACGGGTGCCGGTCTCTACGTTGGTGGCAGCTTCTCCGCCGCCGGCACGAGCACCGTGACTGGAATCGCCAGGTGGGACGGGGTGAGTTGGTCCCCGGTCGGAACTGGAGTATCAGGCGGCTCTTCGGAGACGGTGTACGCACTCCTGGCGGACGGGGGTGACGTGTACGCCGCTGGGGATTTCACGATGGCGGGCGACGCGACGGTGAACCGGGTGGCGAAATGGGACGGGCAACGATGGTCGGCTCTCAATCTCGCGTTGGATGGCGGCCATCCGACTTCGGCAGTCGGGGTGGCGGCGCACGAGACGAACGCCTACGTTCTTGGCGACTTCACGGCGGCCGGAGGTGACCCGGCGAACCGGATTGCCCGCTGGGACGGTGTCCGATGGTCTGGCTTGGGAACTGGCGGAGCCGTGGGGTTGAATGGCCCGGCCCTCGCGGTCGCCGTGGTCTCCAACGCGGACGTTTACGCGGCCGGCAACTTTACCAAGGCGGGTGATGCGAACGTTCAGAACATCGCCCGCTGGGACGGTGCGAGCTGGCGCTCGCTGGGTGCCGGCGTCTTCGGCACGGTGCGCGCCGTAGCCACGACTTTGGACAACCGGGTGTACGCAGGAGGGCTCTTCGGCAACGCGGGGAGTGTGAGCGCCAACAACATCGCCCTGTGGGATGGGGCCAATTGGTCAGCACTCGGCGAAGGGCTGAACCGTGATAGTGGCCCCCCGGCGGCCCTGGTGCTCGCGATTGCGGTGGACGGCAACCACGTGTATGCGGGCGGGTCCTTTGATCGGGCCGGTGGACAGGCGGCGACCAACATCGCCCGTTGGGACGGCAGCCAATGGGCGCCGCTCGGGCCAGGCGTGGATGCTCCGACATTCAGTGCTTATGTCCGAGCGATCGCCGTCAGCGCCTCGAACGTTTATGTCGGCGGGGCGTTCACCCGGGCGGGCAGCGTTCCTGTGTCGCGTCTCGCGCGCTGGGACGGCCAGAGGTGGACCGACCTGGGAGGAGGCACAGACAGCGATGTATTTGCGATCAGCGCGTTTGGCGAGCAGGTCTTCATTACGGGTAACTTCCAGACCGTCGGCACGCGGAGCATTCCGGGACTGGCCCGCTGGCTCGGCGACCGCTGGTGGTCTTTTGGAAGCGGCCTGGGAGGGAACGAGCCCTACGGAACCGGGCTCGCGATCGGGGGCGAGAGCCTGTTCGTCACCGGACGATTTACCGAGAGCGGGCAAAAGCCCGCGACCTGCTTCGCCCGCTGGTCACTGGCGAATAACGCGCCGCTAATCGAGCTAACCGGGCCGACCAACGGCGCTGCTTTCACGACATCCGACCCGATCGGTTTCACGGCGGACGCTGCTTCACCGAATGGGGCGATCACGCTGGTTCAGTTTTACGCAGGCCCAACCCTGGTCGGCTCAGCTTCGGCAAAGCCGTTTGGGTTCGTTTGGCCCAATCCGGTCGCGGGGGATCAGGTGTTAACGGCCAGGGCGACCGATCAGGCGGGGCTGAGCGCGACCTCGGCTCCAGTAGCCATCTCTGTGCGTGCTGCTGCCGTTGGTCCCACCATCACCCGGCAACCGCTGAGCCAGACCGTGAACAACGGCGCCAATGTTACGCTCGAAGTTGAAGCCGCGGGCACCGGCCTGCTGAGATTCCAGTGGACCAAGGATGGCAATGCGCTCCCAGGAGCGACCAACGCCACCCTGCCGTTGCCTGCCGTCCAGCTCGCGGACTCCGCGCGCTATATCGCGGCGGTCACTGACGACATCGGCACGACGGTTAGCGCCGAAGCCGTCATTTCCGTGCTGCAGCCGGTCACGGCCGTCTGGGCGCAGCCCTTCGGACTGAAGATCCGCTCCTCCCCTGCGATCGGGGAAGGTGGCATGGTTTATCTCGGATCGGACAACCAGAACCTCTATGCCTTCGCTCCGAACCGGGCCTACCAGTGGCGCTTCCCCACGGAGAACTACGTGCAATCGTCGGCTGCACTGGGAACGAATGGCACGATCTACTTCGGTTCGCACGACCGCAAGGTTTACGCACTGACACCGGACGGCAGCAAGCAGTGGGAGTTCCTGACAGGGTTTACCGTGGTGGGATCTCCGGCGATCGGATCGGACGGGACGATCTACATTGGGTCGGGCGACCAGAAGCTGTACGCCATGAACCCGGACGGCACGAAACGGTGGGAGTTCCTGACCCAGGGTGAGATCGATTCCTCGCCGGCCATCGCCGTGGACGGCACCATCTACATCACTTCCAGCGACAAGAAGCTCTACGCGCTCCAGCCCAATGGCACGAAGAAGTGGGAGTTCACCACCGGTGCCGGCCTCTTCTTCAACTCCCCCGCTCTCGCGGCGGATGGTACGGTCTATCTGGCTTCGACCGACCAGCGACTCTACGCGATCACTCCGGCCGGGACGAAGCAATGGGAGTTCGTGGGCGACGGCCCGTTTCTCGCCTCGCCAGTGATCGGCACGGACGGAACGATCTATGCCGGAAACGATGGGGTGTTCGATCCCGTCAAAGGGTCGCTGCGAGGCCGACTCTATGCCATCAAGCCAGATGGCATCAAGAGCTGGGAGTTTGTCACGGGAGACGCCATTCGCTCCACACCGGCGGTCGCCCAGGATGGCACGATCTACTTCGGCTCGCTCGACACCAAGTTCTATGCCTTGAACCCCAATGGCACGGAGCGATGGGAACTGCCAGTCGGCACGCCGATCGAGTCTTCGCCAGCGATCCGTTTTGACGGGGTCGTCTACTTCGGCGCTGACGATGGGACGTTGTATGCCGTTCAAGGTTTCAGCCCTCTGGCGGATTCCCCCTGGCCCATGTTCCAGCGTGATCCGAGGCATACGGGCAATGCGGGGGCGCCACGCATCCCCGACGTCTGGTTTTATCCATTCCAGTCGAATGCGTTCGATGACCAGGTTCGGGTGATTACAGTCGCTGGTCGAGACGTTTACGTGGGTGGGGACTTCCTGGTAGCTGGCGGCGTCAGCGCCAACCACATCGCCCGATGGGACGGCACGGCTTGGTCGGCCTTGGGGGATGGGGTGAACGACTCGGTGCGGTCGATCGCCGTCCTGGGATCCAACGTCTTCGCGGGAGGTTACTTCACCCGTGCAGGCAACGCCGATGCCCGGGTCATCGCCAAGTGGGACGGCGCAGCATGGTCAGCCTTGGGAGAGGGCAGCCTGGAGTACGTAAACGCGTTGACGATATTGAACAACGAACTCTACGCCGCTCGAAGCTTCACCAATACCTCCGGAACCACAATCAACGGGGTGTCCAAGTGGGATGGGCAAGCTTGGACGCCCGTCGGTGAGGATCTGGGTCAAGGACCGCTCGCCTTGGTGTCTGATGGGGTTCACCTGTACGCTGGCGGCTTCAGCCTAAGCCCCAACAACCTCCTGGTGTGGGACGGAAACACCTGGTCGCCGGTTGGCGGCGGCATCGTGGGACCTGCCTGGGCCGTTGCAGTCGCCGGAGCCGACCTCTACGTCGGGGGCGATATCTTGCGGGCGGGTGGAGCGAGCGGGATTAGTGTGAGTGGCATCGCCAAATGGAACGGCAATGCCTGGTCGAACCTTGGCGGCGGGTTGACCAACCGAGGCACCCTGACCCCCTACGCCTTCGCCATCGCCGTGGCCGGGAGCAACGTCTATGCGGGAGGGTGGTTCCTCGGTGCCGCTGGCATCGCCGCCAATTCGATTGCCCGCTGGGACGGGACTGCCTGGCACGCCGTCGCGGGCGGTGTAGCCGGCGACACCGCAGGCAGCAGCGGCGGTATCTACGCTCTCGGGGTGTCCGGTGACGACCTGTATGCCGGCGGGGTGTTCTACGGGGCGGGTGGCGATCGGAATCTCAAACACTTCGCCCGCTGGAACACCAGCGGTTGGGCGTCGGTCGGTCCCCTGTTGAGCTTTGTCAACGGCAAGTTCCAGCTCACGCTGACGGATCAGATCGGCCGGACCTACGGCATCGAAGCGTCGTCGGACCTGGGCGTCTGGACTCGGGTGGCGACCTACACGAACATTGGCGGTGTCATCCGCTTCATTGACGAGGCGACCACGAATTCCGCGCAGAAGTTCTATCGCGCGGTGACACCGTAGCCGCGCCTGCAACCCATGTGTTGATGGGATCGCCACCGTCAAACCGCCGACACAGTGCAGGCTTGTTCACGCTCGTGCCCTTGGCGTTGCTCGCCGCCCACTCTGTCCAAGGCGCAGCGGTTCTGGAGAACGCTCATTTCCGCTACGCCGTTTCCGCTGACGGGAAGAACTTGAGCTTCGTCAGCCGGGCCTCCGGGATCGACTATCTGAAGCCCGGCGCAGCCAAGCCGTGTGCGTTGGTTCGCCGGCTGGGAAAGGACTACGCGGCGACCTCGGCGTCGCTCGCCAACGGCCGTCTCGTGCTGGGCTTTGACGGCGCCGGGGCTGAAGTTGCGCTGGAAATCGAGACCCGTCCTGCCGGCCTCCGTCTTACGGTCCAGTCCGTCAGCCCGCCGGACATTGATTCCCTCGTATTCCTCAACGTCCCGCTCACCCTCAAGGGCCAACCCGACGAGCCCTTTGGCGCCTGCGCCTTGTCACTCAATCTCATCACCCGCGTGGATCAACTCCCCGCCCTGCAAACGGAACTGCGCGCCTCGTGTTACCGGAAGTTCGGCCTGGTCGGCGCCAAGGTGGCGATCGTGGCGACGCCGATGAGCGGGATGCTCCCGGCTCTGAAGGAAGTGCTGCTCGAGGCGGATGAAATGCCGCTCTGCAAAGTCGCCGGGCCGTGGGCGCGGGAGGTGCCCTTCAATCGGGGTTCGTATCTGTTCAACTTCGGCACGCTGACCGAAGCGAGCACGGACGACTGGATCGAGATGGCCCGCAGCCTCGGCGTCACGCAGATCGACAACCACGGCGGGGGCGCCGGTTTCTTCCGATTCGGAGATTTCGCGCTGAACCGGGAGAAGTGGCCGCAGGGATGGGAGACGTATTCCCGGATCGTGGCGCGGCTGCATGACGCCGGCATCGGCTCGATCTTCCACACCTACGCCTTCTTCATCGACAAACAGTCGAAGTATGCCACCCCGGTGCCCGACCCGCGGCTTGATGCGTTCCGGACGTTCACCCTGGCCGAGGGCATCACCGCGGACACCCAAGAACTCCAGGTGAACGAGTCCACCGCGGGGATGAGCACGATCACCGGCTTCTTCGAGCACAACAGCGTGGTGCTCCACCTCGGCGACGAACTGGTCACGTTGGGGGGCGTGAGCCAGGAACCGCCGTGGCGTTTCACCGCGGTCAAGCGCGGCGCGCTCGGCACGCAAGCCGCCGCCCATCCGAAGGGAACGAAGGCCCGCCATCTCAAGGAGTGCTTCGGCCTCTTCGTCCCGGACGCGGAATCGACGCTCTTCGAGGAGATCGCCGCCAACCATGCCGAGATCGTCAATCGGTGCGGCTTTGATGGCATCTACCTCGATGCGATTGACGGCAGCTCCATCCTCCGGGGCGGCGACGAGTGCTGGTACTGGGCGGACAAGTTCGTGTTCGAGATTCAGAAGCGTTTGAAGCGGCCCGTGGGGATGGAGATGAGCGCGATGTGGCACCACTCTTGGCAATACCGAACCCGCTGGCAGGCGTGGGACTACCCGCAACGCGGCCACCAGCGGTTCATCGACCTCCATGCCGAGTCGGTGAACGGGGGATTGCTGCTCCCGCTTCACCTGGGCTGGTGGAATTTCCAGTCCTTCAACCCGCCCCAGGTGGAGCCCACCTATCCCGAGGTGATCGAGCATCTCGGCGCGAAGCTCATCGGATGGGACGCCGGAATCTCACTCACGGGAGGGATCGATCGCGAAAGCCTGCGCACCGTGCCGCTGTTCCGCCGAGCCGTGGACATCCTGCGCACCTGCGAGCAAATGCGGCAGGCGGGAGCCTTCGATGACCGCGTGAAAGCGCAACTCCGTGAACCCGGCAAGGAGTTCGCGCTGGGGACCAACGCGGCCGGCCAACTGCGCTTCCGTCGCGCGCACTCCGACCCGCACACCGCCAACCCGGCCGAAGCCTGGACGCTCGCGTGGACCGTCCGGAATCCCTTCGCGAGACAACCCGTGAAGCTCCGCCTTGAGGCGCTGATGTCGGCGGCCACCTATGACGATCCCAAAGCCAGGGTGATCGCTGATTTCTCCGACCCGTCCGCAAAGGAATGGAAACCCAGCGCCGCGGAGGGAGTCGCGTTCGCCCCGCTCGACCCCCAGCGGAACCCCGAGACGGATGGGCTGCTGGTCGTCACGAACACCGGGAAGGTGCCGCGCCGCGCCGCTTGGG
>Ga0315286_10005864_pt1 | contig 11903 bp, 8 predicted proteins | sample YL17G10_0_MG_FD_205038 | JGI IMG/M metagenome (GOLD analysis project Ga0315286, IMG submission 205038) | Sediment microbial communities from Yellowstone Lake, YNP, Wyoming, USA - YL17G10_0 | ecosystem: Environmental > Aquatic > Freshwater > Lake > Sediment | place: USA: Wyoming | collected... | reverse complement strand
GCCCGACGCTCATGGCCTCGGCCAACAGCAGCGGCGGCGTCATGGGCAAAATGATCGACGCCCAAAGCATCGTCGTGGCCAGCACGGCCACGAAGTGGTACGGCCATGAAGGCGAGATCCTGCGCTACGTCTTCTTCCACAGCCTGGCCCTGGCCTCCCTCGTCGGCCTCTTCGTCATGCTCCAGGCTTACGTGTTTCCGTTCACGAAACTCATCGTCAAGTAAGTCAACATGCATGAAAACTGTATCCACAACACCGTCCGGCCGGCCATGAGTCGCTGGAACACATCCTCGACCAAAAAGAGAGCGTTGACGGCGATAATCTGTGCAGATCGCGGAAGCTCTTCTTTTCGTGTGATATAGACAATGGCGCAGGGGCGATGCCCGGAGGAGGTCGTTGAAGGGCGGAGCGGGCACGGGTCCTCGACCGGAGGGAGAGGAGAGCGGAGCCCGGAGCCGAAGCGGCCTGGCTCGCCGGGACAGGCCGCGGCCGACGGAGGGCGCGCCCCGAGCCTGAATTCCTTCTCACACGAAAAGAAATGCTTCCGGAGATCGCCGCGTGCTTGACAGCGATCCGCTGCCGGCGATAAAATCCGCTCAGAATTCACGATCAGAGGACTTCGACTCAACGGGAGCGTTCTTCCTCAAATGTCTTTGGGGCCAGAGGGACAAGCATGAAGATCGAAGGAAAGAAAGAAAACGGGCACATCGTCGTCTCGGTCGAAGGGCGCATGGACGCCATCTCCGCCCCGGAGTTCGACCGGAAATGCGAGGAGTGGATCGCGGAAGGCACGAGTGTTTTCATCGTTGATTTCAGCGGCCTGGAATACATCAGCAGCGCGGGCCTCCGCAGCCTCCTCGTCCTGGGCAAGAAACTGACGGCCAAGAAAGGCAAGGTCGTGATCGCGGCTTTGAAGGACGTCGTCAAGGAAGTGTTCTCGATTTCCGGATTCGGCTCGATCTTCACCATCGTGGACTCGGTCGACGCCGCGCTCGGCCGGATCTGAAACCTCCATGAGAGGGAACCTGCCGATGTTCCATCTTCGTTTGCCCGCCCGTCTCGAGTCGCTGGACGAGTTCCTGAATTTCGTCTCGGACCGCGCCGCCGAGAGCGGGTTTTCGTCCTTTCGGACCAAGGAGATCCAACTGGCCGTCGAGGAGGCGATCGTCAACATCGTCCGTCACGCCTACGCCCATAGCCCCGGCGAGGTCGAACTGCGCTGGATGAAAGGCGCCGACCCCGGGCAAGTTGCGATCGAAATCGAAGACGCAGGCGTGCCTTTCGACGTACGGTCGGCCCCGGCCCCGAACCTCCAGGCCGGCCTGGACGATCGCAAGGTCGGCGGCCTGGGCGCTTTTTTTATCAGGCAAATGGCGGACAAGGTGGGCTACCGCCGGGAGGCCGACAAAAACATTCTGACGCTCACCCTCGGCACACGGAAACCATCGTCCGAACCCGGTCCGTCCGAGGCGCCTCGTGCGGACGACAGCCTTGGTTTTCCGTTGGGGTCCATGACTCGAGAGACCCATAATAAAGGCGACGTTCTCTTCAAAGCGGGGGACCGCGCCGATAAGATGTATTACATCGCCCACGGGTCGCTGAAGCTTCCGGAGATCGGCAAGGTTGTGAAAGAGGGGGAAGTCATCGGCGAGATGGGCATCCTGTCGCCCTTCCATGTTCGGACGGCGTCGGCCGTCTGCGAGGAGGACCTGGAAGCGTACACGATCGATAAAGAGGACGTCATCCGGCTCTTCAGCCGGGATTCCGCCCTCGCTTTCCAGCTCGTGAATCTGTGCATCAAACGCTTCATCGAGAACCTACGGGCGGAGACGGAGGCCAAGGAGCGGATCCAGAGCGAGCTGCGGATCGCCCGCGAGATCCAGATCAGCATGCTACCCCGCGTTTTCCCGCCGTTCCCGGACCGGACCGAGTTCGATATTTTCGCCGTGATGGAGCCGGCCAAGGAGGTGGGCGGGGATTTCTACGATTTCTTTCTCGTCGACGACAAGCAGCTCTGTGTCGTGATCGGGGACGTCTCCGGGAAGGGCGTTCCGGCCGCCCTGTTCATGGCCATCTGCAAAACGCTGCTGAAAACCGAGGCACTGCGCGGCTTGTCTCCCGGAGACATCCTGGACAGGGTCAACCGGACGCTCATTCCCGACAACGAAACCATGATGTTCGTCACCGTGTTCCTCCTCATCCTGAACGTAGAGACAGGGGAAATCCGGTATTCCAACGGAGGGCATCCGCCTCCGCTGATTTCGGCGGGGCCGGGCCGGTTCGAGAGCCTGGAGGGCCCGACCGGGACCGTCCTGGGAGCGGTCGAAGGATATCCCTACACGACGACGACGCGGATATTGACGCCCGGGGACATCGTTTTTCTCTTTACGGACGGGATGTCGGAGGCGATGAACGCGGACCAGGAATTGTTTTCCGACGCCCGGCTGATAAGCCGGCTGGGCGAGGAAACGGGGAAATGCACGGCCGACATCATCCGCCATATGCGGGCCGCCGTCCAGGCCTTCGCCGACGGGACTCCGCCCTCGGATGATATGACCATGGTGGCCCTCGCCTTCAACGGGGCCGCCCACAACGTTTCCGCTGGGCCCTGAGCCCGGCTTTTCGGCGGTTCTCCGGCTATTTCTTCCCCAGAATGTGCAGCTCCCAGAGGTCCCGCCGGCTACGGTGAAGGATGGGCCCGACCGTCAGCATTCCCGTCTTACCGACGCTCTTTTCCAGGTACATCAGCTCCTTGAATTTTTCCCGGATGTTCGCCTCGGGCTTGACAGGAAAGCCCGCCTCCTTCATCAGCAGAATGCCCTTGGCGCTGATGGAGAGCTCGAGGTGGATCCGGAGCAGGCAGAGCATGTCGGCCACGACCTCGCCCGGGAATTTACCCTTGAGGGACAGGAGATACTTCCCGATCTTGGTTGCCGTGAGGCGGCCCGAAGTGATGAGGCCCAGGAGCTCGACGTCGGAATCGAAACCCACGTCCAGCCAATTCCGGGTGCTCTTCTCGCTGATGAAAAAGATATTGATGGCAACAAAGGGCAGGACGACGAGCATGGCGACCGTTGCGATCAGGGGCGGCAGGAGAAAATGATTGAACGCGGAGTGGAGGACGAAGGCCCCGCCCAGGCCGGGGAGACACAGGACCCAGGCATTCTTGGAGCGGCGGTCGGACAAGGCTTTCGTGACGACGGCGAAAATGGCGGTCGTCCCGCCATGCATCATCGCCGTCCCGAACCCGCGGATCACCCAGACGACGAGGTTTGCCTCGGGGGTGGTGTTCAAATAATAGATGTTCTCGAACAGGGAGAATCCCGCGCCCGCGGCGAATCCCAGGATCGCACCGTCGACGAGAAATCCGATCCTTTGCGCCTGGAAGAAGCAGAGAAGGACAACCGCCTTGAGTCCTTCTTCGATAAGAGGGGAGGCGTACCGGGAATAAAAGGCAAAATCGTTTTGGAAGAGACGGATGAGCTCCGAATTCACGATATAGCTCGTTCCCGCCGCGGCGGCGCCCCCGAGAATGACGACGAACAGGGTCTTCTGCTTAACCAGCTTGTAGCTATCCATGAAGACCAGCGCGAGCAGGAAGACGAGGACCGGCAGAAGGCTGACCAGGATTTTCAGCGCGGGGGGCAGAACGGTTGCTGGCATGGGAGGTTTTCTCCTGTCATTCTATGACATTCCGCCGCGTAGTCAAGCCGCGGGGCAAAACGGGAACTCGGATGGCGCGCTCCCCGCGGACCGCGGCCGAAGGCTGACCGTCGAACACTTTCGAGATTCTTGCCCTGGAAATTCAGAGTTACGCATCTCTCCATGATCAAACTGTTCGACGGTCAGGGCCGAAGGCCCTTGACACGGCCGTTCGAGGTAAAGTATATTTTTGACATATTCTGCCATCTTGGGATACGAGTCCGGGGTTCGAATTGTTAAAAGGTTTCCCCCCCCCGAGTTCGCCGGCCGGCGGAGCGGACGTCTGCGTCCTGCCGGCGGGGGCCCGCATTTTTTTGAAAAAAGCGAACTTTGGGGCCGGTCGATTGTAATTATGGATGAAGATAAAGATCTCGAGGCCATCCGCATGTGCCTTCAGGGTGAGGTCGACGCGTTTGAAACGATCATCGACAAATACCAAAAGCAGGTGTTAAGCTTGGCCTATCGCATCGTCCGCAACTTCGAAGACGCCCGGGATATCTCCCAGTCCGTCTTCGTCAAGACCTTCGGAAGCCTGTCCTCTTACAACCCCCGCTACAAATTCTTCAGCTGGCTGTATCGGATCGCCATCAACGAATCCTTGAATTTCGTCGACAAGCAGAACCGGCGGATCGGTCCCGATGCGGCCTGGACGGCCGCGGCCATGGACCCCGGGGACCAGTTTGCGGCCAGCGAGTTGAGCGGGAAAATCGAGAAGGCCTTGATGCGCTTGAACGCCCGCCAAAGGGCCCTTCTGGCCTTGAGCGCGGACGGCCGTTCCTACAAGGAAATCGGCCTGATGCTCGATCAGTCGGAAAAGAAAGTGAAGTCGAATCTCTATTCGGCGCGCCATAAACTGCGGGAACTTCTCGGACGAGACGGGTGGCCGGCCCATGATCGATAAAAAGCATCTCCGTCTGATGAACCAGGAATTGGACGGGGCCAACTCCGCCGACGAAAGCCGCTCGCTGAAAGAGTATCTGGCCGGAAGCGAAGAGGCGCGGACCCGCTACCGTGAACTCGGCGTAGTGATGGACCTATTCCGGAGCGACCAAGGCCCGGCACCGACCCCGGATTTCAAGGCGAAGATCCTCGACGACATCGGCAAGAAAGCCGGACCGCTGGGGGAAAAAAGGGATAGGCGGGTATCGGCAGGAGGATTTTGGCTGAGGGCGGCCGCCCTCGGCCCCATGAAGCTGAAATACGGCCTTTTCTTCGCCCTGGGTTTATGCCTCGGCCTTCTTCTCCTGTTCGTGTTTAAGAACCGATCGATCGACTCCGGGCTCGACGCCCGCCAGCTGGTCGGGACGGTGATGGATGCCAAGAACCTGCGTCCCGTGGAGAATCTGCGGTTGGACCAGGAGGGGGTCAGCCAGGAACTGTCCCTCAGCTATGGGGACGGCCATCTGGCGGCAGAGGTTCGGGGGAACGCGGCGAAAGACGTTGAAATCGTGTTTACATTCAACCGGGACGATTTGAGCTTCTCCACTTTTCGGCAATCGGCAGGGGATAGCGGAGGGATCAACATCGAGCCCGGCCGTTTTACGGTCCGGACAACCGGGCCGCACGGTTTTGGGATCACGTTCAACGCCAAGGCCGGGCTCCCGGTTTCTCTCAAGGTCCAGGTTTTCGCTTCGAGCATGGCGGTATTCGAGAAATCCTTGACCATCACGAAAGACGGAAGCCGGTGAAACGATTTTTTTTCGGTCCAGGCTGTATTTTAGGACGAGAGTCCGAATATAGATAAAAATTCCAAGGGAGGTCAATATGACCAAAAAACAAAGAGTGATTTCGCTCGCGGCGATCGTCGTCGCCGTCGCGGCCGTTCTTGTCATCGTCTTCAGCCCCAATCTCGGGAAAAAGGCCGACGAGGACAAGCTGGCCGGCACCATCACCAAGGCCGAGCGCTACCGGGCCGGCCAGATGACGGCCAAGGACGTGGTCCTGACGAAGGCGGACGTCATCAAAATTCTCCAGAACCCCTACGTCCAGAACCTGCTCCGCAACATCCGCTTCCAGAGGCTCATGGCGGACCCGAGTTTCGCTGCCCTGATGAAGGACGCGAACTTCGCCAACCTTCTGAAGGACGCCAATTTCGCGAATATGCTGGCCCAGGCGAACTTCGCCGGCCTGATGAAGAATTCCAGTTTCGCCGCCCTGATGAAGGACGCGGATTTCGCCTCCCTGCTCAGGAGAGCGAACTTCGCCGGCCTGATGCAAGACCCGAATTTCGCCAATCTGCTGAAAGGGGCCAATTTCGCCAATCTCTTCCAGGAAGCAACCTTCGCCGATCTGATGAAGGACGCGAACTTCGCCGATCTGATGAGGGACGCGGATTTTGCCGCCCTGTTGAAGAATGCGAGTTTCGCCAATCTGATGAAGGATCCCGCCTTAGCCAGCCTAATGGCCGAGGCTCGATTCGCCAATCTGATGAAGGACGCCGATTTCGCCAACCTATTGAAAAGGAATGAATTCGCCGACCTCCTCAAGAATGCGGAATTCGCCGCCCTGCTCAAGAACGCGGAATTCGCGGCCCTCCAGAAGAACGCGAGCTTCGCCAATCTACTGAATAACGCGGAATTCGCCGCCCTGATGAAAAACGCCGGCTTCGCCAACGCCGTCCGCAGGGCGAATTTCGCCAATCTGCAGCAGGACTCGAATTTCGCCGCCCTGATGAAAAACGCCGAGCTGGCCAATATATTGAAAAGCGCGAGCTTCGCCAACCTGATGGCCAACGCGAATTTCGCCGCATTGTTCGCGAACGCCCATTTCGCCAACTTGATGCGGGACGCCAACTTCGCCAATCTTCTCAAAGGCGCGGATTTCGCCAACCTGCTCATGAACGCAGACTTCGCCAACCTGATGGCCAACGCGAATTTCGCCGACCTGATGCGGGACGCCAACTTCGCGGCCCTGCTGAGGAGAGCGAGCTTCGCCAACCTGATGGCCAACGCGAATTTCGCCAACCTGATGCGGGACGCCAACTTCGCCAATATGCTGCAGGAACCGAACTTCGCCGCCCTGTTGAAGAACGCGAATTTCGCCGGCCTGTTGGCGGAAGCGAATTTCACTGCGATGATGCAGGACGACGGCTTTGCCAATCTGATAGCGAACGCGAATTTCGCCGACCTCCTGGAGGACGCGAATTTTGCCGCCCTGTTGAAGAACGCAAGCTTCGCCAATCTCCTGGCGAACGCCAGTTTCGCCGGCGCCGTCCATAGCGGCAATTTCGCTAATTTGCAGCAGAGCCCGGACTTTGCCGCCCTGATGGCAAACGCCAATTTCGCCGCCATCCTAAGGAGGGCGAGCTTTGCCAACATGCTGGCCAACGCCCATTTCGCTGCCATCCTGAGGAGGGCGAGCTTTGCCGACCTGATGGCCAACGCGAACTTCGCCCAGGTGATGAAGAGCGCGAATTTCGCCGGCCTCCTGGCCAATGCGAGCTTCGCCAATCTTCTGAAGAGCGCGAATTTCGCCGGCCTGATGGCTAACGCGAGCTTCGCCCAGATGATGAAGAGCGCGAGCTTCGCCAACCTGATGAAGGACGCCGACTTCGCAGCCCTGCTGAGGAGAGCGAGCTTCGCTAACCTCCTGGCCAATGCCAATTTCGCCCAGGCCGTCCAGAGCAGGAATTTCGCCAATCTCCAGCAGGATTCGAACTTCGCCGACCTAATGAAGAGCGCAAACTTCGCCGACCTGTTGAAGAACGCGAATTTCGCGGCCATGATGAAGAACGCGGATTTCGCCGCCCTGCTGGCCAACGCCAATTTCGCCAACCTCCTGAAGGACGCGAATTTCGCCAACCTGTTGAAGAACGCCAGTTTCGCCGCCCTCCTGGCCAACGCGAATTTCGCCAACCTCCTGGCCAACGCGAATTTCGCCGCCCTGTTGAAGAACGCCAGTTTCGCCAATCTCCTGGCCGACGGAAATTTCGCCAACCTACTAGCCAACGCTAATTTCGCCTCCCTTCTAGCCAACGCGAGTTTCGCCAATCTCCTGCAGGACGCCAACTTCGCCAACTTGATGAGGGACGGCGGCTTCGCCAACCTGCTGGCCGACGCCAACTTCGCCAACCTGATGAAGGAAGCCCATTTCGCCAGCCTTCTGCAGGACGCGAATTTCGCCAACTTGATGAGGGAAGCGAACGCACAGAACAAGTAGGCATTGACGGCCATGCTGTCCGGTCTCCCGGCGGGGGTCCCGCGGCCCTCGCCGGGAGATTTTTTGTTTTCCCGCCTCTTAAAAGGCTTGCAAAAAACGCCCGTCTTGTATATTTCTTAAGACACACCATGAAGGGTAGGAGGGTTCCATGAGATCGCACCGCAATGTTTGGATTGGTTTCGTTCTGGTCCTGACGGCTTCAGCCTCGATCCTGCCCGCGCAGTCTCTTTTCAGTTTCAAAGCCCCCGGACTCAATTTGGTCTATTACTCCCAAGCCCATACGTTCATCGTGTCGCATCTAGCCCGCTCTTATGAAAACACGATAGGATTCTACAAGAAATTTTTCGATTACAAGCCCGCCGAAAGCACATCCCTCTTCCTCCAGGATTTCAGCGACTGGGGCAACGGCGGAGCGACGGCCGTTCCCCGGAATCTGGTCTTCCTCGAGCTGTCCCCGTTCCAGCACGTGTATGATATGATGCCTGGCTACGAGCGAATGAGCCTGATCATGAACCACGAGTTGGTCCATGTCGTCACCATGGACAAGCCCGTCGGGTCGGCCCCGTTTTTCCGCAAGCTGTTCTTCGGCAAAGTCATGGCGGACAAGGAAAACCCCCTGTCCATGGCCTACGCCTACTTGACGAGCCCCCGCACGTATACCCCCCGCTGGTACGTTGAGGGGATCGCCGTCTTCATGGAAACCTGGATGGATGGGGGATTGGGCCGGGCCCTGGGTTCCTACGACGAAATGATATGGCGGACCAAAATCCTCGAAAACAGCCCCATCTACGACGCCCTCGGGCTGGAATCCGAGGGCACCGCCGTCGACTTCCAGATCGGCGCCATCTCCTATTTGTACGGAACGCGCTTTTTCACTCACCTCGCCATCAAGTACGGTCCCCAGAAAGTGGTCGCCTGGATATCCGCGGACAAAGACAGCAAAAGCTACTTCGCCGCCGAGTTCAAAAGGATCTTCGGAGTGTCCCTGGCCGCTGAATGGACGGAATGGATCAAGGCAGAGAAGGAATGGCAGACGGCCAATTTGAACCTGATCCGGGAATATCCGGTCACCTCGTTCAAGCCGTTGACGAAGGAGCAGATGGGGTCCGTGTCCCCCGCCTTCTATGATCCCCAGAAGGGCAAGATTTACGCGGGGATCAATTATCCTGGTCAAGTCGCTCACGTCGCCGCTCTCGACATCGGGAGCGGCCGGATCGACCGCATCTGCGATATCAAAGGGGCGATGTTGTACTCCGTCGGTTCCCTGGCCTACGATCGTTCAGCCGGCAAAATCTTTTTCACGACGGACAACAATGCATTCCGCGACCTGAATGTCGTCGATCTTAAGACCGGTCGATCGGAGAAATTGATCGCGAATTTCCGGGCCGGCGATCTGGCTTTCAACCCGGCGAGCCGAAGTCTCTGGGCAATCCGGCACAACTTCGGACTTTCCACCATCATCAAGATCGACCCGCCTTACAACGACTGGACCGCCGTTTACGGCTTCGACTACTTCACGGATATCTACGACATGGACATCTCTCCGGATGGCGCGTTCCTGACGGCGGCGATGTCCGATGTGTCCGGCCAACAAAAGCTGGTCCGCATCCAGACGGCCGCTCTCCTCAAGGACACCCTGTCGATGGAAACTTTGTACGACTTCGGGACGGATTCGCCCTCAAATTTCCGGTTCTCGACCGACGGCCGATTCCTCTATGGATCGTCCTACTACACGGGCGCCTCGAATATCTTCCGGTACGATTTCCAGATAAAGACCATGGACGTAATCAGCAACTGCGAGACCGGCTTCTTCCGGCCGGTGCCTGTCTCGGACGATTCGCTGATCGTTTTCAAATTCACGGGGGACGGGTTCGTCCCCGGCTGGATTCCCAACAAGGTCGTGAAGGATGTGAGCGCGGTCCGCTTCCTGGGCCAAGAAGTCGTCAATAAGTATCCCATCGTTAAAACCTGGATGCCGGGATCGCCGGCGTCCATCCCCATCGATTCCATGACCCAGTCCAACGGGCCCTACAATTCCTGGGGAGACATCAAGCTGAATTCCGCGTATCCCATTTTTGAGGGCTACAAGGACTACGCCTCCGTGGGCATGCGCATGGAATTCCGCAATCCGCTCCGCTTCAACGGGTTCGACCTGTCGGCGTCCTACACCCCCAACCCGAATCTCCCCGCCAACGAACGGGCCCATCTCGGCTTCAATTATCATTATTGGAATTGGACCCTCAGCGCCACGTACAACGGCGCCAGCTTCTACGATCTGCTCGGCCCGACGAAAGTCAGCCGGAAAGGCTATTCTTTGGGCTTGGAATACACCAAATACCTGATCTACGATACCCCAAGGACGCTGGAGCTGGATTTCAAGATCGCCGGATACGGCGGCCTGGAAAAACTGCCCGACTTCCAGAACATCGACGCCACCTACGACAAATTCCTCTCGACCCGGATCGGGCTGCGGTACGATTTCGTCCGGCGATCGCTGGGGGCCGTCGATGAGGAGAAAGGGTACCGGTTCCACGTTTTCGCCCGGGCCAACTACGTGAACGGCCGGCTCTATCCCCGCCTTCACGGGAATTTTGACTACGGCATCGCGCTCCCCATTAACCACTCCTCGATCTGGCTCCGGACAACCGCCGGACAATCGTTCGGAGATCGCGACAACAATTTCGTCAAATTCTTTTTCGGCGGGTTCGGGAACAACTGGATAGATTATCTGCCGGAAAAACGATACCGGGAGTATTACAGCTTTCCGGGCATGGACCTCAACGCGGTCGGGGGGCGGAATTATGCGAGAGCGTTAATGGAATGGACGCTCCCTCCGCTGACGTTCCGCCGTTTCGGCTTCTTAAGTATGTACTGCAACTGGGCCCGGCTGGCCGTTTTCGCCTCAGGGATCATCACCGATTTCGACAGTGCGGCCCGGAGCCGGAAATTGGCCAATTTCGGGGCCCAGCTCGATTTCCGGGTAGTCCTCTTCTCCCTGCTCAACACGACGTTTTCTTTCGGGTACGCCCGGGCGTATGAAAAGGGGCTCCCAAGCAGAAACGAATTCATGTTTTCGCTGAAACTTCTGTAAGCCGTGAGACAGGCCGGCCCGGAGTGCTCAGGACCGGATCGGGAAAGTCCACGACCGGATATTTGAACCTGCGATAACAAAAAAGGAGCAAAAACGGACCCATGAAAATGGAAGCGCACGTCTGCCCGCCCTGGCTGTCCTGGCTGCTGATCAATCCTATCCGGAGCCTGTCCCAGAATCCCAGGAAAACCCTGCAACGCTTCATCCGAGAGGGAGATACCGTCCTGGATGCCGGCTGTGGACCCGGTTATTTCACGACAGCCATGGCCGAACTCGTAGGCGAGAACGGGCTCGTCATTGCCGCGGATATCCAAGAATGGATGCTCGAGAAGGTGCGAAAGCGCATGGAAAGGGCAGGCTTGCCGGGACGGGTCCGTCTGCATCTCGCTCAGGCTGACCGCCTGAATGTCCCGTCGGATCATGTGGATTTCGCGCTGGCCTTTTGGATGGCCCATGAGGTGCCGGATAAAGGCAGGCTCTTTACTGAAATTCTAGGATGTCTTAAGCCTGGGGGGACACTGCTATTGGCCGAGCCGAAAATTCATATTAGCGAGAATTATTTTCACGAGATCGTGGAGGCCGCCGGGAAAGCGGGATTTAGTACGGCAGGTTCCGTCCCGGTCCGGTTAAGTCGCGCGGTGATCTTTTACAAACCCGGAAATCCTTGACTAACGCAGGGCATCGATGCGCGGTATCGCCCATTCCAGGATGCCGGCCATTCTTGCCAGGCGCACGTCAAGCTGACTGAGCTGCGTCAGGCGCATGGCCTCGAGTTCCGCGATGGCCCCGGCGGTGTCGCCGGATCCGATCTTGCGGTACTGGGGTATGACGTCAAGCGGCTCGGGCAGTTGGCCCTGCCCGCCTATCGTGGTCCGGGGAAAGTCCGGTTCCAGGCGCGTCAGCTGCTTCAGATACACGGGGTAGCTGAAGCTTATGCCGAAGCGCGTCATGT
>Ga0315286_10005862_pt1 | contig 11906 bp, 9 predicted proteins | sample YL17G10_0_MG_FD_205038 | JGI IMG/M metagenome (GOLD analysis project Ga0315286, IMG submission 205038) | Sediment microbial communities from Yellowstone Lake, YNP, Wyoming, USA - YL17G10_0 | ecosystem: Environmental > Aquatic > Freshwater > Lake > Sediment | place: USA: Wyoming | collected... | reverse complement strand
ACCGCGGCGTTGGGCTTGCCGTTCGTCGCTTCATATAACGGCCTGGAGATGGGATACTTGCCGGAATCGATGTTCTGTTTGTCGAGAGGAGAGAAGGCCTCGGAGGAGGCATCCTTGGAGATGTTCAGGACCTTGATCCCCTTCCGGATCTTCCCGTTCTGGTCGAACAGGTATCCAACGCCCACGTACCCGATCCCTCCCTCGTCCTGGATGACGCTCTCGATGATCTGGGCGTTACCGTTCATCTCCTTAACGTCCAGCGAGTAGTTCTTGTTGCCGAGGACGTGCTCCTGGAGGAAGGTGTACGTCCCGGAGTTCGATTGGCGTCCGTAGAGGGATACCGCCTTGTCGGACCCTCCGACGACCTTCCAGTTCTTGATCTCGCCCTTGTAAAGTGAGCCGACCTGAGGCATCGTCATTTTTTCCAAGGGGTTCTTCTCGTTGACGATGATGCTGAGGCCGTCCACGGCGACCACAAAGAATCGGGGCTTGACGCCTTTTTCCCAGGCTAGGTCGAGCTCCTTCTGTTTCCACTCGCGGGAGTGCGTGGCGATGTCGCAGGTCCCGTTGATGATGGCCGTGATGCCCGTTCCGGAACCGCCCCCCATGATGGCCAGGGCCGACCCGGGATTCTTGCCCATGAATTCCTCGGCCAGGACCTGGACGAGGTTGACCATGGTGTCCGATCCCTTGACCTGGATCATCTTCTTCTGGGCGAAGACCGTCCCTGATCCGGCGGCCAGGCCCAGGGCCAGTGTCGCTGCCCATAACGTTTTCTTGAAGTTCATTGTCTTTTCTCCTTGTTTTTTTTGATTTTCTTAGAACGAGAGGAAGAACGTGAGGTTGAAGATCACGTCGCTCTTTTTGGTCGAATCCTGGTAAGAGGTGAACCAGATGTTGGGTTGAAGTTTGAAGCTCGAGTGGAGCGGGGCCCAGTCCAAGCCGGCGATGACGAGCGAGGTCCCGTCCTTGTTCCCTTTCGCGTTCGGGTCATAGCTGTCGTACCGGGCGAAAGCGTTGAGTATGTTCGGAATGAGGCCGAAGCGGCCGAAGAGAGAGAATCCGCTCACATCATATTTGGTCCCGGTGTCGGTCAGATTCAGGCCGTTCTTGTACAAAAAGTATTCGGCGCCGAGGACGAGTCCCTTGACCATCTCGAGGTAGGCGTCGGCCTTATAGGTCATAGCGTTCGCGGTGGGCGACTGCTTTTCATAGTCCACGTACCCGACGAGCGAGAAACCGGCCAATGGGATGACCTGGACCTGGGCCGCGATCTTCTTATACTTGTCCCCCTCGGGGTGATTGTAACCGGCCCCGTTGGTCACCATGACCGCGTACCTGAGCTCCTTGGAGACCGTGCCCGCGAGGCTAGCGCCGAGGTCTGCGCTCGTGGCGTCGATGTCCTTTCCGGTGACGTCCTTATAGCCGTCGGTGAGCGTCTTGGCGACACTTCGGTATCCCCACTTGTCCTCGGCAATCTTGAAGGTCAGGGTATCGGCCATACCGGCCTTCAGGGTGGCATTGGGCAGAAAATTTGACCATTCCAGATAGAGGTGCTTAATGAAGGGACGCAGCCTGTCATCGGGCTTGTCCGATTTATCGAGGGCCGTGACGTAATCGGAATCGATGCGAAAACGGAACTTCAGGTTGTCGTTGATCTTGTTCTCATAGGTGAAGTAGGCGCGGCGGAAGGTGAAGAAGTTGTTCTTGAAGTTGGGCGTATTGGGTGGGGCCATGGTCTTGGGACCGCTCTTCGACAAGTAGTAGGTGTAGTCGAAGTAGATCGTGGTGCTGAAGGTCTGCTGTCCGAATAGGGACGTGCCGGCCGAGAGGAGCGCCATGAAAACCAAGACCATAATGACGCTTCGTTGCTTGTTGTTGGATTTGTTCATCTTTTCTCCTTGCTTGATCATTTCCGAGATCAGGATAAAGGAGAAAAGTTAAGAGGTGATAAAGTTTGGGTGAATTTTTCTTAACAATCCGGCCGCGTCATCCGAACCTGATCGCATGTCGCGCGTCACGGTGAGGACAGTATACAACTTTTTCAAATATCATACATCTTGGCCTTCCTGTTGACGGCCTTGACGATCTCCATGGCCCAGAGGGGGAACGAGGAGATGACGAGGACCAGGGCCCAGTCCAGGACGCTGAGCTGCTCAACCTTGAATATGGTCCTCAGGAAGGGCACGTTGATGACGATGACCTGGAGAAAAAACGACACGGCCGAGGCATAGACGAGCTTGATGTTCGTGAAGATCCCCAGCTTGAAGAGAGACCGGGTCATGCTGCGGCAGTTGAAGGCGTGGAAGAGCTGGGCGCAGGAGAGGACGATGAAGGCGCCGGTCCTGGCCCGGACAACGCCTTCCTTCTCGATGAAAAGGATAGCGCAGAAGGCCAGCAAGCTGCACATGGCGATGAAGGCGCCTTGGGCCAGCATCAGGAAGGCCCGCGGACGGGTCACGACGGGCTCGGCCGGATCGCGCGGCGGCTTCTCCATGATTCCCGGGTCCACGGGGTCCATGCCCAGGGCCAGGGCGGGCAGGCCGTCTGTGACCAGGTTAACCCAAAGGATCTGAATGGGAAGAAGCGGCACGGGCAGGCCGACGAGCGAAGCTGTGAACATGGTTAGTATCTCGCCGGCATTGCAGGACAGGAGGTAGTGGACGAACTTCTTGATGTTGTCGTAGATCCCCCTCCCCTCCTCGATGGCCGCGACGATGGAGGCGAAGTTGTCGTCCGTGACGACCATGTCCGAGACCTCCTTGGTCACGTCCGTTCCGGTGATCCCCATGGCGACGCCGATATCGGCTTCCTTGACCGCCGGAGCGTCGTTGACGCCGTCGCCTGTCATGGCCACGACGTCGCCGCGCTTGCGCCAGGCGCGGACGATCCTGAGCTTATGTTCGGGCGAAACGCGGGCATAGACAGGGATGCGGCGGATGTCCTCGAGGAGCCTCTCATCCGTCCAACCGTCCAGGTCCACGCCGGTCAGGGCCAGGGAATCCTCCTTGAGGAAGCCCAGTTCGCGGGCGATAGCCACGGCCGTATTCTTGTGGTCGCCGGTGATCATGACCGTCCGAATCCCCGCCTGTTTGCATTCCAACACGGCCGACTTAACTTCCTCTCGCGGCGGGTCGATCATGGCCATGAGACCCAGAAAGGCTAGGTTGTTTTCCATCGACCGGGCGTCGATCATCTCCGGCAGGTCGTCCAGCGAGCGGACGGCGAACGCCAGAACCCGCATCGCCTGATCGGCCAGCTCGTCGTTGGCGTGGAGGATCTTCGCCCGGTCCCCGTCGGTCAGGGCCCGGACCGAGCCGCCCTCATCGATCATCGAACAATCGTTGAGGAGGATGTCCGGCGCGCCTTTGACGAAGACGCCGAAGCGGCCGGCGTCCTGGCGGATGATGGTCATCTTCTTGCGTTCGGAGTCGAAGGGAAGCTCCTCGACTAAGGGATAGCCTTTCTCTTCGACGTCCTTCCAGAGACCGGCCTTAGCGGCGGTCGTGAGGAGGGCGGCCTCAGTTGGGTCGCCGACGATTCCGTAGGCGCCGGTGTCCTTTCCGACGAGCTGGGCGCTATTGCAGAGGACACCGCACTGGAGCGTCCGGAGCAGGCCCGGGAAGGCCCGGGGGTCGACCGCCCGCCCCTCCTCCAAGAACTCACCCCTGGGCTCGTAGCCGATCCCCGTGACCGTGAACATTCGGCCGTCGGCATAGACAGCTTGGACCGTCATCTCGTTCCGGGTCAGGGTCCCCGTCTTGTCCGAGCAGATGACCGTGGCGCAGCCGAGCGTCTCGACGGAAGGAAGCTTCCGGATCAGGGCGTGGCGCTTGACCATCCTCTGGACGCCCAGGGCCAGGGCGATGGTCACGACGGCCGGGAGGCCCTCGGGGATGGCCGCGACGGCCAGGCTTACGGCCGTCAGGAAGACGTCGATGATCTTGCCGCCGCGCAGCCATTCCAGGAGAAAGACAAGGCCGACCAGGATAAAGCAAAGATAGACGATCCACTTGCCGAACTGCTCGAGCTTCTTCTGGAGGGGCGTCGTTTCGTGCCCGATCTCCTGGATCATCTCGGCGATCTTGCCCAGCTCGGTATCCATTCCCGTTCCTGTGACGATGGCCCGGGCCTTGCCCGAGGCCACGGAGGTGCCCAGGTAGAGCATGTTCCCCCGGTCCGCCAGGGGGACGTCGCGCTCATCAAGGGCGGCCGCCGTCTTGAGGACGGGCGTCGATTCCCCGGTCAGGCTGGCTTCCTGGACGCTGAAGTTCGAGGTGTGCCAGGCGACGCGGCTATCGGCCGGGACGTTATCCCCCGCCTCAAGTTCGACGAGGTCGCCCGGGACGATCTCGTTCGAGGGGATAACGCGGTAATCGCCGTTTCGGATGACCTTTGAGGAGGGCGATGAAAGCCGCTTGAGCGCGGCCAGGGACTTTTCGGCGCGATACTCCTGGACGAAGCCCATGATGGAGTTGAGGATGACGATGGCGATGATGGCCAGGGCGTCCACCCATTCCCCAAGGAAGCCCGAAACGACCGCCGCCCCGATAAGGACCCAGATGATGAAGTTTTTGAACTGATCGAGGAACTGGCCCAGGGGCGATCGGCCTTTCTTTTCGGTTAGCTGGTTCCGGCCGAGGCGTGCGAGCCGCTCGGCCGCGTCCGTGTCGCTCAATCCTTGGGACGGGCTCGTGCTTAGGCAGGATTCGATCTCTTTAAGGTCGCACTGCCAGTATCGTTTCCCGGTCGTCTTGTCGTCGGCCATCGTTCATCCTTTTCTGTGGTATTTCCGCGGCTTTCTCGAAGCCCCGTGCGTGCCCGGCGCTTTTCGGCATCGGGAAAATATTCAGAAATCAAGTTGGGTATTATAACATCATGCGGAAATGGAGGAAAGCAGAGGAGATCCGATCTGTGCTGGCAAATTCCAGCCCATCCATTTATAATGAACCCACCAATTTCTTCCCAGAGGAGCCCGACATGAATGAAAAGAGGGAAGCCCTGAAACAAATCATCAAGGACCTCCACGCCGGTGCGGCGGTTAAGGACCTCCGGAAGCGGTTCGCCGCCCTGATCAAGGACACCTCGCCCGAGGAAATCGCCGACATGGAGAACTCTCTCATCCAAGACGGATTCCCGCCGGAGGAGATCCAACGGTTGTGCGAAGTCCACGCCGAAGTGTTCGATAAATCCCTGAAAAAGGCCGGGAAGCCGTCCAAAGTTCCCGGTCATCCCGTTTATACCTACGTTGAGGAGAACCGCGAGGCGAAAAAGAGGCTCAAGGACCTGAAGCGGGCCCTCCGAAAGTTCAAACGCGGCGCGCCTGACGCCTCAGACATGAAACGCTTCACGGATTTGTTCACGGATTTCCGGGAGATCGAAAAACATTACGCCCGCAAGGAAAACCAGCTCTTCCCGGTCCTCGAAGCGAAAGGGTTTACCGGCCCGACCAAAGTCATGTGGGGTAAACACGGTGAAATTCGGGCCCATCTCCGAAACGTCGGCGACCGATTCGCGGCGAAGGATTGGGCGGGTCTGTCAGACCGGTTCCAGACCCTCGCCGCCGCCGTCAAAAAGATGATCTTCCTCGAGGAGAAAATCCTTTTCCCCACCTCCGCTCGCAAGCTCGACGTCGCCGATTGGGCCCGCATAAAAAACGGCGAGCCTGCGATCGGCTACGCCTGGGTCAAACCATCCAATCTGTGGGACGCGAAGCTGGCGGAGGAGATGAACACCTCGATCGCCGGATCTTCCCCGGGAGTTCCCTCTTCCGCGCCGAGCGGGGCGGCCTTGACCGGCGAGGCGTCCGCGGCGGTCCAGGATACGTCCGCCACCGGTTCCATCCTCCTGTCAGAAGGGCGCCTTTCCCCTGAGCAGATCGATCTCATGCTCCGTCATCTCCCTTTGGATGTCACCTTTGTCGACGAAAACGACCGGGTCCTCTATTACTCCGAGGGAAAAGAGAGAATTTTCCCCCGAAGCCCGGCCATCATCGGCCGCGACGTCCAGAACTGCCATCCCCCGAAAAGCCTCCATGTCGTCAACGAGATCGTCCGGGCTTTCAAGGAGAGGACGAAGGACGTGGCGGAATTCTGGATCCAACGACAGGACGGCCTGTTCGTCCATATCCGCTACTTCGCCGTCCGCGACGCCGAAGGAAAGTATCGGGGCGTCATCGAAGTCACCCAGGAGATTTCGCATCTCCGGACTCTCGCGGGCGAGCGGCGTCTCCTGGATTGGTGATCGCAGCGCTCCGGGGGCTTGGAATACTTCCTCTTTTTCGGTTAAGATAAGCCCGCCGGAGCCACATGACGAACATGAACACTCCGATCACCCGCCGGAAGCGTTGGGCGTTGACCCTGCTTTTCGCCCTGGCCGGGGGCACCGCCGGGCTCAGCGGGTTCACGTTTTTTTTCGCCCAGGGGGCGTCTTATCTGAAAGACGATCCCAAGGTTTGCATGAATTGCCATATCATGCGAAGCCATTTCGACGACTGGAACCGGTCGTCCCATAAAGCCGCAGCGACCTGCAACGACTGCCACACACCCAAGAATTTCGCCGGCCATTATGCTGTCAAAGCGCTCAACGGCTGGAATCACGGCAAGGCCTTCACGACCGGGAATTTCAATGAACCGATCCGGATCCGGCCGCTCAACAAGAGGGTCCTCCTGGCTAATTGCCTTCGTTGCCACGGGCCGGTCGTCAGCCGAATGAGAACGAACGCCAAAGGCGAGGAAGCCGATTGCGTCCGCTGTCATCGGAATGTCGGACATTGACCAAAGAATGAAGGAGAAAGGACGATGGAACTGAAACATACGCATAAAAATATCATTCTCTATGGAGCGGCATTCGTCGCCGCCGCCGGGGCCATCGTCGCCGTTCTCGCCCTCCTGTTCAACGTCCGGCAGCGGCGGGAAGAGGCGGATCGTTATCCCCTCAAGGTCGTCGAGATGAAGGATAGCGAACTCGACCCGGTCGTCTGGGGAAAGAATTTTCCGCTCGAATACGACACGTTCGTACGGACGAAAGAAGATTACGGTCGGACGGAATACGGCGGAGCCACGCCCTACAGCCGGATCGAGCGATATCCCGCCATTAAGCGCCTTTGGGCCGGATACCCCTTCAGTATCGATTACAATGAGGACCGCGGCCACGCCTACGCCTTGATCGATCAGACAAACACGCTCCGGATAAAAAACTTCAAACAACCCGGGGCCTGCGCCAACTGCCACGCCGGGGAAGCCCCGCGCCTGGTCAAGGAGATGGGTTGGGAGTCATTTAACCTTACGCCCTATAATGACCTGTCCCCGAAACTGCATACGGCTTCGACCTGCGCCGATTGTCACGATCCCGCAACGATGGATTTGGTCATCACCCGGCCGGCCTTCAAGAACGCCATGGCCCAGGCAGGAGTGGACCTATCCAAAGCGACCCGGCAGGAGATGCGCTCCTATGTCTGCGGTCAGTGCCACGCCGAATATTATTTCCGGGGCGAGGGCAAGGAGTTGACGTTCCCCTGGTCGAAAGGCCGGACGATCGAGGCCATCGAGGCCCATTACGACGAGTACGGGCATGTCGATTGGACGAACAAGGAAACCGGGGCGTCGATGATCAAGATCCAGCATCCTGAGTTCGAAATGTGGGGCACGGGCCTTCATGCCCGCTCGGGAGTCGCCTGCGCCGATTGCCATATGCCCTACGTCCGGACAGGCAGTATCAAAGTCTCCGACCACTGGGTCCGCAGTCCCCTGACCCATATCGCCGGCGCCTGCCAAACTTGCCATCCGCGCCCCGAAGAGGAGTTGAAAGCGCGGGTCAAGGATATCCAGGACAAGACGGCCGGACTCCTGCGGATGGCCGAAGGCGCACTTCTCGCGGCTATGGACGCGATCGTAAAGGCTAAGGACTCCGGGGTCCCCGAGGACAAGCTGGCCGAGGCCAAAGCTCTCATCCGCCGCGGACAGCTTCGATGGGACTTCGTCTTCTCCGAGAATGGGAGCGGCTTCCACAGCCCGCAGGAAGCGGCCCGGGTCCTGGCCGGGGCGATCGATTTCGCCCGGCAGGCCGAGCTCAAGGCTACGTTGCTCGCTCCCGTCGCTCCGCAGCATTGATCAAAGACGAATGTCTCCCGGGAGCGGACGCTTAGGATACAGAATTCGGTAAAACAGCGGGATGGGGGAAGTCTTGGTCGCCAAACAACACAAGCTCATCCATCGCCGTGTGGCCTTAAAGCTCATCAAGACGGGCATGGACACCAAGCAGGTCATCGAAAATTCCTACGCTCCGATAAGTTGGCCCTCGCTAAGAGCTACCCATTTTCCCGCAAAAGGGAGCTCGGCCCGTCGTCAGTATTTCACAGGACTTAATAATCAATAAGCTCATTGAGTCTTTTAACCTGCCTGCCCCCAGTTTTGGAATAAACTCCCTGGAGAATCGTCTTTACAGAGTGAAGGCGATATAATGGGCGCAATGGTTGCAGAGCAAGGGGGGGACCGGAAGGACACATTTGGGGACCTGTTGACCCACCGGGAACAGGTCTTCCGGATCTGTTTGGGCTTTGCTAAGAACCCTCAGGACGCCGAAGAACTGGCCCAGGAAGCCTATCTCAAAGCCTATAAGCACAGGGATTCGATCAAAGCCCCGTTTTCGGCCAAAGGCTGGCTGCTGCGAATCGCGCGCAACACCTGCCTGGATCATCAAAAGAAGTTCTTGCATATCCGCCCCCTCTCGCTCGAAGAAGCCGGAGAGCCCGCGGATGACTGCGACATTGAAATGCACCGTGCCCGGAACGAAAAACTGGAAATGGTGAAGGACGCCGTCGAACAGCTGCCGCGTAAACTCAAGGAGGTGTTTGTCTTGAGAGAGTACGGCGAATTGACTTACGAAGAAATGTCCGCCGCTCTCGGAACGAGTTTGGGCACAATCATGTCCCGCCTGAACAGGGCAAGGCGTGCGGTCATAAACCTTGTCAAGGAGGCAAGCGATGGAAAAAGAGCCTAAGCCCGACGGGTTCGGCGAAATAGAGGAAACTATCAGAGGAGAAAAGGACCGCGCGCTCGAAGCCTTCCGCAAAGGAATTTTTTCGGCCCGGCTGGAAGCGAAAATCAGACAAATCGGCGAAGGAAGCGCGCCGCGCATCGTCTGGTTCAGAAAGCCGGCTCCTTCTCTGCTGGGAGCATTTTTTTTACTTGCAGCCGGAGTCTTAGTTGTCAACAGGATCTTCGACAAGCCTCCGGCGAAAGGGGAAAACATCTTCGAAGTTTATCTCAAACAAGTCTCAGGCTTTCGGGGCTTTGCGGATGACAAAATGACACCCGGCATGATTCTGGAAAATCGGGATACAAGCCTGGCCCCTTTGAGCGACAAAATGATCAAGCTCTTTGAACAAGCCCGGAAAGAGCAAAGATCCGAATCGGATCTCCGCCCATCCGATTCGGGAACGAAACCCACGCCGCGCTTGACGCTCAAAGAACGGATGGAAATCCTGTTCAGAGAACAGGCGATCCATCGGTTCTTTAATCTTTACCATGAAAAAAATAAGGAGGTATGGAAATGGTCCGTAAACTTTTCACTCTATCTGGTTTGATTCTTTTTGCCGCTCTCTCCGCGGCCGTCGCATCTCCTGCCGAGGAAAAGGGATATGCGCTTATCGACAAGTACATCCTGACTTTCAAGGCCCTGGCAGAAAAGGGGTCCGGAGGACCGGACGAGGTGAACAAGGCTCTCGACAGCATCATGGTCGAGACGGCGAAGGCCAAGGAGCAGGGCTCCGTCGACCCCCTTTTCTACCACCGTTTCCGGAGACTCCTCCAAGTGACGAAGCTCGCCATCATCGAGGACCCGGCCGGGATCCTGGTCCCTCTCTTGGAAAGGGAAATCGGCCTTTTTGTCGAGGACGTGAAGGGTGAAATCCCCCGACTTGACGGCAGCAAGGGAGGAATCGGCATCGGAGCCGTCGCCGACGCGCTCGCCGAGGAACTCGTCAACCTTCATCTTCTCCTGGCCGGCAAGAAGGACAGAGAAAAGCTCAAACAGGAGTTCATGAACCAGTTCCAGGCGCCGCCGAAAAAAAAGGAACCGCAGGAACAGCCTGCTTTTTAGCAGCATCGGGTCGAGACGGGGACACGATATTGTTTCCCGAATTCAATTTCATGAAAAGACATTAGGTTCCCATTTTTATAAATAGGTATTGAGCGGCCATCTGAGCGACCTCGGTAAAAACGTGGGACGGCGGGGGCTTCGCCGCCACGAACGTCAGCTTCAGATGGGCCATAATCCTATCGATCTCCTAATAATCCGTTATAGCGGCCGTTCTTCTGCTTATCCGAAAAGCCAAGCCTTCGATATCTTCCGAGTTGAATACTTTAGGATCATGATATCTGATTATCACCCGACCTCGAGCGTTCCGGGAAAGCATATTTCCACATATTTTACCGATAGGGGGCTAAGGCAGGAAAATCGGGGAAAAAGACCGGAAGATAAATATGGCTCCTCGGGCAGGACTCGAACCTGCAACCTAGTGGTTACAAGAGCCCCGGAATTTCTTCCGGGCTTGGACTATCTCATCGCCCTTCCCGAATGTCGGTGATGGGGCGCCGGGCGCTTCCCCCGGGGAAACCCCCGGAGTACGAGCGAAGCTCTAGTCTCTGCACCTTCCCCGGCCGTTGGAACGACCGGGGCTTGGCTCAGGATCGCCTTTCTCCGCACCCGGCGGAGGGAAGGTTTCCCTGAGTTCACCCGGTTTTTCAACCACGATCTCTCGTGGAAGCTGCGATATTCACAGCCACCCGCTCTGCCGATTGAGCTACCGAGGAGTAAGCTGGCGCAATATATCATGAGCCCGTAAAAAAAGCAAGGCCGTGATGAGGCTGGAATCAAGCCCTCGGCAGATGCGACATCTCGTTCACAGAATGAAGGCCAGCATGGGCTTCCCTATGGCAATTTGCACACAAAAAAGAGCGCACTTAGCAATTTCGTTCTTCACTCGGCTCCAGCTTCTCGAATGCCCGCTGTCCGAGATGGAGAAATCTTTTCCTTCGTCGCCAAGGTGATGAAACTCTAAGGCCTCTGTACACCTGTGGTACCCACAAATCTGGCATCGGCCTCCGGCCAGGTCTATGGCCATTTGCCTGATATATTTCCGCCGTTTCTGAACTGCCGAAATAAGAGATGATCGGCGGTCCTGATATCTTCGTTTCTCGGCCATTTCGTCCCCCCCCCAGATAAAGACTCCAAAAAGATGAAACGCTAGAGCCGGTACCCGGCCTGTTTGGCCATCTTGCGGTAGTCGTCGCCCCACATGTCGACGACCTTGCACATCTCGTAGACGCGGGAGCGCAGGCGGACGCCGATGCGGTCGACGAGGCTCTCGCCGCCCTTTTTGTAGAAGGACTCGCGCGTGTCCTCGCGCTCTTCGGTGTCCGGGTAGTTCGAGGTGAAGATCGTCGTCTTCTTTCGGTTGTACCGATGGTTGATAACGTAAAAGATGGTCTCTTCGACCCAGGCCGTCGTGCGCTTGGCCCCCAATTCGTCGAGGACGAGGACCTCGCTCTGAAAGAGCGGCGCGAGGATATCCGACTCCGTCATCGCGGAATCCGGGGAGAACGAATTCTGGATCTCCCGGATGAGGTCCCGGAAATCGTAGAAGACGCAGCGGGCGCCCTTTTTCCGGATGAGCTCATGGATGATGGCCACCGACAGGTGCGTCTTCCCCACACCGCACGGTCCGATGAACAGCACGCCGATCTCCTGGGCCGGGAAGTTCTTGACAAATTTTTTAGCGATCGCCAGGGCGTCCTTGAGGGAATCGTTGTGGCCCTCGTAGTTCGCGAGGGTGCAGTTCTCGTAACGTTTGGGGATGTTGGCCTGTTCGAGGAGGACCTCGGCCTGACGGGCGATAAAACAGC
>Ga0315286_10005860_pt1 | contig 11909 bp, 11 predicted proteins | sample YL17G10_0_MG_FD_205038 | JGI IMG/M metagenome (GOLD analysis project Ga0315286, IMG submission 205038) | Sediment microbial communities from Yellowstone Lake, YNP, Wyoming, USA - YL17G10_0 | ecosystem: Environmental > Aquatic > Freshwater > Lake > Sediment | place: USA: Wyoming | collected... | reverse complement strand
TGGCCATGCAATTATGTGCGTTGCAAGTTCCTTATCAGATATTATTTATATAGTATTGAAAACAAAACAGCCATATAAAAGGTAATACTCAACAGTTGTTGATAGTGAGTCTGACGCCCGTGAGCATCCGTGGGTTTGTTCCCCTTTTTTAGAGTGGGCGTCTTACAGACTCGCCATAATGGGCTAAACAAGCTAAACTTAGCTTGTCCTGTTCCCTGATAAGAGGGTGTCATTAAAAGACTTACTATCATTAAATATAAAAAGGAGGAGATATTAATAAATGTAATTAAAAGAATATTATAAGTTAATTGAATTGAGGATAATCAGGTAGAATTCTCATAAGAGGATGCTCAGAAATTAAAATTAACAAACAATAACCACATTCTAAAGAAGGTGGTTTTAATTTCCGACATAAGAAAATAAAAATGGATGAAAAAATTTTAGCCTTGGATATGGGAGGAACTTCTGTAAAGGCAAGGATGTATGAAGATGGAAGAGTTGAGAAAACTACAAAATGGGAGCATAACTATAGAGATTGCGGATTAGAAAATGCTAAAGAGGATTTGGTAGATAGAATTAATAGTTTTTGTGATTGCGGGCTAGATGCCATAGGATTAGGTATTGCAGGATTAATAGCAACTGATAATTCTCTATATAGATCAACTGTTCTAACTTCTTTTGTGGGATTTAATTTGCCAGATTTCTTAAGGAAAGAGTTTAATGTAAAAGCAGTTAGTATAGATAATGACGCTGATTGCGGTGCAATAAGCGAGTTTAATTTTAGAGAGGAGCATGAGAGATATGCACCTCTTTTTTATTTTGTTGTTGGTTCTGGAATTGGTAGCGCATATATCAATGGGTCTAGAAGTCTTCCATATAAAGTTAGATTGGAACCAGAACATAAATTCTCAGAAAAAGATAACCCTATCCCAAACGATGTTGGATTGCAACTTCCTATACCAAAAAACTATATTTATGAAATATTTAAGAGGTATAATGTGCCTAAAAATGATGTTGAAAAATTCCTTGTCGATGAAAATGGAGAGCAATTAAAAGGGCCAAATCAAGAGAAAAGTTCAGTAAGAGCTAGCGTATTTGGTTCTACAACCAGCTTAAAAAGAATTTTAAATATCTATCTAAAAAGTCGATCGGGTATCGATTTAGTTACATGGCGCAGACTTTATGAGGCAGAATGCAGAAAGTTCTGCTATCAACATCATTTTGAGATTCCAGAAGAATACAGGGAAGTTGATTTGGATGTTTTAACTAATGAAAGAAAAACATCTGAATTTATGGGCTTCTTGGCATCCTATAAGGACTCGACTGCTTTAGATGCATTTAAAATCTTTGGCTGTTTTCTGGGTTATAGTATTGCAGAGGCTCAGAAAATTGTTAAGAAAGAACAAAAATTAGAAGGTTACCCGAGAGCCCATTTAAAAGGGGTGATTATTAAATCCTTTCCTTTTTTTGAAAAATCCCTGTTTGAAACAGTAAAGGAAAGGAAAGTCAAATGTGATTTTAATACCGGTCCTCAGTTAAGCTTGGATTTAGAAGGGGCAAATTTGAGGGGGGCGTATTTGCAGGCCAGCAAGCTCTTAAAATGACAACTGTAGCAATTATAAAACAGGAAGGTTATAATCTTAGAAATCTGAAAGTAAGCTTAAATAAAATTTTATCTGATTCTGGCATTTTAGAATTAATCAAAAATAAAAAAGTTTTAATAAAGCCGAATTGTACAGGGCTTTTTCGTCCAAAAGAAGGAAGAACAACTCATCCGGCGATTATTAAAAGTTTAATAGAATTACTTAAACCTGTATGCAAGTCTATTGTAATTGGCGAGTCTTCAAGTGTCGGAATCGATACTATGAAGGCGTACAAAGCAACAGGTATCAGTGATGTTGCGAGGAAATTAAAAATTCCTCTTATAGATTTTAAGAAAAGTAAGTATATAGAGATTAAAGTTAATAATGGAATTATTCTTAAAAAACTCTCGATTCCTGAAGAGCTCTTAGAAGCAGATTATATTATAAGTTTAGCGAAAATGAAAACAAATTATGTAAGCCATATTTCTTGCTCAATGAAAAATATGAAGGGGATTTTGAAAGATGAAGAGAAAAAAATGTTTCATAAAATTGGGCTCTCAAAATCAATTGCAGATTTAAACAATTGTTTTAATAATGTTCTGGCAGTTGTTGATGGGGTCTTGGCGAGCGAGTTATACGAGCCAGTTAAAGGGAATGTGTTAGTTGCATCTAAAGATGCTGTGGCTTGTGATTCTGTCTGTGCCAAAATAATGGGCATTAATCCTGAAAAGATAGGGTATATAAAACTTATAAAAAAAACAAAGAAATTTAAAAAAATAAGATTAATTGGAGATAAAATCTTGCAGGTTTCAAAAAAATTTAAAACCACCCCCCCTAATTTGAAAACTCTTGAAAAAGAGTATAAAATAAGAATAATTGATGGAAAACCATGCAGCAATTGCATTGGAGCGTTATATTTATGCTTAAAGAAAACCAAACAACAAGCTCCATGGCTTCTAAAAAATTTAAAGATATTAATAGGAAATTCTAAAAAAGATGCAAAAGATTGTATAAGATTTGGTAATTGTGCTTCTCGCCACAACAACAAAATTATTATTTATGGTTGTACCCCCATCTCATCTGATTTTATTAAACAATTAAAGATATACCGCAGGAAGCTCGTTTAAGCTATATTTTTAAAATATATCCTACATAAAAATCTCTGTCACTCGTACTGTACTCTTTATTTGGCTCCTTATTCTAAAATATCTTCTCTATTCTCAAATATTCTTCACAAGAAAAATATTGATAAGAAATAAATTCCTCCAGATATTTTTATGTTAAATAAATTTATGGAGGAAAAATGACAAAAAATATCAAAATAAGTCTTGAAGCATTTGGTGAAAAAAGATTGACAGTAACTCTCAGGCCAGAAGAAGTAAGAGGGAAAAGTGTTAAAGAGATAGTTAATGCAATTGTCAACAAAAGCTGGGAAGGAGAAGACAAACATACTCTAGCAATCATCAAACAGCAAGTTGATGCAAGTGGGGGGTATACACCAAGTGTTCAGGTTGGAAGCCCAAACCTTCCAGTGCGGTCACAACCAGTAAGACTCGGGGATAATATAGAAAGATATGTTGAAGATTATGGATTCCCTGAAGGGAGAGTCACACTTTCTGTTACAGGAGATCATAAAGTAGGCTATCAAATCTAAAATTTAGAAAATGTTTCCTGAAACTGATTTTTATAGAAAGAAGAATTTAATGTTTTTGATTGTTTCTGCTACTTACTACAACACCGGAAATTCAAAAGCAGTTGATACAAACTATCTTACTTTATGTGAACTGAGATTCCCACTAACAAAAGGACGCTCATTGATAGATGAAGAAACAAGCTATTTAAAAAGAAATAATCAAAGATTTCAAGATTTCAGACAAGAAGTAGAAAGACAAATAAATGAAGAAGGAAGACATTTAGAAGCAATAAAACAAAATCTTGAAATCCAAGAAGATGTTTATTTCTTTTTATCACAAATCTGCCAGCCCCATAATCCAAATTCTTTTGAGGCAAATGTTAAAGCCAGCGTAGGAGAAAACCAGTTTGATTTAGAATATAACAAAAAACCTATTTTTCCCCAACTGCTCCAAAAAGATTGTGCAATAATTAATCAAAGAGTTTACCCATTAGATCAGACTCAAGAGCCAATATTTGTTTCTTTAGATGGAAAAAACTACACAATAAGTTCTAGTACTGGAAGGGTAGAGGATGTTGAAACTAATTTTCAGAAAATCTTAGAAGAAAGAATAAGAATGCAGGCATTAAGAGACTCGAAAAGAGTAGATGATTTAAAAGGAAAAATAAGTAACTTGCAAGAAAAAATAGTTTCTTTAGGGCTTGCGTTAAATGCTAAAAAATATACTCATTGTTATGAATGTGGAGATATTGGTTATGATTTTACTTCAAAATTAGTTTATTGGCTTATCCCAGGACATGATAACCATACAACAGGAAAAAATTACGGCGAAGGGCAAAGTGCAGCGACATTGCCTTTAAAAAATCAAACAATAGAAACTACTCCTAAGTTTGCAGAAAGAAAAAACAGAGATTATCAATTTGAGACATCTTCTAAAGATCATTGTCTAGGATTCAAGTTAGTTGGTAATTCTCCTGAAGAAAAGATGCAGTTCCTTCATACATTTGTAAATGTTGTAATAAATAATGGAGCATTTTACCAAATTTCCAATAGCAATGATGATTCTGGGGGTTATTATTAAACTAAATTAAAAGAAATTGAAAGGAGGACAAAAACAAAAATGGAAGGAAGACTAAAAGAAAAAACACGCGATTTTAAAGAGATTCCTATAACAAAAGGCGCATTTGAAAAAATAAAAACATATGCAAAAATTTCTGGTGCAGATGAATGTTACGGCTTTCTTTTAACACCTCTAGAAAAATTTGATGGGGTTATTTATAATGCGATTCTTGCTCCTGACCAAAGAGTTTCAATGGGCTCTGCAGGAATAAGCGGAGAAGCAGCAGCATACGCTAAAGCAGAAATAAAAAATCTTGGTTATAAGCCAATAGGATTTTGGCATAGCCATGGAAGTATGAGTCCATTTCATTCAGGAACAGACAACAAAAACATGGAAAATCTTTTACTATCTTTAGCAAGCAATGTAGAAGAAAAGTATTTTGGAGATAGAAAAGAAGGATACGATGTTGAAGGAAATGATCTTGTATTCAGAAGGGGAAGCTTGGAAGTTAAATTAAGCTTAGTTGATGGAGATTTTAGTTTTGATGTAAAACCTGTACAAGAGGACTATTTCCAAACTATCGCAGAATGTAATTCAAAACCACAATTAGTAATAACCCAAAATCAAATGGTTGTAATCAATGACAATGGAAAAAGGCTAATGGTAAAAAACCCTTGTAGCATACAACTAAGGCAGAATACTGGAAAAACAATTAGAAACCTCGGAGTAGCTTATTCTATTGTAGTTAATAGACGAGGAGAACACTACGCACAAATTGGAATAAGCAAATGGTGCAATAGTTGCGAAAGATTAGAAACAGAAGTAAGTGAAGCAAAGCTAAATGTTCTAGACCCAGAACAAGACATCTCTTTTACTAAAAGGGAATTAGAAACAGAATTTGGCTTAAAAGTTAATTAAGAATGGCAAGAGACTTAGAAAGATACGATAGACAGATTCGTATATTTAAGAAAGCAGGTCAGAAAAAACTACTTAGCACAAGAGTTGGTTTAGTTGGATCTCAAAAAGTTTCAGATTTCATGCTAGCTGACCTGCTTTCTATAGGTATTGGAGAAATAACAAGAATTGGTTATAGTGATTTTTTAGAATTTGAAAAAATTAATCCAGAAGTTTATTTAGACCATGTAGGTGAAGAACTATGCAGTTTACAATTAGCAGAATTTCATCTAGACGGAAAAGATTTTATTATAGATGCTTCAAACAACCCAACTTCAAAAGCATATTCTTTGGCTGTTGCTAAAAAAAGAAATATCCCCTACCTTTCAGTTTGTTCAAGTCAATCAAGTTTCTCATTTTCAACAAGTAAAACATATCAAGATTTAATAGATACTCATGAAAAAGAACTGGAAACTGAACAAGGGCTTTTAAACAGTATTGTTTGTTCAGGAATTGCAACAGACGAATTAAGAAAAAGACTTGTTCCGATGAAAGATGATTCTCTTTTAGATAACCTCCAAGATTCAAGTATTAAAGAAGGCAGGTTAGAGAAAAAAGTCCTGCAAATCGGAGCAGGAGCGATTGGAACATTCTCTGCATTAGCATTATCATTAATGAACGCAGAACTAACAATTGTAGATTTCGATGTTATTGATGAATCTAACCTCAATAGGCAGTTTCTTTTTTATAATTCTGTAGGTTTAAACAAAGCAGAAGTATTAACTGAGAGATTAAAAAAATATACTAAAAAAATTAAGGCAATTAACAAACAAATAACAGGGTTTTTTACTCCAAAAGGATATGATGTTATTTTAAGCTGTGTTGACAATAACAAAGCTAGATATTATTTAAATAAAGTAGCTGCAAGATTCAACATACCTTTGATTAATGGTGGGAGCAGTATATCTGCAGGAAACACAATGCCTTATGTTCCTAAAAAAACAGCTTGTTTAGATTGTCAAACAGGTTCTAAACTTACAGAAGCTTTAACTGAAGAAACTAAAAGAAGAGGTTCAGCAGCTTGCTTCCAGCCAAGCATAATAACCTCTAATCAAATAATGGGTGGATTGATGGTTGATTGTTTATTAAAAGCATTAAATGGAGAATATGAAAAATCAAACTATAGTTCTGGATATGGAATTTTCAGACAAAAAATAGATACAAACTGTTATCAAGAATGTAAAAAATCAGAGCAAGATGGCAAATCAGAATAAAAAAGACAACTTACAGGAGATAGTTATAAAACTTACAGAACAAAAATCAGATTTAAGAATCCCTGGAATGCAGGATATCCATCCAATGTACGAAGCTTTAATTGCATTATTAAGAAAACAATTAAAAGATGATGAACTAGTAACTGCGATAAACGACGAAGAAAGTTTAAGGAGAGTTTTAGCTGCAGATGTTTTTCTAGAAAACCTGCCTTCAAATAAAAGAGATAAATTAATCACATCATTAAAATCAGGAAAATCTTTAAAAGAAATAGTTGATGAAGCTGCCTTAGCTTTATCAGAAGACAAAAGAACTCAAGATGGAAATATACTTTATAGAGCGGACCAACAAAGTCCTGACAAATATTTTATGAAGGCGCTAACGCGGGCAAATCCTTACAACATTTACCTAGAGAAAGTAGAACTAGACCTGATAAAAAGGAAAACCGCGAACATTAAAAAAATTGATAAAATAAAAAAGATTATTATAGCTGCATCAGTAGGAGTATTGATTTCTTGCGGCATCTATCTTTTCAAGAATAGATATGTTATTGGAGGTTACCTCCAATCTTACTATACTTCTGAAGAATCAGAGAAAACAATAAATCGCTAATAAAGGAAATTAAAAATAACCCCCATACACATGATAACCTTTATGGTTTGATTAAGATTATAAACAATTTTAAACTTTTTATTTAAAATGAAGTTCAACTTAGAATCCTGCACCTCCAGCAATTTCTTAAATTTCTCTTTGCCGAAACCTTCATTAAAAACAAGCATTGTAATTGCCACTTATAATCGCTGCCCTTTTAAAAATTTTAATAATAATCCGCTTTATTGGTGCCTCTCTTCTCTGTTGTCACAAAAAAATGCAAGCATAGAAGAAATTATTGTTGTTGATGACGCAAGTTCAGATTACACCACTGAAAATTTAGAGAAAATTAAAAAAATTTCTGAAATTCCTATTTTAGTTGTCAAGAATGAAAAGAGGGTAGGCTCTCCTAAATCAAGAAATCTCGGAATTAGTTTATCAAAAAACAATTACATATTCTTTGGAGATGATGACTGCCTATTCTCACCATTTTCTTTATTCGGAGCGCAATATGCATTTCAACTAACAAGAAAAACAGACCCAAAAATTAAAGCAATTCACTTGCCATTTTATTTTAGAGAGCTAAAACCAAGAAAAACAATAAAAATCAGCGAGATGGGGCAAGTTGATTTTTGTTCTGGTACCTACTCTACAAAACTTAAATTTTTTCCAGAAGAGTATATTAATGCTCCAGAGTTTCTTGACAGCAGCATCGGATTATTAAAACCATTTAAGATTAAGCATTTAACAGGGATATTTTTGGCAGAAAAAGACTCTCTGGCTTCTATCGGGGGATTTCCAGAATATTTTAGCTGGCCTAATGCATTTACTGAAGAATTAGAAGTTGGTGAAAGAATGATTGAAAAAGGCCACAGTTTATATTTTTTACCAGACCCTAAATGTTTCGCGATTCATTTTAAGTTTGGTTATTTTTCCAGGGATTATCAAGATTATAATAGCGGAGAAGAAAGAAAGAGGTTTTTTTCAGATATAAATCTTGCTTTTAAAAATAAACTATCTAATCTTTCTGCTATAAAAACAGGGAATAGAGTAGACAGAAATAATTGGGCATTTTCAAAAATAATTAGTTATTATGTATTTTTTTCTAAAAGGTCTTTGGATTGCGGAGAAAAATGGATGGAAGGCCTGCGCAAATCCTTTGTTGTAGAAAATGACGATTCTTTTTACTCAAGTTCGCAAGATAAAATTCCTTATAGAGAAAGGAGGGAGGAAATATGGAATTTAGCAAAGAGAAAAGGAAAAGCTCTCTTAGAGAAAATTGCATAAAGGAATCTGACCTTGAAAATATAACTTTTAAAAAAATATTAAGAGATAAAAAAAGCCATTCTTGCACTGGTATTGCTAATTTTAATGGAACAGACATTTTTGTTAAAAAATATATAAATCCTTCTAATCCAACTCATTTTGATGTAGAGATTTCTGTATTAGATAGATTGCATTCTGATTGCGATGTAAACTTCTTTGTTGATTATCTCGGCTTTAATAGAAAAAGCCAAACAATTGCTTTTCCGCTTCTTGAAGAAGATGTTTCTTCTTATGGGACTAAACATGGACTTTCAAAAAACGATATTTACGCTCTTGGCAACTTAATCTCATTTGAAATTGAACAAATGCAAAAAATAAAAACAGAAGATTTGCCTTTAAAAACAAAAGAACCCTTTTATTTTATTCAAAAACTTTCTAAAGAAGGCATAATTGACTCTCCTCGGATGATGAGTTCACCTGAACTTCATGAAAATTCAGTAATAATGAGATATGACCCGCAAATAGATAATTTTATGCTTCTTAAAAACGAAGTTTATAGCACAGATTTTTCTATGCTGAGAGTTATGCACAAATGTTACCCTTTTGGTTATATTCTCCATAACCTTATTGAACACCCTAGAATAAATCTAGACCCAACAATTATCCAGAAGCATATTTGCGAATATATAGAAAGCAATAGATATTTTTATTCTCCAAAATGCAGGCTGAGCATAGAACAAATAATTCTTTTTTGCAGAGCAGAGGCACTTGCTTACTCATATGACTGGAATACAAGAAGGGGATTTGTAGACGAAGCAAAAAAAAGACTTACAGGATTAAATAAGATTTTGGAAAATTTAAATGGCAGATAAAGATTCTGACAAGGAAAGGAGAAAGGACTTAAAAGAACTTCTTTTTTATTTAATTAAGAATTTTGATTCTTTTGCTAGCGCGATTATTGTTAATGGCTCATTAGGATATAATTGGAATTACAATATTCTTCCAGGAGCAGACCTTGACTTAACTTTTGTAGGAGAAAAAAGAAACATAGAATCAGTGATTTGCAGAGGCATTTTAGAAATTGACAACCCTAATGAAATTTTGGAATTTTACAGAAGCGGAGAAATTGACTTGATAAATTTTAAAGGTGTTGTTAAACAGCTTCCAGTAAGCATATGTTTTTTTACAATAAGCCAGCTTGAAAAAGCCTGCATGTTTAATGAATTCTTCATGAGAAGCTACCGCAATGTGCCTAAAGAAGGAGTTACGCGATTTTATAATTTTAATGGAGATTACATAACTCATAAATTCGAAAATGAAAAAATTGGAGAAGGATTTAAACATAAGATATTTTCTGGAAAAATTGAAAATGATAAGTATTATACAGGAATTTTGCATGGAAGATTTTTGCATTCTCCAAAGATTATGTTAGATAAGGCTGGAGTTGCCAAAAAATTTTTAGATAATCTCTGGTTTAATTTTCTAGAAAGAATGGCATATGAAAATCCTAATTTTATAAATCTATCAAAGACAAATCCATTAAATGCGCTTAAGAACTCAAAATATTTTTCAGAAAAACTAGTTAGGAGGATTTGGGATAATACCAGAGATTATCTTGATAAAAAAGGTGTAAGTTATGTTGATAGATAATTTAATTTATTTCACTCATTTAATATTCTTAACTCAGTTATGTTTGATAAAAGACTCCTAATTTTATCGTTAATGGAAAATAAAAAAGTTGTTAATATCCTCTCGCTATTTTTGTCAGCATAGTTCGCCACTTCTTCGTACATTTTTTTAGTTTCAATTAAAAGAAATTCTAAATCCTCATCTTTCGGTTTATAGAAGCATTTGTAAAATAACTTTAAAGATTCATTATTTCTCTCTAACAATCTTATATACTCTGCCGACACTTTTATGTTCTTCTTGGAGTAATATTCTATTAAATATTTATATTGGTCTGATATTTCTTCTAGCTCTCTTAAAAGATCATAGTATATGGAGATATTTTTGTAATCTGGATGGCCCCTTTTATTTAAGATTCTCATGCAAAAATTTGTAAATTTATTAACCCTTTTGTCAAGGGCTGTAATATTATCGGCTGTTTTTCTATCTTTATTTTTCAGAGCTTCAAGGACATCTTCACTGATGGACACAATAATTATCCATATTCTCTCGAATAAAACATTAAATTCTTCAAATTTTGTTCCAGGAATATCTTTTATCACACAGAAATTTTTTCCCTGCTTGACTATTTCGTATCCTAAAATCTCGTCTGCAAGGCATTGTTCTATTCTTTTTAAGTAAGAAGGGTCTTGGTAAAATAAAACCAGCTCATCGACACCTTTTCTATGTGCGCTGTTAATATATCTTGTTCCTACCCTCTTATTGTTCTTTAAATCAACTTCTAATCTTAGAAATTCATCTTCTTTTTTTGTTCTTATTATAAGCTGATTTCCTTTTTCTTCTACATCAACAATTGTTTTAGGGCTAAGATTCTGTTTTTTAACCCAACTCGCCGGCAGAGATACTGTAAGAGTCGAAGGGCCGTGCCTTACAACATTCCTTTTCATGAAATAAATAGCCTGTTAAAGTATATAAATCTTTCTAAAAAAGTGGTTATTATTCATAAAAGTGGTTATATAACCTATAGTATACTTATTGGTTAGATTAATTATAAATAAGTCTGCAGCGTAATATATTCAGATAAAAAATGTCGATAGACCCTAAAATTGCTTTAGAAAAAAGTATTTTTGATGTTAGAGGCAAAAATTTGAATCCTGAAGATTTTTATCAATTGGGAGTTAATCTTGTTAGAGCAACAAATAAAGAAAATCCTTTAATAGTCTCTGCAGCAGACCATAGAAAAGACAGTGCTGTTTTAATTAAAAGTTTAGAAAAAGGAATTTTAGATGCAGATGGAATAAATCTGTCTTTAGGTTTTGACATACCAAAACCAGTTGTTCATTTCGCTGGAAAGAGATACAATGCAGACACTGTAGTTTATATCACTGCTTCTCATCTAAATGAAGAATATAATGGGGTGAAAGTTACTTCAAGAAAAAAGAGCATAAAAACAAATGGGAGTTTGCCAAGCAATCCAAGAGAAGAAAGTTTAAATTTTTATAAAAATTATATGAAAGAAACTTTTGGTGCAAATATGGGCCAAAGGCAGACAGTTGCTATTGATTCTCTATATGGAACATCATCCGGCTTAGCCCAGGAAGTTTTTGAAAATTCAGGCTATGCAGTTATTGGTGTCCATAATTATCTTGATAGAAGGGCTAAAAAATTATATGAACATTCCCCTGACCCTCATTTACCAAAAAATCTGGAAGAATTAATGAAAATTTGCAGAAATTTAAGATGTTGGGGTGCTGCTTTTGATGGGGACATGGACAGAGTATGTTTTGTTGACGAGAGTGGGGAAAGAGTCGAAGAAGATGAAATAACAATGATTATTTCAGACTATCTTATAGAAAATGAAAAGCAAAAAAAATCTTGGAACGCTGGCAAAAAACCAAAAATTGTTTATGAAATTAAAAGTTCACATGCTGTTCCAGAAGCAATTATCATGTCTGGAGGAGAGCCGATAATAGAAAAAACTGGA
>Ga0315286_10005859_pt1 | contig 11909 bp, 7 predicted proteins | sample YL17G10_0_MG_FD_205038 | JGI IMG/M metagenome (GOLD analysis project Ga0315286, IMG submission 205038) | Sediment microbial communities from Yellowstone Lake, YNP, Wyoming, USA - YL17G10_0 | ecosystem: Environmental > Aquatic > Freshwater > Lake > Sediment | place: USA: Wyoming | collected... | reverse complement strand
AGTTGAGCGAACCGCTCCAGAATCCAACGATCGAGACTCCGGCAGACGACTGCTACAGATCGTCCAGTCCACCAATCGCTGGCTGAAACATCCATTTCTGGCCAGCCCCGGCGGAGAGGTCATCACTCCCTCCTTGTTTCTCGGAGGCTCACAGCCGCAAGGACCGGGATTCGATTCCTCGACTGTCAATGAGCTGTTCAAGAGGGCAGAGACGGCGGAGTTCGCCAGGAAGGACCTGCAGGAGGCCCGGCGCTTATACGCAGAAGCGGTTGCAAGATCCCGGTCCGTCAATGACCGGGCGGTCCTCTTGTCACGAGCAGGGCGATGCGAGTTCAAAATGGCCAACTATCGGGCTGGGATCGGCCAATACCGCAAGCTTCTCGAGATTTCTGACAAGAGTGCAATGGTGGGCGGAATTCCCGCTTTTATCGTGGCGCTCTCGCAGGTCGCCGACGGTTGTGCCGCATTGAACGACGACAAAGGCCGAGCCAGCGCGCTTCTGGAGCTGCACGAGCGGCTGACAAGTCATCCGCAGGAGGTCTCAGCCGATAAGTGCGCCTACTATCTTAAGCAGGTCAGCCTGGAGCTTGAGGCTTTAGCCGATGCACCCGCTAAAAAGCTGAAGGAGCTCAAGGAGCACAGCATCGCGCTGCTTGAAGACGTTCGCCGTCTGGAATGGATTCGCAGCACCTTTCTGCCGCACATCGCCGCAAGGTCGAGCGAAGGCTCCAGCCGCCCCTCGAGAGGGCATGTCTCTGCGAAGTATGATACTGCATCGGTTCAGTTCGGCTATTTTGTGTTCCCCCGTGCAGCACAGGGACCCACTGTCACTCTCGGATACGAGATGAACGAGGATCAGATCGTCTTGGATCTGCTGCCGAAGGTTCTCAACAACGTGAACCTCGGGCGCGATGTCGGGATCGGGATCCTCGACGAGACGGGCAAACACCGCTTCGCGCAGAGGGACTATACGGGATCCACATACCTCGCGGCTGCTAGTTTCAAAGAAATACTGCCCTCGTGGAAAGTGGTGATGTTTCACCCCGAGGGAAAGTCCGTCGACGAGCTCGTTTCCAGGGAGAGGTGGGTTTACCTGGCGTTGCTGACAGGAACCCTTCTGATCATGATCACGGGGATATCACTGACGGTGCGTGCCGCGGCGCATGAGGTTGAGCTGTCGAGGCTGAAGGCTGAATTCGTGTCCAACGTTTCCCACGAGCTTAAGACGCCGCTTTCGCTCATCCGCATGTTCGGCGAGACACTCGAAAGCGGAATGGTGCAGGACGAAGCGAAGCGCGGGGAGTTTTACCGCATCATCAGGTCCGAGAGCGAGCGGTTGACACGCCTGATCCACAACGTGCTCGATTTTTCGAAGATGGAGGCAGGAGTCAAGCGGTACAATTTCCAGGAGGTGGAGGTCGGCGGCGTTGTCCGCAAGGTGCTCGACGCCTACAGGCTCGAGATTCGTGACCTCGGCTTCACGATCGACTGCGTACTCCCTTCAACGCCGATAACCGCCCTCGTGGACCAGGATGCGGTTTGCGAGGCACTGCTCAACCTGCTGGACAATGCCGCGAAATACTCTGAGGAAAACAAGCACATCGTTGTGAGCATGGAAACGAGCGGAGCATGGATGCGGATTTCGGTCTCAGATCGCGGCGTGGGCATCCCGCATGCTGAGCTGAAAAGCATTTTCGCCAAGTTCTACCGATCACGGACGCAAAAGACCCGCGAGATTCCTGGAAGCGGCCTCGGGCTGTCGTTGGTCAAGCACATCGCCGAGGCCCATGGAGGGCGAGTGGAGGTTGAGAGTGAAGAGGGCCAGGGGAGCAAGTTTACTCTCCTGATCCCGACAAAACGCTGAACCGATTCTTTTGGATCGGCGGTTTCCCTTTGGACGACAGTCATGACTATCCGGCCTGAAGCACGGGTGCTCATCATCGAAGATGAGAAAAACATGGTAACCGGCCTGAGGTTCAACCTCGAGGCCAGGGGATACCAGGTGCTGGCCGCCTACGACGGAGAGGAAGGATACCGCAAGGCCGTCGCAGAGCGCCCCGACCTGGTCATCCTGGACCTGATGCTCCCCAAGTGCGACGGCTACGAGGTCTGTAAACGGCTGAAGAAGGAGGTTCCGGATATCCCGATCCTCATGCTCACGGCGAGGAGCCAGGAAGCTGAAGTCGTCCTGGGACTGCAGCTGGGCGCGGATGATTATGTGACCAAGCCATTCAGCGTCCTCGAACTCATGGCGAGGGTGCAGGCGGTGCTCCGGCGCCTGAATCCGGAGCGCCGCGACCCAGAGACTATCACGTTCGGTGATATTGTCATCGACTTCAAGAAGTACACTGCGCTGAGAAACGGCAAGCCGCTTGAGCTTTCACCACGGGAGTACGAAATACTCAGGTACTTCAGCAGACGCCGTGGAGAGGTTGTATCCCGCACCGAGCTCCTCAATGCCGTGTGGGGATACGACTGTTTTTCCGTGACACGGACCGTGGACACTCACATTGCCAAACTGCGGCAGAAGATCGAGGAAGATCCCCACACGCCGAGACGTATCATCACGATCCACGGCACCGGCTACAAATTCCTTGATTGACCCATCATGCGAATCGTGATGGGGTTTTTGTTCTCGCTGCGGTGCCCGGCGGTCCAGTTCGTTGGAGGAAGCTGGCCGGCGGCTGCAAGCCTGTGTCAGTGCGATTCAGAATTCTGCATTCTGAATTCTGTATTCCCTGAGTTATGCGCGAGGACGGGGATATCAAAGGACGCAGCCTCTTGGCTAGATGGAGACAACAGATTTCACAGCAACTTCACAACCTTTTGCATCCGCTTTGCGACATTTGATACGCGCACTCTCACACTGGTGATCAGACAAGTATCCGTTCATGGAAGAAAGGAGAAATTATGAAACGGAATCTGATTTTGACGCTGAGTCTGATGACGGTGTTGATCCTCTCCGTCAGTGCGGCCCGGGAACAGAGCGTTACTGATCTCTTTCACCAGGCGGTTCACCTGGAAGAGGTCAAAGGAGACCTCCAGGCCGCCATCCCTCTCTATCAGAGGGTCGCGCGTGAATCGAGTGACCGGTCGCTGGCGGCCAAAGCACAGCTTCGCATTGGGATTTGTCATCAGAAGCTGGGTCAGAAGGAGGCACAAAGCGCTTTCGAGAAAGTGATTGATAGGTACCCCGACCAGAGTGAAACGGTCAGGCTGGCCAGGGAGCAGCTCTCGCTGCTGAGAGCCCAGGCTCGGATTGAAAGAAGGGATCAGGAGCCTGCGATTCGTCTTTTGTGGTCCGGGCCTCAAGCCGATACCTACGGCGCACCCTCGCCTGATGGAAAGTATCTGTCCTTCGTGGACTGGAGTACCGGAGACCTTGCTGTCCGTGACCTCGAGACAGGTAAGAACCGGAGGCTTACAGATAAAGGTTCCTGGGAGCAATCCTCAGAGGAGGCCCTGTCTTCCATATGGTCACCTGACGGAAAGCAGCTAGCTTTTCAATGGGAAAGAAATGAGCGCCACCCCGTCGAATTGCGTGTGATTGGACTCGACGGCTCAAAGTCTCGGACTCTCTACAGTGCCGGCGAGGATGAGTGGGCAGAACTCTACGACTGGTCTCCCGATGGCAAGCACATTCTTGTATTCCTCCCTCGGGGACAGCTTTCGCTGATTTCCGTGGCAGACGGATCCGTACGTATTCTCAGAGCACTCAAGGCTGAGAGTACGCGCGCCGCTTTCTCACCCGATGGGCGTTACATCGTCTTTGATGCCCCCCAGGCAGCGGATCCCCGGAAGTGTGACATCTACACGCTTTCTGCCGATGGAAAGCACGAAATCCCGCTGGTGGTGCACTCCGCCGATGACCGCGTCCTCGGCTGGGCGCCGAACGGAAAAGCCGTGCTTTTTGCCAGCGACCGGACCGGGAGCCAGGCCGTATGGGTCATCCCGGTCGCAGACGGGAGACCTCAAGGGACTCCTCAGATGATCAGGCCGGCTTCGGATCGCACAGTACCTCTAGGATTCAGCCGGGACGGTCGGTTTTTCTATGGTGAATCGAAATCCGCGACGGATGTCTATGCAGTCAAGCTCGATCCGGTGACCGGCAAGGTTCTTGGACCACCGGAGAAGATCATCGATCGATTCGAAGGATTCAATTTCATGCCCAGTTACTCGCCGGACGGAAAATACCTGGCTTACTGTTCCTGGCGCGGTCGTGGTCCTTCCCTGACCCATGGCAATGTCCTGTGCATACATTCAATGGAGACTGGAGAAGACCGGGAGTTTTCAAAGGAGCTCAGAAACCTCGGAGTCACTTCCATCAGCAGACCTTGTTGGGCACCCGACAGCAAATCGATTGTCATTTACGGGTATGCGAAGCCGGCGGGGGGTCACGGAGGGATATATGTTGTCGATCTCCAGACGGGGGCTGTCACTGAAGTCCTGTATTCGGGAAACGATGTCCGTGTGGCACATGCTGAATGGTCGTCTGACGGGAGGAGTATCATCTTCTACCGCTTCAACAAGAAGGACAGTCTCTGCCACCTGGTGACGCGAAACCTCGAGACAGGCAGCGAGAAGACACTCCATGAGTTGCCCGAATCTGCCAACCCGGATTTGGCGGTTTCACCGGATTTCCAGCGGTCGTGCATACTCACCAATGACCGCGGACAGAGAGCCTTTTGGATCATGAAGGCTGCGGGGGGAGAACTGCAGAAACTTCGTGAATTCAACGAGCGCAACCGTCCTGCTTGGTTTACCTGGGCAGCGGACAGCAGATACATCCTGTTTACGAGAAAGGATGAAGCGGTAGGGTGGCAGCTGTGGCGACTGTCTATTGACGCAGGCGAACCCGAGCTCCTCGGATTGGCTGAATCCTCCTATATCGCGCGCCCGAGCGCTCATCCCGACGGGAAGCGCATCGTTTTCTCTCGCGGTCCCCTGGGCGGCGCCGAAATCTGGGTGATGGAGAACTTGCTTCCGTCCGGCAAGTAAGGCACGAATATCAGGATTGCGGCAGGGGCGGCGGCCTCCAACCCCGCCGCGACCCGCTTTATTCCGTGATACCCGGGGCATGGCAGCCGCAACCCCAAAAAGCTCACCGCAGAGACGCGGAGACACAGAGAACTAACGCAATGCCCATTTGTACGCAACCTCAACAATGGTTGCTATCGCGAATCAAGGTGCATCGCCCTGCGACGGCTCTGCGCGATCCCTGGTACGAGATATGACCGTCATTTGACAAATTGGTGACACTGCGAGCCTGAAAACTAATAAGATCGGGTTAGAGGAGTCCACCTCAACACCATGACTCGCGATGCCGGCAGGCACAGCACCAAGTCGAGCATCCTGTTCGTGGCGGCAATCCTGATTCCCGGTTGCGTCCTCGCCTATTTCAGCATCCAGAACGTCAGCAGCCAGAAAGAACTTGCAGAAAAGAAGCTCCTGGAAGAAGAGAAGGGTTTGGCAACCGAAATCGGAGTGCTTGTCCAGGATGAACTCCTGCGTAACGCCACGGCCTTTTTCGCAGCCGGCGACAAGGTTTATCCCGATCTCCACAGAATCTCCCTGCCGTCGGACGTTGGGTCCCATGTGGCCCAGCCATTTGCATCGGACGGCGACGGCCGATTCGTGTGGCCTCGTTACGTCAGGACCGATCCAGTGGGCAGCACTGCCCTGGAAACAACACGATTTCTCCCCCTTTTCTCCGCAGCCGAAAGAGAGGAATTTACCGTCAAGAATCTGAGCGAAGCGGCAGGGCTCTACCGGGAAGCGGTAAAGACAGCCCGGCACGACGCGACACGCGCCGCGGCGGTCAACGGCCTGGCGCGCGTGCTGGCGAAGAGTAACCAGCTGGAACAGGCCGCATCTGAGTACGAAATTCTCCTTGAGCGTTACGGCAGCCTCAATGATGAAAATGGCGTATCCTTCGCGCGCTATGCCCTGCACCAATTGATGCGGATTTCATCGTCTGATCCGATGGGAGTCTTCCGCCGGATCTCCAGTCTGTTGTCCCGCTTCGAGAACGGGGAAATGCCGCTCACCGATCAGACCGAACCGCTTCTCCAGGAGGTGGAGCAATGGTTAGAACAGAAACCTGAATCTGCGGGCGCGAATGATCTTGTCCCTGCTCAACTCAGCATGATCCGAGGCAGGCTGACATTCATGGCTCAAGATGCCCCGACTATCGCGTTGATCCAGTCAAGGAATCCCGCCTCGGCCTCCCCCTTGAAATTGGGCCCGTTTGAAGCCGTCGTCACCCAGGTTGCAGGCAGCTCCAGGCTCTTTGTGATCCGCCGTGACACAAACCCGCGCGGGATTCTCGGATATCAGGTTGCTCTTGAGTATCTGAGAAGCACACTACTCGAACGTGGCTCTCGATTGCCCACATCGCTCAAGATGGAGATAACCATAGCGCCAGGGAGCAAGGTCCTTGCGCCTGACGATCCGACAGTTCTGATACAGGATCTGAGTCCTTTATTGCCCTGGTGGCGTGTGAGCGTACGTCCTCAGGATCCGGAAATAATCTCGAGGTATGTTGCCCGCCGCCGTTGGATCTACGGAACGACATTGGCCCTGCTTTTGGCCGGCATGTTCTTGGGAGTTACGCTCGTGCTGCGTGACCTATCCCGGGACCAACGTCTTTCGCGGCTGCGATCCGACTTCGTCGCCAATGTCACGCATGAGTTGAAGACTCCGCTGACCTCCATCCGGATGTTTGCCGAAACTCTGCGCATGGGGCGGATAAAAGAAGAGTCTGAGCGGCAGGAATGCCTCGATGTCATCGTCAGTGAGACACAACGTCTTTCGCGGCTGATCAGTAACGTATTGGATTTCTCGAAGATCGAGCGCGGGCAGAAACAATATCAAATGACTGAGGTCAACGTGTCGGAGGTCGTCAAATCCACCGTTAGTACACTGAAGTATTCACTGGAAGAACAGGGGTTCACGCTGGAAACGGAAATAGAGCCGCAGGCGCGAGTCGTCGGGGATGCCGACGCTCTGGAGCAGGCGATGCTGAACCTGATCAACAACGCCGTCAAGTACTCTCACCGGAACAAGTCGGTGCGCATTCGCCTGTGGACTCGGGATGACGAGGTTTTCTTTCGAGTAGCTGATCAAGGCGTCGGGATTCCGGAAGGTGAACAAAGCCGCATCTTTGAAAAGTTCTATAGAGTCCACACGGGGAACGGGCCCGACACAGGGGGTGCCGGCCTCGGACTTACGGTCGTCAAGCACATCGTTGAGGCACATCGAGGCAAAATACAGGTGGAGAGCAAGGTCGGCGAAGGCAGCAGTTTCAGCCTCATTCTGCCGAGACTGGAGGAAGCCCCGAGGGCAAAGGCATGAAGCAATGACAACGATCCTCGTAATTGAAGATGACCTGAAGATCCTGCGAGGCCTGGAGCTGAACCTTAAGTTCGAAGGGTATACGGTCGTGACCGCGACGGAAGGTTATGAGGGGCTGCGCAAGGCCATGGAAGATCCGGCGGACCTCGTCCTGCTCGATCTGATGCTGCCGGGTCTGAGCGGGTATGACATCTGCCGCAAGGTCAAGGAGCAGAGGCCGGAATTTCCCATCATCATGCTGACGGCAAAGGGCCAGGAGATCGACAAGGTTGCCGGTTTGGATCTGGGAGCCGACGACTATGTGACCAAGCCCTTTGGCGTCTCGGAACTCATGGCCCGGATCAGAGCGTTGCTCCGGCGGTCGAGGGCAGAAGGACATGATCTCGAGCGCTACTCATTTGGCAACGTAACGCTGGATTTCAAGAAATACCGGGCGGAGGTAAAGGGGAAAGAGGTCGAACTCTCTGCCAAAGAGTTCGACCTTTTGCGCTATCTGATCGAGCATGCCGAGGAAGCCGTCCACCGTCACGATTTGCTGGACAAGGTCTGGGGATACGAGGCGATGCCGACCACGAGGACGGTGGACAATTTCATTCTCGACCTGCGCAGGAAGCTGGAGGATGACCCGTCTCATCCGCGGCATATCCTGAGCGTCCGGGGGGTCGGCTACAAATTCGTCCCTTGAGAGTGTCAGAAGTACAGGAGGCGAGAAGTCCCTTGGGATGCACCGGCTCGTACCGGAAATTGACGTACTTTTTGCCACGTTTTGACCCGCTTATGACAACGACCTCCCGGCGAATGGTTATCCTCACCTCAGAAACGAAAACATGGATGAGGGAGGAAACATGATGACTCGAATCCGCAGCATCACTGTCATTTGCATTTTTTGCCTGCTGGGCTTTTCGGGGTTGCTGCGTTCGCAGAGCGCTTCGGAGCTCTATGAGCAGGGCCTGCTCAAGGAAAACGGTGAGGGGGATCTGAACGGGGCCATGGCTGTTTTCCGACAGATCGTTCAGGATCAAGCAGCCGACCCTTCGGTTTGCGCCAAGGCTCAGCTCCATATCGGGATGTGCTACGAGAAGCTTGGCCTGCACGACGCCCGGGCCGCCTACCAGAAAGTCATAGACGGCTATCCCCAGCAGCACCAGGAGGTGGCTCTCGCCAGGGAGAGGATGGCCCGGCTTGTCGCTGCCTTGAAAGAGGATACGAGCAAACCGACGTTCAGGAAGATCCACTTTCCCAACAAGATTACGTGGGATGCGCAGCTTTCCCCCGATGGAAAGAGCATAGCCCTGGTAAACAACGGTCAACTCTGGATCGTGCCGACATCGAGCAAGCTGGGGCCCGGTTACCCGGGAACGCCCAGACAGCTGGATACTCAGGGAGTAAAGATCGATTGGCCGGGTCTTACCTGGTCTGCTGACGGTCGGTGGATCGCTTTTAATGGCGAGGAAGTCGAGAAAGGATACCAGCGAATCTACATTGTCTCTGCTGATGGGGGAAAGCCCCGGCAGGTACATGAGAACAACCGCGATGCACGTGTAGTCAACTACCGGATGAGCTTGTCTCCGCATGGACAGGCCCTGGCTTTTGCTTCGGTCGACGCAAACGAGCTTCACATCTACTCGCTCTCCGTCGATGGCGGCTCGCCGAAGAAACTGATCGATGCCCCCGCCAGAGAACCCGTCTTCTCTCCTGACGGAAAGATGATTGCCTATGTGGAGGATAAAGACCTAGGCCGAGCAGGGGGCGGATTATGGGTCGTTCCCGCTGACGGTGGTGCTCCCGCGCGCGTTGCCGTTGCTGGAAATGCGTCCAGTCCTGTCTGGTCCCCTGACGGGAGAATGCTTGCTTTTGTCGATTATGCTGCAGGCAACCAGATCCATATCCTCCGCCTGAAACAGGACGGCACATCCGCGGACGAGAAAGTCGCGATCGACTGTCCTGAAGGGATCAGCGAAGTGACCCGTTTGGCAGGATGGACGCCCGACAATGAGATCGGGGCAGTATGTGAAGCTCCGACGGAGTTTGCACTCTACACCCAGCCAGTGAAAGGAGGAAAGGCGACATTCGTCACACATGGAGCATATCCGATGCAACCACGCTGGTCTCCTGACGGGAAGCGGATTTTCCACGTCAACAAGGCAGACAAGGCAGGTGGTGATTGGCAGGATCTCGCCATTGCGTACGCCCCCGCCGAAGGAGGCGAAGTCACGACAGTGCCGCTTAAGTCGGAGACGAAGATCAGACTATGGGCGTATGGAACAGGCAATCGGGTCTCCCCGGATGGCAACACGATCGTCTTTGCCGGGCAGAAGCCTCAGGAAGGGCCACACAGGATGCACATCTGGACGCTTCCTGTTGGCGGAGGAGCCCCCAGGCAACTCAGCCATGCGCCGGCGCCGTTTAGCGATTGGTATCCCAGCTGGTCACCGGATGGACAGAGCATCGTTTTTATGCGCGCGACATCGCCTGAGAACTGGGCGGGAGTTGGAGGGGGGAACATCTATATCGTGCGCGCAGATGGCGGAGAACCGAGACAGATAACCTCGGAATCAGACAGGGTCTTTGATGCTGCCCCTGTGCTGTGGTCGCCGGATGGAAAGCTGCTGGCATACTTCTCCAGAGACAAAGACGACGCCGCAGATGGAACGCTCAAGGTCATCCCGGCAGGCGGAGGTGAACCGCGGGTTGTAGCCAAAGTGCAGCGGATTTACGCCAACAAGGAGATGGCCTGGTCTCCGGATGGCAAGCGAATCGCCTACAACGCGTTTCGTCCCGACAATAAGATCAAGATCGTTTCACTCGATGATGGAAGCATCGAGGAAATCGAGCCGGATCTCAAGGACGTCAAGGAAATCTATCATCTCGACTGGTCGCCGGACGGCAAGACTCTCGTCTTCGCCGGCTACACCGGAGGTGGCCCGGAATTCTGGACGGTGGGGAATTTTCTGCCGCTCGTGAGAACCGTGAAATAGCAAATAGGGTGCCAGGTCTTCGGGATTCGGTTTTTCAGCCGGACCTGATCCAGCGCATACGCAAGAGGATGAACTCCAAGACCCCGGTGCCTGTGCGCACGCGGCAAAATCAGCCTTGATTGCCGGTAATGACCAGGGTAATATGACTATAGTCAGAAAGGAGTGCTAATGGTTCCGGTCTCCAAATCGAAATTCAAGTCTCGTGCCCTGCAATACTTCCGGGAAATCGAAAGAACAGGCCGGCCCGTCATCATCACGGACCGCGGGCGACCGGTGGCCAAGGTTGTCCCCTACTCGGAAAACCCGGAGCAGCTGCTGAACGACCTGCGTCACACGGTAGTCCAATATTCCGACCCTCTGGAGCCAGTCGGGGTTGAGGACTGGGAGGCACTGAAGTGATCCTCTTGGACACGCATGCCTGGGTGTGGTTCGTAGATGATCCCCGTCAGCTCAGTGCGCCGGCGCGCAAGGCAACCGAAACGGCGTTGGCCGCCGGTTCCATTGTCATCTCAGGTATCAGCAGCTGGGAAGTATCAATGCTCGCGGCCAGGGGACGCCTGAAACTGACTATTGATGTGCGAGACTGGATCGCCAAATGCGAGGCGCTTCCATTCTTCAACTTTGTGCCCGTCGACAACGCCATTTTCGTGCGCTCCGTCTTTCTCGCCGGTCCGCTCCATGCAGACCCGGCGGACCGGATCATCATAGCGACAGCTCTCATGAGGGATACCCCCATCGTGACCAGGGACCGAAAGATACGAGACTATCCGGGGATCCAATCCATCTGGTAGGCAAGTGCGAGGTGCCGAGTCTTCGGAATTCGGGTTGTCAGTCAGACGTAACTCGGTCCGCGCCCAAAAACCGAATTCTAAAGACCTGGCACCTGTACGGCGTAGATGACGAAGAACTGCTCGGGCGGCGGACCCCACGGCCGCTCCGACATTGGCTTGGGCCTGTAATCGATGATGACTAGCCGCCCGCCCGGAGCCAGGCCAGGCAGAAGTTTCCTGGCGTAGGTCGTCCGGTTCTTCACGTAGTGAATCGCTTCGATCATGAGGATGGTGTCCAGGCTGCCCGGCTCGATCTGAGGATCATCGCTTGGGACCTTGCGCACCTTCAGGTTGGCGACCTTCCGCGCCTTGGTCCTGGATTCGAGCGCCTCGATCATCTCCGGCGCGATGTCGAGCGCCCACACCACACCAGTGGGGCCTACCGCCTCAGCAATCGGGAAGGTGAAATAGCCGGTTCCGGCACCGATGTCGGCCACGCGCTCGCCCGGCCTGAATACGAGCGACTTCATGATCTCGGGCGACATCTGCACGTCTTCGCGATTCGGCCGTTCCAGGAGGTCGAAGTAGCCACGCGCCCAGGCACGCCTCACGAGCGTCTTGAACAAGTCGTTGTCCCGGTAGTCCCTGAACGCCTCATCTTCGCGCAGCCGGCCGCGATCCGCGAATCCCGCCCCGATCGCGCGGTTCAGACAGAGGTACGCCTGCTCGTGGTGGCCCATCCGCGCGTGCAGCTGCGCCACAGCGTATAGCGCCTCGACGTGTTCCTGCTCGGTCGCAACGATCATCT
>Ga0315286_10005858_pt1 | contig 11909 bp, 7 predicted proteins | sample YL17G10_0_MG_FD_205038 | JGI IMG/M metagenome (GOLD analysis project Ga0315286, IMG submission 205038) | Sediment microbial communities from Yellowstone Lake, YNP, Wyoming, USA - YL17G10_0 | ecosystem: Environmental > Aquatic > Freshwater > Lake > Sediment | place: USA: Wyoming | collected... | reverse complement strand
TCGATGATGGAGACGACGGTCGTGCTCAAGCCGCCGTCGGAATGGCGCCTCAAGAAGCAGTGGTATTCGGAGCGCGCGCCCGAGTGGTTCCAGGCGTCCGTGCTGCGGCACATCTGGCCCGACCGGATCTCGTGGGACGAACTGACGGCAGAGATGGACGCCGCGCTGCAGATTCCCGGCACGACCAACGCCTGGACCATGCCCATCAAGGCGCGGATCGACATGCTCTCGACCGGCATCCGCACGCCGGTCGGCATCAAAGTGTTCGGCGCCGACGTCACGCAGATTGAGGCGATCGGCACACGCCTCGAGGAGATTCTCCGGCAGGTGCCCGGCACGCGCAGCGTCTTCGCCGAGCGCGCCGCCGGAGGGTACTTCGTCGATGTCGACCTGAATCGCGGGGCGCTGGCCCGCTTCGGCCTGTCGGTGGGTGCGGTCCAGGACGTCATCATGTCCGCCGTCGGCGGCGAGAACGTGACGACCACCATCGAGGGCCGCGCGCGGTTCCCGGTGAACGTCCGGTACCCGCGCGCTCTGCGCGACGATCTCGATCGCCTCGGCCAGGTGCTGGTGATGACGCCGTCGGGCGCGCAGATCCCGTTGTCGCAACTGGCGGCCATCCGCACGCTGACCGGCCCGTCGATGATCCGCAACGAGAACGGGCTGCTCGCGGGCTACGTGTTCGTGGACATGACCGACAGCGACGTGGGCGGCTACGTCGAACGCGCGCGCGCCGCCGTGGCGGCCAGCCTGACGCTGCCCAGCGGCTACTCGCTCGAGTGGAGCGGCCAGTACGAGAACATGATCCGCGTCCGCGAGCGGCTGAGGGTCGTCGTCCCGATCACGCTGTTCCTGATTTTCTTCCTGCTCTACATGAACACGAAGTCCGCCTTCAAGGCGGGCGTCGTCATGCTGGCCGTCCCCTTCTCCGTCGTCGGCGCCGTGTGGCTGATGTACCTGCTGGGCTACAACGTGTCCATCGCGGCGTGGGTGGGCATGATCGCGCTCATGGGCCTCGATGCGGAGACCGGCGTCTTCATGCTGCTGTTCCTCGACCTCTCGTACGACGAGGCGAAGCGCGAAGGCCGGCTGGGATCCCTGGCCGAGTTGAAGGACGCCATCATCCACGGCGCCGTCAAGCGCGTGCGGCCGAAGATGATGACCGTGGCCGCGGCGATGATCGGCCTGATGCCCATCATGTGGTCGATGGGCACGGGCGCCGACGTGATGAAGCGGGTCGCGGCCCCGATGGTCGGCGGCCTGGCGACGTCGTTCATCCTGGAACTGCTCGTCTACCCGGCGATCTACCTGCTCTGGAAGAAACGCGGGATCGTTCGGAGATAGCCCGGCGGCCGCAGCGTCCGGCGACGGCGTTACAGGGCGGGCACCTTCAGCCCCGCCGCTTTCGCCAGGGCGATCTGCCGATGGTCGAACGTGAGGAACGCGGGCAGCCCCAGCACCAGCGCCGAACTGACGTGGAGGATGTCCAGATTTCGGGTGCCGATCGTCTCGGTGTGCAAGGCACTGAGTCGTTCCGCTTCGGTCAGGATGTCGGCCAGGGGTGGCGCGGCGCCCGCGAGAACGCCGCCGGCCACATCGGCCAGCAGGGCGTTCAGTGACCCATCACGTTGCGACGGCGTGATCTCGCCTCGAAACACCCGCAGTCGCAGCGCGTTGCGGAACTCGATCTGATGCAGCCACGTCAGTGGCACGGGCAGCGCCTGCCGCTGCATGCGCGCCACCGCCCGGCCGCTGTGCGTGTCCGGCGCGTAGAGTGAGCAGAGGAAGCCCGTGTCTGCGTACGCCGTCATGACGCGCCGCGGGATTCTGCGATCAGATCGGTGCCCGTGGTGGCCAACACGCGATCTCCGTAGATCGCCCTCAGCCGCGCCACAAAATCGGGCCGCACGACGCGCGTTCGGCGAGTCGGGGGCAAGAGCATGGCGACCGGCTCATTGCGCCGGCGCACCTCGACAGATTCGCCGCCGGCCACCCACGACAGCACGGTGGTGGTGGCGTGCTTCAACTCCCGGATCGTGGTGGTCTTCATCTTGTGACACATTATCGTGACACACAGATTGTGTCAACGGCCCGAGAGCCAGGCCCGCACGCCTACTGCTTCTTCCGCGTGAATGTGAAGAGCCCCGGCGTGGGGCTGCCCGAGCTGGTCCACGCTTCGTCGTGGTGATCGGCGTCGATGAACGTGAAGACCACGCTCTTCATGTGCTGGTCGCCGGGCGCGATGTTCGTGCCGTCGATGAAGGTGAACGCCACCTGGTTCGGCTTGGCCGACGGGACCAGCGCCATACGCGGCTGATTATGCGCCGCGCAGTAGTGCGTCGCCAGCAGCCGCTTCCCGTCCGGGTGGATCATCGTCACCATCTCGTAGGGCGAGTCCTTGCCCAGCACGTGCATGATCGCCGAACCGTCACCCGTCATGCGGACGTCGACGGTCGCGGGCATCTTCTGGCCGGCTTCCTCCATGATGCCCTCCCAGCTGCCGACCAGCGCGAGCAACTGCTTCCACTCGGGCGTCTGGGGCACGGCGGACGTCTTCATGGCGGCGTCCTGGGCCTTGGCCTGAGCCTGGGTCTTGGCCGGGGCCTGGGCCTGAGCCAGTGCGGCGAAGACCGTCAAACCAGCGACGAGCACCGTGACACACGACACGATCATGCGCTTCATCTCTGCTTCTCCTTCGAAAGCCAGGGGCTCCCGACGCGGCCAATGCGATCCCGTTGGGGAGGGTAAGTCTCCATAATACCCGGATCATGCCGGCGTTGGACGTCGGGGGGGGACCATTCTCGCGTCTGTCGTAAAATGGTCTGGACTATCTTACGATAAGCGCGATAATGGTCCCATGCCGGATCGTCCGCGTCTGTACACCGCCATCCTCCAGGATCACCTGACCCGACACCGCCAGATGGCGCTGGTCGCCGGGCCTCGCCAGGTCGGGAAGACAACCGCGTGCCGGGCCATCGGTGACGACTACCTGAACTGGGACAACGCTGACGATCGCCGCCAGTTCCTGCGAGGCCCGGCATCACTGGCGCAGCGACTCGACCTGGACCGCCTCCGCGCGCGTCCGCCGGTCGTCGTCTTCGACGAATTGCACAAGCACGCGAAGTGGAAGACCCTGCTCAAGGGCTTCTTCGACACCTACGGCGACCGGGCACGAATCCTGGTCACCGGCAGCTCAAGGCTCGACCTCTTCCGGCGCGGAGGAGACAGCCTGATGGGACGCTACCTGCTCTATCACATGCATCCCTGGAGCGTGGCCGAGAGCATCCGAACCAGTCTGCCCGAGCGCGAAATCCACGCTCCATCCGAGATTCCGGCCGCGGAGTGGCACGCGCTCTGGGATCATGGCGGGTTTCCGGAGCCGTTCCTGCGGCGTGACAGCAGGTTCTCGCGCCGGTGGCGAGCGCTCAGACGTGATCAACTCTCAAGAGAGGACCTCCGCGATCTCGCGCACATCACCGACCTGGGCACGATGGAGACCCTGATGCAGATCCTGGCGGAGCGGAGCGCCCAGCCGCTCGTGTACGCGAATCTCGCTGCGGAAGTACAAGTGTCGGTCGACACGGCCAAGCGCTGGGTCGGACTGCTCGCCCGCGTTCACTACGGATTCCTGGTCCGTCCGTGGTTCAAGAACATCGCGAAGGCGCTGCGGAAGGAGCCCAAGTGGTTCCTGCGCGACTGGAGCGGTGTCGAAGACGAGGGTGCGCGCGCGGAAACGTTCGTGGCCTGCCACCTCCTCAAGGCGGTGGAAGGCTGGACGGACCTCGGTTTCGGCGACTTCGAGTTGCGCTATCTGCGAGACAAGCAGAAACGCGAAGTGGACTTCCTGGTCGTGCGCGACCGAAGGCCCTGGTTCCTCGTCGAGGCGAAGCTCAGCGACACGCGCCTGTCATCCTCGCTGGCGTACTACCAACAGCAGACGAAGGCGCCGCATGCGTTTCAGGTGGTCGTGAACCTGCCGTACGAGTCCGCCGATAGCTTCACCGTCAATCGGCCGGTCGTGGTACCCGCGAGGACCTTCCTGAGCCAACTGCTGTAAGCTCCGTCAATGAATGATGTTTACAGTTCGCGTCGTTGGGCCCGCCATAAGAGCCTGTCGGCAAACAACCAGTGGGAAGGTTGTTTGCTGACAGGCTCTGGGGGTCGGCTGGACCGCGGCTACCGGCTGAACCAGTAGCTCATCTTCACCATGAAGACGTTGTCGCCGGGCGCGCGCATCATCCGCGAGATGTCCTGGTTGAAGGCGAAGCGGCCCTGCTCTTCCTCGTCCTCGCGCTGCTGGGTCCAGACGACGTAGAGCGTCGAGCCCGGCTTGAACTCCCAGCGGTAGACCGCGTTGACGCGCAGCGAGGTGAAGTTGAAGTCCGGGTTCGGGATGACAAACGGCGATCCCACCGTCGGCTGGACCAGATACGCGCCCGCCTCCGGATTGAACGTGATGGCGCCGCCATTCGTGCCGTACTGGAGGAAGTCGTACGTCCGCGGCTGTGCCGGCTCCTTGAATCCCGAGTACCGCCCCGCCGACAGCAGCGGCTGGATGTAGGCCTGGATGGACATCTTCGGGCTCAGGATCACGTTCACGCGCGTGTCCATCACGAGTTCCGTCTGGTCGATGGCCCCGAACACGTACCGCTTGCCGTACATCGCCGCCACGGCTGGATCCACGAGCGTGCGGACGTACTGCGTGGCGGTCAACTGGCGCGTGTACTCTGGCCCGACCTCGATGCTGAGCGACGGCAGCGGTTTGAACTTGAACGACACCTCGCCCTTCCCCGACCACGAGCCGTCGGGCCTTGATTCGTACTCGCCTTGGACGGACCAGACGACGGGCTTGCGCTCGTCGCCCTCGACCTCGCCTGACACCGCGCCGAAGCCCGGCGACCGCATAATCGGCCCGCCCCGCGTCAGGCGATCGCTGTACACCCACGACCCGCCGTGGCCGGTCAGGCCCACCGACCAGTAGTTCCGGAGCGTGGCGCTGAACGACGCGAAGTACCCGTCGCCCAGGGGGTCGCCCGCGAAGTTCCAGGTGTTCCACTTCACCAGGAAGAGCTGCCGGCTCCGGCTGAACCGATCCGGGGTCGGATTCAGGAACACCAGTGCCGCGTGCCCGCCCATGCGATCGACGTTGGTGACGAACCCCGCGTCGTTCACCTCGAACCCGGGGCTGACCGCCCAGAACGACGCGTTCGGGCGCACCTTGCCGCTGTTCTTGTTGAGATCGGTCTGCAGGCTCCAGCCCGCCAGCGTCGTCGTGTTCGGATCGAACGTGAGGTGCGTCGCGTCGGGACGCTGGTAGTACCGCGCGGACGAGCGCTGCAGCCGCGTCATCGCCTCCGTGGACCCCGCGACGCGGCTGCCGGTGAAGCTGCCGGTCACCACGTAGTCGCGCTTGTTTGTGAAAAACCAGTGACCGTCGCCACCGATGACCAGGGCGCTCGACGGCAACTGGGCCGCCAGCGCCAGATCGCCCAGATCGCGGTTCACCAGCGTCGCGATCACGCCGACGCCCGCGCGCTGACCGACGTCGCGCCGGGCGCGCGTCGCGAGGTAGTTCGAGAACGGCTCCACTTCGGACCGGCCGCGCGCCGCGCCGGTCGCCGTGTCGGCGAACTCCCTGGCGGTCGCGGCGTCGATGAAGTTCACCGTCCACCCGCGGCTCGTCTTGCCCGTCAGCTTCGCGGCGCCAAGGATCGTCGTCGCCGACGGCATGTCGACGTATTCGCCCGCCGCGCGCCCCTGCGGCGTGCGGCCGATCCGGCGCGAATAGAAGATCGTCGGGTTGGTCCGGTTGAACCCCATGTAGCCCGTTGCGCCGTTGCGGCCGTACCGGTTGAAGGCCTGCGAGCCCTCGATGAAGAACGGCCGGCGCTCCTCGTAGAACGTCTCGAACGCGGTGAGGTTCACCACCGCCGGATCCACCTCGACCTGGCCGAAGTCGGGATTCACCGTCGCGTCCATCGTCATGTTGCTGGTGAACCCCCACTTGAGGTCGACACCGGCGCCGACGGCTCCCGTCCGCCCGTCGTTGAAGGGGTCGCCAGGCTCCGCGGTGGCGTTGAACTCGCTGCGTGCGGTGGCGTACGGCAGGACTTCCAGGTGGCGGCGGCTCCGGATGCCGTCGAGGCCGACGAGGTTGCCGAAGCGCGAGACCATGCCGCTCTCGTTCTTGGGCACGAGGATCCACCATGTCTCCTCGTTCGTGCGCTGCACGTAGCGCGTGACGTTCACGCCCCACACCTGGCGGTCCCCAGACTGGAACCGCAGTTGGGAGAACGGAATCCGCAGCTCGGCCGTCCAGCCGTCCGCATCGATCGACACCTTCGCGTCCCAGACCGCATCCCACGTGTCGTCGTCGGACGAATCGTTGAAGAGCACGCCGTCGCCAAGGGAGCCGGATGCCGACACCCGGAACCACGCGCCGGTCAGGCGATCCAGCAGGGGATCGAAGCCGATGGTGATCGAATCGGCGATCCCTTCGGTGTCGCCATCGCGGCGAGTCAACCGCCGGGCGATGCGTGACGGCTCGCGGTCGAGCATCTTCGCGCCGACGTAGATGGCGTCGTCGTCGTAGAGAATCCTGATCTCGGTCGCCTCGGTGGCGGTCTTGCCCTCGTCGGGGTCCTTCTGGAGAAACCCCGCGGCCGGTGTCGCACGCGACCAGTCGGCATCGTCGAGGCGACCGTCGAGTACGACCTTGCCGGTGACCCGCATGGCCGTTAACTGCCGGCTGCCGGCCGCCGGCGCGATCAGCGCCTGGCCGGCCGGCTTGTTCTGCGCCAGAGCCACCGACGACGAGGCCTCAATCAGCAGGCACGAGCACAGGATCAGGATGGGACGGAATCGACGCACAAGCCCTCCGTGACGAGACGGCACACTTCGACATAGGCTTGGACGGATGGCGGGGCGAATGGGTTCGCGTCGATGGCGTCGTTATCGCCCCGTTTGGCGAAACTTCGACAAGAACAGCTTGAAGGCGTCCAGGTACTTCTCGTAGATCGCGTCCGGCGTGAAGTAGCTCAGGATGGCGTAGTAGCCGGGGTAGTCGAGCACCACCGTGAGGTGCCGGATCGCCACGAGGTTGCCGCTCTGCCCCGGCAAGCCGTAGGTGGCCTTGACGATGCGCACCGGCGTCCCATCGTTGGCCGTCTCGCTGGCCGGCGTCTGCACCTGTGCCTGCGCCTTTCGCGACAGCGCGTCGACGACGGCCTGTCCCAGTTGGTCGATGGTCAGCCCCGTCTTCTTCGGCTCGAGGCCGAGTTCGATCGACACCTCGTAGGACTCGGTGCCTTTCGGACCCTCGAAGATGAACGTGCCAGCCGGGCTCTTGCGGCCGGCCCAGCCCGCCGGAACCTCGCCGGCGAACGGCACCGTGTCCATCGTGAAGGGCTGCGTGGCGCCGGTCGCCGCGCCGGATGCGGGCGCGCCTGGCGCGGCCGACGGCGCGCCTGGCACGGCCGGCGGCGCGGTGCGCGGCGGCTCGATCGCCGGGCGCTGCATGCCGGTGACATCAGACGGCGGCGGCAGCGACGACAGCCTCGACGCCATCCGGGCGAACTCGGGCGACGACTTCCGAAGCGGCCTCGGCGGCAGCAGGTCGATGTACGCGTCGATCGTGTTCAGGCGATCGATGGAAAACGGGTGCGTGCGCGCCATGAGGTCCCAGGACTTCCGGGACGAGGGCGCGATGGACTCGAGCTTCTGGAAGAACGACGCAAACCCATGGGGATCGATGCCGGAGTCGTACGTGATGTGCACCGCGAGGCGATCGGCCTGCGCCTCGGCATCCCTGCTGAACGCCGCCTGGCCGTAGGCGTTTCCCGAAGCCGACGTCGACCCCAGCCAGCGCAGGAACTTGCTGTCGGAGTTGCGCCACTGCTCGGCCTGCTGTTGGTCGGTCACCTGTTTGGTCACCTTCTTCGCCGAGTGGTGGGCGACGACGTGGCCGATCTCATGCGCAATGACGCCGGCCAGCTCCGATTCGCTCTCGACCGCCGAGAGCAGGCCGCGGTTCACGAAAATGAAGCCCGGGATGGTGAACGCGTTCACGTCCGCTGTGTCGATGACGAACACCTGGTAGTTGCTCGGGAAGTTCTTGGCATTCGAGACGAGGTAGGCGCAGAGATTCATCACGTAGGTGACCACCACCTCGTCGTTGAGCGGCTCGATGCCGCTCTGCGCGAAGTCCTGCGCGGCCTGCTGGGCGGCCTGCTGGCCGAGCTGAAGCTCCTGCTCCCTGGTCAGCGCGTTGGCCGCCCCGCCGCCGGGGTTCTCGGCGATCTCGTACCTGGCGACGAACAGCTCCTGCGCCCCAGCCAGTAGTGCCTGCGCCTCGCGCTTTTCCGGCGCGGAGAGGTCGGCGCGGACGTACCGCTGCCAGATCCTCACGGCCTCGCGGTAGTTCTGCATCTCCTCGTAGGAGGCGGCCATGCCCACCAGTGCCCGCGGATTCCGGGGGTCCTTCTTGTAGATCTTCTCGAACCGTTTGATCGCGTCGTCGGGCTTGTGCACCTTGTCGTAGACCCAGCCCATCGCGAGCACGGTCTCGAGGTTGTCGCCGTCCTTCTTCTCGGCGTTCCGGCACTCCCGCTCGGCCTCGGCGAACGCGCCCTGCTCGTAGAACACGAGCGCGCGATCGTAAGCCGCCGCCGCGTCCGACCGGGTCTTCGCGTCCTTCGTCATGGTCGCCGCCGCCTGCATCTGGGCGGCGCCCGCCGGCTTGAGCATCCGTTCGAAGGCGCGCGCGCGATCGAGGGCGCCGTCGGGCACGACGCTGCGCGCTGTCGGGGCCGCCTGTGGCTGCGTCGTCGCGGGCAGTGCGGCGGGCGGCGCGGCGGGCGGCGCCGGAGACGCCGCGGACGCGGAGGCGACCGCCACAAGCGCTCCGAGCGTCACCAGCACACGCATCCAGTGGATCACGGCCCAACGTAACCTAGGCATGGGGCAGTCTCCCGGGGGCACGCGGCATTGTAACGCGGGAGGCCGCGCATCGCGGCCGTTCACGGCCCACGCGGTCACAGTCCGCGACTACGGCTGTTCGTGTTTCGAGGCAGGCCCGCCTGCCAGGGCCGTGACCGCGAGCATGCCGGTGACGTTGGCGACGGTGCGGAAGGCGTTGGGCAGGGGATCGACGGCCAGGAGCAGGCCGATGGCTTCCACCGGGAGCCCGGCGGCGGCGAGCACGGGTGCGGCCACCACGACGGCGCCGCTCGGCACGCCGCCAACGGCGAAGCTCGTCAGGACGGCGGTCAATACGATGCCCACGAACCGTGACGGATCGATCGGGATGTCGTAGAGACGCCCGACGAAACACGCCACCACCACGAACCACACCGGGCCGGAGTACTTGAAGACGGCCAGGGACAGGGGCAGCACGAAGCCCGTCGCCGTTCGCGACAGGCCGAGACGTTCCTCCGCGCCTTCGATCATCGCGGGCAACGCGGCCATCGACGAGTGCGTGCCGAAGGCGACGACCTGCGCGGGCGCGGCGGCGCGCGCGAACCGCCGCGGCGACACCCGCGCGCCGGCCCACACGACGACGTAGAGCGCCGCCGTGCAGAGCACCATGGCCACCGTCGACACCACGACGTAGTACAGCAGCGCGCCGACGATGCCCACGCCGACCTTGATCGCGAGACCGACGCCGAGCGCGAAGACGCCGTACGGAGCGCACGCGATGATCCAGTGCAGCAGCACGGTGATCGCGGCGTCGATGGCGCGGAAAAACCCCACGAGGTGATCGCGCAGCGCCGGCTGGATGCGGCTGGCGCCGAGCGCGAACGCCACCGCGAACACCAGCAGCGGAACGATGGTGCCGTCGGCCGCCGCTCTGATGGCATTGGTCGGGACCAGCGCCAGCACCGTCTGCGCGGCGGTCGGCACCGCCGTGGCGGCCTGCGCCGGCGACCCCGCGCGCAGCGAGGCCGCGGCGGCCGGATCGATCGGCAGCCGCGCGAACACCGCTGGCATGACCGCAACCGCGATCATCGCCGTGACGGTGAGCAGCGCGAGGAACAGCACGCCAGCACGCCACCCGGCGCGGCCCACTGTCCGCGGATCCTGGGCGCCGGCGATGCTGACGATGACCTTCGAAACAACCAGCGGGACAATCGTCATCAGGATCGCGTTGATCCAGAGGGTGCCGACGACCTCCACCGCCGCCCCCAGCGCAAGCAGCGCGGGTCGGGCCGAGGCCACGATCGCAGCGCCGGCTGGCAGCCCGGCCAGCAGCCCGATCAGGGCCTGATTGCCGATGCTGAGGCCTGTTCGTTGTTGGTCAGCCATGTCTACCGCGTTGTCGTGGGACAGAAAAGACAGGGGGTGCCGACCCGCGTCAGCACCCCCGTATCGAATGCCCGGCGGGAACTCCTAAAAGCGGAACCCCACCGAGAAGCTGACGTCGCGCGGAGTCTGGTAACTGCTCGGGCTGGACGCCTGGCCGTAGGTCGAGTCCTTCTTGAAGTTCACGCCCTCGACCGCCTGGGTCGTGAACGGATTGAACGCGGTCATCCCCGTTGTGGTGACCGCGGTGTTGAAGCTGTCCAGCGTCTGGTTGTTGAACACGTTGGCGAAGACCCCTCGGAAAAAGATCTGCGTCTTCTTGTAGATCTTGTAGTTCCAGGAGAGCGACAGGTCGGTCCGCCAGACGCCGTTGAAATGGAACGCGCCGCGGTTGGTCGCGTAGTAGGTCACGCTGGAGGGCGGCACGAGGTAGCCCGGATTGGTCACGTACGGGCGGGAGTCGATCGAGAAGTTGTAGTCATAGGGCCCGCCCGAATCGAAGCGCTGCGTGGCGCCCAGATCGAAGGTCCCGAGCTTGCGGTTGATCGGCATTTTCCACGTGCCGAAGATCCGCATCTTGTGGCGCTGGTCGCCGTTGGTGTAGCCCAGGGGATAGTTCCAGGCGGCCTGACGGTATTCCGGGTACTCGTTGGCGCTGGCGCGGGTCGCGCCGTTGGTCGAGTCCTCGCCCTCCACGCTGCCGTTCGACCACGACAGCATGTAGTTGCCGGCCAGCGTCAGGTCCTTGTGCAGGCGGTAGTCGAACTGGACGCTCACGCCGTTGTAGTCGCGCGCCACGGTGTCGGTGTTGTTCACCACCGTCATGTTGAACTTCAGGCCCGTGCGCGGGTCGACCACTTCTCCGGTGCCCATGTTGACGTAGTTGCCGTAGAAGTCGTGGTACTTGCGATAGACGTAGTCCACGCGGACCGCGCCCTTGTTCGCGAGCTGGCGCGCCAGGCCGACCATGACCTCGTCGGAGTTGGACGACTTGACCCCGGGATTAACCGAGGTGTTCACGCCGACCACCGTGGGAGAGGTCCGGACCGCCCGGCTGGTCCCGCCGTTGGCGAAGAACCAGTCCCACACGGTCTGCAGCGCGTCATACGACGTCTTGTACGGCGGGCCCGTGGTATTGATCGCCGGGCCCGCGTACCAGTAGCTGTAGTTCGACTCGCGGCCGGCCGGAGATGCCGCGTCGGCGATTTGCGTATTGAACATCCCGACGTAGTGCCCGTAGCCGAGGTTGGCGATCCACTTCCCGCTGCCGTTGATGTCGTAGGTCACGCCCAGGCGCGGGCTGAAGGAGGCGTCGTTGCCGACCTTGTTGCCGCCCTGGTCGGCGGTGCTGTTCTTGTCGTAGCGCAGGCCGAGGTTCATCGTGAGCTGTTTGTTCACGCGCCAGACGTCGTTCAGGAACGTGGAGTAGGTCGTGAGGTGGTTGCCCACGGTGTCCTGGAAGACCGGGCGCCAGTCGATGTAGGTGGCGGAGGCGGTGGACGAGCCGGGGACCACGATCGGATAGATGTCGTAGCCGACAATGGCGGACTCGCGGACCTGCACGCGGTAGCCGCTGGCCACCGAGTTCTGGTTGTTCATCCGCATCTCGT
>Ga0315286_10005856_pt1 | contig 11910 bp, 9 predicted proteins | sample YL17G10_0_MG_FD_205038 | JGI IMG/M metagenome (GOLD analysis project Ga0315286, IMG submission 205038) | Sediment microbial communities from Yellowstone Lake, YNP, Wyoming, USA - YL17G10_0 | ecosystem: Environmental > Aquatic > Freshwater > Lake > Sediment | place: USA: Wyoming | collected... | reverse complement strand
CTTCGACGTCAAGGCTGTGGCCGACCTGGCGCACGCCCACGACCTGCCGCTGATCGTCGACAGCACCGTCGCCTCGCCGGCGCTGCTGCGCCCCATCTGCCACGGCGCCGACATCGTCGTGCAGTCTGCGACCAAGAGCCTGACCACCAGCGGCTCGGGGATCGCCGGCGCGGTCATCGCCCGCAAGGGGCTGACCAGCAACATCCCCATCGACGCGCTCAAGGAAGACTTCGCGCTCTACATCAAGTACCTGCCCAACCGCGACTACGGCCCCAACCTGCACCCGGTGCAGGCCATCCTGACGCTCAACGACATGCGCACGCTGCGCTCCAAGATGGACCTCATGAGCCGCAGCACGCAGAAGGTGGCGCAGTGGCTGTCGTCGCACCCCATGGTCGAGAGCGTCGCCTATCTCGGCCTCGAGAACCACCCGCTGCACGAGCTGGCCAGCAAGTACATGTGGCTGGTCGACGCCGAGCACGACGAGATGTACGGCAAGCCGGTCAACCGCTACGGCCACCTGATGTCGTTCTGCGTGAGGGGCGGGGCGGAGCGAGCGCGCCAAGTGTTCGACGGGCTGCAGCGCATCTGGCGGGCCACCGACCTGGGGCGCATCAAGAGCGTGGCCACCATCCCGGCCATCTCCACCCACCAGCAGCAGGGCGAGGAGGGCCGCAAGCTGGCGCACGTGGGGCCGAACCTGATCCGCCTGTGCGTGGGCGGCGAGCACCCCGACGACATCATCGCCGATCTGGACCAGGCGCTGGCGGGAGCGCAGAAGAAATAGCGGCGGATCAGCGCGCCAGGAAGGCCGCCATGAGCCGGTGCCCTTCGCGGATCCAGTAGCCGCCGCGCTCGGCCGCCGCCTCGGCGAACGGCACCTTCTCGACCGCGGCGATCCCGGTCCCCGCGTAGGCGAAGAGCGGCGGCACCGACGAGTGCCCCTTGGTCGTGCACGGCGTCGGGTGGTCCACCGCCACCAGCATGCGCCACTCGCCGGCGGCCTCCAGCCGCCGCAGCAGCGGCCCGACCACCAGCTCGTCGATGCGCTCGAGCGCCTTCACCTTCTCGGCCGGGTTGCCCATGTGGCCCGACTCGTCGGCCGCCTCGACGTGCACCACGATGAGGTCGAGCGAATCCAGCGCGCGCACCGCCGCCTCGCCCTTGCCCACATAGTTCGTGTCGAGATACCCCGTCGCCCCCGGCACGTCGATCACCGCCATGCCCATGAGCCGCGCGAAGCCGCGCAGGATGTCCACCCCGGTGATGACCGCGCCGCACGGCCCGAAGCGCTCGGCGAAGCTCTCGAAGCGCACCGGCCGGCCCTGGCCCCACAGCCAGACGTCGGTGACCGGCGCGCGGCCCTCGGCGGCCCGGCGGCGGTTCACCGCGTGCCCGGCGAGCAGCGCCCGGGCCCGCTCGGCGATGCGCTGCACGCGCTCCACCCCGTCACCCTTCGGCTGGTGCGCCGCCACCGGCTGGTCGAGGATGTCGTGGGGCGGCGCGCAGCGGAGCTTCAGATCCGCCGCGTCGGCGAGCAGCATCAGGTTGCGATAGGTGACGCCGGCGTGGAACTCGCAGCCTTCGTCGCGCAGGGCGGTCTGCAGGTCCGCGATCAAGACGTCGGCCTCCGCCTGCGGGATGTGCCCGGCGGTGTTGTCCTTCATCAGCCCGTCGAGGATGGTGACGAAGTTGCAGCGGAAGATCATCTGGTCGGGCCGCGCGGCGAGCCCCTTGGCCGCGGCCTCGATGGGCGCGCGCCCCGAGTAGTAGACGTGCGGGTCGTAGCCCAGCACCGAGAGCGTGCCGACGTCGGTGCCCGGCGTGAAGCCCTCGGGGATGGTCACGATGCGCCCGGCGCGGCCGTGCTCCGCGACCCAGTCCATGTGGGGGATGCGGGCGGCCTCGAGCGGCGTGCGGCCGCCGAGCTCTGGGAGCGCCTCGTCGGCCGCGCCGTCGGGCAGGACGATGGCGTACTTCATGGGGTCGCGGTGCCTCCGGGGTGGGGTGGGCGGGGCGCGGCGGCGTCGGCGACGGCGCGCAGCGCCCGGATGTGCTCGGGCGTGGTGCCGCAGCAGCCGCCGACGATCGCCACGCCGGCGGTGATCAGGGCGCGCGCCTGCACGGCCATGAAGTCGGGGGTCTCGGGGTAGACGGTGACGCCGCCCCGCGGCTCGGGCAGCCCGGCGTTGGGCTGGATGGCGATCGGGCGGTCGGTGGAGGCGCGCAGCGCGCGGGCGACCTCGACCATGGTCTCGCTGCCGTTGCCGCAGTTGGAGCCGAGGATTTCGGCGCCGGCCGCACCCAGTTCGGCCGCCGCCTGGGCGAGCGGGTTGCCCATCACCGTGAAGAAGCCGCGGCGGGTCTGCTCGAAGGTCAGGGTTACCATCACCGGCAGCGCCGGCGCGACGGCGCGCGCGGCGCGCACCGCCAGCAGCGCCTCAGCCAGATCGGTCATGGTCTCGATGCAGATGAGGTCGGCCCCGGCCGCGGCGAGGGCGCCGATCTGGCGCTGGAACCCGGCGAAGATCTCGCGCGGCTCGCCGTCGCCAAAGGGCTTGAGCAGGTGCCCGCTCGGACCGACCGACGCCGACACGTACGCCCGCCCGCCCACCGCGCGCCGCACCGCCTCGACCGCGGCGCGGTTGATCTCCTCGGTGCGGCCGTCGAGCCCGCGCTGCGCCAGCCGCGCCGGGGAGCCGCCGAAGGTGTTGGTGGTGACGAGGTCGGCGCCCGCCTCGAGGTACGCGCGGGCGATCTCCTCGAGCACCTCCGGCCGCGCCAGGTTGAAGGTCTCCGGCGGCTCGCCGGGACGCAGCCCGCGCTCCATGAGCTGCGTGCCCCAGGCGCCGTCGCCCACCAGCACCTGGCCGGAGCGCAAACGCTCGAGGACGCCGGGGGCGCGCCGCGCCGGTTCAGCCACGCGCGCCCACCAGCGCGCGCACGCGCTCGACGGCGTTGGCCGCGTCGTAGCCGTAGGCGTCGGCCCCGATCTCGCGCGCCCACGCCTCCGACACCGGCGCCCCGCCGACGATCACCTTGACCCGGCCGCCCAGCCCGCGCTCGCGGACGAGTCCCACCACGTCCTTCATCACCGGCATGGTGGTGGTGAGCAGCGCCGACAGCCCTATGACCGCGGCGCCGTGCTCGGCGGCGGCGTCCACGAAGCGCTCCGCCGGCACGTCGCTGCCCAGGTCGACGACCTCGAAGCCGGCGCCCTTGAGCAGGATGCCCACGAGATTCTTGCCGATGTCGTGCAGGTCGCCGTGCACCGTGCCGATGACCACCCGCCCGGCGGCCGGCACGCCCGCGCCCGCCAGCCGCGGCTGGATCACCTCCAGGCCGGCGTACATGGCGCGCGCCGCCAGCAGCACGTCGGGCAGGAAGATCTCGCGCTGGCGGAACCGCTCCCCGACCGCGCCCATGCCGGCGATCAGACCGTCGTTCAAGATGGCCGGCGGCGACACCGACTGCGCCAGCGCCACGCGCACCAGCTCGCCGACCCGCTCGTCCTCGCCCCGCTCGAGAGCCGCCGCGATGTCCGTCAACAAGCTCATGGTCCCTCCGCGCGCGGGAACGACCCCCGCGCCTTCATCCGATCAGCCCCCCACCGCCGCCGCGATGCGCGCGCGGCAAGGCCGGTCGGCGCACTCCCCACAGAACGGATAGTCCGGCGCGAAGCGGTGGATGCGCCCCGGCCCGAGCACCAGCACGCCGGAGACCGACTTGAGCGGCTGCATGAGGAAGCTGGCGTTGAGTGTGACGCCGATCTCCTCCGGCCGCAGCCGCGCGAACAGGCGGCGCTGGCCGCTCACGTGCCAGCCGCAGTAGCCCGGGCTGTAGGCCAGGGCACGCGTCCCGTCGTCGTCGCCCGCGAACCGCGCTGCCAGCCGCTCGGCCAGCCCGTCGGCGGCCGCCGACGCCACAGCATCCAGCATCGCCGCCGGCGCCGGGTGGTGCTGCCCGAAGAGATCCCGGATGCGCCGCGTGAGCGGCTCCCCCACCGTCGCGACGAAGAGCGCCAGCCGCTCCGCCTTGGGGTACACGGCGTCGAGCGGCGTGGCCGGCGCGTTGCGCCCCTCTCCGCCGTAGACCTCCGCGAAATCCTCGCGCCCGATCTCCCCGACCAGCGCCCGCGGCTCCGCCGCCTGCAGGTACTCGGCCAGAGCCGCATCGAGCAGCGCGCCGATGCGCGACGACGGCGCCTGCCCCGACGGCAGACCCTGCAAGCGCAATGCCTCGGCGCGCGCCGGCGCCGACTCCGCCGCGGCCCAGGCGATCCGCTCCCTCACGCGGGCCGCGCCGGCAGCGCGGCGAGCCCGACGCGGCGCGCCTCGGCCTCCATGCGCCGCGTGAGCTCGCGCTTGGCGTCGTCGCCCAGACGCGACGGCCGGTACGCCTCCACCAGCCGCGCCACCTCGCGCCGCGCCCGCTCGCCGAGCGTGAGCCCGCCCTCCGCCTGCCAGCGCGCCAGGCTGGCGCGGTCGATCACCGGGCCGGGGAAGCGGATCTCCTCGCGCAGGTGGCGGCGCGTGTGCTTGGCGATGAGCAGGTGCTTCTCGCGCAGCAGCTCCTCGAAGAGCGGCCGCGCCGGGAAGTCGTCGCGCGGTGTGATGCCGCGCGTCAGGCGCTGCACCATGCCGCAGATCTCGTCGTCCACGACCAGCTTCTCGAGGCTGATGCAGCTCTCGAAGTCGAGCATGCCGGGGCCGGACACGCTGTCGATCCCCGACAGCGCGGCCAGCGTCGCCCCGATGCCGGTCTCCAGCCCGGCCTGGGCGTCGAGCTGCTTGGCGTCGCTGAGCGCGATGTAGGCCTGGGTCGGCAGCCCGAGGTGGTGGCCGATCTCGCTGTAGGCGCAGTCGAGCATCATGGTCTCGATCGCGCCCATCGGCGTGGTCTCGTAGCGGATGTCGAAGATGGCCGGCGAGCCGCCCCACAGGACCGGCGCCCCCGGGCTCGCCAGCTGGCTCAACACCAGGCCGCTCAAGGTCTCGGCGGCGTGCTGGACGAGCGAGCCCACGAGCGTCACCGGCGACATGAAGCCGGCCAGAGGCATCGAGATGAATTCGACGGGGATGCCCGAGCGCGCGCAGTCCACGACGTTCTGGCTGGTGACGTCGCTCCACTTGATGGGCGCGGTCGGGCAGCACGAGAAGACGGTCAGCGGCCGCTCGCGCAGGGCCGCCGCGTCGCCGCGCACCGCCATCTGCAGGTCGCGCATGACGTCGAAGGCCTCGATGGTGAACGCCCCGGTGACCACCGGCTTCTCGCCGTAGAGCAGGCTCAGGAAGAGGCGATACGAATCCGACATGCGGCTGGGGACGTCGGCCGGGATGAAGGCCGTGCTCTGCGCGGCGATGTGGGGCAGGCCGCTGACCACCTGCGCGTAGCGGACGTAGTCGGCGGTGTCGGGCGCCCGGATCGCCCCGGTCTCGCCGTCGAGCACGTGGATGGCCGCCGAGCCGGGGGTGAAGTAGACGTTGCCGCCGCGGAAGTCGTGCGTCGGCTCGCCGAGCGTGTCGTAGAGCCGGAAATGGCGCGGCGCAGCCGCCAGCGCGCCGTCGATCTCGGCCGCGCCCAAGTAGGCGCGCGCGGTGCTGCGGTCGATGCGCGCGCCGTGCTCGCCGAGCAGGTCGAGCACGCCGGGGTTGTGGATCTCGACGCCGAGGTTGGCCAGCAGGTCGCGCGCCTCATCGAGGATGCGCACGATGAGCGCGTCGTCGAGCAGCCGCAGGGTCGGTCGCATGACGAGAGCCTCCGGCCCGGCCGGGCCGCCGTCGGCGGCGCTGCCGCCGGGGAAATCGGGTCATCGCTTCGGGACGGGAGACGACGCGCGCAGCATACCACCGGGGGGCGCGCGGCGGCACTCCCGGAGCGCGGCTACACGCGCCGCACCACCAGCACGGTGATGTCGTCGGCCTGCGGCCGGCGTCGCCGAGCGCGCGGCGAGGTACGCCGCCGCGAGCAGCACCACGGTCTCGATGGCGGTCAGTGCGGGCATGGAAGTGCCGGTATCCTAGGGGCGGCCGCAGCGGGGCGCAAGCCTCGGAGCGCCGCCCGGCGGCGGGATCGGGGCCGCCGCCTCACCCCTTGCGCGGACGCTCGCATCCGGCGACCATCCCAGGGGTCAGTCTCCCGGCGGCACACGGAGGAGGCAAGCATGCGGTCGAGGCGCGCGGTCGAGCTGGCGGCGGCCATGATCCTGGCGGTGGCGCTCGCCGAGCCCGGCGCGGCGGCGGCGCGCGGCGTCCACGACTTCCGCGCCGTGGACATCGACGGCGCCGAAGTGCGGCTCTCGGCCTACGCGGGCAAGGCGCTGCTCATCGTCAACACGGCGTCGCGCTGCGGCTACACGCCCCAGTACCGGTCCTTGGAGGAGCTGTACGGGAAGTACAAGTCCCGCGGCTTCGAGGTGCTGGCCTTCCCGGCCAACGACTTCATGAACCAGGAGCCGGGCACCAACGCGGAGATCCGCCAGTTCTGCAGCAAGAAGTACGCGACCACCTTCCCGCTCTTCGCCAAGCTCAGCGTGCGCGGCAAGCAGATCGCCCCGCTGTACCGCTACCTGACCAAGGAATCGGGCTTCCCGGGCGACATCGAGTGGAACTTCACCAAGTTCGTCGTCGCCCCCGACGGCCGCGTGGTGGCGCGCTTCGGCCCCGGCACCGACCCGCTGTCCCAGAAGGTCGCCGCGAAGATCGAGGGCGTACTCCCTAAGCGGTAGCCGGGGGCGGCGGCGCCTCGCCCAGCCGCGCCAGGATCGCCCGCGCCAGCTCGCCGAGCGAGGGGTCGCGCGCGCCCATGACCAGCACGAGATCGCCGGAGCGCGCCTCGGCCGCCAGCCGCGCCACCAGCCACGGGCGCGACGGCGCGAACTCGGCCGCCGTCCCGCGCGCCGCCAGCTCGGCGACGATGTCGGCGGCGGAGAAATCGCGCGTCGCCGTGCCGCCGGCGTAGAAGACCTCCAGCCACCACACGTGGTCCGCCGGGCGCAGGGCCCCGGCGAACGCGGCGACGAAGTCGGCGCGCAGGAAACGCGTCGGCCCGTAGCCGTGTGGCTGGTAGACGGCGAGGACCCGCGCGGCCCGCGCCTGCGCGGCGGCCAGCGCGGCGCGCACCTTGTCCGGGTTGTGCGCGAAGTCGTCCACCACCTCGACGCCGCCCGCTGAGCCCAGGATCTGGAAGCGCCGCCCGACGCCCTGGAAGCCGGCCAGGGGCCCGACCATGTCGGCCAGCGGCACGCCCACCGCCAGGCAAGCGGCTATCGCCGCCAGCGCGTTCTCGACGTTGTGCCGCCCGGGCACCGGCAGGCGGAAGGGCACACCCCGCACCGTGAAGCGGCTGCCGTCGGGATCGTGGCGCACGTCCTCGGCGCGCACCTCGGCGTCGGGGCCGGCGCCGAAGACCAGCGCGCCCTCCCGCAGCGCGCGCAGGTCGTCGCCCTCGCCCAGCACCAGCCGCTCGCGCGTGCGCTCGCGCAGCGTCGCGAACATCGCCGCGACCTCCGCCATCTCCTTGTGGTCGCGCTGCAGGTTGAGGACCACGCTCACCGCCGGCGCGTAGCGCGTCAGCGAGCCGTCGCTCTCGTCGGCCTCGACCACCAGCAGGTCGGAGCCGCCGCGCCAGGCGTTGCCCCACAGGCCCTCGCGCTGCAGGGCGACGAGGTCGCCGCCGGTGATGACCGAGGGGTCGCGCCCGGCGCCGCGCAGGATCTCGAAGATCATCGCGACCGTGGTGGACTTGCCGCTGGTGCCGGTGACCGCGACGGTCCGCAGCCGCGCCACGAAGTGCGCCAGCAGCTCGGAGCGGTGCACCACCGGCACGCCCCGCGCGCGCGCCGCCGCCACGTCGGGCACCGATTCTTCGACCGCCGTCGAGACCACCAGCGCGGCGCAGTCGTCGCCCACGCCGCTGCCGTCCTGCGGATGGATGGCGATGCCGAGGCGCTCGAGCTGGGCGCGGGCCGCGGCGCGCTCGCCGCGATCGAAAGCCCGGTCGCTGCCGCTGGCGCGCCCGCCCAGCATCGCCTGGAACTGCGCCAGGGCGCTCATGCCGCTGCCGCCGAGACCCGCGTAGTGGAAGCGCCCCGCGGCGGCCGGGTCGGGGATCTCCTCGAGCCCGGCGATCCACACCGGGTCGCCCTCGGCCACGCGCTCGTGGAGATCGAGCACGGCGGCGTTGGCCAGCCGCACGCAGCCGTGCGAGGCGGGCGTGCCGAGCTGCGCCTCGTGGTTGGTGCCGTGCAGGTAGATGTAGCGCGCCAGCGAGTCGCGGTCGCCGCCGCGGTTGACGCCCGGCTCCAGGCCCTCGAGGGTGAGGACGCGCGTGAGGATGAGGTCGGCGTCGCCCGGCTCCCCGGTCCACACCGCCCCGGTCGGCTCGCGGCTCTCGAAGACCGCGCCGGCCGGCGCGCTGGCGCCGATCTTGCGGTGGATGCGGTGCCAGCCGGGCGGCGTGCGCAGGGAGCCCGCGCGGCCGCCGATGCCGGCGGCGGCGGTGGAGACCGGGTACCCGGCGGCCAGCCGGTCCCCGGCCAGCAGCCACAGCCGCTGCAGCTCGACGTCGACGACGAGGACGCGGCCGGAAAACGCGGCGGCCGCCACCTCGGAGGGCAGCGGCCGGGCGCGGCGCAGCAGGGCGCGGGCCCGGACCTCGCCGGACGGAGCCCGCGCCGCGTCCACTAGGGCAGCACGCCCTGCAGGACCTGCGGGTTCGCCTCCTGCTCGGCCAGCACGGTGTGGCAGGTGCCGCAGTCGCCGGTGATCGTCTCCCCCTCGGCGGTGGCGTGCTCCTCGTCGTGGCAGCGGAAGCAGCCCACCGTCGTGCTCATCTCGGGGTGGCCGAGGTGGTTGCGGTAGGTGCCCCACTTGATGTTCATCTGGGGGAAGACGTTCCAGCACCAGATGTCGCCGAGCGCACGGCCGGCCGCGGTCACGGCCTCGGCCTGTTGGGCGGCGACGTGCGGGTAGTTCGCCTGATAGAAGCCGGCGATCGCCTTGCCGATGCCGGCGCGCGCCGCCGCGTGGCTCGGGTACTCGGCCTGCAGGGCCGCGAGCCCCTCGCGGCGGATGTACGGCAGCGTGCGGTCGATGCGCTGGCCCAGCAGGGCGGCGTCGAGCTCGACCTCGGGGGCGCGGTAGATGTGCGTGGGCCGGTTGTGGCAGTCCACGCAGTCCATGGTCCGCCACTCGACGACCTTCGCCGCCTCGGGCGAGTCGGCCGCCGGCCCGCGCCAGCGCTTGCGCGCGCCGTCCTTACCGACCATCTCGACCTCGTACATGGTCTCGCGCTTGCGGTCGGACCGGTAGCGGATCTGCTGGTCGGGATCGACGTGCCAGTGGATGCCGTGGCTCTTGTCGGCGCGGCGGCCGCCGACCTTGAGCAGCAGAACGGTCTTCAGTTCGGTGTTGGTCGAGTCCTCGGCGAAGTGCGTGTTCACCTGCAGGCGGTCGCCGACGAACTTCTCCGGCCAGTGGCACTGCTCGCAGGTCTGGGGCGCGGGGCGCAGGTTGTGCACCGGTACGGGGATCGGCCGCGGATAGAGGTTGAAGGCGACCGAGACGACCTGCCACGAGCCGGAGAGCTTGGACTTGACGAACCAGCCGGCGCCCTCGCCGATGTGGCACGCCACGCACTTGACGCGCGCGTGCGGCGAGCGCTGGTAGGTCGTGTACTCCGGCTCCATCACCGTGTGGCAGGTGGCGCCGCAGAACTGCGTCGAGTCCATGACCTCGACACCCTTGAAGGTCCCGACCCCGAGGATGAGCAGGTTCACGGCGGTGGCCCCGAGGAAGAGCATGACCGTGTTGCGCGTGCCGGACCGGTTGAAGTCCAGCACCGGGAACGGCGCCGGGGCGGCCTCGCCGCGGGCCTGGGCGGCGCGCCGGCGGCCGCGCTGGCGGTGGATGCCCACCGCGACCAGGATCAGCCCCAGCACGAAGAGCCCGGGCAGGACCAGGAAGCTCAGGATCCCCAGGTAGGGCCCGCCCCCGTGCTCGCTGACCAGCGAGATGGCGAAGAGCAGGACGAAGAGGAACGCGCTCACGGTGGTGAGCGCCGTCCCGATGAGGCTGATGATGTTGCCGGTGACGGTGGCGAGGAATCGCTCGAGGGCTTCGCGCACGGATCGGGCTCCTGTGTGTTGGGGACCGTGGACGGTCGGCAGTCTAGCAAAGCGCCGCCGGGGTCGGTAGCCCGCCGCGGCGGGGCGGCGCGCGGCGCGGCGCCCGCCGGATCGCGGCTGCCGGGTCGCGGCCGCCCCCACCGCCTGTGCTACGCTGTGGCCCATGGAACTCTGGCTCGCCAACCCCCGCGGCTACTGCGCCGGCGTGGACCGCGCCATCGACATCGTGGAGCTGGCCCTCGACCTCTACGGGGCGCCCATCTACGTGCGCCACGAGATCGTCCACAACCAGCACGTGGTCGAGGCCCTGCGCGTGCGCGGCGCCGTCTTCGTCGAGGAGATCGCCGAGGTGCCCGAGGGCGCCACCGTGATCTTCAGCGCCCACGGCGTCTCTCCCGAGATCCGCGCCCAGTCCGCGGCGCGCCGGCTGCGGGCCATCGACGCCACCTGCCCGCTGGTCACCAAGGTGCACCTCGAGGCCCTGCGCTACGCGGCGCAGGGGAACTGGCTCATCCTGGTCGGCCACGCCGGGCACCCGGAGGTGGAGGGCACCCTGGGCGAGGCGCCGGAACGCACCACCCTGGTGCAGACCGTCGCCGACGCCGAGCGCGTGTCGGTGCCGGACCCGGAGCGCGTCGCCTACCTGACGCAGACGACGCTGTCGGTGGACGAGACGCGCGAGGTCCTGGAGGCGCTGCGCCGCCGCTTCCCGGCCATTCGCGGCCCGGCCCGCGACGACATCTGCTACGCGACGCAGAATCGCCAGAACGCCATCAAGGAGCTGGCCCAGCGCTGCGACCTGGTGCTGGTGGTGGGCTCGCCGATCTCCTCGAACTCCAAGCGCCTCGCCGAGGTGGCGAGAAGCTGCGGCGCCGAGGCCTACCGCATCGACTCGGCGAAGGAGCTGGATCCGCGCTGGCTCGCGGGCAAGCGCGCGGTAGGCGTGACCAGCGGCGCTTCGACCCCCGAGCACCTGGTGCACGATCTGCTGCAGGCGCTCGAGGCGCACGGCGCCGGGGCGGCGCGCACCCTGACGGTCACCGAGGAGAGCGTCGTCTTCCAGCTGCCGAGCGATCTGGCCAGGGAACTGCGCGCTTCGGGCCGCGCCGACGAGCTGCTGGCGCGCCACGGGCGCACCATGCCGACGCGCTAGCCGGCGGCCTCACCGGGCGCGGCGCCGCCCGCGCGACTCGGGCCCGCACGCTTCTACAGCGCCCACCCTCCCGACAGCGAAACCTGCGTGCCGGTGATGAACGACGAGTCGCGGAGACAGAGGAAGACGACGGCGCGCGCCACCTCCTCCGGCTGCGCCAGCCGGCCCATCGGCGAGAGCTTCAACATGAGCGCGCGCAGCTCCTCGCCGAGGCGCTCCGGGCCGGTGTCGACGAAGCCCGGGCCGACCGCGTTGACGGTCACGCCGTGCTTCACCTCTTCGGCGGCCAGCGACTTGGTGAACGACAACACCGCCGCCTTGGCCGCGGCGTAGGCCGCCGTCCTGGGGCGCGCCCCGAGGTGGTCCACGGGCGCGAAGGTGAGGTTGACGATGCGCCCCCACTGCTCGGCGCGCATGTGCGGCAGGGCGCAGCGCGAGACCAGGAAGACCGAATCCACGTTGGAGGAGAAGACCGCCCGCCACTGCGCCGTCGTCGTCTCGGCCACCGGCTTGAGAAGGAACTCACCGACGTTGTTGACCACGATGTCGGGCGGGCCGACCAATCGCGTGCCCTCGGCGATCAGGTGATGGGCGCCCTCGGCGGTGGTGACGTCGCCCGGCACGGCCGCGG
>Ga0315286_10005854_pt1 | contig 11911 bp, 7 predicted proteins | sample YL17G10_0_MG_FD_205038 | JGI IMG/M metagenome (GOLD analysis project Ga0315286, IMG submission 205038) | Sediment microbial communities from Yellowstone Lake, YNP, Wyoming, USA - YL17G10_0 | ecosystem: Environmental > Aquatic > Freshwater > Lake > Sediment | place: USA: Wyoming | collected... | reverse complement strand
GACCCACTCCAATGAGCCGGCTGTCATCCGGGCCACGATCGAAGCCAAGGTCTACGATGTCGTCCTTACGGCTTACAACTTTCTCCAGGACTACCGCGACGATCTGCGCAAGGCCGTCGCCGAGGCGGCCGCGGCCGGGATCGGCGTCGTGGCCATGAAGACCCAGGCCGGCGCCTACTGGGACAAGGAGCGGCTGCAGCCGATCAACATGCGGGCCGCCCTCAAGTGGGTCCTCAACGACCCGAACGTCACGACGGCCATCCCGGGCTTCACTACCTTCGATCAGCTCAAGGAGGACGTGACGGTCATGACCGACCTCAAGCTCACGCCGCAGGAGCTGAAGGACCTCAAGCTCGGCGAGCAGGTGGCCGGGCTCTACTGCCAGCAGTGCGGCCAGTGCGTTTCTGGCTGCCCGAAGGCCCTCCCCATCCCGGACCTGATGAGAGGCTACATGTACGCCTACGGCTACCGGAACCTCCAGGCCGCCCACGAGCTCGTCGGCTCCCTCGATGTCGCCGAAAACCCCTGCGGTTCCTGCGCGTCCTGTTCGGCCGTCTGCGCCAAGGGTTTCGACATCGCCGACAGGGTCAAGGATATCTCTCGCTTGAGGGCCGTCCCAGGAGATTTCTTCGCGTAATCACCGGCCCGCCGATCTTTGCAGGCCCCCGGATCCCGTTCCGGGGGCCTTTTTATTGGGGGGGATTTTCGTCGACTTTGCCTTTCAGCGCCGTCGGCAGTGTCGCCGCGCGTTGACCGGCGAAGAGCTCGTCCCCGGCATCATTGTTGCTGTCCAGACCTTCGGGGACCGGATCAACTTCCACCCGCACTTGCATCTCCTGTTGACCGAGGGCGGCATGGACCGGACGGGGATCTTCCACAGGCTCCCGCGTTTGGACGAGGCGCCGCTTGACACCTGTCCGGGGCCGGGATATCCTGATTTTGTGAGGGGAAGGGTTGATTCTGAGCCCGAGGCAGGCGATTCCATGCCGCTCCAAAAAAGGAATTTCCTATCCTTCTTACCCAAAAAAGCCAGGCAAGATCTTGATTGAACTGAATCATTCATCAAGCTCGGCTAAGATGAATTTAGTGTCTGGGTAGTGCACAAGGAGCAATAATAGTCTCCTGTTCTTCTGCTGAATAATCTTCATATCCGAAACTTCACAAACATCATCACCTTCTTGCTTTATTGAATAGGCATATAGGTATTTTCCATCTCTATCAAACACATTGATGATAATCCTCCCTTTCCCAGCATGAGTTGCGTATATCCTTTGTTTATCTACAGCAAATGACCGATAAGTATATAGCCAGCCCGTTTTTTTATACTCCTTATCAAGGAGTGGATTTATTTCCAGCTGTAACTCCCTAACAAGTTCTCCTTCGGGGTTATAGATTCGATAGGTTGTCCCATAAAGCTGAAGGCAGTGGAGCTCACCATTAAATGACCTTATCGATTGTGCGTTATCATTATAGAATATGTGGTAATCGCTTCTTCCAATTTCTCCAAAATAAAATAGGAGTTTCCCGTTCAGATCAATTTTTCCAAAAATCGCGGGGGCATTGCGGCTCTTTTCATATTCCTTCAATAAATGCATGTACAGCTGATGTTCTATTGAAACTAAAGAATAGATTCCTTCGACCATTCGTATTTGTCTTAGGTAGGTGCCGTCCAGAGTGAATATCTGTATTCTCGAATTCCCGTTATCACTGACCACTAACTCGTCACCAATAATGCAGGGAACCAATGGTAGTTGAAATTCGCCCGGCCCCTGCCCATTCCTCCCTATGCGCCTGATGAGTTTCCCTGTATAGTCAAGTTTGAAAACAACGTGCTGTCTCTGAGAGCAAAAGTAAATCGCTTCCTTGTCGGCATCAAAATGACTTCCTCGATCCAATACATAATCATATGCAATCATCTGTTCTTCACTTGGGAATTCTCCCAGAATCTTTAGTTGTCTCTGGGCAGAAAAGGCCATCGAAACCATCAGAATTAGTAAGAGTGCTATTAAAACAGTCAACTTCCTCTTTGTCGAATTGCGCACTGTTGTCAGTTCCCTTCCCTTAACAACTTGGATAATCCAAAGGCCATTCGGGTGTCAAGCAAAATATCGAGTTATTGAAGCTCACTCCGCAGGAGCTGAAGGACCTCAAGCTCGGCGAGCAGGTGGCCGGGCTCTACAGCCAGCAGTGCGGCAAGGCGTTTCCGGCGATTTCTTCGCTTAAGCCGCGTCATATCGGAGTACTCCCAACCCCCGCGCGCCTCAGGCGGCGGGGGTTTTTTATATCCTTCCCCATTTCGAGGGATATCAAGGGACGAAGTACAAAGTTTTACGATTACCCGCCGCTGACGATGCCCGGGCAGTGACGGGACCATGAAAAGCCCCCGTAGCGGAGGGGCGGCAGGGAGCGGATTCTTAGGAGCGACCGGCAGAAGTGCGGCGGAGCGGCTCGGAGCCGCACCTCTGGGAAATATCCGGATCGAGTCTCGAATATCAGGCCTCCGAAGATTTCTCAATATTGGGAGATTCCCTGGCCGACCGCCGGGACTGGTTCCCGGGGGGCCGGGGGATTGAATGGCTCCCGTCACTGACAAAACGGGCAGCGTCTGGCGGCGGGGAAAAAGGTTCCTTTTTGTGGCCAAAAAATCGCTTGACAGATGATATCATTATGCTATTATATTGCTATTACAGGAGGCTGACATGAAAGACATCCAGGAAAAGAACATTTTCAGCGTCAACGGCTGGGTCATGGTCCTCGTCGACCTTGGGGTCGTCATCCTTGGCGGCCAGTACATCATCAGCCATGCCGCGCGATCGACCCTGACGGCCGGCATGGTCCTTGCCATCTTGGGGTTGATCCTCGCCTTCATGACTTTCGGCGGGTTCTTCCTCATCCACCCCAATGAGTCCAAGGTCTTCACCTTCCTCGGGAAATACATCGGCAGCGCCCTGACGTCCGGCTTCCACTGGACCAACCCCTTCGCCGTCAAGAAGAAGGTCACCCTGCGCATCTTCAACTTCAACAGCGAGACGCTCAAGGTCAACGACGCCCTGGGCAACCCGATCGAGATCGCGGCCGTCGTCGTCTGGCACGTCGTCGATTCGGCCAAGGCTCTTTTCAACGTCGAGAGCTACCAGAACTTCGTGGCCATCCAGAGCGAGACGGCCATCCGCCAGCTGGCCACTCATTACCCCTACGACGCCCACGACAAGGACACGGAATCCCTGCGGGCCAACCCCGACGAGATCGCCGGAAAGCTCAAGGTTCAGGTCCAGAACAGGCTCGACGTCGCCGGCCTGCACGTGGTCGAAGCCCGCCTCTCCCACCTGGCCTATGCCCCCGAGATCGCCCAGGCCATGCTCCGCCGCCAGCAGGCCGAGGCCATCATCGCCGCCCGCCGTCAGATCGTCGACGGTGCCGTCGGCATGGTCGAGATGGCCCTCAAGAGCCTCGAAGCCCAGGGCGTCGTCCATCTCGACGAGGAGAGGAAGGCGGCCATGGTCAACAACCTCCTCGTGGCCCTGGTCTCCGAATCGGAAATGCATCCCATCGTCAACACGGGAACACTCCACACCTGACGGAAAGTGAGTCGTGAGTGAAAAGAAAAAGTTCCTTCTGAGACTTGACGCCGCGCTCTATGACGCCCTGGAGAAATGGGCGGCCGACGAGCTGCGGAGCATCAACGCCCAGATGGAATACGTCCTCAAGGAGGCGGTCCGCAAGGCCGGCCGTCTCCGCGGGGGACGGGAGGATCAGAAATGAAAATGCTTATCCGGGCCGCGCTGTTGGCCATCGCGGTTCTGATGGTCGCGATCCTGGTCGTTTTCTAGCCGGAAGACGCCGCCGGGCCCGAGCGCGCTCCTTTGCCGGTTGACTTCCCTCCCGGGCTGTTTTAACTTGAAGCCGATGTGGACAGGAGTTCAGCCCGGGGGGAGGCCTTGAAGCGGGCCATCCAGGCCGGGCTCGTCGTCGCTTTCCTGGCGCTCGTCGGGCTGGCTCTCTTCGTCGTCCGGCCCGGCCGGGAAGCGGAGAACAGGGTCGACCTCAGCCCGCGGCCCTCCTCCGCAGCGATATTCAGGGAGGAGGCGACCCTCAGGAACGTCACCAGGCGTGACATCGTCTACACGATCAAACCAGGGTCCGGTTGGCGGGCACCGCGAACTCGGACGCTCCGCGTCGGCGCCGTGGATAGGCTCGCGACCGATCTGCCCGTCGAAATATCGTTCGATAACGGCAAGTGGACGTCCGTCTACTTCGTCCATCCGGGCAAGCCCTACTCCTTCCGTTACGATAAGAACGACGTCATCAAGGTCTACCCCGGCTCGCACGGCCGGTCGGACGCCGCCGACCTCGCCCCTTACGTCCCGACGCCGCAGGAGGTGGTCGAGCGGATGCTCGAGGTCGCGGCCGTCGGCCGGGACGACGTCGTCTACGACATCGGCTGTGGCGACGGCCGCATGGTCATCACGGCGGCGAAGATTTACCGTGCCCGGGGCGTGGGTATCGACATCGACGCCGCCCTCATCGAGGAGTGCCGGGCCGGCGCTGCCCGGGAAGGCGTCGGAAAGCTCGTCCGATTCCTCCACATGGACGCCACCAAGGCCCGGGTGACCGAGGCGACCGTCCTGGCCCTCTATCTCCTGCCGGAATCGCTCGAAATCCTCAAGCCCCTTTTCGAGAGGGACCTGGCCCCCGGGGTCCGCATCGTCTCCCATGACTACCAGATCCCCGGCTGGGACGACCGGCTCGTCCGGAGCGAGGTCATGACCGACGAAAATGGGCGCGAACACAAGGTCCATCTCTACAAGGTTTCGGGAAAGAAGTGAAGGGAAAATCGCGTACCGGGGCGGAAGCCGCGAAGCCGGCGGCGGCGCCGGCTGGCCCGCCCAGCGCGATGATCCGTTTCCTGGCCGGCTTCTGCCGCGAGCATCCGATCGACGAGAAGATCTTCATCGTTACTTCCTTTATCGCCGGACGCCAGATCGGCGAAGCCCTGGCCCGCGACGCCGGGTCATGGGTCAACCTGCGCTTCGTCACCCTGGCGTCTTTGGCTCAGGAGATCCAGGAAAGGCGTGGAGGGGACCCGGCGCGAAAGCCGCTGACCTCTTCGGCGGCGCTCGCCCTGATGGATCGGGTCTTCAGGCGGCTCCTGAGTCAAGGCGCGCTCGAATATTTCGGCCGGGGCGGGGCTTCTCCCGGGCTCATCCGGGCGATCTTCAGGGCCGTCCGTGACCTGAGGCTCGATGGCCGGGTGAGCACCGACCTCCGCCCGGGGCTTTTCCTCGTCGAGCGGAAGGGGCAGGAGCTCGCCCTCATTCTCGAAGGCTACGAACGGGCCCTCGAAGAGGACGGCCTCCTCGATACGGCCGGGCTCATCGGCCTCGCCCTGAAGACGGCCCCACCGGCGCCGCCCTCGCCCGATTGGCATCTCTGCCAGATGGATGCCCAAATGAGCCGGCTCGAAGCCGCCCTCGCCCGGGCCGTGGCCGGAGACCGGCTCGTCCTGGTTCCCGGAGACCCCGTGTTCGGCCTCGAACGGCCGCGTCATGCCTGGCCCGCTCCCGGGCACCTCGCTGCTTCCGGCGCGGGACGCTTGTCCTGGCTCTTCGCGCCCCGCGAGGCGCCGCCCCTCGCCGAGGCCGGGGTTCCTGAGATCTTCCGGGCTCTGGGGTGCGGGAACGAATGCCGCGAGATCCTCCGCCGGCTTTACGCCGGGAAGATCCCCTTCGACAGCGTGGAAATCCTCGCCCCGCCGGGCTCGCCGCACCCGACCGTCCTCCACCTCCTCTCGGTCCGGACGGGATTGCCCGTGACGTTTGGCGAGGGCATCCCGATCTCCTTCACTTCTCCCGGCCGCCTCTTCTTCGGGCTCGCCGATTGGCTGGGCGACGACTTCTCCGTCGACCGCCTCTGCCGCCTTGTCGAAAACGGTGACCTCGTCCTGCCTTCGGGCGCGGCGGGAATTCCCCTTCCGGCCCGGACCGCCTGCCGCCACCTCAGGAGTGCCATGATCGGCTGGGGCAGAGACCGCTACCTCGAGCGTCTCCGGGCCTTCCGGGACGCCCGCAAGGCCGACCTCGAGCAAGCAGAGCGGGAGGACGACGACGAGACCGCTGAATCCCGGGAAGAGCGTTTGGCCCGCGACCGGGCGGTCATCCTGGAGGTCGAAGAGCTCTCTTCCGCCGTCGGCACGCTGCTGGATATCATTCCGGAGCCCGGTCCCGCGGCTGGTCACGATTTGCGGGAGCTCTGTGAAGCCTTCGTCCGGGTCACGGAGGATTTCGGCCGCAGCTCTTCTGACCTCGACGGCAAGGCCCGCGACGCGCTTTTGTCGCGCCTCGCCGAGGTCCTCGAGGAAAGCCGGGCACCCGAACTCCCCCTGAAAGACGCGCTGGACCTGCTGCGGGAGGCGGGCGCCTCCCTCCGTGTCGGGGCGTCGCCGCCCCAGCCCGGCCATCTCCATGTTGCCAGCTTCTCCTCCGGAGGGTTCTCCGGCCGGCCGATGACGTTCGTTGTCGGCCTCGACGAGGCCACGTTCCCCGGCCGCGGCCTCCAGGATCCTGTCCTCCTCGACGAGGAACGCGCCGCGCTCTCCGCCTCCCTCCCGACGGCGGCCGATTCTCTGCGCTCGAACCTCTTCACCCTGGCCGCCGTGCTCGCCTCCCTCAGGGGAAGCGTCACGCTGAGCTACCCTTCGTTCGACATCACCGGGGAACGGGCCTCCTTCCCGTCGTCGGTCATCCTCCAGGCCTTCCGTCTCAGCCGCGGCGATCCCGACCTCGACTATACGGCCCTCGAACGGGAGCTCCCGGAACCGGCCGGGTTCGTCCCGGGCGGGCGCGACGAGGTTTTCGACGAAGTCGACTGGTGGCTGGCCCGTCTCGTCGGCGAAGGCCGGACGTCCGGGGGAGCGGCCTCCGTCGAGGCCAATTTCCCCGACCTCGCTGCCGGTCTTGCTGCCGCTGCCGCTAGAGCCGGCGAGCGGTTGACCGAATACGAGGGTATCGTTGACATCGGCCCCGTCCGCGACAAGGTTGACCCCGTAGCTGGGGGGAAGGCCGTCATGTCCGCGACGCGCCTCGAGCTCCTGGCCCGCTGTCCCTTCGGCTACTTCCTCCGTCATGTCCTGGGGGTCAAGCCCTCCGAGGAGGTCGAATTCGAGCGCTCTCGCTGGCTCGATCCGCGCCAGCGCGGCAGCCTCGTCCACGAAATCCTCTGCGAGTTCATGACGAAGGTCAAAGAGAAGAAGGAATCGGTCGACCCGGCCCGTCATGGCGGGCTCATGGCCGAAGCTGCCGGCCGGGCCATCGACCGGGCGAAGGGAGAGATCCCACCTCCATCCGAGGCCATCTTCGAAAGCGAGCGGCGGGATATCAAGGACGCCCTGGACATCTTCCTGGCCGCCGAGGCGAAACGCGAAGAGAAGGGGGAGCCGCTCGAGTTCGAGAAGGAAATCGAAAAGGAGGAGATCAGCCTCGGCGGCGGCCGCTCTTTCTTTCTTCACGGGTACATCGATAGGGTCGACAGGACCGCCGAGGGCACCTACCGGATCCTGGATTATAAGACCGGGCGCACCTCCGATTACGAGAATCTGGTTGAGTTCGGGCGGGGGAGGATCATCCAGCACGCCCTTTACGCCGTCGTCGCCGAGAAGATCTTGGCGCGGGAACATCCCGGCTCGAAGCCGCGGGTGACGGCGAGCGGCTATTTTTTCCCGTCGAGGCGCGGTGAGGGCCGGGAGATCATGGTCCGCAACTTCGACCGGGACAGATTGCGCTGTCTCCTCAACGACCTCCTGCATCTCTTGGAGAATGGCACCTTCATCGCCGGCCCCGAGGCCAAGTGTCATTTCTGTGACTTCGCCCCGGTCTGCGTCTCGGGCGGGCCCGACGAAACGAAGAGGAAACGGGAGGCCAATCCCGAGATCTTCGAAGCCTACGATAAGCTCGACGAGTATAAATGATGAGCCCGGATAAAAAGAGACCGAACGACCAGGCCGCCCGCGACCGGATCGAAAACGACCTGGGGACGACCTTTCTTGTCGAGGCCGGAGCCGGCTCGGGCAAGACCCAGAGTCTCGTCGGGCGGCTCGTCGCCATCCTCCGTTCGGGCCGGGCGACGATCGACACCCTGGCCGCCGTGACCTTCACCCGCAAGGCCGCGGCCGAGCTCCGGGGCCGGTTCCAGGTCGGACTCGAAAAAGCGCGCATGGAAGAGAAGGACCCGGCCGCCCGGGCCCGGCTCGACGCAGCCCTCCAAAACCTCGAGCGGTCGTTCATCGGGACCATCCACTCATTCTGCTCGCGGCTGCTCCGGGAGCGTCCGGTCGAGGCCGGGATCGACCCCGAATTCCGCGAGCTCGAAGAGCACGAGGACCGCCTCCTGCTCGAGAAATGCTGGGACGAATACCTGGCCAAGGCACGGCTGGAGAACGAAGCGGCCCTGAGTGGCCTCGAGGAGGCTGGACTCGAGCCCGAAGACCTCGAGGCGGCTTTCACGGTGCTCGCCGGCTTCCCCGACGTCGAGGCCGTCGCCGGCCGCGACGCCCTCCCGGATTTCGGGGTGGCGCGCAAGAACCTCGAGGCATTCCTCGACCGGGCCGGCCCCCTCGTTCCGAAGGAGCGGCCGGAGAAAGGCTATGATTCCCTCCAATCCCTGATCATCCGCTGTCTCCTAAGGCGGCGGAATGTCGGCTTCTCCGGCCACCGCCCGCTCATGGAGACGATCGAGCTTTTCGACAAGAATCTCGGCGTGACCAAGAACCGCTGGCGGACGAAGGAAGAGGCTGAAGGCATACTGGCCGCGGCGGAGGCCTTCCGTGACGGAACGGCCCTGCCGGTGCTGTGCGCCTGGCGCGAGTTCCGCCACACCCGGGCCCTGGCCTTCCTCGGCCCGGCCGTCGGTTTCTACGCGGAGAGGAGGAGGGCCGAAGCGAAGCTCAACTTCCAGGACCAGCTCATGCGCGCCGCAGCGCTCCTCCGCGACAACCCCGAGGTCCGGCGTTATTTCCGCAAGCGCTTCCATCCGGTGCTCGTCGACGAGTTCCAGGACACCGACCCCCTCCAGGCCGAGATCCTGTTCTTCCTGACGGGGGCCGACGACGAGGAGCGCAACTGGACGGAGCTCGCCCCCGCGCCCGGGTCCCTGTTCCTCGTCGGCGACCCCAAGCAGTCGATCTACCGCTTCCGGCGGGCGGACATCGACATCTACAACCTGGTCAAGGAACGGATCCGGGAGAGCGGCGGCGAGGTCCTCGAGCTCAGCGCCAACTTCCGCTCCCTGCTCTGCATGGCCGAATGGGTCAATCCTCTTTTCCGGGACGTCTTCCCGGCCGCCGCCGACGAGTACCAGGCGGGCTTCATGCCCCTCGAGACGGTGCGCCCGGACTGCCGGCAGGCCTTCTCGGGCGTCTACAAGGCCACCGTCCCAGCCGTGAAATACCATTCGAAGGAGGCCATCGCCGACATCGACTCGCGCCGGGTCGCCGAGTTCATAGCCCGGTCGTGCGCCGGGGACATCCGGCTCGGAGCCAAGGGCGGCGGGACGCGGACGGCCGAACCCGGCGATTTCCTCGTCCTCTTCCGGTACAAGGACCGGATGAACATGTACGCCCGGCGGCTCGAGGAGCTCGGCGTCCCCTTCGAGATCGCCGGGAGCGACGCCTTCACGGACAACGGCGAGGTCGGCGAGATCATGAACCTCCTCCGCGCCCTCGACGACCCGGACAACCCGGTCTTCACCGTGGCCGTCCTCCGGGGCTTGTTCTTCGGCCTGAGCGACCGGGAGCTCCTGGAGCACCGGGCGGCCGGAGGTGCGTTCTCCTATCTCGGCGCGGCGGGCGGAGGGTCGGTGAAAGCGAAACGGGCCTTCGCGGTCCTCCGCGTCTGGCGGGACATCACGGTGAAGGTCCCGCCTTCCGCGGCCCTGGAGTCCATCCTCCAGAGCTCCGGCCTTCTCAATTACTTGGTGACGGCCGAGATGGGCAGCAGCCGGGCCGGGAACGTCTTCAAGCTCGTCGAAACCCTGCGCGGCCGGGAGGGCGAGGAGATGACCTCCTTCTCCGCCGCTGTCGAGTTCATCGAGGAATGGGTCGGCGCCCAGCCGGTCGAGGAAATGAGCTTGACCCCCGGCCGCCGGAACGCCGTGCGCTTGATGAACCTGCACAAGGCCAAGGGGCTCGAGGCCCAGGTCGTGTGGCTGGCCAACCCGGCAGGGGTCCGCGATTTCGAGCCGGACAAGCATATCTGCCGGACCGGCGGCACCCCCCGCGGCCATTTCCGTTTCTCCAAGACCGCCGGCTTCACAGCCAGAACGGTGTCTCAGCCGATCGGCTGGGAGGAGAGCGCCGCCGAGGAAAGGAAGTACGAAGAGGCGGAAGAGAACCGCCTCATGTACGTGGCTGCGACGCGGGCCCGGGACCTCCTTGTCATCAGCGCCTATGAAGGCGACCTGGGCGCGAGAAAAGCCTGGGGTCCCCTTGAAGCGGGGCTGGCCGGGATCGAGGAGCTCCCGCCCTTCGCTCGGGGTATGGCGCCGGCGGCCGAACGCGGGGACCTGGCCCGCCGGAAATCGGCCGCTCTCAAGCCCGTCGATGTGAGGAAGGGCCGCGAAGAGCTCCGGCGGAAGATGGGCGATGCCTCGCGGGCGGGCGCTCTCTTCGAAACGGTAACCGCGCTCGCCAGGCGCGACCGGGAGCCGCCCGAGTGGGCCAAGGGAGGACTGGGGTTGTGGGGATCAGAGGTCCACGTCATGCTGAAGACCCTGGGCCAGGCGTGGCCGGCGGCCAGGCGCGGTCAGGCCGAGGCGATCGTCGGAGAGGACAGCTTGGCACGGATGGCCCGGGACGTCCTGGTCGCCGCGGAGCGGGATTCGTCGGCGTGCCGGGAGCTCGCCGGCTTCGTCGGCGACATCGTCCGGTCAGAATTTTGGCTGAGGGCGATGCGGGCCGAACGGTGCTTGTTCGAAGTTCCCTTCTCGGTCAGGGTGGGGCCGGAGGACGCCGAATACGAAGACCTCGCCGCCAGAGTCGGTTTTGTCCCTCTCGCCGCGGGCAGGCCCGTAGCTCCCGTCCCCGGGGCGCCGGTTTTCCTATCTGGGGCCGTCGACCTCCTCTTCAAGGAGAAGGACGGTTGGGTCATCGCCGATTACAAGACCGACGGGCTTCCCGAAGCCCTCTCGGCCGGCGGGAGGGAGGACAGGAACAAAGCCCTCCAAGCCTTGGTGGATTTCTACCGGCCCCAAGTCCAGCTCTATACGCGGTTCTGGGCGAAGATGACGGGAGAGCCGGTCAAGGAATCGGGGCTCTACTTCACCAGGCTCGGCGAATGGATTAAGATTTAGCTAACGGGCCGTATCCGGTTTCCTTCGAGGCTGGTGTAGCCGAAGTAGGCCTTGAGTTCCGCGACCTTGTCGGTCTTCTCCCAGGTGAAATCGGGGAGCTCCCGGCCAAAGTGTCCGTATGCGGCCGTCTGCTTGTAGATGGGACGGCGTAGGTCGAGCATTTTGATCATCCCCGCCGGCGTGAGCTGGAATATCGAGCGCACGGCCTTTTCGATGGCCTCTTCGCTGACCTTCCCGCCACTGTGGATGTTGACCATGACCGAGAAGGGCTCGACAACGCCGATAACGTAGGCCAGCTGGATCGTACAGTGGTCGGCCAGGCCGGCCGCGACGATGTTCTTGGCGATGTAGCGGGCCGTGTAGGCCGCCGAACGGTCGACCTTGGTCGGATCCTTGCCCGAGAAGGCCCCACCGCCGTGGGGGCAGCTGCCGCCGTAGGTGTCGACGATGATCTTGCGGCCCGTGAGGCCGGTGTCGCCGAGGGGGCCGCCGATGACGAAGCGGCCGGTCGGGTTGACGAGGTATTCGATCGTCTTCGACCGCAGTTCGGCCGGGATGACCTTTTCGATGA
>Ga0315286_10005853_pt1 | contig 11913 bp, 8 predicted proteins | sample YL17G10_0_MG_FD_205038 | JGI IMG/M metagenome (GOLD analysis project Ga0315286, IMG submission 205038) | Sediment microbial communities from Yellowstone Lake, YNP, Wyoming, USA - YL17G10_0 | ecosystem: Environmental > Aquatic > Freshwater > Lake > Sediment | place: USA: Wyoming | collected... | reverse complement strand
CGCTCCTCGAGTTCGCCGGCTGCGTCGTGGTCATCTCCCACGATCGCTGGTTCCTGGACCGCATCGCCACCCACATGCTGGCCTTCGAGGGCGACAGCCAGGTGGTGTTCTTCGAGGGCAACTACGCCGATTACGAGAAGGTCCGCCACGAGCGGCTCGGCCGCGAGGCCGACCAGCCGCACCGCATCAAGTACCGGAAGCTCGCGCGGGGGTAGCGCCCGGGCCCGTCCGGGCCCGGGCCGAAGGGCCAGCCGCGTCCCTGCCCAACCGGGGCCAAGATGTGGTAGTCTGGGGTCTGACGCGTTCGGGCCGCGGGCTCTTCTTCCGCGGATGAGGCGAGGACTTCCATGCTCCACACTGCCCGCTTCCCGCTAGGCTGCCTGATCTTGTGGCTGGTCGCCGGAGCCGCGCCGGCCAGTGCGGCATCCGGATACGGCTCGGCGTTGCCCCGTTTTGCGCTCTTCGGTTGGGTGAGCCCGCCACGCGAATCGACGACCGTGGCGCGCTACCAGGAGTTGGCGGCCACCGGATTCAACGTGACCCTGCCGGTGGCGGACGAGACCGGGACCTTTGCGGACAACGCCCTGCGGCTCGACGCGACTCGCCCTCTGGGGATCCGGAACCTTCTCCTCGACAACGACCTCGACAGCGTCTGGGCGGAAGTCCCGGCCTCGCTCGAGCTCGCCGACCGGATCGTTGCCCGCTACAAGGACGACCCCGCCTTCCTCGGCTACTACCTGGGCGACGAGCCCGACTCCTGTGAATTCTCACGGCTGGGGGAGTGGTTCGACATCCTGCGCGAACGCGATCCGGCCCATCCGGCGTGGAACAGCCTGCTCGCGCGTTGGTCCTTCGCCACGCGCGCCAATTTTCGGGACCACGTGCAAAGGTACGTGGAGGCGACGCACCCCGCGGTCCTCTGCAACAATCAGTATGACTTCACGTTCGGGGGCGACATGCACCTCCTGACCGAGAACATCGCGACGCTCGGTTCGGTCGCGCGGGCAAACGGGGTGCCGTTCTGGGGCATCGTCCAATTGATGGAGCACTGGCGGTACCGCCACGTCACCGCCGGCATGCTGCGCTGGCAGGTCGCGCAGTGGCTCGCCTGGGGCGCCACCGGCATCGGCTATTTCACGTACTGGACGCCGCCGCCCGAGGTCCAGGTCCAGTGGGAGCCCGCGATGATCGAATGGGGCACGGGCAACCGCACGCCCAACTACGACATGGTGACCGCGCTGAACGCGCGCCTGGCGCCGCTCGGCAACACGCTCGCGGCCATGCAGTGGGTCAGGACCAGGCACGCGGGCTCGGTGCCACCCGGCGGCGTGCCCTTCACCACCGACTCGGTGCTCACCGCGGTCGAGGGCCGGGCAACGCTGGGTTGGTTCGCGGATTCGACGTTCTCGGTATTCCTCTTCGTCGCCAACGCCGACTCCCTCCTGCCACAGCAGATCACCCTCACGTTCTCGAGCGGCTGCCTGCCGTCGCAAATGCGGACGGACGGCTCCGCGTGGGATCCGCTCCCGCTGGACGCGGACGGCCGGGTCGTGCTCACCCCCGACGCCGGCGACTTCACTCTGCTGCGGATCCCGGTCCCGGAGCGCCTGGCATCGGTCACCGCCCTGTCGGGCGGCCCCATGCTGAGCCTGCGGAACACGCCCAATCCGGCAAGCGGCCTCGTCCGCTTCGACGTGGCCGGCGCGGCCGGCCCGGCGCGGCTCGACGTACTCGATCTCTCCGGCCGCGTCATCTGGTCACGCACGCTCGCCCCGGGCGCCTGCGATGTGACGTGGAGGGGCGAAAGCGAACGCGCCGGCCGCGCAGCCAGCGGCCTCTACTTCGCGCGACTGCGGGACGCCCGCGGGATGGTCGTGCGCCGCATCGCGTGGCTCGGCGGGCGCTGACGCCGCCGCGACTCCGGCGGTCCGGGCTCGAGAGATAGGCGACCGGCGGGATCGAAGCGGAGCGTCCGTGCGCTTCCCTCCCGCTCCCGGTGCGGGTAGCTTGCGATCGATGGACACGCCGCCGGCCGAGCCGGTCCCTCCTCCGCCCGCCCCCGCTCCACGCGCTGGCTTCGACCGCCGCGCCTACCTCGACCCGCGGCCGAGCGCCGCGCTGATCCACGCGGTGGGCTGGCTCAACCGCGGGCTCATCCTGCCGCATCTCACGCGGCTCGCGGCCTTCGACCTGCCTCGCGCGGATCTCGGGCGGTTGCGCGCGGCGGTGCGCCCCGGCACCGCCGCCTTCCTCGGCCCGAACCATCCCGAGTTCTTCACCGACTGGATGATCGACAAGGAACTGTCGTCCCGGGTCTCGCCGCTCATGGCCCACTGGGCGTCGTACGAGATCGTGAACGCGGGCCCGCTGGCGCAGTGGCTGTGGCTGCGCAACAACCTCATCGCCAACGTGCCCGGGGGCGGCGGCCGCGAGTACTCGATCCGCTGGGCGCTCGCGGGGCACGGCGTGCTGCTCCATCCCGAGGGCACGGCCTCGTGGCACGGCGAGCGCGTGGGCCCGCTCCTCCCGGGCATCGTGGCCCTGGCGTGGGAGACCTGCGCCCGCGCGCGCGAAACGGGCCGGGACGTGCCGGTCCTCATCGTGCCCGTCGTCTGGCGGCTTCTTTTCACGGGCGACGTCTCGAGCGGGCTCGCGCGGGAGATGGCGCACGTCGAGCGCGCGCTGGGATTGCCCCGGGGCGCGGACCTGCCGGTCGGGGAACGCTTTGCCGCGCTCCAGGCGAACCTGCTCCGCCGCCAGTGCGGGGCCCTCGGCCTGCCCGTCCCCTCCGCGCCAGCCGGCCTCTGCGGCGCGGGCTACTTCGCCGCGCAGGATGCGGTGGCCGGGACCATCACCCGCGAGCTGGAATCGCGCGGCGCGCGGGTGGAGCACGATCTCGCCCGCATCATGCACCGTGCGCGGAGGAGCGCCCTGCCTCCCGAGCGCGAGCGCGACCGCCGGCTCTACCTGGAACTCTGGCGGCTGGTGGGCTTCCCCCGCGCGCTCTACGACACGCCCATGCTCACGCAGGAGGCGATCGCCGAGAACCTCAAGCGCATCCGCTCGGTGTTCGTGACGCGGGGCCGGGGCGACGCGCTCCACAACGTCGTGCCCAGGCCGGTCGGCCGCCGCGTCGCCCGCGTGCGCGTGCCGGAACCGATCGCGGTGCACGAGGCGTTCGCGGCGGCTGGCGACGCGGACACGGCCAGAGCGCGGCTGCTCGAGACGCTGCACGCCCGTCTGCAGGGCGCGCTCGATGCGCTCAACGCTGGGCTTGCCCCGTTCCTGGGGCGCTTCCGCCGGCCGAATCCGCTGTGGACCGGGCGGGGTGCCGGCACGTGACCGCAGACGGAAGCCCGGCTGCGGACCGCCGCGCCGCGGCTCGTCCCGCATCCTCCGCCGGCCTCTACGTCACGATCCCGTACTTGGACTCGTGGATCATCTGCCAGAGCCAGTCGATCCGCCCGCGCTCGATGACCTCGACGGGCTTCAGCCCCTTGAAGGATCGGTTCGGCGTATCCAGCCACTCCGGGATGTGCTTCGGCCGGATGATGCGCGACAGCTCCTCGAAGAGGCGCTGGAGCTCGTGATAACGACGGCGTGCGACCGCGTCCGGCTTCCGTCCGTCCGTCTCCCACATCGCCAGCATCCGCTCGGAGTAGCCGAGCAACCGGCCGAACTCGGGGCGATTCAGGCCGAACGCCCTGCGCAGGACGCGGACGTCGAGGTCCCCTGCGGGCGCGAGGCTCCCGCGGGCGCGCGCCGGCGCGGCCGCGCGACCCCGGCGGGGCTGGCCCGCGCGCGGCGGAACCAGGGACGTCCGCGCCCCGGTGGCGACGGCGAGGCTCGACCGGGATGCCGCCTTTCGTGACGTGCTCATCGGTGCACCTCCTTCACCGGCGAGGGTAGACCGGGAATCGGCAGAAGGCAAGCACATTTTCATGCAATTATGCACTTGACGGACCGGCGCGACCTCAGCCGCGCCTGACGATGCGCAGCCCGCCGGCGCTGGTGACGTGGTCGGGGAGGATCAGCAGGTTCGCGGCCGCCGCGCCCGGCACGATCATCCCCTCGAGGCCGGCCGCGCAGGCCGCCCGGCCCACGGCCTGCGACAGCGACTCCCTGCCCCCGGCCGTCGCCGCCCGCCAGTCCTCCCCCGCGAGCGCGCCGGCGGAGACCGTGAGCGCTTCCCCGGCCTCGTCCGTCCGCAGGTCGAGCACCCCGGCCAGCCGCACGCGCAGGGCGCTCACGACGAGTGGCATCGCGCTCGAGTCGCCGATCCCTCGATGACGGGCCCGGGCGAGCGCCTCCGCGAGTGCGCCTTCCGGGGTCAGGCTGGCGTAGATGACCCGGAAGGCGCCCGCGGCGTTCCAGCGGCCGGCCGCCACGATCCCCCCGAGGCCGGAGAGCAGGTGCTCCGCCGTGGACCATTCCGGAGCCGTCGCGCGGAAGACCTCGCCGTTCCAGGGACGTGCCAGGACGGCGGCCCGGAGCATCGCCCGGGCGATAGGCGGATACCTCGGATGCGGTCGGACTCTCACGTGCGGCGGAACCTGTACGGGAACACTCCGGGGTACATCGGAAGGCACCCAGCATGCTGCCACAGTGACCGGCGGACCTCCAGCGGACCTCCCCGGCCGGTCATCCCGTGAACGGATCCACACGCGGTTGACGCCCTCCGCGCCCCTCCCTACTCTTCGCGCCATGCCTCCCGTCCGCATCCAGGGCGTGCTTCCGGCCCGCCGTCCGACCGTCACCTGTCGCGTGGGCGACCTGCTGCTGGGCTCGGCGCACCCGGTGGTCGTGCAGTCCATGACCAACACCGACACCCGCGACGCCGACGCCACGGCCCGGCAGGTCGCGCGACTCGCCGCGGCCGGTTCCGAGCTGGTGCGCATGACCGTCAACACGCGCGAGGCCGCGGCCGCCGTGCCCGGGATCCGCCGCCGGCTCGACCAGCAGGGCGTGCGCGTGCCCCTGGTCGGCGACTTCCACTACAACGGGCACCTGCTCCTGACCGAGCACCCGGAGTGCGCCCGCGCGCTCGACAAGTACCGGATCAATCCCGGCAACGTGGGCGTGGGCGGGAAGCACGACGAGAACTTCCGCCGCCTGATCGAGGTGGCGGTCGAGCACGGCAAGCCCGTGCGCATCGGTGTGAACTGGGGCTCGCTCGACCGCGCGCTGCTCACGGGCCTGATGGACGCGAATGCGCGGCGCCCCGAGCCCCGCCCCGACCACGAGGTCATGCTCGAGGCCATCCGCGAGAGCGCGCTGCGTTCCGCCGGGCTGGCCGAGCGCTGCGGGCTGCCGCACGACCGCATCGTGCTTTCGGCCAAGGTGAGCGAGGTGGGCGACCTGGTCGCGATCTACCGCGCGCTCGGCGCGGCCTGCGACTATCCGCTCCACCTCGGGCTGACCGAGGCGGGTCCCGGCCTGAAGGGCACCGTGGCGAGCGCTGCCGCGCTCTCGATCCTGCTGGCCGAGGGCATCGGCGACACCATCCGCGCGAGCCTCACGCCCACGCCGGGCGGCGACCGCGCCGACGAGGTGCGGATCTGCCAGCAGGTGCTCCAGTCGCTGGGGATCCGCCGCTTCGCCCCGCAGGTCACCTCCTGCCCCGGCTGCGGGCGCACGACCAGCACGGTCTTCCAGGAGCTGGCCGCCCGGATCACCGCGCACATCCAGGAGCGCATCCCGACATGGCGCGAGTCCTACCCCGGGGTCGAGACGCTGCGCGTCGCGGTGATGGGCTGCGTGGTGAACGGCCCCGGCGAGAGCAGGCACGCCGACATCGGCATCTCGCTGCCCGGCACGGGCGAGGACCCGCGCGCGCCGGTCTTCGTGGACGGGAAGCTCGTCGCCACGCTCAAGGGCGGGCAGATCGCCGCGGACTTCGTGCGCATGCTCGACGAGTACGTCACGCGGAGATTCGGCGCGGGCACGCGGGCGGGCGGCTGAGGCAGGCGCCGGCGGCTGCGCTCCACGCTCCGCCGAGCCCATCGCCGCCTCGTCCGCGAAGACCGGCTCAGACGCCTGAGCCGCCCCCCAGTCTCGCCAGCACCTCGCGCCCCAACCGCGTCAGCGACGGGTCGCGCGCTCCCATGACGATCACCAGGTCGCCCTCCCGCGCCTCGGCGGCGATGCGCTCGATCAGCCACTCGCGCGAGGGGGCGAACTCCGCGGCGGCGCCGCGCGCCGCGATCTCGGCCACGATGTCGGCGGCAGAGAAATCTCGCGTGGCGCTCCCGCCGGCGTAGAACACCTCGAGCATCCAGAGCCGGTCCGCGGGACGCAGCACCGCGGCAAAGGTCTCGACGAAGTCGCGCCGCAGGAAGCGCGTGGGGCCGTAGCCGTGGGGCTGGTAGACGGCGAGCACGCGCCCGCCGCGCGGCCCCGCGCCCGACACCTCCGCGCCGCTCTCCCCCGCCGCCCCACTCTCCCGCAGCGCGCCGGCCCGCGCCTGCGCGGTCGCCAGCGCCGCGGCGATCTTCGCGGGGTTGTGCGCGAAGTCGTCCACCACCTCGACGCCGCGCGCCGTGCCCAGCGACTGGAAGCGCCGGGAGACACCCTGGAAGCGCGCGAGCGGTGCGGCCATCTCCGCGAGCGGCACGTCCACTGCGCGGCAGGCGGCGATCGCGGCCAGGGCGTTCTCGACGTTGTGGCGCCCGGGCACGGGGAGCGTGAAGCGCAAGTCCTCCACGGTGAAGGCTGCGCCGCGCGGCTCGAGCGCCACGTCCACGCCGCGCAGTCTCGCGCCCGCGCCCACGCCCAGGCCGGACACGGTCGCACCCGCGGCGAGGTCCGCGAGGTTCGCGCCCTCCCCCACGACGAACGACTCGCGGACGCGCCCGCGGAACGTGCGGAACATCGCGGCCACCTCGTCCATCTCCCGGTGGTCGCGCTGCAGGTTCAGCACCACGCCCACGGCGGGCTCGTAGCGCACCACCGAGCCGTCGCTCTCGTCGGCCTCGATCACGAGCAGGTCCGAGCGCCCGGCCCAGGCGTTGCCCCACAGGCCCTGCCGCTGGAGCAGCACCAGGTCGCCCCCGGTGATGACCGATGGATCGCGCCCGGCACCGCGCAGGATCTCGAAGACCATCGCCACCACCGTGGACTTGCCGCTGGTGCCGGTGACCGCGATGGCGCGGTGGTCCGCGACGAAACGCGCGAGCAGCTCCGAGCGGTGGACGACGGGCACGCCCAGCCGGCGGGCCGCGGCGTAGTCGGGCACCTCGCGCTCGACCGCGGTCGAGACCACGAGCGCCGCAGCACCCTCGACCCCGCTGCCGTCCTGGGCGGTGACCTGGATGCCCAGGCGTTCGAGCTGCGCGCGCGCTCCGGGGCGCTCGCCACGGTCGAAGGCTCGGTCGCTGCCGCTCGCGCTGCCACCGCGCATGACCTGGAACTGGGCCAGCGCGCTCATGCCGCTGCCGCCGAGCCCGGCGTAGTGGAAGCGCCCGACGCGCCAGTCGGGCACGGGCACCTCGCCGAGCACGGCCACCAGGTCGCCCTCGGCCACGCGGTCGAACACTTCGATCACGTCCGCGTTGCCGAGTCGGATACAGCCGTGCGAGGCGGGCTCGCCCAGCGCATCCTCGTGATTCGTGCCGTGCAGGTAGATGTAGCGCTCGAGCGAGTCGCGGCCCGGTCCGCGGTTGATGCCGTCCTCGAGGCCCTCGAGCGTGATGACGCGCGAGAGGATCAGGTCGTCGGTTCGCGCCTCGCCGCGCCAGACCTCGCCGGTGGGCACGCGGCTCGCGAAGACCATGCCCACGGGCTCTCCCGCGCCGATCCGTGCGTGGATGCGGTGCAGGCCGGGCGGCGTGCGGAGCGAGCCCGCCTCGCCGCCGATCCCCGCGGCCGCGGTGGACACCCGGTACTCGGCGAGTCCCTCACCCTGCCGGTCGAGCAGCACGAGCCGCTGGCGCGGCACGTCCACCACGGCCAGGTGGCGCCAAGGACCGGGTGGCACGGGAGCGTGCCCGAGGGCCGTGGCGAAGAGAGTGCGCGCGCGCTGCGGATCGGGCACGGTCATGCTGGGCACTGTGCCACAACGCGACGGAAAAGGAACGGGCGCCCCGGTCGCGCACGGCCCACCGGCCGGGATCGCGCCGTCGCCAGAGGGCGTCGCCGCGCGCCCGGGGCGGGACTCAGTCGCCGGGCGTCCCGGGCGGGGCAGACTGCTGGTCCGGCGGGGCGGCTCCCGCGTCCGGGTCATCGAGCTGCGCGTCGAGCAACTCGCGCACCTTGCGCAACAGCGAGTCCGGAGTGAACGGCTTCTGCAGGAACGCCCGCCCCGGCTGCAGCACGCCCTGGCGCCCGACCAGGTCGTCCGTGTACCCGGAGATGAAGAGGACGCGCATCTCCGGACGGCCCAGAGCGAGCTGGCGCGCCAGCTCGATGCCGCTCATGCCCGGCATCACCACGTCGGTGACGAGCAGGTGGATGAGTCCGCTGTGGCGCTTCGCCCGGGCCAGCGCCTCACGGCCGTTGACGAACTCCATCACTTGGTAACCACTCTTGCGCATCACCTCGCCCACCAGGTTCTTCACCAGCGGCTCATCCTCGACCAGCACGACGGTCTCGTCGCCACGGACATCGCCTGGTGCCGGCTTCGCCGGCCGCGCTCCGGCCTCCCCCTCGGCACGCGGCAGGTAGATCTTGAAACTGCTCCCGCGTCCCGGCTCGCTGGAGACCAGGATGTTGCCTCCGCACTGTCGCACGATCGCGTAGACGCTGGAGAGTCCCAGACCCGTTCCCTTGCCCGGCTCCTTGGTCGTGAAGAAGGGCTCGAAGAGCCGGGCCTGGGTGGTCGCATCCATGCCATGCCCCGTGTCGGTCAGGGCGAGCGTAACGTAGAACCCGGGCTGCACGGCGCAACACCGCGCGCCAATGGCGTCCAGTTCCACGTTCGCGGTCTCGATCGACAGCAGGCCCCCCTGGGGCATGGCGTCGCACGCGTTCGCCGCCAGGGTCGTCACCATCTGCTCGACCTGGCCGGGCTCCACCCGGGTTGAGGCGAGGTCAGCCGCGAGCCTCAGGGTGAGTTCGACCCCCTCTCCGATCAGCTGGCGAAGCGTGTCGAGCTGCGCTCCGATGATCGGGTTGAGGTCCACGGGGCGCCGGCTCAGCACCTGCCTGCGGCCGAACGTCAGGAGCTGCTGCGTCAGGGTCGCGGCCCGGTCCGCCGCGCGCTTGATCTCGGCCACTTCCTGGTGGAGGACGCGGTCATCGTCGAGCTGATCCAGCAGCAGGTTGCTGTACCCCAGGATCACGGTGAGCAGGTCGTTGAAGTCGTGGGCCACGCCGCCGGCCAGCCGGCCGACCGCCTCCAGCTTCTGGGCCCGGTGCAGCTGCGCCTCGAGCTGGATGCGCTCGGTGATGTCGCGTCCCGTGGTGACCAGGCCGACCCTGCCGTCGGACTCGACGATCCGCGCCGCGCTGCCCTCGACGATGCGCCAGCTGCCGTCACGGTGACGGAACCGCAGTCCCGTGATCAACGGGGTGAAGCCGCGGGCGAGCACCTCATCCAGCGCCGACGCCAGGATCCTGACATCGTCCTCGTGGACGAAATCACGCAGCCTCCGGCCCAGGATCTCCGCGGGCTGGAACCCGAGCATGCGGGTGACGGAGGGGCTCGCGAAGGTGATGAGTCCCTGGCCATCCTGGAGCGTGATCATGTCGGCGGAGTTCTCCACCAGGAGTCGGTAGCGCTCCTCGCTGGTGCCCAGCGCCGCCCGCGCCATGCGCCGCTTGGCGGCCTCGCTCAACTCGCGCTCGACCACGGGCGCCAGCCGGACCAGGTTGTCCTTGGTCAGGTAGTCGCTGGCCCCCGCCCTCATGCAGGCCACGGCCTGCTCCTCGCCCATGTGGCCCGAGACCACGATGAACGGGAGGTCCTGCCCGCTCTGCTGGAGCACGGCCAGCGCGCCGGGAGCGCTGAAAGGCGACATGGCGTGGTCGGAGATGACCAGGTCCCAGCGCTCGTCGGCCAGTGCCCGGCGCATGGCCTCCTCGGTCTCCACGATCCAGTAATCGGGCGTGAAGCCGCCGCGGCGCAGTTCGTGAAGGACGAGCTCCACGTCGTCGCGGGAATCCTCGACGAAGAGGATGCGCACCGGGACACTCATGGGGAAGCGGTCCCGCGCGCGACGGCAGCGCCGGGACCACATCCGGTCCCGAATGACGACGGAGCGATCATCCCGAGGAGCCTCGCGGCCAAGAGGGAGTCCGGGCACGGCGGCCCTACATGCCGCCACGCCAGGAGTCTCCTACCGGCGGAGGCATTCTCCAAGCCGGATCTCGAAAGAGGGGACCGGCGTCGGGAGACCCGGAGAGGCAGGACTCTCCCTGCCGGCCCGCCAGCACGGCTTCGCGGCCACGACCTTCGCCGCGGGCGGCTGCCCCGCTAGCCCGGGCTAGGGTGTCGGGGCGTGGTTCTCCCCCAGTCCCCGGAGCGGCTGCGGGTCCGCACTCTTTGGCGTGGGCCCGCCCCTGCCGCTGCGGCCCGTGCGCGAACTCAGCCCCCCGGCGCGTCCGATGCGCGACATGTACTCGCGATCCTGGCTCACCGAAACGCCGCCCTTTCGTCCCGCAGCGCGGGCCTCGGCGGCGGTAAACTCGTGCGCAGTGCCCTTCTGGTGCGCAGCGCGACCCCCACGCCGGGCAATCTCCCGCTGCTTGTCGCTGTTCATCCCCGCGAAACCACCTCGCTCACGCCCTGCCATGACATCCTCCGCTGGTGCTCCGGCCAGGTGGCGGCCCTCTTGTACCTATGGATGAGCCCTCCTAGGATGGGATTCTCGAACGAGCGGTGCGCCCGGTCTCCGTGGGGCCGCGAACGAGGTTTTCCGGCCTCCGGGCGAGGCCATCCCGGCCCGCGACGACTCCATCCCCGGAGCGTCCTGCAGGTTGCGCCATTGCGACTTGCGCCACCCGGACCCACCCACTGGCGTGCGCCCGCCCGCCCTTGCGGCTAGTCTGTATGGGAGTCCCCACGTCCACCTGACCCTGGACACAACTCCAGAACGACCTTCATGACGACCCAGCACGAAACACCCGCGGGCTCCGGCTCTGGAGCCCGCGGGAAGCCCTGGCTCACCACGCCCTGGACGCGCCTGCGCGCCCGGCCACGACGCTCCGCCTTCCTCGCCGGACTCGCCCTCCTCACACTGGCCACGCTCGTCGGCTTCGTGCGCCTCGCCATCGAGGTGCGGGCCCTGCGGGCGCGGCACGCCACCGGGCCGTCATGGTCGTTCCCCTCGCGAGTCTACTCCGACGGCGTGGCTCTCGAGCCCGTGCGCGCGTGCCCCGAGACCTATCTGCGGGCGCAACTCGACGCGCGCGGGTACCACGAGGTCACCGCGGCCGCCGCGCCTGGCGAGTACGCCGCGGTCCCGGGCGGCTTCGAGATCCTCCTGCGCGGCTTCGCGGCCGCGCGCGATCCCGACGGCTCGGGCGGTCCCGAGCGCGTGCGCCTGCGGCTCGCGGACGGCCGACTCGCCGCGGTGCAGCGCCTGGGCGGCCTCGCCGGCGCCGCGCCCCCCGACACCTCGCGGCTGGCGCGGCTCGAGCCCGTGGCCCTGGCTCTGCTGGCCGACGAGCACCGCGTCCTGCGCACCTGGGTGCCGCTCGTCCGCATCCCCCGCGCACTGCGCGACGCGGTCATCGCCTCCGAGGACCGCCGCTTCCGCCAGCACCGGGGGCTGGACCTGCGCAGCAACTTCCGCGCGCTCGTCAGCAACGTGCAGGCGGGCGGGGTCCGCCAGGGCGGCAGCACCATCACCCAGCAACTGGCGCGCGGGCTCTTCCTCGGCCGCGAGCGCACCCTGGGCCGCAAGCTCTCCGAAGCGGTGATCGCCGTGGGACTCGAGGCGCTGCTCTCGAAGGACGAGATCCTCGAGATGTACC
>Ga0315286_10005852_pt1 | contig 11913 bp, 9 predicted proteins | sample YL17G10_0_MG_FD_205038 | JGI IMG/M metagenome (GOLD analysis project Ga0315286, IMG submission 205038) | Sediment microbial communities from Yellowstone Lake, YNP, Wyoming, USA - YL17G10_0 | ecosystem: Environmental > Aquatic > Freshwater > Lake > Sediment | place: USA: Wyoming | collected... | reverse complement strand
AACTGCAGCGAGTACGAGGCCCCTGCAACATGAGCTGCGAAGGGGTTCCTCGTACTCGCCCAACACTCATCCCAAACTGCGATCCACCGACTACTGACTACTGACCGGAGGATTCAACTGGCATTCCACCACCCTGCCAGGCAGCAAAACCACCCAACAGGGTCTGAACGTTGGTGAAGCCCTGGTCGATTAGCCTTTGTGCCACACGGGCACTCTGATTCTCCTGAGCTCAGGTGCAGTACAGGATCAGGAGTTTGTCGCGCGGCAATTCGCTGAGGCGGGCGTCTATCTGCTCCTCAGGGATGGAAAGGGCGCCCCCCGCGTGCGCCTGATCGTAGGACTCTTTGGAGCGCACGTCTATCAACACTGCCTGGCCTTTGTCCAGCTTTCTCTTCGATTCCTTTACCGAAATGCGGGGCACTTTCGGATACGGGATGTCTGTCGTAGGCAGGGGCTGAGCTGTGATAATCGGGACGGAGATAGTGCCTGGCGCTGCCCCGACTTCGGGCTGCCGCTTCTCGAGCGTGACGATGGCCCCAACGATGATCGCCACGACCGCGATCCCGACGATGATCGGGATGATGAGGGATGATGCCTCTGCGGGTCGTTGTTTGCCTTTTGGGCGCCTATTCTTGCTCATTCAACTCGTCATATTCCTTTAGGTTTAGAATTCGCGCAGCATTCGGGTCGGGATGCCGTAGGTTCTGCTGGGCAAAAACACCGCGCACCTTGCGGCCAGGGGCGGGGATGCCGTAGGTTCTTCTAGGCCAGAAAGTCGCGCAGCTTGCGGCTGCGACTCGGGTGCCGCAATCGTCCCAGAGCCTGCGCTTCGATCTGGCGGATTCGCTCCCGGGTCACCCCGAATTTCTTGCCCACCTCTTCCAGCGTGTAGGCATACCCATCCACCAGGCCAAAGCGCAACTGCAAGATCCGTACCTCGCGGGGGGTGAGAGAGGCAAAGATGTCGTCGATCTGCTCTCTGAGCAACGTCTGCGAGGCCTGTTCGGTTGGCGAAGGAGCATCGCTGTCCTCGATAAAGTCACCAAGGAAACTATCGTCCTCTTCCCCCACGGGCATTTCCAGCGAAAGCGGACGCTGAGACACCTTGATGGTCCGCTCCACCTTCTTGGGGTTCACCCCCAACTCCCCGGCAATCTCTTCCATCGTCGGATCGCGGCCCAGTTCCTGGACCAACTGGCGGGAGACCCGCGCCAGGCGGTTGATCTGCTCGTACATGTGGACCGGTACGCGGATCGTTCGGCCCTGGTCGGCAATCGCCCGGGTCACGGCCTGCCGGATCCACCACGTGGCGTAGGTAGAGAACTTGAACCCGCGATGATAGTCGAACTTTTTGACAGCCCGGATCAGGCCGATGTTTCCCTCCTGGATCAGGTCCAGAAACGGCACGCCACGGCCCACGTATTTCTTGGCCACGCTGACCACAAGGCGAGAGTTGGCCTTGATCAGGTGTTCCTTGGCCGCTTTGCCGTCGCGGATGACTTCTTTGAGCCGCTGGCGTTCCTCTGAGCTCAAATGCCCATCCTTGCTGAGCCGCCGCTTGGCGTCTCGGCTGGATTCCATCCGCCTGGCCAGCGATACTTCCTGCGCAGCCGTCAATAGGGGAATGCGCCCAATCTCTTTGAGATACAGGCTGATGGAATCGTCCACATCAATTGCCGATAGGTCCAAATCGGCTGGCGAGCTCTCGACAAAAACCACCTCCTTCTTGATCTCTTCCTCTACGATGGGTTCTGCTAGCTCGGCGTCGCTGATCTCGATCCCCCGCTCAATAAGGGCAGCCAAGGCATCCTCCAATTGCTCAATGTTCAGTTCAGCCTCAGGAATCGCCTTCATGACATCATCATAGGTGACGTAACCCTGGCTCCCACCAAGGCCCAACAACAGCTCGATGGGGGTTGGCTCTTCCTGCACACCCTCGGCGATACCGGCTTTGTCTTCGATTTCCAATTCCACCTCCGTCACCCTCAATGCCCTTTCATTGGATCTCAAGGGCAATGGCCTCCATTCTATGCCTGGCGTTTATGTTTGGTCAGTAACGCCAGTTACACCGATATTATACCATGGAAATTTCAAAAGGGAAGCCCCCAATTTGGACCAGTTTGCACGAATACGTCTGGACTAGAGGGACAGTGGAGGTAATTCGAGACCTCCATTTGACTTTTCTATCCATCTCTTGTAGAATAGCGCGATATTCCATACCCCGTCAAGGAGGAAAGGGTCTATGAAGGACTTGACCATTGGAGAGCAAAGTATGCTCTGGGGCGTCATCGTCGTGGCGTTCATCAGCCTGCTGTATGCCTACTGGCTATGGCGGAATACGCTGCGGCGGGACAAGGGCAATGAGGCCATGCAGCGAGTGTGGCGGGCCATCAAGATCGGCGCTGATGCCTATCTGAAGCGGCAGTTGCGGACCATCGTGCCCATCCTGGCGCTACTGGCCGTGGCGCTGTTCTTCAGCGTCTACGTGGTCAAACCCAGCAAACAGGCGTTGGATCTGTTCGGCACCGAGCAGGCCGCCCGTCTATGGATCGGCATTGGGCGCATGCTAGCCTTTATCGCCGGGGCCTCGTTCTCGACGCTGGTTGGGCAGTTGGGCATGCGCGTGGCGATTGAGGGCAACATCCGCGTTGCAGCCAGGGCAGCGGCGGAGGACTATAACGGCGCGCTGACGGTGGCCTACCGCGCCGGCACCTTCACCGGCATGCTCACCGACGGCCTGGGCCTGCTGGGTGGCACCATCATCTTCATGATCTTTGGCAGGGCGGCCCCCGATGCCCTGCTGGGCTTTGGCTTTGGCGGAACGCTGGTAGCGCTGTTCATGCGCATCGGCGGCGGCATCTACACCAAGTCGGCCGACGTGGGCGCCGACCTGGTGGGCAAGGTGGAACAGGGACTGCCCGAAGACGACCCGCGCAACGCCGCCGTGGTGGCCGACTTGGTGGGCGACAACGTGGGCGACTGCGCCGGCATGGCTGCCGACATTTTCGAGAGCTACGAAGTCACCATTGTGGCGACGCTGATCTTGGGCTTGTTCCTGTTTTCCATGACTGGCGACACGGTGTGGATCGTCTATCCTCTGATCGTGCGCGCCATCGGCGTCATCTCTTCCATCCTGGGGACATTTACCGTGCCGATGTGGGAAAAGTTCCCCATCAAGTTCCTGCGCGCCAGGGACGCCGAAGCGGCAATGTTCCGCTCCTACGAAGTATCCTCGATCAACACCGTCATCTGGGCCTTTGTCTTCTCCATCTTTTACGCCCATGAGTGGCAGTTGGCTGCCCTGAACGCCACTGGCGTGGGTCTGGCGGTGGCCTTTAACCCGCTGACCTCCCTCTTTACCTCGGCCAAGAAGAAGGCGGTGCGGCAGATCGCCGAATCCACCCAGACCGGCTCGGCCACCACGATCCTGTCTGGCCTGGCGGTGGGCATGGAGGCCAGCGTGTGGAGCCTCGTGGCCATCGTGGCGGCCCTGGCCGCCAGCCTGCTCATCTTCCAAAACCAACCCCTCATCTACATGCTCTACGGGGTGGCCATGGTCGGCATTGGCATGCTGTCTCACACCGGCAACAACGTGGCCATGGACGCCTATGGCCCCATCTCTGACAACGCCAACGGCATCGGTGAGCTGGCACACATGGGGGAAAAGGCGCGCAAGCTGCTGGCCGAGTTGGACGCCGTGGGCAACACCACCAAGGCCATCACCAAGCAAATCGCCATCGCTTCCGCGGTGGTGGCCGCCACGTCGCTCTTTTTCTCCTTCGTGGCCGATGCGATGACCCTATCCAATCCCGGCGTTCCGGTGGCCGAGTTGTTGGCTCGCGGTATCCCGGTCTCGAGCCTCGACGGCACCATCGGCTTCCTGCTGGGCGGAGCGCTGCCGTTCCTCTTCTCTGCCTTCTGCCTGCGGGCGGTGGCTCGGGGCGCCAACCTGGTGGTCCAAGAAGTGCGCAAGCAGTTCAAGGTCCCTGGCGTGATGGAAGGCACGGTGACGCCCGATTACGGCAAGGTGGTGAGCATCACCACCGCGGCAGCCCAGAAAGAGCTGATCAGCCTGGTCGCCCTGTCGGTGTGCACCCCGCTGCTGGTGGGTATCATCTTTGACGTGCAGGCCTTGGGCACTTTCTTGGCCGGCGTCATCATCAGTGGACAGTTGCTGGCGGTGTTCATGGCCATCGCCGGCGGTGCGCTGGACAATGCCAAGAAATACGTCGAGGATGGGCACTATGGAGGCAAGGGGTCGCCGGCCCACAAGGCAGCCGTCGAGGGCGACACCGTGGGCGACCCGCTCAAGGACACGGCCGGCCCGGCGCTGAACCCCATGATCAAGGTGGTCAACCTCATCAGCCTGCTGGCTGCGCCGCTCATTGTCGAGGGCCGAGGCAAACCGGGCATGTACGTTGCCCTGGTCATCCTGGCAGCCTTGGTCCTCTGGGCCATCTGGCAGAGCAAGCGCGACGTGTCGCCAGGGATGGGTTAACCGGTAAGGGTCTGAAAGACCTGCAGACTACCCTGTGCCTGCCTGCCCTGCGACCGGAGGGAGGTAGGCCACCGCAAAGGGAGCGGCCTGCCCAGTGCGCAGGCACGGGGTAGGCCGCTCCCTCTGCGGTGAGGGGCCTGAGGGAAGATTTTCCTCTCAGGCCCTTTCGATTCTAGAGGCGGTTCGCAAACCACCCCTACTTGACGGCAACCCGGTGGTAGCGCTTCTTCCCGGCGCGCAGCAGGAGGGCATCCTCGGCCAGGTGCCGGGCCGTGATCACTTCGTCCACGCTGCCCACCGGCACATCGTTGACGTGCGCCCCCCCCTGCTGGATCAATCGCCGGGCCTCGCTCCGTGACGCGCACAGGCCCACGCGCAGGAAGAGGTCTGGCGCTGGAATGCCTGCTTCCAGCTCTGCTCTGTCGAGTTCTGTAGTGGGCACGGCCTCGGTGGCCGTGCCTTTGCCGAAGAGCTGCCTGGATGCTTCCTGGGCCTGGTGGGCCGCTGCCTCGCCGTGCAGGATGTGGGTCGCCTCGAAGGCCAGCACTTCCTTTGCCTGTCGAAGTTCGGCGCCGGTCAGCCGGCTCAGCTCCCGCACGCGGTCCATCGGCAGGAACGTAAACAGTCCCAGGAACCGCTCCACGTCGGCGTCCTCGGTGTTGATCCAGTATTGGTAGTATTCGTACGGCGACACCCGCTGCGGGTCAAGCCAGACGGCTCCCTTCTCACTCTTGCCCATCTTGGCTCCGGAGCTGGTTGTAACCAGCGGGAACGTCGCGGCGTAGGCCTGGCCCCCCTCCACGCGGCGGATCAGGTCGGCGCCGGCCAGGATATTGCCCCACTGGTCGTTGCCACCCATCTGCAGCACACACCCTTGGGTGCGGTACAGGTGCAAAAAGTCGTAGGCCTGGAGCAGCATGTAGTTGAACTCGAGAAAGTTCAGCCCTTCCTCGCTGTCGTAGCGGGTGCGGTAGGTCTCGGCGGCCAACATGCGGTTGACGCTAAAGTGCACCCCAGTGCTGCGCAGGAACTGTACATAGTTCAGCGTCCGCAACCAGTCGGCGTTGTTGAACATCAGACCGCGGCCCTCAGAAAAGTCGAGGAGGTGAGCCATCTGTGCCTTGAGCGCCTCCACGTTAGCATCGACCTGCTCCAGGGGTAGGAGCCTGCGCATCTCAGTCTTGCCGCTGGGATCGCCCACCACGCCGGTTCCCCCGCCGATGACGGCGATGATGCGGTGGCCGTGGCGTTGCATGTGGGCCAGGGCCATGATCGGCACCAGGTTGCCCACGTGAAAGCTGGAGGCGCTGGGGTCAAAGCCGACGTAGCAGGTGATGGGCCGCTCCACAGCGCTGCGCAGCCCTTCCGCGTCCGATACCTGTTCCACAAAACCGCGTTCGGTCAGAACGTCGAATGCGTTGCTCATCATATCTCACACTCCCGAATCCCTAGCGCAAGGATTCCGGCAACTATACCACAACCGGGCGATTTTGCCAACCCGATTTCCAACGGACGAATGCTCAGTAGTTGCCCATCTCGGCATCGGGGGACGTGATCATCTCCGGCTCCTTCGAAACGCCCATTCGATCACGTCTGGGTCTTGAGCCGCCGCGGTGCACAGGAACTGCGGGTCTGGCCTGATGCCAATGCGCCCCAGGTCCAGCCGGTCGGCGTCCCAGCACGTCTGGACCGTAGACTCGGCCTCGGCCAGGCCCTTGTTGTGGTAGGCGCAGGCAAACGCCAGCAGGTCCATCTTTTCGTCGGACAGGGCCAGAAGCGAACCGTTTACGCTCCTGACAAACTCGGCAGCCCGTTGCCCGTGGTCTTTGTCCCAACCGTCATTCTGCCGCCGGGAGTCGTGCAGGTAGGCAAAGAGCCCCACCAACTCCCGGTCGGCGCCGGTTCGCTCGGCCAGCCGCCGGCCGTTTTCGTGGACGCGCGCCCAGTGGGCCTCGCCGTGGATCCCATCGAGAGGCAGGGCAAAGCCGGAGCGAATCAGGTTCAGCAAACCATCCGGAATCATTGCATCTCGACCCGTTCATGGCCTTTCTGCATCCTAGCCCAACCCGGCCGCTGCATCCTCCTCCTTCGCCACGCGCTGCCCCTCCGCGACGTTGACACGCGTCAGGAGGAAAATGCCGATCAGGAAAAAGGCGATCAGGCTCAGCACCGCCGGCCGGCTGCTGTTGAACAGGATGCCTGCCGCGGCGAACAGCAGCGGCCCGAGCAGCGAGGAGAACTTTTCCATGATGGCAAACAGCCCAAAGAACTCGCCACTCTTGGTCGCCGGCGACAGGGTGGCGTACATGCTGCGGCTGAGCGCTTGGCTGCCGCCCTGGACCACGGCCACCATCCATGCCAGGAACCAGAACTCGACCACCGAATTCAGGACGAATCCCCAGATGGCGATCGCGGCATACACCACCAGCGCCAGCATGATGCTGCGGCGAGTGTCCAGGCGGTTGGCCAGCTTGCCAAAGAGCGGTTTACCCACCAGCCGCGCCAGCAACAGGCCAATCGCCTCCAGAGCAACGACGAGGCCGATGATCACGCCCAGGTTGCTCTTGCGGATCGGCGGCAAGACCTCGGCCTGAGCGAGGGACATGACCGTGCCCCGGCTATCGGGATCCTTGTCGCCGCTGTTGACGATGCTCAAAGTGTGCTCACCACCCGCCGCCGGCTCCAGAAACGCGAACGTGCGGCGCACCCCATAGCGCACCGTCGAGCTGTACCCGTCGATCGTGATCGGCTTGCCGCTATCCGAGTCTGGCAAAGGCCGGCCGTCCAACTCCACCGCCCAAACGCCCCGGTCCGGACCGGTGCTGTACAGGATGGCCACCTTCTGGCCGTTGAAGGCCAGGTCTGCCCGTGCCCCTTTTTCTGAAGTGGTGGCATAGATCACGTCTTGTTTCTCGCGCACCTCCCTGGCCGGGATGGTGCTCCTTTCCCACGTGCCGCTGTAGTCGAGCGCCGCGTCATCCGCAAGGTACACGCCCTCCCCAACAGCCCTGGCCGTCGCCTGGAATGCGGGCAGGGGCGCGCCGGTGATCTCACCCGGCAGCAGCCATCGGCCGGCGATGCCAACCAGCGGCAGGGCCACCAGGCTAAACAGGATAAATGCCAGGTAGATCGGCCGGCGCTTCGCCGCCTTGCTCCCCGGCGCATCTCCCTCTGGGCTCACCGGCAGGCTGCCAAAGATGAGGCTATAGGGTCCGGCCACGAACTGCACCAGCAGCAAGGCCAGGACCAGCTCAGTGCTGCCAAACCCAAGCTCTGCGCCATAGATGGCTGCCACGCCGATGATCGTGCCGATGCCGTCGTTGTAGACCAGAAAGGCGATCAAGTACTTGAACAGTTCGCGGTAGCGGCGGATGTCCTTGAGCGTCTCCCCCAGCCGCTTCAAGCTCGCGGTTAGCACCCTCTCGCCCGGCCCCAGCCTCGCCGTCGCCGAGGGGGGTTCCGGCACGCGGCGGAAGAGGGGGATGGAAAAGACCGCCCACCAGATGGCCACGCTCAGGAAGGACAGGCGCGGCCCCCACGTGCCCGGCAAGAGCTGGATCATGGCCACGTTGACCGCCAGCAGAATGCCGCCGCCCAGGTAACCCAGCGCATAGCCGCGCGCCGAGACCCGGTCCCGGTCCCCCTCTTCGGCGACGTGGGGCAGCAGCGCATCGTAAAAGGTGAGCGAGCCATTAAAACCGATCCGCCCCAGGATAGCCAGGATCGAGGCCAACAGCCAGTCGCCGGTGGTAACCACCACCAGCAGCGCCGTCCCCAGAATGCCCAGGCCCGCAAAGACGGCCAGGAAGCGCTTCTTGCCGCGCATTACGTCCGAGACGGTGCCGAGGATGGGCGATAGGATGGCGACGATCAGCAGCGAGATGCTCAGGCCCAGGCTCCAGTAGGCCGTGGCCTTGGCCTCGCTGGACAGTGTCGATCCGGCCACCTGGCTGTAGTAGACGGGCAGTACCGCAGCCAGGATCGTGGTGGCAAAGGCCGAGTTGGCCCAGTCGTACATGCACCAGGCGTTGACCACCCGGCGGTACTGCTTGCTGTCTTTCACGTTTGCTGCCATGAGTTGACCTCCTTGTCCGTTTTGCACCACGTTTTCTGTCAGATGTCGAGCGCCAGTTGCCGCACCTGCGGCCCGGCGTCTGGCGCATCGCCTGCCAGCAGCTCGTGCTGTTCCGCCAGGTCCAATCCCTCCCAGCCGCAGACCTTCAGGTCCACGCGGCCGTTGGCGTCGAAACGCACGCCTTCCGCCTCCAACAGCGCCCGCTGCACGGCGGCGCCTTCGCTGCCGGATGGGAAACTGACCTTGCCCTGGGCGTTGATCACCCGCTGCCAGGGCGCGTCCAGCCCCTCGGGCAGGTCGCGCAGCGCCCAGCCCACCTCCCTGGCAGCGCGCGGCCTACCCAACAGCCGGGCGATCTGGCCGTAGGTGGCCACCTTGCCCGCTGGAATGCGCTGTACCACTTCATACACCTGCTCAAACAGGGTAGAATGCACCTTGTCGCCGTTCATGGAATGCCCCTCCATGCAGCCAACTCCTTCAGGGTTCGAGTGCCGGCGCTCCGCGCAGCCTGGCCAGTTCCGCCGCCAACCCCTCATCGTCGAGCTTGAGTCGCTCGGCGCTGTTCCGCCACTTGGCTTCGACGCGGCCATCGGCCAGAGACCGCTTGCTGACCGTCAGGCGCAGGGGCAGGCCGATCAGGTCCGCGTCGTTGAACTTGACCCCGGCGCTGGCATCCCGGTCGTCGTACAGCACCGAAAAGCCTTCGGCCTGTAGCCGGTCGTATACAGCCTCGGCTTGGGCGGCCACCGCCTCCTCGCGCAGGTCCAGGGCCACCAGGTGCACGTCCAGGGGCGCGCAGGCCGTGGGCCAGGCGATGCCATACGCGTCGTGATGAGTTTCTACTACTGCCGCCAGCAGCCTTCCCAGGTCCAACTGTCCGCTCGCCATCCACACCAGTTGGGCCCGGCCCTCTTCGTCGCGATATTCGGCATCCACGCGCCTCGGTTTGCTGCTGCGGGCCAGCTCGAAGGCGGGTTCGATTCCGAGGGCCGTGCCACAGTGCGGGCAGGGGTCTCCTGGCTCGACCAGCGCCAGGTTGGTCCACTCCCCGGGCGCGAAATCGCGGGGCACGTTCACGTTGCGCAGGTGGGTATCGGGCCGGTTGGCCCCGCTCACAAAGTTCACCCCCGAGCGCACCGACGGGTCGGCCACCACGCGGACGCGGCGGGTGTCCAGGCCGATGGGCGAGGCATAGCCGCCCACCGCCCCGATTGCCGCCAGCTCGTCCTCCAGGCTGGTGTAATAGCGGCTGGTGCCCAGCACGCGCGCCAGCTTTTTCTCGTCCACCATCCGGTCGCCGCGGATGACGATGCAGGTGACCTTGCCCTCCACCGAATAAAACACCATCTTCAGCGTTCGGGCGGCGGGGATGTCCAGGAATGCCGCCAGGGCAGCGATCGTGTCGCAGCCCGGCGTCGCCACCTCTTCGGGGGCAAGCTTCTCTTCGTCGGGCGGGGCAGGCAAGGCCGTCGTCGCCCACGAGCGCTCGGCCTCATAGCCACACGCCGGGCAGCGGACCACCTCTTCATCGCCGGCGGAGTGGGCCAGGAACGCCTGCTGCTCCCCGTCGCCGGCCCCCGCCCACCGCACCGGCAGATCGCAGGCCAGCCACAGCGGGTCCAGCGCTGCCCGCAGCTTCGGCTCGGCGTCGGCCAGGTGAGCATCTCCCAGGGTGGCAATTTCGACCACGGGCCGCTCAGCCGCGCTGAAAGGCCCCCCGCGGCCCCCCGAGTGGGGCATTGGCCGGACGGCCATCTGGAAAACCAGGAGTGGCAACTGGCGGTAGGAATCCACCTCCCGGCCGGCGAGCGAGGCCAGCGCCGCCGCCGGTTCCGCCTGGGGGGGGACCGCCGTCGAGGGCAAGCAAACCTCCTGGCCCCCCAGCCGTGTCAGTTCGTGCCGCACCAGGCCTTGCAGGCGCTGCACGGCCTGGCAGCCCAACGGCAGGTCGGCAAACAGCCCGCCCTCCAGACCGCGCACAAAAGCGGCGCGCACCAGCAGTTGGTGGCTGGGGAGATGCGCGTCGGCCGGCGGCTGGCGCAGCGTCCGCCCGAGGGTCGTAGAAAGGCGCATGAGGTTTCCTCCTGCAGCGTGGATCGGTCGCGGCAGAGTATAACACGTCGGCCACGAGTTGTCAAACGCCCCTGACGCGCCTCGTCCCTCCAAGACCTTGAGGTCTCATCCGCAGGGCCATGTCAAAGTCGCGTGGGGCCCCTGCTTCTGTTCGCCGCAGATCCGTGATCTGCGGCTCTGGGCCGGCGAAGAGGGCGCTGGGTCGCGGACCCGGCGCGAGCGAGAGGCAAGCGCTTGACTTTGACGTGGCCCTGGTCTCGGCCCAGCAATTCTCAATATGGTTGCGGTGCGCCCCCTGTCGCTCCCGCCGGCGACCGAAAGGAGGGCCAAATCCGGCGGTCGGGGCCTGGATTTGCGACCGTAGGGAGTCCAGGCCGAGCAAACGGGCAGCCGAGGTCCGATGGTCGTCCAAATTGAGAATTGCTGGGTCTCGGCCCTATCTTGTTGACAAGCGCCTGGGGTTGTGCTATAGTCGAGGCAGGCCCACCCTCCCCTGGGTGAGATCGCGGAGGGACGATGATCGATGCCTTGTCACTAGTCGGACGCAGCCTGAGAGACCTGTGGGAAGAGTTTGCTTTCCTGATGGTGCTGAACGTGCTGTGGAGCCTGTCCGTCCTCCTGGCGATCTGGCCCTGGTTCGTCCTCAGGCTGCCCTGGCCCCTGGTGTTGGCCCTCAGCCTCTTGCTCGCCGTGCCCCTGCCCATCATTTCGGCCGGCATCTGCTTCGTGGCCAACCAGGTCACCCGTGGCATCGCCGTGGGCTGGCCGGCTTTCGGCACGGGTGTGCGGCGTCATTGGAGAAAGAGCCTGGTGGTGGCCCTCATCAACCTGTTCATGCTCTTCTTCATCGCCACCAACCTGCGCTTCTATGCCCTGGTCCTCAAGGGTTCGTGGACCAACTGGGCCCTGGGCATCTGGCTGGTCCTGGCAGTGTACTGGCTCCTCACCCAGATCTTCTGGTTCCCCATGATCCTGGAGCTTGAAAGCGAGAAGGTGCTCCTCGGCCTGCGCAATGCCCTGGCCATGGTCATCATCACGCCCGGGTTTTCGCTGACGCTGGCCGCGGTCATGCTGCTGCTCGGCGTCGTGTGCACCGTCCTGACCGTGCCGGCGGTGTTGTTCCTCGCCTCGCTGTTTCTGCTCATCGCCAACCACGCCACGCGCAGCCGGCTGGCGCACGTGCAGAAAAAGCCGTATCATCCCGGGATGCAAGAGGATAGATAGAGCAGAGGGGAGGGGACGAAATGCCGTACAGCATGTCCAAAGC
>Ga0315286_10005850_pt1 | contig 11913 bp, 14 predicted proteins | sample YL17G10_0_MG_FD_205038 | JGI IMG/M metagenome (GOLD analysis project Ga0315286, IMG submission 205038) | Sediment microbial communities from Yellowstone Lake, YNP, Wyoming, USA - YL17G10_0 | ecosystem: Environmental > Aquatic > Freshwater > Lake > Sediment | place: USA: Wyoming | collected... | reverse complement strand
GTCCACGGCGTTGCGGAGCGCCTTTTTGAGGAAGGCGGGCGAGACCGCAGCGTCGGTAGCCAGGAAGCAGAGCAGGGTTGCCATGTTGGGATGAATCATGCCCGCGCCCTTGGCGATGCTGCCGATGGTTATCTCATCATGTCCCAGGTTCACGCGCACCGCTATCTCCTTGGGGAAGGTGTCGGTGGTGGTTATGGACTTTGCCAGTTTGTGACCGTTATTTGAGGAGAGGGCTATGCTTTCGATGCCTTTGCGCACCTGCTTCATGGGGAGAGTCTTGCCGATGACGCCGGTGCTGGCTACCAGGACGTCCTCTGGCTGAAGTCCCAGGCTACTGGCTGCCAGGGCTGCGGTGTCCCGGGTATCTGCGAGACCCTGCTTGCCGGTGCAGGCGTTGGCGCAGCCGCTGTTGACCACTATGGCTTGAGCCCGGTTGTCCCGGAGGTGTTGTTGACATAAAACTACGGGGGCTGCCTTGACCCTGTTCGTGGTGAAGACTCCCGCAGCGGCGCAGGGTACCTCAGAGCAGAGTATGCCAAGGTCCAGGGGGTCGTCGCCTTTGGTTTTCAGACCTATGTAGGTGGCGCCGGCGAGGAACCCCTGGGGCGAGGTGATAGTGCCGCCGGGGATGACTCTTATGCTCATAGCGAGATTATAGCATAACTGAGCGTGGACGAAATAGGGGCGTTGCCCCCTTCAGGCCCTAAGTTACGAAATGACCTCGAGGGAACAATAATTAAAAGTCCCCGCTCGCTATGGGGTGGAAAGGAGATAACCACCCGAGCGAACGGGGATGATTTGGGAACAGACAGAGTATCAATAATAGTTTAGTTCATAAGCTATGGGGAGGTCTGTGATAAAGGTCTCAAGGCTGGTTGGTGAAAACTAAAGTACAGGGGTAAAAAGTACGCCTGTAGGATTGTCACCTCTCGCGAATCCCTGCAAAATAGTGCAAGGAGGGAAGTTCTATGGAGACGGAAGTGGCCATGGAAGTTGTGGAACGGGAGCAAGAGTTCGGAAAGCTTCGTCGTGGTGACAGGGGTGATAGACCGCTAAGGAAGTATGCCTATGTGTTGCCCTCGGGGAGGAGGGTTATTGTGGTGGTGGATGATGAAAGCGAACTCGCAGTAGCGACGTCCTAGCTCGCTTAGCTAATTAAAACGCCTCTTATTTTAAAAGACCGTAGCGAACTCTAAGCACGAGGCGCACGGTCTTTTGTTTTGTCTGCACATAATATAAACTTTAAGAGATGGCTTATAAAATCATTACCGAGAAATGCACCACTGTTCCCTGGCATTGCGGAGATTGCAGACCAGGATGCCCCAACCAGGCTATCAGCGCAGCGCATAGCATCGACCCCAGGAGGTGCACTGAGTGCGTGGGCGCTTATGAAACTCCTCAGTGCGCCCAGATATGTCCCGCCGAAGCCTGCGTGCCCGACCCGGATCATCGCGAGACCAGGAAGCAGTTGCTGGCAAAGTGGCGCAGGCTTCATCCCGGAGAGAAGCCAGCGCCGGGTACGTATTGAGAAGGTGCCCTTCGACAGGCTCAGGGCGAACGGCAAAAAAACCTATCTTCAGAGTAATAGATATTTGCGTTGACACGTGCAGGTCTGTCTGATATTCTCCTCGGAGAGGAGGAGATTGCCTGAGATGAAAGCTGAGAGCAAGATAGCCTTCGTGCTCAGCGGCGGTGCCAACCTCGGCGCACTGGAGGTGGGAGTGCTCCTTGTGCTGCTGGAGCATGATATTCGACCTCAGATACTGGTGGGCACCTCGATAGGAGCGATTAACGCCGCATTCTTCGCCCCAAACCCCACCCTCGAGGGCGCTCGCTCACTGGAGGAGATGTGGCGAGAGGTCTCGGACAAAGTGTTCTCTCAAAAAGACTATGTAACCGCTGTGTGGCGCTTCGTTAGGGGGAAGAGCAGCCTCTATGATAGTAGGAAGTTGAGAGATTTACTGGAGTCGTTACTTCCCTGAAGGAATACAGAAGTTCTCTGACATAAAGGCTGTGGAACTCTACATAACAGCAGTCGACCGTCATACCGGCGAATTGCGTGTCTTCGGCAAGGACCGCTCTGATTCTATCTTAGATGCTATCATGCCGAGCAGCGCGCTGCCCATTGTATTTGCCCCCTGGCAATACAAAGGTCGGCAGTATGTAGATGGGGGCGTGGTCAGCGATTTGCCCATGAGGGTGGCTGTGGAGGTGGGGGCTACAGAGCTCTACGCCATTGATATAGGACCGCTCCAGTTCGCCAGCAGGACCCCCAGGGGCGTGCTAAGGGTAGTCGGGCAAACAATCGATGCCGTGGTATCGCATCAGTTGGTGAACGAGCTTGGGTGGTCGAGGGATATGCCCAAGGACGCGATTCACTATATCGAGGTCGGCGGATTCGAAAAGGTTCGGCTGTGGGATTTCAAGTACACTGCTAAGATGATTGAGAAGGGCAGGCAGGCTGGGCTGGAGCATCTGAGACGGCTCGGGCTTATCTAAACTTCTGTGCGGCAAATCCTTCAAAACCGCGCACGCAAAGCGGCTCGAATCATATTCTCCGAGGATACGTCACCGTCCGTGAGCGCGTAGAGCGCTGTCTCCCTGCCGAAGAGTTTATCTCTGATTGTGCCCGGAGAAAGCCCCTGCTTCTCCAGGGATTTGGACTTCCGCGACAGGTCTTTCAGGTAGGCTATGCAGGATTTCAGGGCTTCGCGCCCGTCGGGAATCACGTTACCCAGAGAAGTAAAGAGCGTAAGCTGCTCCATCTTGAGGTCAACCAGCTTCTGCATCGACCTTGCCATCACGGCTATATCTTCGTCCGGTCGGATAGCCTTTGGTTCCTTGGAAAGGTAGAGGTCGCCGGAAAAGCACCAGCCTCGTTGAAGCTCGACCAGTGCTACGTGCCCCGCGCAATGTCCCGGGGTCTCTATGACCTCGAAGCGGAAATGCTCGGTTTCTATTCTATCGGGCAACGGCTCGACTTTTGTGGGCACAGGGTAGCCCCAGACAAGCTCTTGATATTGGTGAATCTTGTGGACTTTGTCTATGAGAGGGATGGACTCGGGGGAAGCGAGTATTCTGAGACCAAATTGCTTCTGTAGAAGGTGGTTGGCGCCTATGTGGTCTTCGTGGAAGTGAGTATTCGCGGCGAGCTTGAGAGATTTCCCTTCGAGGAATTTGACGAACTCCTCAGCGGTGTGGGGACAGCCTGTATCTATGAGCAGCCCATCTACAAGATATGCCGATGTCCAGTAGAACACCTCTCCGGAAAACCCATCGGGTGCCTGGCTGCCGATCTCGCGCCCCATTTTGATTTGAGTGATTTCCCCGAAATTGCTGACCTGAATCATACTGGTTTGTCTCTGCTCACTAGCGGTTCCCCTGGTTTTATATTCTGTGTTGCATAATGTTTTGTCAAGCACGGAAGCTGAGATTATTTATGAATCCTTTTTCAACCCCCTATACCCCCCACTCTTGGGGGACTTTAGAAACTGAGGGACACCCCCAGACCCCCTCCGGACTCCCCAGTTGCTAAACGTTCTCGAGGCGGTGTCTTTGACCTGACCCGATTCAGGCGTTAGAATTATCGTAGTCAGTGTGGCTACACTGCATTGCAGGTAGAGCTAGAGACATGAGAGTGGAAGACCTTAAAAACTATGGCAAGGGGCTGCTGAATGCTGTCCCTGACCCCGAAGCGCTGAAGCGTCAGAAGCAGACCGGCGAGATTATACGTGAGGAGTTGCAGCGAGAGCTGGGTCATGGCGGTTACCATGAGCTTATGTCAAGAATGAAGGTAGACGTGGAGCGCATGAAGCACCACGACTTGTCGGTTCTCAGAAAGCGCGGGCTGAACAACCACGGGTTTGTCGAAGGGGTAATCAGGCGGATGGCGCTGGTGAAGTGCCTGGCTGACATTGTTGGTATGGACAGGGCGTCCGAGATACAGTGCAAGCTGCTGGAGAAGACTATTTACGAATCTATGGCGCCTATGTGGCCCTCGGTGGAGGATTACTATGCTTGCGGCGATTTCTTCAAGGCTTTCAGGCAATACACCAGGGTCGCTATGATGGAAAATGAGCGTGCGGGTTTGCACGTTGTGGAGATGGCGGAGGACTCGCCCGCCGCGCTGGCTTTCAACGTGAAGTACTGCGTCTGGCACGAGGTTGCCAGGGCTTTCGGCGACCCTTACCTCTGCTACCCTTCGACCTGCTACGGCGATGAGGTTACCATCCCCAAAGTGCTGGGGATGGCGGGACCTCAATACTGCTTCAAACGCAAGGGGACTCTGGCTCAGGGTGCGCGTCTCTGCGACTTCCGGTACGAAGTTATTTCGTGAAGCTGCAAATTTCGCTCTCAAAACCCCTTGACAAGGCTTCTTTTGCCTATATACTCTCTAGCAAAGCTATGACGACAGAGCAGGGTTTCACCATCACCCAGGCTGCTAAACTCCTCGGGGTGTCCCCCAAAACAGTCCGTCGCCACATTAAGGATGGCAGGATTCCCCACGTTACTGTCCAGGGCAAATACGGTGAGGAATACCGTATCTTCGATCTGCCCCCCGTTATCAAGGAAGACACTATGGACGTCGCCGGTCAGGAACCCCCGACAGCGGAAAGGCCGCCTTCGGGGGAAGAGACGGCTACAGAAGACCCTAACGTCCCCTGGGCTGTAGACCTCATCAACGACCTGCAGAAGACGAATCTTCAGCTTGCTGCGCAACTGGGTGCAGCCCAGGAGAGGATACGGGAACTGGAGAGCCGGGTGCAGTTACTGGCTGCGGCGAGCATCAAGCCCTGGTGGAAGCGGGCACTCAAGAAGCTGGGCGTCGGAAAGTAGCAGCCTAAGGGTAAATGCAGCGCAATAACCCCCGCAAGGGGGAGTGGGCGAACTAACCCCTGAATAGCCCTTCTAATCTCCCCTCAGAAAAGCCGATTTTCACGGAGCTTTGTATAGAGTGGACAGCAGCCTGTCTATGGCTCGGAGGAGGTCTTTCTCCGTGCCATCGTTGACTATGGTGTAGTCCGCCATGGCGATGGGTCCGCCCTTTTCCACATTCTCTATCTCGGCGTGGTCGCGCTGTTCAGCTTCCTGAGATGTGAGCGGACGCTCCTTTCTCTGGGCGAGGCGGGCGTAGCGGGCGGTGCGGGCGGCGTATATCGCCACCACCTTCATCCTGTCGCTGAAATGCTCCCGGAGGAACTTGTACTCAGACCAGGAGTACATGCCGTCGATGACCGTGGGCTTTTGCGATAGGCTTTCCTGTATCCTGGGAAGCAGGAGCCTGGCGAAGGCAGCCATGCCGTGTTTTGACCTCAGTTCCTCGCGAACCGACTTTTCGGTGGCTTCGCTGATGGGGAGACCTCGCGACTCCAGCTCCTGCATGGTCAGAGTGCCGAAGCGTATCACGTGCCAGCCCTTTTTTTCGAGGTGGCGCGCTATCGAGGACTTGCCCGAGCCGGCCATGCCGACGATGACCAGAAGGGGATAGGTTTTCTCATTGTTACGCATCGTTTAATATATTACCTTTGAAAACCCAGTTAGGCAAATTCTAAACTCTAAATCCGAAATCCTAAACAATTTCAAAGTACAAAGTGAAAAATGTGATAATTTCTTAAGCCTCTGCCACTTGCTTTTATGACCTCTTTAGCTTAAGGTGCTTACAATAAATGCCGTATGAGGCTTCGCTGAAGGTCTGGAGGAAGGAGGCAGAGCCATGTGGAAATGCACTAATTGCCACCATGTGGAGCTTGCCGCGGATAAGCCCGAGCACTGCCCTGTATGCGGCGCCGAAGCGGAGAAACTCGTGGCGCATGAAGTGCAGGGAATAAAGGGAACGAAAACCCTGAATAATCTCAAAGCCGGCTTCGTCGCTGAGTCTCAGGCTCATCAGAGGAACTTAGCCTTCGCTTTAAAGGCTGAACAGGAAGGCTTCAGCCAGGTTGCCAGGCTGTTTCGAGCTATTGCCGAGGCTGAGGGTGTACATGCCTACCACCACCTGCGCCTTCTCGGCGGGGTGTCCGATACCCAGGAGAACCTGGAGGCTGCCTTCGAGAGGGAGAACCTGGCGGGCAATACGTATCCTCAGTTCATCAGGGAGGCGAGTGAGGAGGAGAATGCCGCTGTGGCGAGGATTTTCGGCTACTCCCGCGATGTTGAGGCGGGTCATGCCAAGCTGTATAAGAAGGCTCTGGAGCATATGGTGCGCGAGACGGACACCAGCTACTATGTTTGCAGCATCTGCGGCTATGTCTCCGATGGGGAGTTGCCCGACCAGTGCCCGATATGTGGCGCTCCCAAGGAGAAGTTCCGACTGGTGGTCTAGTTGGTTTAAATCCCAAACTCTAAACTCGAAATTCAAAAGGGGGGCATCCGCCAGAGGCGGATGCCCCCTGTGCCTTGTATTAGGTCTGGGAATTAAAGTATAATCCGATTTACATTAATCAAGGAGAGCTTTATGGAGTCTTCCAGCCCCGCTCACAAGAGACCTGACAAGTTCGAGCATTACCTGAACAGGGCGAAGGTGGCAGCCGAGATGAGCACCTGTTTGCGGAGGCGCATTGGCGCCATCATTGTAAAGGACGGCGTGGAGGTCAGCTCCGGCTACGTGGGGTCTCCCCGGGGCACGGCTCACTGTATAGACACGGGGAAGTGCCTCAGGAAAGAGCTGGGTATACCCCCTGGGGAGAGGTATGAGCTATGCCGCAGCGTGCATGCGGAGCAGAACGCCATGATAAATGCGGCGCGCACCGGGGTGAGCATAGTGGGCGGCGAGATGTACCTCTCCAGCGAGCGGATAAAAGGGCAGTACAACGCGAAGAAGGGCGAGACGAGCAGGATGTATGGTCCCTGCATCATCTGCACCAAGATGATAATCAACGCGGGGCTTACCGCGGTGCACATGAAGGAGGGGGGCGTCGGCGTCAAAACCTACACCCTGGAAGACCTGAAACGCACGCTACGCGAGCAGGAAGAATCGCTGAAAAAGAGCTTCAGAAAGTCGCGGGGCTAAAGGTCAACATTCTGGAGAAAAACCCGATGCGTTTATTAGCCCAGGCCATAGACTACGGCGGTAGCTTCCTGAACGGCCTTGTCGATCAGTCCCATGCCTGAGACGTCGCCCACGGTGTACGCCTCCTTTACCAGCCCTTTGCATGCATCGTAAAGCTCGGTCCTGGGCTCGACCACTCCAGCCAGGATGACTGTGTCGGCCTTAATCATTTGCTCCTTATCGCCGTAGTGCGGCTTGAACCAGACGCCCTCGGGGGTTATCCTTTTGACGTTGCACTCGGTGTGCAGGGTGATGCCGAGGTCGCGCATACGCTCGATGTGGTCAGCGCGCCGTTTCGAGCCGACCTCGGGGGCCAGCTCTGCGGGGGAGTCGATAACCGCTACCTCGCGGCTGCGCTGGGCCAGGAACTCCGCCGACTCTATGGCTGCCAGGTCGGCACCCACTATGACCACTTTCCTGCCGACCATGGGTACCCAGGAACTGGTGGAACTGCGGATGCGCTGCGGCGTGGTCAGCCTCTGCATGAGGCCGCCGCCGAGCCGGAGTCCCAGCTTGAGATACCAGGGGATCTTCTCTTTACCCTCTTGTGGTATCTCCCCATACATCATCTTGTGCAGCATGGGGCCGGTGATTACGTGAGACAGATGGTCGCCTTCAATTTTGGGGGCAACCACTTTTCCGCCGGTGGCGTCGATGAATACATCGGGCTGTTCCCGCTTGACCAGCTCGGGAGTAACCGTGACGCCCAGCTTCACTTTCACCGGCAGCTTCTTGAGCTGGGTCATGAGATAGTCCAGGAAAGGCTCGTTATCGGGATGCACGGTGCAGGCAGTCACCAGAGCGCCGCCCAGTCGGTGGTGCCTGTCGTACAGGGTGACCTCATGGCCGCGCAGGGCTGCGAGCCGGGCGGCCTCCATACCGCCGGGGCCGGAGCCGACAATCATTACCTTCTTCGATTTAGCTGCCTTGCCCTCGGCAGGATACTCTGTCTCCTTGCTCATGCGGCCGTTGACGGCGCAGTGGAGGCCTTTGAGGCTCATCAAGGCGTCAATGCAGGTCAGGCATTTTATACAGCGGCGGATATCCTCCAGCCGGTCCTCCATTACCTTCCGGGGCAGCTCGGGGTCGGCGAGGAAGGGACGGCCCATAACGATGGCGTCGCACCAGCCCATCTGGAGGAAGTCCTCGGCCCGCTCCGGGTCGTGGATGCAGCCCACCGGCATGACGGGAACGTTGACTACCTCTTTGATGGCATGGGCCGCTGGCACGTTGAAGCCACACTTGTAGTTGGCGCCGGCGATAATCTGGTCCACCAGCGGGGAGATGACGCCGCCGGAGACATGGAAGCAGTCAACTCCTGCCGCCTCCAGGATAGGTGCGATGCGCTGGGTATCGGTCACGTCGCGGCCATTGCTGCCGCCCACGGATTCGTCGCCGGATATACGCACCTGGAGGGGGTAGTCGCTGCCAGCCTTCTCTTTGATCTTCTTGATGACCTGAACCGCCAGCTTGACTCGGCCCTCGATAGTGCTGCCTATGTACTCTCCCTCCACGCGGCGGTTGCGCAGCGGGGAGAGGAACGAGCCGACCAGCATGTAGTTGTGGGCCATGTGTAGCTCCACGCCGTCGTAGCCAGCCTCGCGGGCCCTGCGGGCGGCGTCGCCGTACATCTCGATGAGGGCAGGCAGTTCTTCATCGGTCAACTCGCGGCAGACCTGGCTGGTGGACTCAGAGCGGTTGACGGAAGGCCCGACGGCAGGCATGTTCATGTAGAACGGGGCCAGGGACTCAGGGCCCGGGTGGCTGATCTGCGGGAAAATCTTAGCGCCGTGCTTGTGGACTGCGTCGGTGAGGCGCTTGTGTGCCAGAATCTGGAAGTCGCTGTGCAGACCGACAGAGAGCGGCTGATATCTGTGCATGGGGTCTACCGAATTGACCTCAGTGATAATCAGGCTGACGCCTCCCTTGGCGCGCTCCTCCCAGTAGGCGATCTCGATGTCGGAGGGGGTCTCGTCATCGTTGGCCCAGACCGGGGTCATGGGCGCCATGACGATACGGTTTTTGAGCTCAAGTTTGCCAATTTTCCAAGGGGATATCAGCTTGCTTAGCTTTGGCATAGGGCACCTCCTTGGGGCATTTTAGTGACGGGTAATTATACAAATAATGCAGCATCATGTATTATACTCTATCAAGGGAAGCCTGCTGAAAGAGGTTTGGGTATGGACAGGGAAAAGTTGTGTGCGCTGGTGAAGAGGTCGCCGGAGCTTGTGGACAGGCATGACCGCGAGGGCTGGCTGGGGTTGTTCTCCCCAGAGGCCGTGGTGGAAGACCCGGTGGGCGCCGGTTTGAACCGCAAGGGCAAGGACTGGCGCGGCAACCGGGACGGCCTGAGCCGTTTCTATGACATTTTCATCGCCCCGAACGATATCAAGTTCACCGTGAACCAGGATATCGTGATGGGCAGCGAGGTGGTGCGGGACGTGCTAATACGCACCAGGCTGCCCAACGGCGCTATCAGTGAGGTAGCGGCCTATTTGATATACCGAGGGGTGGAGGAGGGCGGCGAGGTGAAGCTGGCGAGCCTCCAGGCGCACTGGGACTTCAAGGGCAACGCTATGAGGTTGCTGAGAAACAACGGCATAAAAGGCGTAGTTGCATCGGCCGCCCAGTTCTGGAACATGATCAGGATTCAGGGGTTGAAGCGGGTGGTGGAATACATGGGGGCGATGTACAAGGGGATCTTCAAGAAGGGGGTGGCGGCGGTCAACAGCTTCGCTGCTGCGGTGAACGCCGGTGACGAAGCAGGACTGGCGCGTCTGTGCGAGCCCGATGCCAGGATTGAGTACTCCGCCGGCAAGAGGATGCCTGCGAGCGATTTCCTCAAAGCGGATGGGAAAGGTTTGCGCCTCGAGGTGTCGGGGCTGCGCTCAGCAGGTTGGGACACCTCCTGCGTCTTCGATGCGAAGGAGGGTGGGGTACAGCGGCATGGGGTGGCATTCTTCCAGTTTAGCCCCAGGACCAAGAAGATTGTCGCGGCGCGATTTTTCGGGGAGGGGTAGGGGGCGGTCAGATGATAGGGGAGGGCGTGGGTGTCGAGCCCTACACGCTGGAATACCTGAAACGCCTGTTATGGGATGAGGAGGAGGAGGAGGGGCTGAAGAAGGGGAGGAGGAAGAGGGAAGGGAGAAGATAAACCGACAGGCTAGTTTGAGATTTGCATTGGGCGCAAAGCCTTGCGCCCCTACACAATTCTGAAATGACGCCGCGGATTTATAGAAGTAGGGGCGTTCAATTGAACGCCCCTACTTGTTCGCTATTTCGTAGAGCCACTCTGAGTTCAAGGCTAAGCTTCAGGCTTAGCGAGCCGTGTCTACTGCGGGGTGAACTCAGTTGTATCTACCGGGTAGAACCTTATCTGCAACAGCTTTGTGCCATCGTTTACAAGACCCTGCTCCGTGACCACGAGGTCGGCTATTTGGCTCCCCGCAATGACATCAGCGAAGCAGCTTGCCCAGGTTGCCATCTTTGTTCAGGATTGCTCCGGCGTCGCGGATGATGGCGTCGAGCAGCTCCTTGACAGACATCACTCTGTCAATGACGCCCACCGCAAGCGAGCCGCCCGCTATCCTCAGGGCTATCTCTGTGTCGAAGTCCTTTTCCCAGTCTATCTCTTTTTCTGATGGCGATTGCTTGAGGAAGACCTGCTCTAAACGTTGCAGCCAGTGGTCCTGGGATAGGTTCCCCTTCTCGCCCATCACCTTCTGGAACTCCTCAGCCTTGGGAGGAGCCAGGCAGCGGTCTCTGAACTCGGCGTCCCAGGGCTGGGCATCCACCAGTTTCTGTTTGTAGCGGTCGGAGACGGGGCACTCTTTCGTAGCCAGGAAGCGGGTTCCCATATAGATGCCCTCTGCGCCCATTGCCAGGGCAGCCAGGAAGCCACGCCCATCGCCGATGCCTCCGGCGGCGATGATGGGAATCTTCATCAATTTGGCAGCAGAGGTGATGCCGACTAGCGTGGGAAGCTGGTTGATGTTCTTGAATGCGGTGCCCTCGAGTCCCACAATGACCACGGCATCGGCGCCCTGCTGCTCGGCAGCCAGGGCGTGCTTCACCGTCACTACCTTGTGCACCCATTTGAGTCCCGCCTCGTGAATGCGCTTGCCGTGGTCGTCGGCACGATAGGCAGCGGTGAAGATTACGGGCACTCTCTCCTCGATGGCTACCTCACGCATCTCGTCTATGCTGGGGCAGAGCCCTATGGAGAGGTTGACGCCGAAGGGCTTGTCGGTCAGGGAGCGCGCCTTCCTGATATCTTGCCTCAACCCATCGGGGGTGCGGCAGGCGCTGGCGGTGATGATGCCGAAGCCGCCGGCTTGGGAGACTGGTGCGGCTATAGCAGATGTTCCGAAGCCGCCGAAGGCTCCCTGAATAATGGGGTACGTGCTTCCCAGTAGGTTGGTGACTCTGGTTTTCCAGTTCATGGGTGCACCTCTTTAGTAAGCACTCAGCGGTCAGCTTTCAGCCCTCAGTTTTTTGGCGCTCAGACAGCCCTTAGACATGCTCACGGCGAACGGGTTCCGGTGTTACCAGTGTTTTCTCACAAGGCGCCACAGCAGAGCCAGCACTACAGAGAATGTGCCCACTACAATTAGCCAATTGCCGACGAAGCTAGTCCAGGAGCCAATTCCACGGATGTGGCCACCGTCCAAAATATAACGCATATTTGAGTCGAGTATAACGCCGAAGACGGCTCCAATTCCGACAGTCATAATAGCGATACCCACAATTAGAGACCACATGTCCTTTTGTTTTTCCCTAGACTCTGCCTGCTCCTCTGACTTTTCCTTTGTTTCTTCCATAGTTCACATCCTTTCAGCCTTGATTCAGGGTATGGCTTTTCAGCT
>Ga0315286_10005848_pt1 | contig 11914 bp, 11 predicted proteins | sample YL17G10_0_MG_FD_205038 | JGI IMG/M metagenome (GOLD analysis project Ga0315286, IMG submission 205038) | Sediment microbial communities from Yellowstone Lake, YNP, Wyoming, USA - YL17G10_0 | ecosystem: Environmental > Aquatic > Freshwater > Lake > Sediment | place: USA: Wyoming | collected... | reverse complement strand
GGCCGGCGACTTGGTGTCGACCCAGCGCGAGTTGGGCGTGTCGCGCCCCTGATTGGCGATCGCGACCGCCGCCAGGATCTTGCCGAGAGAGGCGATGGCGCGCGACTCGCGCGCAGGATCGTAGCGTCCGGTCTTGGCCTCGCGCGCGGCGGAAGAGCCGAAATAGGACGCGTTGAAATTGGTTTCGAAATAGCGCACGAGCCGGCCGTTCTCATCGGCCGCGGCGATGATCACGTCGGGGACACTCGTGTGCGGGAGGCTCGCCTCCTGTGCTTGACCTTCGCCAATGCGGTCGGTGTCGAGCGTGTAGTTCGGATCGAGGCGGTCCTTGAAGCGCTCATCGAGCTTCTCCAGCACGGCCTTCTCGCGCTTGCGGAAGCTAAAATTGTCGGCGGCATCCAGCGTCAGATGCACCGCGCCAACCTTACCGCGCCAGCCGAAGCCGAAGCGCGATTTCAGTTCGTCGCGCACGCCATATTTGACGGACGGCAAAAGCGCATTGGCGCGGTACACCGGATTGGCGCCGACGCGGCCGGCATTTCCCGGCGACAAAGCGGCAAGCACCTCCTCGGTGCCGGGCATGGGCTTCGGGTCAGGCGGGCTCTCGGCGAGGCGCTTAAGCTCGGCCGCGACGCGCGCCCGCTCGCTCATGTCGGCGATGAGCGCATTAGCGCAGGATAAAGCGCGCGAGCCCGCCACGCGCTTCCAGCTCGCTTGGCGGAGCTTCTCCAATTTTTCGCTGCCGCCGATCAGCATCACCGGCTGGTTTACCGCCGCGGCGAGAACGTATTGCTCGGCCCTGTCGAGGCCGTGAGCCTCCTTGCCGAATAGGATCAGGCTCGTCTCCTCGACGCCGTAGAGCTCCTGGCCTCCGGTCCGCTGCGCCAGCGGGAAATGATTGGCGGCCCAGCGCTTCAGCGCTTCTGGGTCATTGCTTTGCGTCAACTGCCAGTGGATCACCGGCCCGAGCCACCACTCCTTCGCTTTGCGCGAGAGCTTCTCGTAAGCGCTCTCGTCTGAGCGGGGCGGCGTCTTGAAGAAGATGCGGGCGAGCTGCATGGAGAGGGTGGAGCCGCCCACGCCGAGGCTCGGGCGTCGATGCGCGATGCTCCGCGTCACGGTGGAGACGGGGATCTTCAGCACGCCGTAGAGATCGATGCCGAACGGGTTGATCAGCCCGCCGAGATGCCGATCCTCTTGGTAGCTAAGGCAGCGCCAATAGTCCTCGGGCACCGCGCCCACATGCAGCGTCTTGTGATCGGGATAGGCGATGTAATCGGGCAGCGTGATGGGGCGGCCGGTATAGTTGAAATCCTCCGCGCTATCGAGGATCGGGTCGAAGATGCCGACGAAGCGGCCCTTCACGTCATAGATGGCGGTACCGAGCGAGCGCTCGTCGGCATAGGCCAGCACCTTTGCCATCCAGACCTGGCCGATCGCGCCCCTGATTGGCGCGTAGACATAGGTCAGCACCAGCGCGAACAGCACGTAGAGCACGGCCGGCGCCACCACGAGGCGCAAGCGGCCGAGGCGCGGATTGAAGATGAAGGCGGCGAATATGAAGCGCGCGGCCCGGTAAGGGCAGGTGAGGAGGAATTCGCAGGCCAGCAACAGCCAGCGCACCAGACGGAGCATGTCTTAGTTACTCGAAGCCGACGAGAGCCCTAGCGCTCATGCCCCCGCGAGCGCCCTAGCCCATGTGAGGGCGAAATTGTGTCGGCCTTGCGACGCATATTCACCGGGCCAAGTGTCCGCTTGGGACAAGGTCCGAATCTGTCCGCTCCTCACCCAAAGCGTGCGGATTCCCCGGATATGCTGACTTGGCAACCTGAATAAAGGCAACCCGAATATCCGAAGGTCGGGATTGTGTATGATGAGGATATTGCTCGGTTTTGAGCATCAGGTGCGGTGCTGGGAGCGTAGCTGCGGGAAGAGCGGAGCCTGCGTGCGATGTGGTTCCTACGCCATCCCGTTTGCACAGCAGAGGGAGATAAATAAAGAGAGAAAGAAACAGCGCCGCCTGAAACCAAGTCGATGGGAGGGCATGCTTGTCAGATGGCTACCGGGACTTGAACGAAGCGCGGCGGATGCCGCCGATGATGCAACCCAAGCGCCGATCAGGACTGGGACGAAAACAGATAGCCCATGAGAGTTTTCTCCAGTGAAAGCATCCACCCTGCAGTGCGAAGCCGAAGTCGCGCGACTTTCGTTTGCATAACTGGCAGCAGCGCTAAATCGAGCACGACGGCAATCCTCTCTCATATTCTTGCGGGCTTGGCGCCGGTCTACAGCCAGGTTCCCGACAACACCCTTGAGGATTGTGTCGAGACGCTGAGGAAGGGACAGGAGAGTTTGCTCAAAGGCCAACCACTCTTGTCATTGCCGGGCTTGGCCCGGCAATCCAGTAACCACCGCAGCCAGTTATGCGTGAAGGCCAAGGGGCTACTGGATTCCCGCCTTCGCGGGAATAACAAGACGGTTGGTCCTGGCCAAAAGCAGGACTACATAACGACATCATGACCGAACTTCTCACCAAAGAGCGCGTGCTCGAGGCGCTCAAGCGCGTCAAAGGCCCCGACCTCGGCGCCGATATCGTCGCGCAGGGCCTCGTCTCCGAGATCGTCATCAATAAGGGCAAGGTCTATTTCGCCATCCAGGTTGACCCGGCCCGGGCCGACGAGCTTGAAGCCTTGCGCCAGGCGGCGGAGAGGGTGGTGAAAGCCCTTCCAGGCGTCGACAGCGTCGCCGTGACGCTGACCGCCGATCGTTCGCCGGGTTCCGCGCGAGCTGGCGGCGGCGGCAACGGCAAGGCACAGGAGCCGCCGCCAGGCTCGCCCACGCGCCCCGGTGCGGCGCGCGATGCGCGCCACCGTCCGGGCGGCGTGCCCGGCGTGACCCACATCATCGCGGTCGCCTCGGGTAAAGGCGGCGTCGGCAAATCGACGACAGCGGTCAATCTCGCCCTCGCGCTGAAAGAGCGTGGACTGAAGATCGGCGTGCTCGACGCCGACATCTATGGCCCGTCCATGCCGCGGCTGCTCGGCCTCAAAGGCCAGCCGCAGCAGCTCGACGGCAATAAGCTCGCTCCGATGGAGGCTTACGGGCTGAAAGTGATGTCCATGGGCTTCCTCGTCGACGAGGAGACGCCGATGATCTGGCGCGGGCCGATGGTGATGTCGGCGCTGTCGCAGATGCTGAAGGACGTGGCCTGGGGCGAGCTGGATATTCTCGTGGTCGACATGCCGCCCGGCACGGGAGATGCCCAGCTCACCATGGCGCAGCAGGTGCCGCTTGCCGGCGCCGTCATCGTCTCCACGCCGCAGGATCTTGCCCTGATCGATGCGCGCAAGGGGCTCAATATGTTCCGCAAGGTGAACGTGCCGGTGCTCGGCATCGTCGAGAATATGAGCACCTTCGTCTGCCCGCATTGCGGAGAGCGCTCGGATATTTTCGGGCATGGCGGGGCGCGCAGCGAGGCGGCTCGGCTCGGCGTTCCCTTCCTCGGCGAGGTGCCGCTGACCTTGGCCATCCGCGAGACGTCGGACGCGGGACGTCCGGTGGTGGCGACCGATCCGTCCTCGCCGGGGGCGCAAGCCTATCGCGAAATCGCGGCGCGCGCCTTCGGCGAGCTCGAGCGGAGCCACGGCGCCGCTCGCCAAGCGCCTCGAATTGTGATGGAAAGCTAAAGGCTTGTACAAAGACCAGCGACTCAGCTAACTCGGATCCGGCGTAGCGCGTGCCACTAGAAGCAATTTTCGCTCATCGGCGCCGTGATCGACCTGAAGCAAATCAATGTGCCGGTATTCTTGGTCTATGCCGGCATCATCCACGCCATCGGCCTCGCGCTGCTGATGCCGATGCTCGTCACGTTGCCCGGGCCGGGCAGCGCGATTGCGCCCAAGGTTGCTTCGGTCGATATCGAGCTTGCCCCCGCTGAGGCCGATAGCGAGCTGACTTCCGCTCTGCCGGCTGCGCCGCAAGCGGCCGAGGACGGCGCGGCGATCGAGGCCGACCCTCAGGCTGCCGCTCCCGCCGATGTCGCCAAAGTCAGTCCCGAGGGGGAGCCTCCCGCCAAAGACAAGGCGAAGGCCGGCAACGCAAAGTCCGCCAAGCCTGTGAAGAAGCCCGTCGCTCAGCGCAGCAAGCCGGTAAAGCCTGCCGCCCACCGCTCGGCCAAGAAAGATCCGAAGATTGCCCCGTTCAACGGGGCCCTGAGCGGGCTGTTCACGCCCGGCGCGCCCGCCAAGCGGAATTAGGCCGCGCTGCTTCGCGCCGCCGAGATGGGCGTCACCTTGCCGCTCTGCGCCATGCCTTCCAAATCCGCTGCGCCCGGATAGCCGTAGAGGAAGCCCTGTACTTGCGGGCAGCCGAACTCGCGCAGCATCGCCGCCTGCTCCTGCGTCTCGACGCCTTCGGCGGTGATGGTCACATCGAGCGACTTGCCGAGCGCGATGATGGTCTTGACGATCGCCCGCATGGCGGGATCGCGCGTCATGTTGCGGATGAACTGGCGGTCGATCTTGATCTTGGAGAAGGGGAAGCGCGCGAGATAGCTCAAGCTCGAATAGCCGGTGCCGAAATCGTCCATGGCGATGGCCACGCCGAGTTGGCGCAGGCGGTTGAGCTTGCCGAGCACTTCCTCGGTATCGTTGATGAGGAGATTCTCGGTGATCTCGAGCTCGAGCCGTTCCGGCGGCAGCCCGGTCTCGTTCAGCACCTGGGCCACCGTCTCGGCAATGTCGCCGTCGCGGAACTGCGCCGGGGACAGATTGACCGCGACGATAAAGGATTCAGGCCATTTGGCCGCGTCGGTGCAGGCGCGCCGCAAGACCCATTCGCCGAGCGGAACGATGAGGCCGGTATCCTCCGCCACGGAGATGAAATGCCCCGGCGCGATCTTGCCGTGCACCGGATGTTGCCAGCGGACCAGGGCCTCCGAGCCGCATTGCCGCTCGGTGGCGAGGTCGTATTGCGGCTGGTAGACGACCTCGAACTCCTCGCGTCCCAGCGCTAGCCGGAGCTCGTGCTCGACCGTGCGCCGGCGCTGCAGCGCCTTGTCCATGCCATGCTCGAAGAAGCACATGCGCTGGCCGCCGTCGCCCTTGGCGCGCGCCAAGGCGATGCCGGCATGGCGCAGCACCGTCGCCGCGGTATCGCCGTCGCCAGGCGCGAGCGCGATGCCGACGCTGGTGGTGACCAGCATGTCCTTGCCGGCGACCTGAAACGGGCGGCGCAAGGCCTCGACCAGCCGGGTCATGAAGGCCATCACGTCGCCGAGATTGGTGATGTCGACAAGGGCGATGGCGAATTCGTCGCCGCCCAGCCGCGCGATAAGGTCGCCCTCGCGCAGCGTCGCCTGAATGCGGGCGCCGATGTCGCGCAGCACCTGGTCGCCGCCGCTGTGATCGGCGGCTTCGTTAATCTCCTTGAACTTATCGATGTCGAGGCAGAGCACGGCGATATGCGTGCGGTCGCGATGCATGCGCTCGATGGCGGCAGCCATGCTCTCGCCGAAAGTCTTGCGGTTGGAAAGCCCGGTGAGGGCGTCGTGCTCCTCGAGATAGCGGAGTTGCGCCTCGGCCTTGCGACGCTCCGGGCCTCGCATCCAGGCGAAGCTGGCAGGCACGGCGATGCCGGCGCCGAGCAGGGCAAGCGTGATGCCGATGACCAGGCCGAAATAGTGGGCAAGCGCAGTCGCCTGATCGCTCTGGTCGAGATAGACGACGAGCGTGCCGCGCGACTCGCCGCTCAAGTCCAGCGGAAGCGTGAGTGAGGCAAAGTCGGAGGGGGCGCCGGGGTTCTGACTCTGAAACAGCGCGACTTTGGGCGCCTCGCCGGAGGGGCTTACGAGCAGGGTGGCAAGCTCGCCATCGAGCTGTAGCCCGGCAAGACCGCTGGTGAAGGCCAATTGGCCGGCGCTGTCGTAAAGCTCGTAGCGAAGCACGCGGTGCGCGTAGCCAGACTTGTCGAGGATCTCGGCGAATTGCGTCCTAAATGAAGGGCTGGCAAGCGCATAGAACAGCGCGTCGGGCTCGTTCAGCATCTGGGCCGTCAGGCGGTTCGCTGCGACCAGCGCTTCGCGCTCGAGCTCGAACCGGCTGGTCTTGTTCACCGCAACAAGAGCGGCCGTCGCGATCAGGGCGCTCAGCACCACCAATCCCGCCCAGTACCGATGTTTCTTGAGCGCCGCCAAACCTGACATGAACGACCGCCGCGTGGTCCCGAATAAGGCCTGAATCTGCGCAGGGATGCGTTAAGAACGGGGTAAGCTGGCTGATTAACAAAGCATGCCGGGCGGGGTAGGCCGGATTGGGGGGCCTACGGAAGAAATGCCGGGAATGCTCGATTTCCCCGATTCTCACCCGCCGGTCATCGACATGGGACGCCCAACGGAAGGCCGTTCCCCCCGATCGATGACGAAGTCGTGGCCCTTGGGCTTCCTGGCGATGGCAGCGGCGATTGCCGCGTGAAGCAGGGCATCGTCGTGGCTTGCCCTGAGGGGGCTGCGGAGATCGGCGGCGTCCTCCTGTCCGAGGCACATATAAAGTGTGCCCGTGCAGGTGACGCGCACGCGATTGCAGGACTCGCAGAAATTGTGGGTCATGGGCGTGATGAAGCCGAGCCTGCCGCCCGTCTCGCGCACAGTGACATAGCGCGCAGGTCCGCCGGAGTTGTAGGCGACCTCGTCGAGGGTGAAATGCTGGCCGAGCTGCGCCCGCACGAGCGAGAGTGGCAAATATTGCTCGGTGCGATCGGCGCCGATCTCGCCCATGGGCATGGTCTCGATCAATGTCAGGTCTAAACCGCTCCCATGCGCCCAGCGAATGAGGTCCTCGATCTCATCCTCGTTCACGCCGCGGAGCGCCACCGTGTTGATCTTGATCTTGAGGCCGGCGCGTGATGCCGCCTCGATGCCGCGCAGCACTTGCGCGAGATCGCCCCCGCGGGTGATGACCCGGAACTTGCTCGCGTCGAGCGTGTCGAGGGAGACGTTGATGCGGGCCACGCCGCACGCGGCAAGCGCCTCGGCGTAGAGGGCGAGCTGGCTGCCATTGGTGGTGAGGGTGAGCTCGCCGAGGCCGCCGCCGAGATGACGCGACAGCCGCTCGACCAGCCACATGATGTTCCGCCGCACCAGCGGCTCGCCGCCGGTCAATCGCAGCTTGCGGACGCCCTTCGCGACGAAGGCGCTCGCCAGCCGGTCGATCTCCTCGAGCGTCAGCAAATCCTGGCGCGGCAGGAAGGTCATGGTCTCGGCCATGCAATAGATGCAGCGGAAGTCGCAGCGGTCGGTAACCGAGACCCGCAAATAGGTGATGTGCCGGCCGAAGGGGTCGATCAGGGGCTGTCCGGTCATGCCTCTCCGCCATCCTCCTCTTGCGATGGGGCTTTGCCCTTGCGGCTATAGCCCTTTACGCCTTTGACCACGCGCTTGCGGTAGAGCGCGCTGGCGAGCGCGGCGGCCGCGGCGCTGCGGCGTTTCACGGTCTTTTTCGCCTTCATCTTGCGGCCGGCTCGCTTCTTCGGTCTAGCGCGGCCCTTCTGCGAGGTGACCGCCATGGGCTTTCGCCTCTAATATGGGTGCTCCGCCTTTTCCATAGCACGGGACGGAGCGCTTCAGGAGGCCAAGGATGGACGAGCAACGGTTCAACATGTCGCTGCGAAAATATCTTAAAGAGGTGGGCGTCAGCTCGCAGCAGGAGATCGAGCGCGTGGTGCGCGAGGAAGGCCTCGGCGGCAAGGGCAAGTTGAAGATGAAGATGGTGCTGACGGCCGCGGGCACCGGCCTCAAGCATATCGTCGAAGGCGATATCGACCTCGGCTGAGATTTTTCGCGTGGAGGCATGATCGATGGCCGATGCGTGGCCGACCGAGCTCAGGCTCGACAAGGACAGACGCGTTCTTACCGTGGCCTTCGACGACGGGCGAAGCTACGTGCTTCCCGCCGAGCTGTTGCGCGTGCTCTCGCCCAGCGCCGAGGTGCAGGGCCACAGCGAAGCGCAGCGCGTCACCGTCGCCGGCAAGAAGAATGTCGGCATTTTGCGGATCGAGCCGGTCGGCAATTACGCGGTGCGCATTGGCTTCGACGATGGTCACGACACCGGTCTCTTTGTCTGGGACTATCTGCGCGAGCTCGGCGAGAACAGCGAAACGCGCTGGCAGGGCTACCTGCAAGACCTCGCCGCCAAGAAGCTCTCGCGCTGAGCAGCCTTCATGACTTCGCTTCCTTGGCGAGAAGGGCGCGCTTCCGCTCCACGCCCCAGCGATAGCCTGACAGCGCGCCACCGGTTCTGACCACGCGGTGGCAGGGGATCGCCACGGCGAGATGGTTCGCGGCGCAGGCGGACGCGACTGCGCGCACCGATTTCGGCGCGCCGATGGCCTCGGCGATCTCGGTGTAGCTTGCCGTGGCGCCGGCAGGAATGCGGCGGAGCGCCTCCCAGACGCGATGCTGGAAGGCCGTGCCCTGGATATCGAGAGGAAGTTCGAGGGAGCTGCGCGGCGTCTCGACGAAGGCGACGACCTGGGCGGCGATCCGCTCGAACTCCTTGTCGCCGCCCAAGAGGCGCGCGCGGGGGAACTGGTCTTGCAGCTCGTTGAGCAGGGCCTCAGGCGCGTCGCCGAGCAGGATGGCGCAGACGCCCTTCTCGCTTGCGGCGACGAGGACGGCGCCGAGCGAGCACTCGCCCACAGCGAATCTGATCTCGGCATTCGTGCCGCCGGACTTGAAATCGCGGGGCGTCATGCCGAGCACCTCGGACGATGTGGCGTAGAAGCGGCCGTTGGAGTTGAAGCCTGCGCCGTAGATGGCTTGCGTCACCGTGCCGCCCCGGCCAAGCTCCTCGCGCATGCGCTTGTTGCGGTGCGCGGCCGAGTAAGCCTTGGGCGTCACGCCGAGCGCCGCCTTGAAGATGCGATGGAAGTGATAGGGGCTCAAGCCCACCGCCTCGGCGAGGTCGCCTAGCCGAGGCTCCTCTTCCGCCGTCTCGATCAGCCGGCAGGCTTCTCTCACCTTCTCCGCATAGTGCTGAACGAGGGACGGCTCGGTCGGCTTGCAGCGTTTGCAAGGCCTGAAACCCGCTCGTTCCGCGTCGGCCGCATTGTCGTGAAAGCGGACATTGGCGCGGTTGGGGCGCCTTGCGCCGCAAGACGGCCGGCAATAGACGCCCGTCGTCTCCACCGAATAGACGAAGCTCCCATCGAAGGCGGCATCGCGGCCGACGACGGAAGCCCATCGCGCCTCGTCGAGGCTAGGCGCCGAGGTTCGGGACAAGGTGGACGGTGAGTTGCGAGGCATTGGCTTGGTCCTGGCGAACTTGCGATTGGCTTCAAGGCTTATGCCCGCGCCAACGCCATCGCACCCCGATCCTTGCTGTCGAATTCAGACGGACTAGCATACGCCGGCTGCCGCCTTCGGCAACCGTGATCCCCTTTAGCTGGGCTCTTGCCGCCTTCCCGCATCTCGCTATGCGGCAGCTCCACGCGGTAGAGCAAGCCCTCTGCTCTGTCGGTCAGAACGTAGAGGACGCCGCTCGGGTCGATGCGGACATCGCGGATGCGGCCGAACTGGTGCCGCAACAGGCGTTGCTTGGTCAGCACGCAGTTGTTGGCAAGGCTGAGATGCACCACCATCTCGCCGGCGAATGCAGGAAACGAGCGGGGCGGGGGCCTCTAACCGTTTGGCGAGGGCCTCTTCAGCCTGGCAGGGGGCTTTATAGCCTGGCAGGGGGCTTTATAAGCCTGTGGCAGGGGCCGTTGTCATCGGTTCGTCACGCAAGACCCTCAAGCCTGTCGCAAAAACGTGATAATCCAAAGGCAATCATGGAGATTGAGCCGCGGCCCGATTCGTCCGGACAGGCGGGGAGAAGCCATTGAGCGATCAAGCAGAACCGAGCGCCCGGGCGCTTGAGCCAGGTCTTCCGGCGCGCATCGGCCAGGCCGTCATGCGGCCCTTCCGGGAGATGGGGGCGCGGCTCAGGGCCGCGCTCTGGCTGATCGTCGCCGTCGGCGTCATCATGGCCTCCCTCGTGCTCATCGCCGGTCTTTCCAAGGCCTTCGCGCTGATCGGCTTCGCCAGTTTCGTGGTCTCGGCGGTGCTGCTTCCGCGGCAGGATGCCGAACAGGCTCTGACCGGCGCGCCCGAGCGCCCGGCCGCCGCGGCGCGAACGGCCTCGGCCATGCATCTCATGGCCGATGCTCTGCCCGACCCCGTGATCGTGCTCAACCCGGCGGGGCATGTGCTCTTCTGCAACGCTCCAGCACGCGGCCTGTTCGCCTCCTTGCGCGAGGGGAGCCACATCTCTTCCGTCGTCAGAACGCCTGAGTTCCTCGATGCCGTCTCTGCCGCGCCCGAGCGTGGGCGCGCCGTCACGGTCACTTATGCCGAGCGCGTTCCGGTCGGACGGCGCATGGCGGCGACGGTCGCGCCGCTGGCGCGGGGGAGCGAGCGGGGCGGCAGCATTCTGGTCTTGCTACGCGACCTCACCGAGGTCGAGCGCATCAACCAGATGCGCGCCGATTTCATCGCCAATGCGAGCCACGAGCTCCGGACGCCGCTCGCTTCGCTGCGCGGCTTCATCGAGACGCTGCAAGGCACCGCCAAGGACGACACGGGCGCGCGGGAGCGCTTCCTTCCCATCATGGCCGAGCAGGCCTCGCGCATGACGCGCCTCATCGACTCGATGCTCTCCTTGAGCCGGCTCGAGATGAACGCCCATGTCGCGCCGTCCGACCTGGTCGACCTCAACGACGTTCTCAATCATGCCAAGGACACGCTCGATCCGCTGGCACGTGACATGGGGTTCCGCTTCGAGGTGGCGAGCTTCCCGAGGGTCGCGGTCGTGCGCGGCGACCGCGACGAGCTGGTCCAGGTGCTGCAGAATCTCGTGCAGAACGCCTTCAAATATGGCGAGAGGGGCGGCCAGGTGCGGATCGACGCGAAGCACATCCCATCGCTCGGGCGCCAGTCGGGACGCTACGCCATCGCCATCGTCGACAATGGGCCCGGCATCGCGCCGGAGCATCTGCCGCGGCTGACCGAGCGTTTCTACCGCGTCGACGTGGCGTCGAGCCGGGAGAAGGGGGGCACGGGCCTCGGCTTGGCAATCGTCAAGCACATCCTCAACCGGCACAGGGGCGAGCTCGCCATTGCCTCGAAGCCCGGCAAGGGCTCGACCTTCACGGTCATGCTGAACGAGGCCCGGGCGAGCCATCCCGAAAAAGGCGCGGCCACAGGCTGATCGCCGGCTCGCCGGCGTGCTACATGGCGCCGAGGTTCACGCTCAAAGACTGCTTTTCCAATTCTTCTTTGCGCTCGCTGTAACGGCTCGTCAGATATGCCGATGCGCCGCGCGTCAGCAGCGTGAATTTCACCAGCTCCTCCATCACGTCAACGACACGATCGTAATACGCAGACGGCTTCATGCGTCCGGCGTCGTCGAATTGCTCGTACGCTTTGGGAACCGAAGACTGATTGGGAATGGTGATCATTCGCATCCATCGCCCTAGCACGCGCATTTGGTTGACCGCGTTGAAGGATTGCGATCCGCCGCTCACTTGCATGACCGCAAGAGTCTTGCCCTGCGTCGGACGCACGGCGCCCAGCGCCAGCGGTATCCAGTCGATCTGCGCCTTCAAGATCCCGGTCATCGCGCCATGCCGCTCCGGGCTGCACCAGACATGGCCTTCCGACCACGACGACAATTGACGCAGCTCCCGAACTTTTGGGTGCTGTTCGGGCGCATCGTCCGGCAAAGGCAATCCAGAGGGATTGAAGACCCGAACTTCTGCTCCGAAAGCTTCCAGCAGACGGGCTGCCTCCATGCAAAGAAGCCGGCTGAAGGATTGGGTGCGGAGCGACCCGTAGAGCATCAGAATCCGCGGCTTGTGGGATGGGCGTGGACCTCCCAGAGCG
>Ga0315286_10005847_pt1 | contig 11915 bp, 11 predicted proteins | sample YL17G10_0_MG_FD_205038 | JGI IMG/M metagenome (GOLD analysis project Ga0315286, IMG submission 205038) | Sediment microbial communities from Yellowstone Lake, YNP, Wyoming, USA - YL17G10_0 | ecosystem: Environmental > Aquatic > Freshwater > Lake > Sediment | place: USA: Wyoming | collected... | reverse complement strand
CCTGCGCGTCTTGGGATGACAGCTGATGTATTCCGAACGATACCGGCCACGGTTTCATTTCACCGCCCGGACTCACTGGCTGAACGATCCCAACGGGTGTGTGTACTCTGACGGCATGCACCATCTGTTCTTTAAGAACAATTCGGAGGCCAAATTCCTCCTTCACCGATGCGTTTGCCGTGTCGTCTTGCTCAGTGGCACAATCGAACCGTGGTAACAGGATTGGAACCTATGCAGTCGACTGCAACCCCCGAGGCCGATCGAACCCCTGAAGCAGTGCCAGCGATCCGGCACACCGTTCCATGGCGGCTTACGTCCGTCACCGCCCTGCCGGATGCCCGCCTGCGCGTGAGTTTCATCGACGGCACTATATTCGAGCCGTTGCGCGATCCTGCCGTGTTCGCGCAGGCGCGCGTCGTGCTGGGCGCCGTCCAGTGGCCAAATGGCGCCGATCTGGCGCCGGACGCGATGTACGACGCCATTCGCGACCCTGGCGTGTGGGTGTTGGATTGAGACGTGAGCAGCAGAGTCGCCTCGGTCGACCGCGAAGGAGCGTAAGGGAACCCACTGGACTGCTTGACCGCAGGTGGCAAGTGATTCGCGAAACTCACCTGTACCGATGTGAATCGTGTCATTGGGACTGGCCTTCCCGATCGCGTGGCGGACAGTCAGCCACGGATTAGTTGCGCGGGTTCGGCTTTTGCGCGGCGGGGTGCGGGCCGCGAAGGTCGGCGAGCTTGGCGTCGGCCTTCGCGAACCGCAGTGCCAGGGCGCGAGCGTGGTTGCCAATGACCGGTCCCAGCCGCTGCCACTTTTCCCTCAGCCGCTCGGCCGCGTCCACCGCATCGCGCAGCATCTGCTGGCGGGGCGGCGTGGCCGGCCCGCCGATGGTCCTGGCCGCCAGCGCCAGCTTCAGACGTTCGGCGAGATCGCGTGGCGACGGCTCGCCGACGCTGGTGGCCAGGGACGTAGCCAGGCGCTCGAGCCGGACGCAGAGCTTCTCGCGGCGGGGGACGTTGCTCTCGGCGTCGAACGCGCCGTCGGGGAGCCCGTTGGGATAAGCTGCCTCGATCGCGTCGCAGCCGGCTTGCAATCGTTGGGTGAGCGCTCGGGTGCGGTCCGGCGGAATCGGGCCGATGCAACCCCACTCGGCGAGGCGATCCTTGAGTCGCTGAGTGACCTGCTCCGGTGTCGGCGCCTCCGGGCAGGCGAGCGCCAGCCCCAGCGATTCCAGGTCGGCCAAGATGGTCTCCACCGCTTCGAGCTTCGCCTCCAGCTCCAAGTCGTCGCGCCGCCGATACCGGTCGAAGAAGCGATCACACGCGACCTGGAATCGATCGCGCAGCGCATCGGTCTGCCGGGGCCCCTCGATCGTGCGCGCTACGGGTGCGCGGCGGTGCCCCCAGAGCTCCTGCGCACCACGCTCCAGCCGCTTGATCTCCGCCGCCGTCACGTCCCAATCGGTGGAGTCCGCCAAAGCCTCGGCCGCCTCGCACAGCGCGCGCATCTGGCTCAACATCTCGTCTCGCTGTTCCTTGCGAGCGTGCCGAAACTGCTTGTATCTTTCGAAGAAGCGGTTGGCGGGTGCCCGGAAGCGCTCGAAGAGGGCCGCTGACAGCTGCTGGCGAACCGGGCCGATCTGCTTCCACTCCTCCTGCATCCGGCGGATGGCCGCCGCGGTGGCGTTCCATTCCGTCGAGTCGGCGAGCTGCTCGACGGCGACGCAGAGAGCCTCCTTCTGCGCGAGGTTCTCGGCGAGATAGGCGTCGCTCCGGCGCCGCAGCTCGTTGCGGGCGCCGCGAAAGCGATCCCACAGTACCTGCGATTGGTCGCGCGGCGCGACAGCAAAACGCTTCCACTCTTGTTCGAGTCGTCCGATCTCTCGCAACATTTGTCTCGGATCATCCGCCGCGAGCAGGGCCTCCGCCCGCTCGATGAGCTGCTGTTGCACGTCGGCATTGGCCCAACGCTTCCAGTCCTCCGCACTTGCGTGCGCATCGACGCATTGCGTGAGGCTCTGACGCGCCACCGCCAGGCGTTGCCGCAGGGCCTCGCGGTCGGCAGCGGGGAGCGCTCGAAGATGCTCCACTGCATCGGCCGCCGCACTCAAGGCACGATCCGCGGCCGCGCGCGTGATCGTGTCGGCCTGCGCCAGTTGCTCCAGGTGATGGCACAGCGCCTTCAGTTGACCGCGCGCCTCGCGTTCGCGCTGCTGGCGCGCGGCGCGCATCGCCTGCTCTTGCGTCCTCAACGCCTGACCGGCCTCGACGAACCGCCGCTGCAGCGCCCGCTCGTCCGCGAGCCACTTCGTTCCGGCGGGAGATGACTCGAGCTGCGCCCACCGCTGCTCGAGCGCAGCCCGGGGACGGGCCGCGGCGCGCGGATCGCCGGACTCCACGAGCCCTTCGGCCTCGTTCACGAGCGCTTCGAGCTGCGATCGGAAGGCGTTGCGGATCTGCCAGCGCTCGTGGCGGTGCTCGCAACGCTCCATGGCCAGGGCGAAGCGCGTGCTGAGGTCGCGGCCTCGCGGGTCGTCGAACGGGCCGAGCGCACGCCACGCCGCACGGACGGCTTCGAGTCGTTCAGGGGTATCCGGACCTTGGAGCGCTTCGATCGTCTCGCAGAGCTGCTGCCGGGCCGCGAGGCTCTGCAGGCGTGCCGCCTCGCGCCGCCGACCTTCGGCGTCACGTTGCTCGGCCCGGGTAATCGCCTCGCGCGCGGCCTCGCACGCTCGCCGAAAACGGTCGTCCACGGCCGGGTCGCCCGCGGCGTGAGGCGACAGATCCTGCCAGCCGCGCTCGGCGTCGTGCAGCGCCTCGCGCGCGGCTGCCGGGTCGGGCGCACCACTCAAGCGCTCGACGGTGACGCACAGCTGCACCTGGCGCTCGCCCCGCGCCGCAACGCGGATCGGGTGGTCGTCGCCGAGGACGACAGCCAGCATGGCCCGCGCTCGCTTGCGCACGCCCTTCTGCGCCTGCTGATCTTCCGCAATCGCCAGCAGCAGGTCGGGGTCCTTGAGACGTGCGAGGGCAGCGAGTGCCACCTCGGGGGGCGCGTTCCCGGCGGCAATCCGGTGCAGCAGCGTAACGTCGGTGATGCGCTCGAGCGCTTCGAGGCCGATCTGTGGATCGTCGCCCCGCCGGGCGATCTCGGCGAGCGACCGCTCTTCCGAGAGGCTCGACAGCGCGGCGCGGCGAACGCTCGGGTGAACGGCGCGAGTGGCGACCGTCACCCGATGGCTCGGTCGGGTCAAGCCGCCCAACGCCCGTAAGCAGTCCTCCGGCGGCCGGTGCGACAGCGCGCGTTCCACGAGCAGATCTTCCGCCCGTGCGGTGGCGAGCGATCGCAGATCCTCGTCGGCGTCGGTGCGCCCGATCTCGAGCAGCAGGTCGGCGTCGTCGATCTTCTTGACGGCGATGCGTCGGACCCGCACGTCGCTGTCGCTGCGTGCAACCGATGCCAGGGCGTGCAGTGAGTCCCGGCCCAGCTCGCGCACCGCGGCGGCGCGCACTTCCGGGTCCTTGTGACGCCATGCGGGCAACAATCGGTCGAGAAATACCATGCGCGCCGTGTTGAGTGCACCGTACCGTGGCGGAGTTACCGGATCAACAAGCCCGCTCGTCTTTCGTCGATTTAGCGCACTGCCTTTCGCCATCTGCCGCCCGATGATGATGCGTGCACCGCCTGCGCTCTCGGCCTTGAACGAGGAACAGGCACTTGTTCGCGGGTAAAAATGCGGCAATATTACCCACGTGCATGAAAGAGCTGTCACGCGCAGGTTGAAGGCGGAACACAGCCGCAGCGTGTTGCTGCTCGGACCGCGGTAAGTGGGAAAGTCGACCCTGCTCTCCTCGCGCGCAGCGGGACATCACTAATTGTGATCCCAGAGCAAGTGCTGACGACATCCCGTTTGGCCGTCCGATGAATCACTGTCAGCCCAGCAGGCACCATGCACCGCCATGTGGTCATGTCCGACTCTTCCGACCTACGTCCCTGGCGGATACGAGATTCCCTGACCCTGCCCAGAGGGCGAGGCGGGTAAAGGCTGCGAGATCCCACTCGTCCGCAAGCTGACAAGAAAAACGGTCGGGACTCTCCGAGTACGGCGGATAGATCCACGCTGCGTCGAACCCAGCCACAGTTTCCAAGCGCAGACCGCCGTCGAATAGCCCGAAGGTTGAGGGGATGTGACCTTTCGTGATCTTGGTGCTGACGGTCCACACCTCCGGAAAGGTGCCAAAATCGTATTTTACGACTAGCTCCACAGTTGCCGTTCTGAACCGCACGACGGGCATCAGCAGCTCTTCCCGAGGCGGTGGGGTCTCCATGACATACGTTCCGACGACATCGACGTGGTCGATCTCGAACTTACCCGCCAAGCGCTGGAGCGTCACGATGTAGTCCCACCAGCCCTTGCCGTATTCGAGGTGTGGTGGCGGGTTATTGTCGTTCACCCAGTGATCAAAAGGGAGAGCGGTCATCAGGCTTCTCTGTGAGTGGTCGGTAGCGTTTCGTGAAGCAACAGTCATAAGTGCAAAGCAGGAATGTTCACCGCAATCGCCAGTGGCATGAGACTATCATTTCGACACGGGGAGAGTGAAGAGCAACTCGGAACGGTGACGGGTTGGTCATTTCCGCGGTCCAGCAGAAGTCTTATCAGGAGAGGGTTGCCGATGACGACTTCAATAGCGTCGCCGTCGGTCGCGTGGCAATTGTAAGCGTCGACGACATCATCCAGCCATGAAGGCGCCCGAACTCTCGGATGCGGCCACCTTTCACCAGCACGTTCTGAAACCCGCGGCCGGTGTACTGCTCGCGCTTCAGTCCGAGCAGCTCCGACACGCGGAGTCCCGATCCCAATAACGACACATATCGACCTTTGCCGATGATGATGTGGTCGAGGACGCGGACGCCCATGATCTCGCCGACCTCGCACAGGCGGCGGGTGATCTCGATGTCCTGCCTTCGCCAGGCTTCGGCAGGCGGGCGCTGCCTTCGCCAGGCTTCGGCGGGCATGCCTTCTTGCTCCGGGTCGTGTCGCCGCTAGGATAATTGTGACACAACATCACAGCCGCGGTGCAGTGCCGCACGATCTGGTGGAAGCAGTCGCACGGTGCACGATCGAGGCGGTGAGTGAGCCGGGCTCGGCCGGTAGCTGGCCCTGCGCGTCTTGGGATGACAGCTGGCGGGAGAGCCAGGTGGTACATTCATCTGATCTGCGCGGCGGGCAGCATACCGGTCACGGCCCGTTGCGTTTCGCGGCACGTTGGAATTGGGCGACGGCGCGGTTGTGCTCTTCGAGGGTGCGCGAGAAGACGTGCGTTCCATCGTTTCGCGATACAAAATACAGGTAGGACACGTGTGCCGGGCTGAGGGCCGCCTCGAGCGCGGCCAAGCCGGGATTGCAGATGGGCCCGGGCGGGAGGCCCGGGTGCAGGTAGGTGTTGTACGGCGATTCGACCGCCAGATCCGCAGGTGTCGGCGCGCCGTGCCCGTCACGTCCGTAGACGGCTGTCGGATCAGACTGCAGGGGCATCCCGAGACGTAACCGGTTGTGGAACACGGCCGACACCAGTGGTCGCTCCGCGGCGGTGCCAGTTTCCTTCTCGATGAGCGAGGCCAGCGTGACCATCTCGTGCTCGCTGAGGCCGGCCGCGCGCCGGCGTTCCTCCAAGCCGGCGGCGTGCTCTCGAAAGCCCGCGACCAGGGCCCTCAGGATAGCGTTCGGCGCCGCGCTCCACGCGAAAGCATACGTATCGGGAAACAGGTAACCCTCGAGCCCCGTGGCCGGCATGTCGAGAGACAGCAAGAAATCGGGATCATGGGCGAGGCACAGGAACTGATCAGGCCCACCGAACCCCGCGTTGGCAAACAACGAGACGACCTGACTCACCGTGCTGCTTTCGGGGATCGTCACACGGTGCAATGCCGCGGTGCGCGAGCGCAGGGCCGCAAGCACGTCGCGTGGCGAGACCGGCTCTGCGAATCGATAATCGCCGTTGCGCACCAGCCGATCGAGTCCCTTCCAGCGGGCCCACCAACGCAACACCCACGCGTGGCGCACGACGCCCGCAGCCTGCAACCGCGCGGCGACGCTGCGGAAGGGTTCGCCCGGGGCGATCGATACCAGCGCACCGCCGGACGGCAGGCGCACGGGAGAGTTGAGATCGTGCCAGAGCCATGCGGCGGCCCCGCCCAACACGAGCGCGAGGCACACAACGGAGATCAGCAGTCGGCGCATGGGAGAGTGAACGTAAAACGGAAAATGGGAAACGTAAAGATCAGCCCTTCACGCTTGAGGCTTCACGCTGCGGGGTGCTGTCCTAATTCGATGTTCCTGTCGTGACGGTGATGCCGTCGGTTGCAGGGTTCCCCTCCTTGCCAAGGAGGGGCCAGGGGAGGTTTTTCAGCCGCACCGACCTCTCCCTGCCCCTCTCCTTCGAAAGGAGAGGGAACCTGACGGTAACTGTGCGCTATTTGGTCGGCGTCAAGACCGGCCGGTTCGCAAATTAGGACACTACCCGCTACGGCGCCCCGCTTTTCTCTCGCCCGGCGCTATGCCACACTGAGACCTGTGCCGAGCGTTCCTTTCATCGGCCCGAAGCCGCGCGTCTTCGGGCATCGTGGTGCCGCGGGATTGGCGCCGGAGAATACACTGCCCGCGTTTGCACTCGGACTGGCGCTCGGCGCCGACGTGCTGGAGCTTGACGTGCACGCGACTCGTGACGGGGTGATCGTCGTTATTCACGATCCGACCCTCGAACGCACGACGAACGGCAGCGGCGAGGTCCGCGCGCATCGCTTCTATGATTTGCAGCAGCTCGACGCGGGGTACCGTTTCACACGCGACGGGCGTGACTTTCCCTATCGCGAGCAAGGGGTGCGCATCCCGACGCTCGAAGCCGTCCTCCAGCAGTTTCCGCTGGCGCAGTGCAACATCGAGGTCAAGCAGGAAGACCCGCCGATCGCCGAAGAGGTCATTGGCACCATTCGCAAGCTCAACGCGGGAAACCGTGTGCTGTTGGCGGCCGAGCGCGACACCATCATGGCCAGCATCCGCCTGCACGCTCCGGAGGTTGCGACGAGCTTCACGGCGCCCGAGGTCGCCGATTTCATCACCCGGGTCGGCGCGGCGAGCTGGGATGGGTATGTTGCCGCCGGACGCGCACTGCAGATCCCCCCACGCTTCGGCGATATCGAGCTCGTCACGCCGCAAAGTGTTGCGGCCGCGCACGACCGCGGTCTCGAGGTGCACGTGTGGACCATCAATGATCGCAGCGAAATGGAGCGCCTCCTGGCGCTCGGCGTCGACGGGATTATGTCGGATCTCCCGGGGCTGGCGCGCCTGGCGGTGGAGGCGAGACGAGGGAAGAAGCAAAATGGAGAATGGAAAATGAAGAATGGAAAATGTGAAAGCTGAACGCCATTTCATTTTCCGTTTTCCATTTTTCATTTTACATTTCTAGGCCACCGCTACGTTCAGTGAGCCACCGCACGCTGGGCAGAAATTGGCGCGCGGCGGAATCCGGTGCCCGCACGCCGGACAAAATGCGATGCGAGTCGGCACCTTGGTCGCGCTGAGCTGCCGTCTTTGCGTGCTCTGCGTTTCCAGGGCGGTGATCGCTTCCACGGCCTGCGCGGTGTACTTCTCCCGCAACACAGCGAAATCGGCATCGGACAGCTTCCCCATGCGGTAGTCAAACTCAGCCTCCTTGATGGCCGCGTACGCCTCGTGCTTCTGGCGCTGCAGCTGTCCACGCGATGCCACGCTGTCAAGGGATACGGCGCCCGCGCCCATGAAGAACGGCGCGGCGACGAAGGCCGCCACCACCACCATCATCAAAATGCCAATCAGGAGAGTCATAAGCGACGTGATGCGTGATCGGTGATGCGTGAGAACTGGACACCCTGGCCGCAGGCGCTCGGGCCTTGGCGGGGTGATGCGGCACACTCAGGCATCGAAGTCCTTCAGCTCCTTCTCGATGATCTTCTCATACTGCGAGGCCACCGGCGTCGGCAGTGGGGCCTGCGCCTCACGTGCCCGCCCGCGGGCGGTCCAGCGCACAACCACAATGCCGACGAACAGGGTGCCCGCCCCGACCATGGCGAACGGCAGAATCCACGCGACGAGGTTGAAGCCGGTCGCCGTCGGTGACGAGAGGATCTTCTCGCCGTACTTCTCGGTGAAGTAGGTAAGGATCGCCTGCTTGTTCTTGCCGAGTTGGATCTGGGCACGAATCTCCTCGCGCAACGGTATGGCCGACGGACATTGCAGATGGTTGCAGGCGTGTACCGTCAGACCGCAGCCGCACTGGCACGTGAGCGACTCCTCGAGGTCTTGGAACGAAGGCGGCGCGTCTGCCAACGTGCGCGCAACCGTCGCCGCGACCATCCCGCACGCGACGATTCCCGCCGCAGCACACAACCAGTGACACCGGCGGCCTCGCAAAATGGATCGCAAGCGGTATTTTGCTTTATCCTTCACGTGGCAGTTCACTCCGCCAGCACGCGTCCGCGCGGGCCGGCGTCAGCGTATACCGGCGCGCGGGCGGGCACGCGGGCCGGCCAGATCGTCACCGCCGTTCCCAACGCCAACACGATGCCTCCCCACCAGAGGAAGCTGACCAGCGGGTTCACGTACGCCTGAATGGTCGCCATCTTCGACGCATCGTCGTAACTGCCGAGCACGACGTAGAGGTCGCCCCCGAGAGTCGAGCGAATCGCCACCTCCGTCGTCGGCTGCTCGGGCCTTTTGTAAAAGCGCTTCTCCGGACGCAGCACTTCCACCTGCCGGCCGTTGTCCAACACTGTCAGGGCGGCGGTCAGGTAGGCGATGTGCGGCGTCTCGTGCGGGTGGACACCCTCATAGCGCAGCGTGTAACGGCCCATCGGGAACGTATCGCCGGGTTTCACCGTAATCTGCTTTTCTTCTTTGAAGGCCGAGGTGCCGGTAATCGCCAGGATCATCATCACCACACCGACATGAATGAGGTAGCCGCCGTAGCGCCGGCGATTCTTGCTGATGAGCCGCAGCAGGGCGGTCACCGGATTCTCTCCAAGCATCGCCTGCCGAGCACGCGTCCCGCGGAAGAACTCCATGACGATCGTCGCCAGCACGAAGATGCACAACGACAACGACAGGAGCGCGTAATAGTGGCGAATGCCCGCTGCAAACAGGATCGCCCCACCCAAGAGGCCGAGGGAAACCGGGAGCAGAAAACTCTTTTGCAAATTGTGCACAGACGCTCGTCGCCAGGCGATCACCGGCCCGACACCGGTGAGGAACAACAGGATCAAGCCCAGCGGCGCGTTGACTCTGTTGAAGAACGGCGGCCCGACGGTGATCTTGACGCCGCGCACGGCTTCGGAGATGACCGGGAACACGGTGCCCCAGAAGACCGCGAACGCGATTCCGACGAGCACCAGGTTGTTCAGCAAAAAGGCCGATTCGCGGGAGAGCATGGAATCCAGCTCGTTTTCGCTGCGCAACTTCGGCAGGCGCCAGAGCAGTAACCCGACCGCGACCACGGAGGTCCCGACGAGAAACGACATGAAGAACGGACCGAGGCCGGATTGCGTGAACGAGTGCACCGAGGAAATGACGCCGCTGCGGGTGAGGAACGTGCCGAAGATGGTGAGCTCGAACGTGAGGATCACCAAGACCATGTTCCACACCTTCAGCATGTTCTTCTTCTCTTGGATCATCACCGAATGCAGCAGCGCCGTGCAGGTCAGCCACGGCATGAACGCCGCGTTCTCCACCGGATCCCACGCCCAGTAGCCGCCCCAGCCGAGCACCAAGTAGGCCCACTGCGCCCCGAAGAGATTGCCCATGCTCAGGAAGAACCACGCGAGCAGCGTCCAGCGACGCGTGGTGCGGATCCAGGCATCGCCGAGCTTGCCGGTGACCAGCGCCGCCATGGCGAAAGCAAACGGAATCGAGCAGCCGACAAAGCCTACGTACAGCGCTGGTGGATGAATCGTCATCCAGTAGTTCTGCAGCAGCGGATTGAGATCCTGCCCCTCCGCCGGCGTAAACGCGAGCCGTTGGAATGGCGGCGTGACGAAGTTCAGCATGGAGATGAAGAACAGAGCGATCGCCATCAACGCGGCCGTCACGTACGGCATGAACTCCCGGTTGCGGTGGCGGTTCTGCAAGTGCACGATGGCGCTCATCGAGGTCAGGATCAGCAGCCAGAACAGCAGCGAGCCGGCCTGTCCGCCCCAGAGCCCCGCGATGATGTACTGCGTCGGCAACGTGGTGCTCGAGTAGTGCGCGACGTACTCGATATTGAAGTCATGGGCGACCAGCGCGTGCAGCAGGGCGGCCGTGGCGATCACCGCCAGACCCCACACCGCCAGGGCGGCGTGCTCCGCACTCGCCACGAAGTCCGCCTTGCGCCAGTACGCGCCGGCCAAGGACATGGCGACTGCATACAGCGCCAGCACCTCGGCGATAGCTAACGCGAGCGAGCCGACATCTACCATGCTGTCTCCTTGCGCGTGTTACTTTCTGGCGACGTCGGCTTCGTACTTCGATGGGCAGGATGTCAGTAGGCTTTGTGCGTAGAGCGTACCGTCGTGATACTTGCCTTCAACGATGACGTCGCTGCCGCCTTGGGCCTTGAACATATCGGGCGTCACGCCGATGAACTGGACGGCGACCGCATCATTGGCAGCCCCATCCGTCTTGAAATCCGCCAGGCGGAAATTCAGCTCTTCCCCGGCGGGCGTCATTCTTTTCCTTACGCTGCCCGGTTCGACCCGGCCCGCGATCCGCACGCCTTCGTTCACCAGACCATCCCGTTTCGAGAGGAACTCATCAATCGTGAGGTAATAGACTGCGGTCTGACGAACCCCCGTATACATCAAGTACGCGACAGCGCCCGCCAGCAACAGCGCCGCGATGACAAACCGTATTCGTCGATCCATGAAGTACTCTCAGCGTAGTGAAGTTGCTGTCCTCTTTCAAGCAAAGCCATGGCCGGTGTCGTTTTCGCTGGATTTGGCGACGCTCCTTCGCAGGACCGGCCCTACCCCTGATTCTCAGGCGTGAGAAAGCGAACTCATCACTCAGCATTCAGAACCTGGTGCCTGGGTCCGGTGCACACGCCGCGCTTCGAGGCGCGGATGAAATCGATGAGATAGCAGACTTCCGGCGAGCGCTCGTTGGCCTCCAGTTCTGCCAGCGCCTTGCCGAGATTCCCCGCTCGCCGAAACAGGCGGCTAAAGGCGTTCTGCAGGTTGCGGATCTGCGCCGCCGTGAAGCCGGCGCGACGCAGGCCGACGCGGTTGATGGCCCGCACCGTGTGGGTCCAGTCCATGATGCAGAAGGGCGGCACGTCGCGGCTGGTGCGACTCAAGCCGCGTAGCAACGCCAGTCGGCCAATGCGAACGAACTGGTGGACGACGCAATTCGCGGAAATGAAGACCTGGTCTTCGACTTCGACGTAACCGCCGAGCGCCGTGGCGTTGGCGATGATCACACTGTTGCCGATGCGGCAGTTGTGCCCGACGTGGGCATTGGCCATGAGGAAATTGTCGTCGCCGATCACGGTTGCCGAGCCGGGCTTCGTGCCGCGATGGAGTTGCACGTGCTCGCGGAAGACGTTGCGATCGCCGATGCGCAGGTAACTTTCGCTACCGTCGAAGGCAAGGTCTTGGGGGGCATCGCCGATCACGGCCCCGGCGTGGATGCGATTGTGCGCTCCAATCTCGGTCCATCCCATCAGTGTCGCATGGGCCATCACGCGGGTGCCCTGCCCCACCGTCACCGGACCTTCGATCACAACGTACGGACCGATGTCGGCGTCGGGGTGCACTGTGGCTTGCGTGTCAACGAGGGCGGTGGGATGGATGGGCATAGCGAAACATGGCCGTGGTTGCGTTTGACCCTTGCCGCGTCTTTTCGACGG
>Ga0315286_10005845_pt1 | contig 11918 bp, 11 predicted proteins | sample YL17G10_0_MG_FD_205038 | JGI IMG/M metagenome (GOLD analysis project Ga0315286, IMG submission 205038) | Sediment microbial communities from Yellowstone Lake, YNP, Wyoming, USA - YL17G10_0 | ecosystem: Environmental > Aquatic > Freshwater > Lake > Sediment | place: USA: Wyoming | collected... | reverse complement strand
AAGGATGAAGAGCGTTGGAACGACGGTGATGCGGTGACGGGCCTGCCCAAGGTGGCGCACCGCAAGAGTGCCGCCGGCAAGAAGGACAAAGCGGAAGCCGCGGAAGCCACCGGGGCTGCCGGAGCCGCCGTTCCCGGCGCTGCTGCGGAAACACCGGCCGCACCAGCCGCCGGTGCCAAAGCACCTCCTGGCGGCGCCAAGCCGACCGCCAAGGGATCTGCAAAAGGATAGGAACCCACAGCTTCCTCGCCGGCGCTGCAACTTGCGTGTCCGGTGGATCGCGTTTCGTTGCTTGCGAAATAAGCATGCCGAACACCTGTCCGGCATGCTTTCGTTTTGGGTCTTCGATGAGGAGTGCGATCATGGCAAACGGAGGACGGATCGGCAGGGTGCTGGGGCTTCTGCTCGTCGCGGTGTCTTCGTCTGTGATGGGGCGGGGCGATGTCCCGGCGGTCTGGCCGGGCGAGCAATGGGAGGCCGCCACATCGGAGCAGGCAGGGATGGATTCATCGCTGCTCGCAAAGGCCCGGGATTGTGCCTTGACCGGCGGTGGCTCGGGCATGATCACGCGGCGTGGCAAAGCGGTTTTGCGGTGGGGCGATCCGAAACAGACTTACGACCTGAAATCCTCCACGAAAGCGATCGGCGTGACGGCCGTCGGCTTGGCCCTGATGGACGGCAAGTTCGCGAGCCTGCGCGACCCGGCATCGAAGTACCATCCGCAGTTGGGCATCCCACCCGAGGCGAACAAGGGCAAAGGGCATCTGGATAAGATCACATTGTTCCACCTGGCGACGCAGACCGCCGGCTTCGACAAGAACGGAGGCTATACGGAGCTGCTCTTCGAGCCGGGCGCAAAATGGTCGTACAGCGACGGTGGCCCGAACTGGCTGGCGGAGTGCGTCACGCTGGCCTACGGCCGAGACCTCCAGGAGTTGATGTTCGAACGCGTGTTCTCGCCCCTCGGCATTGCTCGTGACGATCTGAACTGGCGGGTGAACTCCTACCGGCCCAAGACGATCAACGGCGTGATGCGACGCGAGTTCGGGGCAGGGATCAGCGCCAACGTCGATGCGATGGCCCGCATTGGCTATCTCTATCTTCGCCAAGGCCGATGGCTGGACAAACAGATCATACCTTCATGGTTCGTCGATGCCGCGAGGACCGTGCCGCATGGGATCAAAGGTCTGCCCGTGCTCAAGCCGGAGGATTACGGCAATGCCTCCGATCACTACGGCTTGCTATGGTGGAACAACGCCGACGGCACGATGAAGAACGTGCCTCGCGATGCCTATTGGTCCTGGGGCCTGTATGACAGCCTGATCGTGGTCATCCCGTCCTTGGATATCGTTGCCTCGCGGGCGGGCAAGTCGCTCCGTGGGCCGCGGAATCCTCACTATGCACCGATAGAGCCGTTCCTTGAGCCGATAGCGCTATCTGTCAAGGATCGGGGCAAATGGCCCGATGCACCCTACGCCGCCAGCAAGGTCATCCAGGAAGTTGAATGGGCGCCGGCAAAGACGATCATCCGCAAGGCCGAGGGCGGCGACAATTGGCCGATTACCTGGGCCGATGACGGCAATCTCTACACCGCCTATGGTGACGGACAGGGGTTCGAGCCCAAGGTGAACAAGAAGCTCAGCCTTGGCTTCGCAAAAGTCATTAGTGGCCCGGACGACTTCAAGGGCATCAATATCCGAAGCAAGACAGGCGAACGGGTAGGGGAGGGGACCGCGGGTCCGAAAGCCAGCGGCATGCTGTGTGTGGACGGCATCCTCTATATGCTGGTGCGGAACGTCGGCAATTCACAGGTGGCCTGGTCGGACGATCACGCCGCCACCTGGAATTGGTGCGACTGGAAGTTCGAGACGAGCTTCGGCGCACCGACTTTTCTGAACTTTGGCGCCGACTACGCCGGCCGGCTTGACAACTTCGTCTACCTTTATTCGCATGACAGCGACAGTGCCTACGCGCCGGCCGACCGGATGGTGATGGCCCGTGTCCCGCTGGACCAGATTCGTGAGCGAAGGGCCTACGAGTTCTTCAAGGGTCTGGATGCGGCCGGCCAAGCCGTCTGGACGAGAGATATTCGCGAGCGCGGGGCGGTCTTCGTCAATCCGGGGCAATGCTACCGCTCCGGCATCAGCTACAACCCGGGTTTGGAGCGATATCTCTGGTGCCAGATTCTTCCCTTCAGCACCGATTCTCGCGGTCCGCGATTCCAGGGCGGCTTCGGCATCTACGAAGCCCCGGAGCCCTGGGGCCCCTGGCACACGGTGTTCTACACGGAGAACTGGGACGTCGGCCCCGGCGAGACCAGCAGCTTCCCCACGAAATGGATGAGCCGAGATGGACGAACCTGCCACCTGGTCTTCTCCGGCAACGATAGCTTCAGCGTTCGTAGAGTGGAATTGCGATGAGCGAGCGAAGGCTCGTCAGCTATGACATTGGCTCGTATGACCCCGCTGCATCTGGCCGCTTAGTGTCCGTCTCCTGAGAATCCGCCTGGCATGAGTCTGTCGGCGTGGACTGATGAGGGTCGAGTTCGGTCGGGCTGGAGGGATCTTCGACTTGCGAGGTCGACGCGCCGGCGATTTGCTGTTCGCCGGATTCCGGGGCCAGCTCGCCTGTCGTCTGGCTCATGTCGGAGCTCGATGTGGCCTCGTACGTAGTCTGGCTTGCATGCACGTCCGCCTCCGACATGGCCTCATTCGTGGCCGTGCTGACATCACTGGCGACTTCCTGGGCGCTGTCCTGGAACTCGCGCATGCCCTTTTTGAACTCGTTGACGCTCTTCCCAAGACTGCGGGCGACATCGGGCAGGCGTTTGCCAAAGACGAGCAGGCCGAGGATGAGGATGACCATCCATTCGCCGGTACCCATATTCTGAAGAAACGCGATGACTTGCAGATGCCCAGCCATATTGACTCCATCCCAATTTCGATTCGAACCACGCAGGGAGGACAAGAACTCCATACGTCCGGCCGGCAAATATGTTTGACGCCGCGGGCCGCGATTTGTGCATTATACCACCCGACCATCGTCCTTGGGAAGTGGAAGCGAAAAAGCGGCCGGGGATTGACGCGGTGCGTCATCCGACGTAATGAACAGGCGGATGGGGACCCGGGGGAGAGATTCTTTCCAAACCATCCGGGGCCATGTTGTCAACGGCACCGCAGGGGGGTATAATTCAGGCATGAGAAACGGATTTCGGATGGCCCTTGTCCTTGCGTTGTGCGTGCCGGCAGGGGAATGGCGAGCGGCGGCGGCAGAACCGAACGAGCCAAACGCACCAGTTCGCCTGCCTCGCGATGCCAAGGTGGCGATCATTCCCTGTGGAGGTCTGATCGACCAATCGCTGTTTTTCTCCATCAAACGCCGCACGGAGACGGCCCTGCGCGGAGGAGCGGATTATCTCATCTATGAGATCAGCACCTACGGTGGGCTGGTGGATGCGGCCGACGCCATCGCGAAGTATTTGATCCAGCAGGTCGCTCCTCGCGGGCATACGGTAGCCTACGTCACGACGGAAGCAATCTCCGCCGGGGCACTGATCAGCGTCTCCTGCCGGGACATCATCATGCAGGAGAACACCACGATCGGCGATGCGGCGCCCATCGCACTGGGCGGCAAGCTCGAGGGCGTCGAGCGCGAGAAGGCCGAGAGCTTCATGCGGGCGGCGTTCCAAAGGGCGGCCGAGGCCAACGGGTATCCGCCGCTGCTGCTCAAGGCGATGGTGACGATGCAGATCGAGGTCTATCGAGTACGGAACCTGGATACGGGCAAATATGAGTTCTTCGAGGGCGACAGCCTGCCCAAGGACCCGAACCGGTACGACCTCCAGAGTGCGACGAAGATCGACGGCAAGGACGCGCTGCTGACGTTGACCGCACCGAATGCCCTCGAGTACGGCATCGCCAGGGCGGTGGTGAAGGACCGGGCGGGGGCGCTCGCCTTCCTGGCGAAGCGAGATGGCGTCGCATTCACGGGCGAGCCGAAGGTGCTCGAAACGAACTGGTCGGAGCAGATGGTCAGTTGGGTCAACTCGCCCGGGGTCATGGCGGTCCTGGTCATGCTGGCGTTGCTGGGGGTGTACGTCGAGTTCAACACGCCGGGGTTCGGACTGGCAGGGATCGTGGCCGTGATCTGCTTCGCGATTATCGTGGGCAGCAAGTACCTGGTTGGCATGGCCAACTGGGCCGAGATCCTCGTGCTGTTCTTTGGGATTCTCTTGCTGCTGGTCGAGATCTTCGTCCTGCCCGGGTTCGGAATCGCGGGAATCCTTGGAATCATGTGCATTCTGCTGGGCCTGTTCGGCATGCTGATCCGCAATGCGCCGGATGAATTGCCCTGGCCCCACACCTCGGCGGATTGGGAGTCGCTGTCGTCCGGCGTGATCTCCCTGGCCGTGGGATTCGCAGGTTTCTTTGTGCTGGCGTGTATCTTGTCGCGATTCCTGCCGAAGACGCGATTTATGAGCGGGCTGGTGCTATCGCCGGCCAATCCCGGCGGGGGGGGCTCTCAAGTCAGCATGACAGCGTCTGGGCAAAGCTCCGGGCCGGTGCAGATTGGCGAGCGGGGCGAAGTCATCTCGAGGCTGCGTCCAGCGGGCAAGGCCCGCTTCGGCGAGGCCCTTGTCGATGTGGTCGCCACGGGCGAATTTCTCGACAAGGGCGCGCAGGTGGAGATCATTGCGATCAACGGCAGTCGAGTCGTCGTCAAAAAGATCGGGCAGGGCGGTGAGGCTTGAAAGCCGCATACGCAGCCCGTATGTAAGAAGAAGGAAGCATTCGTGGACTGGTGGTTGCTATTCGCTGTTTTCCTCTACGTCGTCTGTGCGGCATTGATTGTGGCGGAGGTGTTCATTCCGAGCGGGGGGATGCTGGGCATCTTTGCGTTGGTCTCTCTGATCAGCGGACTGACGCTTTTCTTTCGACACAGCGCCCTGGCGGGATGGATCGGTGTCGTCGTGGCTCTTTTCATGGTGCCATCGTTGCTGGTTCTGGCGTACAAACTACTGCCGCGCACGCGATTCGGCCGGCGAGTCCTGCTGGCGCCGCCGGTGCGGCAACGGGGGGAGGCGATTGCCGATGCGCCGGAGTTGGGCAAGCTGCTGGGCCGAACGGGCCGAGTCCTGACCCCGCTGCGGCCGGTCGGCATGTGCGATTTCGACGGCCGAAGGATGGAGTGCGTCGCCGAAAGCGGATATGTTCAGAAGGATAAAGAAATCAAAGTGATTCGCGTTGACGGGACCCAGGTGACCGTGCGAGTCGTGGAAGAAGCTTAGGGAAAGGGTCGAAAAATGTGGCACATGGGACAGATGCTGTCGGTGATCAGTCAGCAGGTGGTTGCCGGGATCCTGATTATCATCGGGATCGTGGTACTGGTCTTCTCGCTGATTATGCTGAAGTTCGCGAGATTGTGGCTCCAGGCATATTTCTCGCGGGCGGATGTCAAGCTCTCCGAGCTGATCGGGATGTGGCTGCGAAAGGTGGACATGCGGACGATCGTCCTGAGCAAGATCACCATCGTGCAGGCCGGATTGAAGCTGAGCACCAATGATCTCGAAAGCCACTATCTGGCAGGGGGGCGCGTGCCGAACGTCGTGCGGGCGCTGATCGCGGCCGACCGCGCGAATATCGACCTATCCCTCAAGACAGCCACGGCGATCGATCTGGCCGGACGCGATATCCTCGACGCGATTCAGACCAGCGTCAACCCCAAGGTGATTGACTGCCCCGATCCCAAAAAGGGCAAGGACACCATCGATGCCGTGGCCCAGGATGGCATTCAGCTCAAGGCCAAGGCCCGCGTAACGGTTCGCACGAACATTCAAAGGCTTGTCGGTGGCGCCACGGAGGAGACGATTATCGCCCGCGTCGGTGAGGGTATCGTTACCACGATCGGCAGTTCCGTGACGTATAAGAGCGTGCTGGAGAACCCGGACAAGATCTCCAAGGCGGTGCTGGAGAAAGGCCTCGATGCCGGCACGGCGTTCGAGATCCTTTCGATCGATATCGCCGACGTGGATGTGGGCGAGAACGTCGGCGCCCAGCTTCAGGCGGCCCAGGCGGAGGCCGACATGCGGCGGGCCAAAGCCGAGGCCGAGAAGCGCCGCGCGATGGCGGTCGCGCGCGAGCAGGAAATGAGGGCACTGGTCGTCGAGAACGAGGCGAAGGTTCCGCTGGCGATCGCCGAGGCCTTCCAGTCGGGTAACATGGGCATCATGGATTACTACCGCATCAAGAACATCGGCGCCGACACCCAGATGCGCGAGTCGATTGCCAAACCCAAGAAACCGGATCAAACATAAGCAGAACAGCCGATGAATGACATCTTGGCACAACTTGGCTGGTTGGCCCAGAGATCGGACTTCGAGGGCTGGGCGAATATCCTGTTCGTCGTGGTCATGGCGATCCTCTGGCTGGTGGGCGCACTGGTCAAGACGATGAGCAAGAAGGGACCCCAGCCCCAGCAGGAAGGCGCGGCAAAGGAGCAACGCCGGCCGGGCGAGAGTTGGCACCAGCGCCTGGCACGCAAGGCCCAGGAAATGCAACGGCGTATCGAGGAAGAGGCGGGTCTGCGCGAGCCGGACGAGCGGCCTCGCCCCGTCCGCAAAACTCCGGCTCGGCCTCCGCAGCCGCCGGCCGGCAAAATCCGCGTTCGCTCCGGGCGGGGGGGTGAGTCTGTCATCGTCTATGAGGGGCCCCAGCCGCCATCGTCGATGGAGCGAGAGCACCAGGCCGCCCGCCAGAGGCAAGCACAGGAAGCCATCACGACTGCAGGACAATTCGCGACGAAGGATGCGTCTGCCATTGAGGCGAGAATCGAGCCCAAACCGCCCGAGATGGAACCGGTGATCTGGGGTATGCCAGGCGTTACGGCAGAACAGCCCATGCCTCTCGAGCCCGGCAAGGGGCAATTGAGTGCCCTGGGCGAGCCTGCCACTTTTGAGCCGGCCGCCATCATCGATTGTAGCGATCCCGATACCATGAAGAAGGCGATCCTGCACTACGAGATCCTCGGCAAACCCCTGGCCCTCCGTGACCCGGCCGGACAAACCCCGGTGTTCTGAGCGGCACGTGCCTTGTGGTCTCAACCTCATGGACATTGCCCACCATATGGCAGGGGGGCCTCCAAGTATTGGATTCAGCCAAAACTGCCCCTGCAACTCGCCTTATCGGACTATGCTCATGCTGGTCTGAGGCGGGCTGCTCTCTGTGTCTCCGCATGGCCTCAACGAATTCATCCGCCGGGTCCGGTGAGATCACGATCTTCCTCCCGTCCGTTCTCATGGCCAGGATAAGGTCCCGCTGGTTCGTGGCATAGGCGAGGAACCCGCCGAGTGGTCTGCTGTAGAACCAGCCAAACCAACCGAGCAATCCGCCCAAGTACAATCCCGTCGGGCCGGACCACGTAATCCCGGTGTGCAAATACGATGGGATGCCGAGACAATGCCCACCGGCAGCAACGCCGCGAAAACAAGCGGCAACCTGAGTCGCCTTATCCTCGGACGGTCTGTACGCCACGCGAGCCAACCCTACCTTTACAGCTACAATGACAGCGAGCACAACAATGGTGGCAATTGAAACCAAGCGCGACTGCCTCGCCGCAAATCGCGACGAACCTGCTGATTGTACTATCGGATGAGGCCTCGCCACACGGACAGGCCGCGAAAGACTCCCATCTCGAACGTCTCATAAGATATGTTATGTTTCATTCGGCCATGTTTGAGGAATTGCCCTGAATTGACGGCTTGCCATTTTCTGGACCACTCTCAGGCGTTTGCGGTGGCGGCATGGGCGGCGGTCTGGCAGAGATTCTCCCACATCAGCCCGGTCGTGTCAGACAAGCCAAGATTCTGCAGCACGATGGAGATATTCGTCGCCGGATCGAGGCCCGACACGGATCGCCGCGATTCGCTCGCAGCGTTGCCGTCGATGTCGATTTGATGCTGGAGGTTGATCATGGACGAGGCGAATTTGATGCGGTTACAGTAAAGCAACGCCGTTCTGTAGTACAGGTCGAGCGTCGTCGCGTCGTAATCGTGCGGCGGCTTGATCAGTTCGAGTGCATCTTCCTTGTGGCCGGTCTCGAACAGGCAGACGGCCAGTTTCGTGGCGGCCCGAGCGAACGTCGGATTGATCTCCAAGGCGGCCTTGAAGCACTCTGCCGCCTGCGGAAGGCGGCCAGCGTTCATGTGCAGGATACCGAGCCTGTAGTGCAGGTCGGGGTTGTTCGGGAACTGGGCCAGATGCCGCTGATGGGCGGCCAGGACGCTTTGTTCAAATGTCCGGCCGTCCTGGGAGGTGGGCAGCAGGTTGGCTTCGAGGGCGGCCTTGAGGATGAGCTTGGCCGTCTCGGCGAACAGAAACGAGCTGTTCGGCTGAATCGCCGAGGCCAGGGACAGGGTGGTCGCCGCCTCGACAGATCGTCCGGCCAATTTCTGGGCCGCCGCCAAGCCCGTGTAGGCCTCCACGATCTTGTCGTTGATCTCGATAGCCCTGTTGAACTGCTGGGCGGCAAGCTGGTCGGCGTGCATCTTCAGAAAGCCGGTGCCGAGCTTGATGGTGGCTTCGAGGAAGTCCGGACAGATCCGCAGCGCCTGCTGGTACAAGGCGATCGCGTCGCTGATGCCCCCCATCATGGCGAGGACATCGGCCTGCCTGGCGATCAGATCCGCCCTGTCCGGCTCGTCGATCAGCAGCATATCGAGCTGGTCGAGGGCCTCCTGGAACTGTCCGGAGCAGATCAAGTCCTCGATGGAGTCGTCGTGCGTCATGAAGTTGTCCGGGTGGATCAGGATGGCGTTGTTGAACGTCTCGATGGCCTCGGAGTGCCGGCCGACTGCGATGTACAGATGGCCGAGTGTCACCAGCGTGGAGATGTCATCGGGATACTGTTCCTTCATCGGCTCGTACTGGGCAATCACGTCATCCAGGCGGCCGTCCTTGAAGTAGATCGCGCCCAGCCGCTGGGCCGGCAGTTGGAGCCCGCTGTTGAACTTGATGCAGTCCTGATAGAACTCGATCGACTGGGCCTGGTGACCGAGACGCTCAAGACAATGGCCGAGGAGATAAAGAGCCAGCGTGTTGCTGGGCTGCCGCATGTAGATGGATTGCAGCTCCTCCATCGCCTGCTTGACGTTATTGTCCTGCAGGGCCAAACCTGCGGCGGCCATTCGTCCGTAACAACACGAGGGATTCGCGAATAGATACAGCCGGACCTGTTCTCCGGCTTCAAAGAACTTGCCGTGGCCCATCAGGTCGATGATGTGGTCCAGGTGAGGGTTTTCCGGCTGCTCGGCATCGGCTTGAGCCTCTCTTCGCTCGGTGAGCCAATGCCAGATCAATCCGGGCGTCTCAATCGTAATCGCCCTGCCAAGAATCTCCAGCAATCCAGCCATCCCTCACTCCTCATATCCGGTCGTGTGAAATCGGGACCTGCGGAAAACCAGTTCGGCACACGAAGCAGGTCCCATGACCAAGGTACTGCTGACGTATCGTCCAATTCGCCAGGGGTGTTAACCTCGGTCTGCGCAGGGCGGCGGCCCAGGGCGCATTTGGACCCGATGGTATGGCGATTGTGTGTACTGTAGGGTCTGTTTGGGTGTTGAAGGCGAGGTTATCGGTCGGTCGATGTCACTCTCTTTGGGTGCCACGCCCAAGAGCAGCTTGAGCGTGTCCTCGTGTGCAACGGAACCCCTCCAGACAAGCACGGTCAAACAAGTTGGACCGTGCCATCCGACCCATCAGCTTTCCAGGGGCGAAGCGACGCAATCTCAGCGGCGTTCGGGGGAGCCGACGTCGCCGGGCTGGGCGTGTTTCTCGATTTCGCTCAGATAGGCCACGGTACGGTGCAGGCGGTCGGTGAGGTGCTTGAGCTTGAGCATCGTGCGGATGCGTGTCAGCAGCTCCAGCTTGTTGATCGGCTTGCTGACGAAATCGTCCGTGCCGGAGTCGATGCCGCGTTCGATATCGCCGAATTCATTCAAGGCCGTTACCATGATGACCGGGATGTCAGTCGTCTGGGGGTTGTTCTTGATCCTTCGGCAGACCTCGAAACCGCTCATCTTAGGCATCATCACGTCGAGGAGGATCAGGTCGGGCTTCTCGCCGGCCACGATCTCGAGCGCCTCGATTCCATCGCGGGCGGCCACGGTCTTGCAGTCGATATCCTCCAGGTAGGCCTGGACCAGCTCGAGGTTCTGCTGATCGTCATCGACCACGAGAATGACTGGCAGCTTGCCGGTATCTTCCCTGTGTTGATCCATAGGACTCCATCACTCAAAACGTCTGCCTATTCTCCCGTGACAGGTGCCCAAAACGCAAGCGTTTTTCTCCTGGGCGCCTGGTACCGCAAACCGCGTTCAGAACGCCGGGTCTGCATTGCTCTCCAGGAACAATCGTATTTCCGGCCGCAGGTAGATCGTCTCGATATCCACCAGCTTTCGGACCGCATCCGCGCAAAGCGCGGCCACGTCGGCGCTGGACGCCTGGGTATCGACAAAGAAGATACTCTCGCCCTTCATGGAGGCCAGCCCCCCGCCCCTGCCGCCAAGAGGCTCGCTCCGGATCTTCACGTGATTCGCCTCCAGCAGGGCCAGCAGCTCTTCCAAAATCCTCTGATCGTTCATGCAGGCGCCCCAGTATTCTGGCTCTTCGGGCCCACGCCGCCTCGATGAAAACCGTTGGGTGGCGAGTGGAAACGCAAAATCTTGCGTCTCTACTTGAAAAACAACCACGTCCGGTGGATAATACCGGAGTACGGATGCCCGACGATGGATTGTAGTAAAGGAGTGGGCCGTTGACAAGTATCATTGAAAAACGCCTGTCGCTGCATCAGAGTCTCGCCCGGAAGGAGGAGGAGAACCGAGCGCTGAAGTCCCAGAATACGCAGCTCCAAGCCCTCGCCAACCTCGGCTCGGCCACGTGCATGATCGCGCACGAGATCAACAACTTGCTGACGCCGCTGGTGAACTACGCCGCCTTGGCCGTGCAGAATCCCGAAGATAAGAAGCTGGCGGAAAAGGCCCTCGACAAAACCGTGAGCAACTGCCTGCGCGCCTCCAAGATCATGAAGAGCATGCTGGCGATGGCCAACGGCGAAAAACAAGAGCGGGAAGATGTCTTCGTGAAGGCTCTCGTCGAGGAAGTGTTCACCTGCCTGTGCCGGGATTTCAGCAAGGATCGGATCACTGTGGAGACCCGTGTTGGTGACGAGTTGCGGGTCAATTGCGTTCCCGTGCAGATTCAGCAGGTGCTGATGAATCTGGTGCTGAACGCCCGCGACGCCATGCTGCCCGGTCCAGGCAGGCTGAGGGTATCGGCTGCGGCCGACGCCGACCACATCGACATCGCCGTCGGCGACACCGGCAGCGGTATCTCACCGGAGAACCTGAAGAACATTTTCCGGCCGTTCTTCACCACGAAAACCGGAAAGGACCGCCCTGCCGGCTCAGATGCTGGCTCGGGTGTGGGCCTGGCATTCTGCAGGCGGATTGTCGACGCTCACGGCGGTGAGATCACCGTTCAGTCGCAACCGGGCCAGGGGAGCACGTTTACGGTGCGGCTGCCCTGGGTATCGCCGCACGACTCACGATGACCGCACCGCGTTGCTGAACGAACCGGCCAAGCACACATCGACGCGGTGCGCCGTTGGGAATCGTCACGATGAAGGACCTGGTTGAGGAGCTCTTGCTTGAGCTATCGGGGTCGTAAACGTAGGGCGAGTGTCCCCGCTCACCAAGAAACGTCAGGCGGGGACACACGACTTGGCGGTCTGCAGGCATTCCTACGCCCATTTGCTTTCTTTGTGATCCTCGTGCTCGGTGCAGCGATTCTGGCCAACAGCATGACGAAAGACGTCGGCCGGGACGAGCAGATGTATTGCACGGCCGGGGCCCAGCTCGGGCACGG
>Ga0315286_10005844_pt1 | contig 11919 bp, 24 predicted proteins | sample YL17G10_0_MG_FD_205038 | JGI IMG/M metagenome (GOLD analysis project Ga0315286, IMG submission 205038) | Sediment microbial communities from Yellowstone Lake, YNP, Wyoming, USA - YL17G10_0 | ecosystem: Environmental > Aquatic > Freshwater > Lake > Sediment | place: USA: Wyoming | collected... | reverse complement strand
CTGCGTGTCGTGCAGGTCATCCCCGAATCGAACATCCTTCTGGTGTGCGGTGCGGTTCCGGGTCACAACAACAGCGTTATCGAAATTCGAAAAGAAGCCCAACGGTAATCCAATGGAACTCGAAGTTTATAGAAAAGACGGCACACTCTCTGGCGCGAAAGTAACACTCTCGCCCCGCGTTTTCGAGATCGAGCCTAACGACAATGCCATCTACCAGGCGGTGAGAGTTTATCTTGCCAATCAGCGACAGGGAACGCACAAAACGAAGACGGTCGCCGAAGTGAGGGGTAGCGGCAAGAAGCCGTGGCGGCAGAAGCACGCGGGACGTGCCCGTGTCGGAACCCACCGGTCTCCTCTTTGGAAAGGCGGCGGCACAATCTTCGGACCTGTGCCGCGCGACTACTCGATGAAACTGCCTGCGAAGCTGAAGACGCTCGCTCGCAAATCGGCCCTAAGCTACAAGGCGAAGAATTCGGAGATCACGGTTGTCGAAGATTTCAGTTTCGTATCGCCTAAGACGAAAGAGATGGTCGTTGTACTTCGTGCATTGAAGTTGTACGGCAAGAAAGCGTTGGTGTTGGTGCCAAAGAAGGATGACGCGATCCTCAAGTCGGGACGAAATCTGCCCGGGATCAAGATCATTGAAGCCAACAAGGCCACAACGTACGACATTGTGAATAGCAACGTTCTTCTTTTCCAGAAAGGCGCCATCGAGGTGCTGGAAAGGACGATGGAACCGTCATGACGGGAGTTCTCTATAGGCCGATTGTCACGGAGAAGATGACCGCTTTGGGAGAGAAGCACCAATATGCGTTTGAGGTCGACCCGGAGGCCAACAAGATTGAGATCACACGGACCATCGAGAAGAAATTCAACGTTACGGTCACCAGCGTCCGGACGATGACGCAGAAAGGGAAGACGAAGACCCAGATGACACGCAAGGGACGGTTTACGGGGCGTACTTCCCACTCGAAGAAGGCTATCGTCACTCTGAAGAAAGGCGACAAGATCGAATTCTTCCAGAACGTCTGACGACGCTCGTCGATCGCATCAAGGAATGAACACGCCATGCCGATTCGAAAACTGAAACCAAACACGCCGGGGACACGATGGGCCTCGGTTCCGACGTTTGAAGAAATCACGAAAACGGAACCTGAGAAGTCGCTCCTCGAGCCGCTGAAGAAGACCGGTGGGCGCAACACGAACGGTCACATCACCTCACGCCATCGCGGCGGCGGCCACAAGCGCATCTACCGCAAGATCGATTTTAGGCGCGAGAAGCTTGGGATTGAAGCGAAGGTCGCTGCGATTGAGTACGATCCGAACCGTTCGGCTCGCATCGCTTTGCTGTACTACAAAGACGGCGAGAAGCGGTACATCCTCGCGCCCGACAGTCTGAAAATCGGCGAAGTTCTCGTTTCCGGTCCCACTGCGGACATCAAAGTCGGGAATGCGCTTCCGCTTGCCAACATCCCGATAGGAACGTTCGTTCACAGCGTCGAGATGATCCCGGGCAAAGGCGCCCAGATGGCGCGAAGCGCCGGTACATCCGCATATCTGATGGCGAGGGAAGGGAGCTACGCGCAACTGAAGCTGCCGTCGGGAGAAATCCGGAACGTCCAGACGAGATGCCTGGCCACGATAGGGGTTGTGGGCAATATCGAGCATGAAAACATCAGTGTTGGCAAGGCCGGCAGATCGCGGTGGCTTGGAATCCGCCCGCAATCGCGCGGCGTCGTGATGAATCCGGTCGATCATCCGCACGGCGGCGGGGAGGGCAAATCGCCGCAGGGCAATCCGCATCCGGTCTCGCCGTGGGGCTGGCACACAAAGGGCAAGAAAACCCGCAACCGCAAGAAATTGTCGAACAAGTACATCGTCAAGCGAAGAAAGTAACCCATGAGTCGATCGCTCAAGAAGGGCGTTTTCGTCGATCCGAAGTTGATTGAGAGAGTCGAAGCGCTCAACAAGTCTGGACAGAAAAGGGTTATCAAGACCTGGTCGCGGGCGTCCACGATCACGCCGGAATTCGTCGGCCATACATTTGCGGTTCACAACGGTAACAAGTTCGTGCCGGTGTACGTGCACGAAAGTATGGTCGGCCATAAGCTTGGGGAGTTTGCCTCGACGCGGATATTCCGCGGACATCCGGGTCTGAAATCGGAAGCATCGACCAGAGCGTAATAGCACGAGAGCTGAGAGCAAGAAAACTATGGAAGCACGAGCTATAGATAGATGGATCGGGTCGTCGCCTCGGAAGATGCGGTTGGTCGTTGATCTGATCCGGGGGAAGTCGGCCAACGAAGCGCTGACCATCCTTCATTTTTCTCCGAAGCATGCTGCGAAGGTTGCGGAGAAAGTACTTCGATCGGCGATCTCCAACCTTCAGAACAAGGAAGAAGGCGGGCGACTAGAGCCAGGGGAAATCGTCGTCAAGGAAGCTTACGTCGACGGCGGCCCGTCGGCGAAGAGGATTCTACCTGCGCCGATGGGCCGCGCATTCCGTATGCTGAAGCGCTCGAATCACGTCACGATTGTGGTCACGTCTCGCGAAGAAAAGAAGCGCGAGCCGGAGGAAAAAGAAACTCAGTAACCAATTTCAGGAGACTCGGAGAGACTTTGGGACAAAAAGCACATCCAATCGGACTTCGCTTGGGGATCATCCGGTCGTGGGACTCGAATTGGTACGACGACAGAGGATTCTCGCAGAAGCTGCAGGAAGATCACACGATCCGCAACTACATCCGCAACCGCTTGAAGAAGGCGGGCATATCGAAGGTCACCATCGAGCGGACTCCGAAGCAGGCCGTCATCACGATCCACACGTCGCGGCCCGGCATCGTCATTGGTCGGAGCGGCAAGGAGATTGCCCAGCTTGAGGAAGAGCTGAAGAAGATTTCGAACAAAGACCTCAAAATTCTGATTCATGAAATCAAGCGTCCCGAATTGGATGCAACGCTGGTCGCGGATGCTATCGCTTCACAGCTCGAAGGCCGAATATCGCACCGCCGCGCGATGAAGCAATCGCTGACTGCGGCAATGCGCATGGGCGCCGAGGGCGTCCGTGTAATGTGCAGTGGTCGACTCGCGGGGTCGGAAATTGCTCGCCGCGAGCAGTACAAAGAAGGTCGGGTTCCTCTGCACACGCTGCGGGCCGATATCGACTACGGAACATCGACGGCCCACACGATCTACGGCACGATTGGCGTGAAAGTGTGGATTTGCCGGGGCGAGATCCTCGGAGAAGCAACGCGATAGTTAGTGTGGAGTTTTCATGTTACTACCGAAAAGAGTAAAATATCGGAAAGCGCACCGAGGCCGGATGAAGGGCAAGGCAACGCGCGGCGCGGCCATCAGCTTCGGCGATTTCGGGCTGAAGGCTCTCGAGCCAGGATGGATAACCCAGCGACAGATCGAGGCGGCACGCGTCGCTCTCACGCGCATGATGAAGCGTGAGGGCAAGGTTTGGATTCGCATTTTCCCGTCCAAGCCGGTGACGAAGAAGCCCGCTGAGACGCGCATGGGAGGCGGCAAGGGCGCTCCGGAATTTTGGGTTGCGGTGGTGAAACCCGGCACGATCCTCTTTGAGCTTGGCGGCGTTAGTCGTGAATTGGCCGATGAGGCGATGCGCATCGCCTCTCACAAACTGCCGATCAGGTCGAAGATGGTTACACGATACGACTATGAGGGCGCACAACGATGAAGATGACCGAGCTGCGAAATCTCGCGCGAGAGGAGCTGCGGAAGCGAATCGTGGATGAGGAAGAGAATCTCGCTCACCTGGAGTTCCTCCATTCGACGAGGCAGTTGGAAAGCCCGATCAAGGTCCGACTCGTTCACCGAGATATTGCCCGAATGAAGACACTGCTGCGCGAGCTTGATCTGCGCAGTGTGAAATAACAAGGAGCGTGCAACGGTTCATGGAAGCCAAGAGAACGTCTCGCAGAAAAGTCCGTATCGGTCGTGTCGTTAGCAACAAGATGCAGAAGAGCATTGTGGTTGCCATCGACCGCCGCCTTGCGCATCCGAAGTATCGCAAATACTTCACTCGCACGACCAAGCTCATGGCGCACGACGAGAAACAGGAAGCGGGGATCGGAGACCTTGTGAAGATCATGGAGACTCGGCCTCTAAGCCGGCGGAAGCGATGGCGGCTGGTGGAAATCGTCGAGAAGGCAAAATAGTCCGCAGAAATGGTGACGTATGATCCAGGAAGAAACGAACTTAGTGGTAGCCGACAACTCCGGGGCAAAGAAGATTCGCTGCATCCGCGTCCTTGGCGGTCACGACCGAAGGTACGCGGGACTCGGAGATCTGATCGTTGTCTCTGTTAAGAGCGCGATGCCGGGAGCGCCCGTGAAGAAGGGTGAAGTTTCGAGGGCGGTGATTGTGCGGACCAAGAAGGAAACGCGCAGGAAAGACGGTTCGTACATACGGTTCGATGAGAACGCGGCGGTGTTGCTGAGCCCTCAGGGTGAGCCGCGGGGAACCCGCATCTTCGGACCTGTGGCCCGAGAACTGCGCGAGAAGAATTACATGAAAATCGTTTCGCTCGCTCCGGAAGTGCTCTAATCTCGAAGGTTGTCGAATATGAAAATCCACAAAAACGATAACGTAATGGTCATTGCGGGCAATGCCCGGGACAAGACCGGCAAGGTACTGAAGGTGTTTCGGGATGAGCAGCGCGTGATCGTCGAAGGCGTGAACATCATGAAGCGCCACACACGCCCCTCGCAGAGGAATCCGCAGGGCGGCATTGTACAGAAAGAAGGCAAGATCCATGCGTCCGACGTCATGGTTATCTGTCCGAAGTGTAATCAGCCGTCGCGCTTGGGGCACAAAGCGGTCACGAACGTGTCCACCGGGCGGAAGCAGATGATGCGGGTCTGCCGCAACTGTGAAGAGATGTTCTAACTTCCGAATGAAAGCACATTAAGGTATGGCAGAAGAGAAAGTAAAGAAGGCGCCGAAGAAAGGAAAAGAGGCGCCGCCAAAAGCCCCGGCGGTCGGCGAGCCTGCTCCCCCTCCGCGGCTTCATGAGTTCTACAAGAAGGAACTCGTCGCGTCACTCATGAAGCGATTCAGTTACAAGAGCCTCATGCAGGTCCCGAGGCTCAACAAGATCTCGATCAACGTAGGCGTCGGTCAGGCGACACAAGATCCCAAGTTGGTGGAAGTCGTGGCGAAGGATCTTGAGACGATTGTTGGCCAGAAGCCGGTGATTACGCGCTCGAAGAAGGACATCTCCAACTTCAAGCTGCGTGAAGGAATGCCCGTCGGTGTGCGGGTGACGCTGCGGCATGTACGGATGTACGAATTCCTCGATCGCTTCATTAACGTTGCAGTCCCACGCATACGCGACTTCCGCGGATTGTCTGACAAGTCGTTCGACGGACGTGGCAACTACACGGTGGGCGTCAAGGAACAAATTATCTTTCCCGAGGTCGACGTAGACAAAGTCTCGAAGATTTTCGGGATGGACATTACCTTCGTCACAACGGCCGAGAACGACATGGAGGCGTACGAGCTGTTGAAGGGATTCGGAATGCCGTTCGTCAAGCGGCAAGAAATCATTGAAGAAAAGAAATCGTTGTCTCCAACAAAGAACTAGCTGAGAGGTACGCTTGGCACGTTTAGCGATGATCGTCAAGGCGAAGAGGCCGCCGAAACACAAGGTGCAGCAGCACAATCGCTGCAGCATATGCGGACGTCCACGGGGCTACTTGCGGAAATTCGGATTGTGCCGCATCTGCTTCCGCCAGCTCTCTCTCCAGGGAAAAATACCTGGCGTCCGAAAAGCAAGTTGGTAACTCCGTGCAGGTCTTATTGAGAACTTGATATTATGAACACGACCGATCCAATTGCAGATTATCTAACGCGGCTCCGCAACGCCGTTCAGGCCCATCACAAGCGTGTGGACGTTCCCGCTTCGAACCTGAAGCGCGAAATCACCAAGCTTCTGCATGAACAAAGGTTTATCTCCGGCTACACTGAAAACGCAGACGGCCTGCAGGGGACGCTTCGCATCCAGTTGCGCTACACCGACGGTTGCCCGGCGATCAGCGGCATGAAGCGGATCAGCCGGCCCGGACTGCGGCACTATGTCGGCTTCGACGAGATGCCCCGAGTCCTCAACGGCTTGGGTGTCGCCATCGTGTCGACGTCCCAGGGCGTGATGACCGATCGCAAGGCGCGTGAGCTACACATCGGCGGCGAAGTATTGTGCCATATATGGTAGAAGAAGGAGAGCAGTTGTGTCCCGCATAGGCCGAAAACCCGTTCCCATCGTTAAGGGCGTCAAAGTCGAAAAGAAAGACAGAGTCCTTCGCGTCGTTGGACCTAAGGGTGAGCTTACGACTGAGGTTCATCCAGCGATCGCTGTTGATGTCAAGGCCGATGAGGTCGTTCTGACGCGTGGCTCCGACGAAAAATCCGTCAAAGCGCTGCACGGTTTGTGGCGGGCGCTGGTAAGCAATATGATCACCGGTGTAGACAACGGGTTCCAGCGCAAGCTTGAAATCGTGGGTGTCGGATACAAGGCGGAATTGCGCGGCAAACGATTGCAGCTCGCGCTCGGTTACTCGCACCCAATCGTTTTTGATCCGCCCGCGGGAATCAAGGTGGAAGTCCCACAGCCCACGAACATAACTGTTAGTGGAATAGATAAGCAGTTGGTCGGCCAGATTGCCGCAAAGATACGCTCATTCCGTCCGCCGGAACCCTACAAGGGCAAGGGTATCAAGTACGAAGGAGAGTTCATACGCAGAAAAGCCGGAAAGGCCGCGGCGACTGTGGGCACGAAGTAGAATATGGAAGCATCGCTATGATCAAAAAGGATCGCAAAGTCACACGTCAGCGCATCAAGCAGCGGATACGGAAGAAGGTGTTCGGAACCCCGTCACGCCCCCGGCTGACTGTGTATAAGAGCCTGCATCACATCTACGCTCAGATTGTAGATGATTTGAACGGAAAGACGCTGGTGTCGGCATCGAGCAACTTGAAAGAATTGCGCGACGAGTTGAAGCCCGTCAAGTCGAAGATGCAAGTGTCGAAGTTGGTTGGCGCCTACACGGCAAAGAAAGCTCTCGAGGCGAGCATCAAGAGCGTCGTGTTCGACAGAAGCGGCTATCAATATCACGGTCATGTGAAAGCGCTGGCTGATGGGGCGCGCGAAGGCGGGCTGCAATTTTGACCGTCGGGGGCTCCATTTTTGCCGGGTCGTCTAATGGCAGGACAGCGGCCTTTGGAGCCGTTAGTGGAGGTTCGAATCCCCCCCCGGCAGCATCCTCAAGCAGTCGGCGGATACTACTAACTGGGCGAACAACGGAGATAGAACTTTGGCAAGGCTGAAAGCGAGCGAGTTGGAGCTGAAAGACAGGCTGGTCCACATCAACCGTGTTGCGAAGGTTGTGAAAGGTGGTCGCCGGTTCAGCTTTAGTGCGATTGTCGTCGTCGGAGATGGCAAGGGTCATGTCGGCGTTGGTCTGGGTAAGGCCCGAGAGGTTGCCGATGCAATCTCCAAGGGGATCGATGACGCAAAGAAGAACGTCGTGAAAGTCCCGCTCTACAAGGGAACAATCCCCCACACCATATTATCCAAGTATGGTGCTGCGAAAGTGCTTCTGAAGCCGGCCTCCCCCGGCACAGGTTTGATTGCCGGCGGCGGCGTACGCGCTGTTCTCGAATCTGCTGGCGTGAAAGACATTCTCACAAAATCGATGGGTTCACCCAATCCACACAACGTGGTGAAAGCGACACTCAGAGGATTGCTTGCGCTCACGGATGCGAACGAAATGGCACGCCGGCGCGGAATGACTCTCCAGGAAATGTTCGGTACCCAGCCAGTGGCTGCTCAATAATCCGGTTAGAAAGACTATGTCGGATAAGAAAATCAAGGTTACGCAAACGGTCAGCATCATCGATTGCCTCGAGAAACAGAAGCGTACAATCAAAGCGCTGGGTCTCGGTCGTCCGAATTGGTCGGTAATCAAGCGCGACACCCCGCAGATTCGAGGCATGATCGAGGTTGTTCGACACCTCGTCAAGATCGAGGAAGTGAAGTAGGAAGCCGCATATGCCATCACCAAATCTCAGCAATCTCAGATATCCGGCAGGCGCCCGCCGCAAGCGAAAGCGAATAGGTCGCGGGCAGGGTTCCGGTCATGGGCGGACATCGACGCGAGGTCACAAAGGAGAAGGCGCGCGTTCGGGTATTTCATACCGTCCGTGGTTCGAGGGCGGTCAAATGCCCCTTGTCAGGCGCGTGCCGAAGTTCGGCTTCCATAATCCGATGCGGGTCGAATACGAGGTCGTGAATGTTGAGCGACTCGATAAGCTGGCCGCAGATGGGAAGCTCGCAGAAGGAAAAGTGGATCCTGCAATGCTGCACGCAATGGGCGTTGTGTCGAAGAAGTCTCTTCCGGTCAAAATCCTCGGGAACGGGGAGCTGAAGGCGAAGCTCGAAGTGCATGCGCACGCATTCAGCAAGTCTGCACTACAGAAGATTGAGGCTGTTGGTGGGAAGGCTCAAGTCATAACCACAACGGCAAAGTAACGCATGGGCAAGCTTACAGAGAATTTTCGAAACGTTTTCAAGATCCAGGAGCTTCGTCAGCGGATACTGTTCACGGCGGGACTGCTGATTGTCGTTCGCATCGGGGCTCACGTTACGCTTCCAGGCGTCGACGCTTCGATTCTTGCCGAAGCGATGCGCAACCAGGCCGCGAACACTCTGTTCGGCCTGTACGATCTGTTCGTGGGCGGAGCGTTCCACAATGCCGCAGTTTTCGCACTCGGCATCATGCCGTACATCAGCGCCTCTATCATCATCCAACTCCTGGGTGCTGTGGTCCCGTACTTCCAGAAACTGACGAAGGAAGGTGAGGAAGGTCGGAAGAAGATCACGCAAATCACCCGTTACGGAACGGTGCTCGTGTCGGCTCTGCAGGCGTGGGGTGTCAGCGTGCGACTTGTGAGCTTGACGGCCGCCGGAGTGCCGATTGTCCCCGCTGAGGTACAGGGTGCCGGCTTTGTGCTCAGCACGATTATAGCTCTGACGGCTGGCACTATGTTCATGATGTGGCTGGGCGAGCAGATCACGGAGCGAGGCATCGGCAACGGTATCTCGCTGATCATTTTCATAGGAATCATTGCACGGTTTCCGAGCGCCGTGTTCGGCGAGTTCCAGCTTGTCCAATCGGGCGCGCGCAGCCTCATCGTCGAGTTGATCATCGTGGCCTTGATGATAATTATCGTCGCCGCGGTCGTGATGGTTACCCAGGCTACGCGACGGATTCCGGTGCAGTACGCGAAGCGCGTCGTGGGCCGGAAGGTCTACGGCGGCGTCACTCAATATATTCCGATGCGCGTCAATACTGCGGGCGTCATGCCCATCATCTTCGCTCAGTCGATCATGTTCATTCCGAGCACGATTTTGACGTTCTTCCCGGAGAGTGAGTTCCTCGCCAGTGTATCCCAGCACTTCGAATACACGTCTTTCTGGTACTCATTCATCTACGCGATCATGATAGTCTTCTTCACGTATTTCTACACGGCAATCGCGTTTAACCCGAAGGATGTGGCCGAAACGATGCAGAAGCAGGGCGGCTTCATTCCGGGAATCCGACCGGGTAAGAACACTTCAGATTTCGTCGATAATATCCTGACGAAGATTACGCTGCCCGGTTCCATTTTCCTGGCGATCATTGCCATCATGCCCGCTTTCATGGTTCGGCTGGGGATTACGTCGAGCTTTGCAAGCTTTTTCGGTGGAACGAGTCTCTTGATCGTTGTGGGCGTCGGTCTGGACACGCTCCAGCAGATCGAGTCCCATTTGCTCATGCGGCACTACGACGGCTTCATGAAGAGCGGCCATATGAGAGGGAGAAGGTTCTACTAATTCAGAAGCCGGTTCGCGAAAAGGAAATGCCCAAGGCCTCCATCAAGTCGGCTAGAGAAATCGCGTGTATGCGCGAATCGTGCCGGATTGTTGCGGAAGTGTTGCGATTGCTCGGCAGCGCGATTGCCCCCGGGGTTTCTACTGGGGAGCTCGACAGAATAGCGGAAGAATTCATACGCTCGCAAGATGGAACGCCGGCGTTCAAGGGATACGGCCCGGATCGCCGTAACCCGTTTCCCACTTCGATCTGTGTTTCGGTCGACGACGAGGTTGTTCACGGGATTCCCGACGGTAGAGTGCTCGAAGAATGGGAGATTGTTGCGATCGATGTCGGTGTGAAGCACAATGGATACTACGGAGATGGAGCGTCTACGTTCGCAGTCGGCAAGGTGGGCGAGGAAAAGCAGCGCTTGATGGACGTTACCCGCGAGGCATTGTACCTGGGAGTTGCACAGGCCAAGGCGGGTAGGCATGTGTCGGATATCTCAAGCGCGGTTCAAAAGTGGGTTGAGGGAAATGGATTCTCCGTCGTGAAGGAGCTTGTCGGTCACGGAGTGGGCCGGAACCTGCACGAAGCCCCGGCTGTGCCGAATTTCATTGCGGTGGGAGAATCGGGAAAAGGTGTGAGACTGCGTGCGGGGATGACGCTGGCTATCGAGCCGATGGTCAATGCAGGTACTGATAGGATAAAGGTCGATGCCGACGGGTGGACGGTCCGCACCGTTGACGGAAAGCCCTCGGCGCACTTTGAACATACGGTATTGATTACGGAGGATGAACCGGAGATCTTGACGAAGTAGGCTATGGCGAAGCAAGGCCCGATCACGATGGATGGTGTAATCACTGACACGCTGCCCAATGCGACGTTCAAGGTGAAATTGGACAACGGTCATGAGATCCTCGCGCATATTTCGGGGAAAATGCGGATGAATTTTATCAAGATTCTTGTCGGAGACAAGGTGACGGTCGAGCTTTCGCCGTACGATCTGTCCAAAGGCCGCATCACTTATCGGTACAAGTAGAAGGACGAAATCATGAAAGTTCGGTCATCGGTCAAGAAGCTGTGCAACAACTGCAAAATCATTCGCCGCAAGGGAGTGCTGCGAGTGATTTGTAAGAATCCCAAGCACAAGCAGCGACAAGGTTAAGCCGAAGCTTAAGGATCAACAAGGAGAAGAAACGTGGCTCGTATTGCTGGCATTGAGCTCCCGAAAACGAAGAGGGCTGAAGTGGGCCTGACCTATATCCATGGGATCGGGCGAACCAGCGCTCAGGAGATTTTGACAAAGGCGGGTGTAGACCGGAACAAGAAAATCGGCGAGCTGTCCGACGATGAGGTCGCTAAGATCCGGTCCATCGTGACGGGCGACTACAAAGTCGAAGGGGCGCTGCGGACGGAAGTCCAAACGAACATCAAGCGCTTGATGGATATCGGTTGCTACCGTGGCCTGCGGCACCGCAAGGGTCTTCCAGCCCGAGGGCAGCGCACGCGAACGAACGCCCGGTCGAGAAAAGGAAAGCGCAAGACCGTGGCCGGGAAGAAGAAGGCCATCGCTAAGAAGTAATCACGTATTGCTGAGGAGAACGAAGTGGCAAAGACTACGTCAACAGGTCCTGCGAGAAAGAAGCGCAAGCTTCACGTCGATGCGAACGGCAAAGCGTTTATAAAGGCCACGTTCAACAACGTGATCGTCACCATCACCGACATCTACGGCAACACGATCAGCTGGTCGTCTGCGGGGAGGAACGGCTTCAAGGGTTCGCGCAAGAATACGCCTTTCGCAGCTCAGGTGTCCGCCGATGCTGCCGCGCGGGAAGCATTCGATCTTGGCCTGAGGAAGGTGGAGGTTTATGTAAAGGGTCCTGGCTCCGGTCGTGAAGCTGCGATCAGATCGTTGCAAACAGCCGGGCTGGAGATTTCGACGATACGCGACATCACGCCGATTCCGCATAATGGCTGCAGACCGCCGAAGCGTCGAAGAGTTTAGGATATCATTTCATCGGAGTACCGAAGGAACGTA
>Ga0315286_10005843_pt1 | contig 11919 bp, 10 predicted proteins | sample YL17G10_0_MG_FD_205038 | JGI IMG/M metagenome (GOLD analysis project Ga0315286, IMG submission 205038) | Sediment microbial communities from Yellowstone Lake, YNP, Wyoming, USA - YL17G10_0 | ecosystem: Environmental > Aquatic > Freshwater > Lake > Sediment | place: USA: Wyoming | collected... | reverse complement strand
ACGGTCTGTTGGTGCCGTCGATTCGCGGGCGCGACGGCGGGCTCGATTCCGCTGGAGGTGTGCCCTGGACGAGATGGCGGCTCCAGCCCTCCTGGCCTCCGCCCGAGTTCGCGGCGTTGGAGACGGCCCGATTGGCGCACCGCACGATCGCGGCCGTCGCCCGGCGGGCCGGAGTGCCGGATTTCGATCCCGGCGATCGCGCTCACTGGCGCCGCCTGCTCGCGCTCGAGCCCGGCGAGGGTCGGGAGCGTCTGAGGCGATGGGTGCGTCTCTTCCGGGCGCGGCCGTCGAGCGCCGCCCTGCGCCAGGGTGTGCCCTGGGCGGGGCGGGCGTGGCCGGCCTCGCTGGCCGCGCTCGCGGTCGCTCTGGCCTGGATCGACGCCTCGGGCGCCGGGTCCGGCGACGAGGGAGAGCGGCTGCGCGCGCTTCTTGTGCGCGAGGCACCGTCCTGCCAGGATCTGCCCGTGGCGCGCTGGGACGATTCCTGGGCCCGAGCGCTGGGCGCCTGGGTGGAGTGGGTCCGCGCCGCAGGGGGATGAGACGAGCCTTGAGAGATCGTCTGGTTCTGGTCGTTCTGATCGATGCCCTCGGGCATCGCATCGTCCGCGAGCACGGCGCCTTTGACTTCCTGGGCGGCGGCACGCATCCAATCACTAGTGTGTGCGGCTACTCGAGCGCCTGCATGCCGTCGCTCCTGACCGGGAGGCTGCCCGTCGAGCACGGCCACTGGGCGATGTTCCTGCGCGACCCGGAACGATCGGTCTTCCGCCGCTTCCGGTTCCTGATTCGCGTGCTCTCGGATCGTCTGGGGCGGCACGGCTTCACGCGGCGCGTCATTCACCGGGCGCTGCAACGCCGCATCCGCGGCTACTTCAATCTCTATGAAGTCCCCCCCGCGCTGCTGCCGCACTTCGATCTCTGCGAGAAGGAGTACCTCTTCGGCCCCCGGGCGCTGCCGCCCTTCGAGACGCCCTTCGATGTCGCGGCGCGCCTCGGCGTTCCCTGGCGGTCCTACGCCTGGGAGACCTCGGAGGAGAATCGTCGGGGCGCGTTGCTGGGCGATCTGCGCCGGGGCGATTGCGGGTTCCTCTTCTACTACTCGCCGCTCCTGGATGCGGTCATGCACGCGTACGGGACGCGCGGGGAGTCGACGCGCCGCTGCCTGCGCGACCTGGAGGTCTTCCTGCGCGAGGCGCTGGTGGTGGCGGGCCGGTCCTATCGGGAAGTGCGACTGGTGGTCTTCGGCGATCACGGCATGGCCGACGTGCACGCGGCGCATCAGATATTCCCGGTGCTCCGCGAGCTCGATCTGCGCGTACCGGGCGAGTGCCTGCCCTTCGTCGATTCGACCATGGCGCGCTTCTGGTACTTCCGCCCCGGCGTGCGCGAACGCGTGGAGACGCGGCTGTCGGCGTTGCCTTACGGCCGGGTCCTAACCGACGCGGAATGCGAGCGCCTGGGGATTCTCTTCCCCGATCGGCGCTACGGCGAGACGGTCTTTCTGGCCGACGGGGGCGAGGTGCTGGTCCCCAGCTTCATGGGCCTGACGGTCCCGGCCGGGATGCACGGCTATCACCCGGAGCACGTCGACTCCGCGACGACGCTCCTGACCAACTTCGAGCCGCCGGAGATCCGGAGCATTCTCGAGATCGGGCCGTGGCTGTCGCGGGAAATCGCCGCGTTGGCCCCGGGCGGTGCCGGGGGGGGCGACGGCGCGTGAAACTCCGCTCGATGCTGATCGGCCTCCTGGTGAGTGCCGTATTCCTCTATTTCGCTTTTGCCAAGGCCAACCTGCACGAGGTTCTCCGACATCTCGCCGCGGCGAACCTCTGGCTCCTCATACCCGCCTCGGTGCTGACGATTCTCGCGTTCGCGATACGCGCGGTGCGCTGGGGCGTGCTGCTCTACCCGCTCAAGCCGATCCGCTTCGGTCCGCTCTTCAGCGCCACGATGATCGGCTTCATGTGCAACAACCTGCTCCCGATGCGTCTGGGCGAGCTGGTGCGGGCCTGGGTGATCGGTCGCTCGGCGCGCATCCGCGTCTCGGCGGCGTTCGCCACGATCGTCGTGGAGCGGGTCTTCGATCTCTTCTCGATCATCGCGATCTTCGGCCTGGTGCTGCTGGTGGCGCCGATTCAGAACCGGCAGTTCAAGACGCTGGTTCTGATCGGTTTCCTTTTCGGGGCCGCGGTGCTCGGGGGACTGCTCGTGCTCCACCTGAAGGGACGGAAGCTGGGCTCGGTCGTTGCCCATCTCCTGCCGCGACGGGCACGACCGCGGGTGAGTTCGCTCCTGGACAGCTTCCAGACCGGTCTCGGGATCTTCCGGGACCCGCGACGCATGGCGGCGATTGCCGGGCTGACCTTTCTCATGTGGGCTTGCCTGGTCTTCGTGATTCGGATCTGTTTCGACTCGGCGCATCTGACCGTCGGGGACCGGCCGCTGCCGTTCTCGGCGAGCCTGGTGGTCCTGGTGGTGCTCGCCATCGGGATCATGGTGCCCTCCGGGCCGGGGTTCATCGGTACGCTGCAGGCGGCGGCGGTCTTCGGTCTCGCGATCGTCGGCTGCTCCGACTCGGAGCGGGCGCTCAGCTTCTCGATCATCTACCACGCCACACAGTGGTTTCCGATCGTGCTGGTCGGTTTGTTCTATCTCATGAAGGAGAACCTCTCGCTCGCCCAGGTCGGCCGGATGGCGGGACGCGAACCGACGGAGGATGGTTGGGAACCGCCACCCCCCGGAGGCCGTTGATTCCAGCGACTTCCGCGTGCTACGCTTGACCTTCCCCAAAGAAGGCCCCGGCGGGGGTCGAATGGTGAAGCGAAGGGAGGGGTGTCTAGCGAACCCTTGCGATGGTGCGGTCCTGATCGATTGATGGCCGCTAGCTGACGTGGCCTCCGAGAAGCTCCGGAAGCGGATGCGGAAACCGCGCGCGACCCCGCGGATGGCGTGGGCGTCGGGGGGCGGGCGTTGCCGTATCGCCCCGGAACACGGGCGCCGGCCGGACCGCTGCGGCGCAAAGGGAGACGGACACCGTGGACGAACGCCCCCTGCGGGAGCCGACCCCGATCGGCGTGCCGGCGAGCACGCCGGGCGATCCCGCGCTGGGCTACACGCCGCGCACCTTCTACCAGAAGCACGGCAAGCGGCTCTTCGATCTCGGGGTCGGGGGCTTCGCGTGTCTGCTCCTGACCCCGCTCTTCTTGTTGCTCGCCCTAGCGATCCGCATCGAGAGCCCGGGTCCGACGCTCTACGTTTCGACCCGCCTCGGCCGCCGCGCCCGGCGGTTTCGCTTCTACAAGTTCCGCTCGATGATTCGCGACGCCGAGGCGCAGCGCGACCGCTTCCTGCACCTGAACGAGATGGACGGACCGGTCTTCAAGATCCGTGACGATCCCCGCGTCACCCGCGTGGGCCGCCTGCTCCGCAAGACCTCGCTCGACGAGCTGCCGCAGCTGATCAGCGTCCTGCGCGGCGACATGAGCCTGGTCGGACCGCGGCCCCCGATCCCGGCGGAGGTCGAGCGCTACGAGTCGTGGCAGCGGCGCCGGCTCTCGGTGACCCCGGGCATCACCTGCCTGTGGCAGGTCCGCGGGCGCAATCGCATCAGCTTTCAGGAGTGGATGAAGCTGGACGCGGAGTACATCGACACGCTGAGCTTCACGACGGACGTCAGGATCCTGTGCGCCACGATCCCCGCCGTGCTGCGGGGCTCGGGCGCCAGCTAGGGGAGATGACGGACGCCATGACGCGCGTGGAATCGACCGCCGCCGTCGAACGGCGGCATCTGGTCTTCTTCAGCGACTGTCCGTACTTCGGCGGCGCGGAAGGCTACCTCGTCATGCTGGCGCAGGGTCGTCCCGGACCGGAGTGGCGGCTCTCGGCGCTGGTGCCGGAGGGCGAACGCGGCGAGGTGCTGGCGGGCCGGATGCGCGCCGCGGGGGTCGACGTCGTGCGCTACCCGGTTCGCGGTCTCTTCGATCCGCGCCACTGGGCCGGAGTGGCGGCCGCCCTGCGGAGTCTGCGGGGGGGGGTCCTGCACCTGAATCTCCCGTCGGTCTACGACGCGCGTCTCTCGACGCCGGCGATTCTGGCGAAGCTCTGCGGCTACCGGCGCGTGGTGACGACCGAGCACCTGCCCATGGTCCCGCGGGCGCGCCGGCGCCTGGCGGTCAAGACGCTGCTCGCGCCGGCGATCGACGCGATCATCGTCAATACCGAATGGAACCGGGAGAAGCTCGCCCGCTACCACCACATGCCGCGGCGGAAGATCGTGGTCGTCCCCAACGGCAGTCCCGACGCGCCGTCGATGAGCGCGACCGAACGCGAGGCGCTGCGCCGGAAGCTGAACGCGCGTCCCGAGGAGGTGGCGATCACCGTGGCGGCGCGGCTGACCGAGCGCAAGGGACACCGCTTTCTGTTCGAGGCGCTGGCCCGCTTGACCCGCGAGGGGCTGAACGGGGGCTGGCGTCTCTGGGTGGTGGGGGACGGGGAAGAGGAGGCGCGGCTGCGTTCCCAGGTGCGGGAGTTGGGCCTCGCCGAGCGGGTCGAGTTCCTCGGCTATCGCGGCGACGTGCGCGAGATCATGCACGCCAGCGACATGCTCGCGCTCGCCTCGACGTTGGAGACGCAGCCCTTCGTTCTTCCCGAAGCGATGGCCTCGTGTCTACCGATCGTGGCGACGGGGATCTACGGCGTCCCCGAGATCGTCGCCGACGGCGAGACCGGGCTCCTGGTGCCGCCGGCGCAGATCGAACCGCTGGCCCAGGCGCTGGGGCGATTGATCCGGGATGCCGAGCTGCGCCGCCGCATGGGGACGGCCGGGCGCCGGCGCTACGAGGAGAGCTTCCGGCTCGAGATCATGGCGGCCCGCACCTACGGGGTCTTTCGCGGATGAGTCGCCGGATGCTACATTCACCGGCGCTTTTCCGCGGCGCAAGGATGCCGGCCGGGGCGGGACGAGACGCACGGATGCGGCGATGAAGATCGCGATGATCGGCCAGAAGGGGATCCCGGCCACCTACGGCGGGATCGAGCGCCACGTCGAGGAGATCGCCACCCGACTGGTCGATCGCGGTCATCAGGTCAGCGTCTACAGCCGTCTCTACTACAGCCACCACGAGGGTGCCTACCGCGGCGTCGACAACCGGCGCCTCTTCAGCCTGCACACGAAGCACCTGGACGCCATTTCGCACTGCGCGCTCGCCACCCTGCACAGCCTGGCGGCGCGGTACGACATCGTGCACTTCCACGCGCTGGGGCCTTCGATCTTCTCCTTTCTGCCGCGGCTGACCGGCGCCCGCACCGTGGTCACGGTCCACGGACTCGACTGGCAGCGGGGCAAGTGGGGTCGGTTCGCCTCGTCCTTCCTGCGCTTCTGCGAGAAGACCAGTGTGCGTTTCCCGGACCGCACGATCGTGGTCTCGAAGACGCTGGCGCGCTACTACTGGGAAAAGCACCACGCCCGCACCTTCATGATCCCGAACGGCACCAACCCGGGCACCTTCCGTCTGCCGAATCGAATCAAGCGCTGGGGTCTGGACCGGCATCCCTACATCCTCTTCGTGGGCCGCCTGGTGCCGGAAAAGGGTTGCCACTATCTGATCGAGGCCTTCCGCCGGGTGAAGACCGACATGCACCTGGTGATGGCCGGGGGCTCGAGCTTCTCGGACGAGTACGTGCAGTCGCTGGAGAAGCTGCGGGCGGGCGACGAGCGGATCCAGATGATCGGCTACGTGTATGGCGAGGTGCTGGAGGAGCTTTGGAGCAACGCGTATCTCGTGGCGCAGCCCTCGATCCTGGAAGGCCTGTCGCTCTCGCTCATCGAGGCGCTCAGTTTCGGCCGCTGCGTTCTGGTGAGCGATATTCCGGAGAACATGGAGGTCGTCGAGGATTCGGCGGTCTCCTTCCGTTCGCGCGACGAGGAGGATCTGCGCGCCAAGCTGCAGCTCTGTGTCGATCATCCGGCCATGGTCGAGGCGACAGCGCAACGCTGCCGCGCGCTCGGCGAGGATCGCTACAGCTGGCCGCGACTGGTCGAGGCGACGGAGCGCGTCTACGAATCGGCACTGAGCGGCGAGCCGGTCGGGGCGGCGCAGCACGCTGAGGGCGGCGAGCCGGGCCACCTGGAGCCCTGATCGTGCCGGGGGAGGCGGGATGCTGGAGGCAGTGATTCTGGCCGGGGGCCGGGGCGAGCGCTTCTGGCCTCTCTCGCGTCGGGCGCGACCGAAGCAGTTGCTGCGTCTCTTCGGTGAGACCAGTCTGCTGCGTGCGGCCTGGGATCGAATGCGCCACCGTCTCCCGCCCGAGGCGATCCGCGTCGTGGCGGGCGCCGATCTGGAGCGCGCCGTTCGTGAGGATCTGCCCGAGCTGAGCGAGAACGGATTCGTGCGCGAACCGGTCGGACGGAACACCGGCCCGGCGTGCGCGGTGGCGGCGGCCCTGGCGCTCCGCGAGGGGCACGATCCGCTGCAGCTCGTGGTCCCGGCGGATCATTGGATCCCGGAGACCGCGCGTTTCTGGGAGTGCGTCGACGAGGCGATTGCGGTCGCGTCGGCGCCCGACGCGCCCCTGGTCACCTTCGGCGTGCCGATCACGCGTGCCGAAACCGGCTATGGGTACCTCGAACGCGGCGCGCCGCGCCCCGAGAGTCCGCGCGCCCATCAGGTCGCGCGTTTCCACGAGAAGCCGGATCCGGCCGCCGCCTTAGGGTACGCCGGGAACGCCACGTTCTACTGGAACAGCGGGATCTTCCTGTGGCGGGCGAGCGCGCTGCTGGAGGAGGTCGAGCGGCACCTGCCGGAACTCGCCGCCGCCCTGGCGCGGCTGCGCGGGCCGGCCAGCCCGCACACGCATCTGGGCGAGGTCTTCGTCGCCGCGCCGGCAATCTCGATCGATCACGGGGTTTTGGAGCGCTCCACGCGTGTGGCCCTGGTCGAGGCGTGCTTCGCCTGGAACGATCTCGGCAACTGGTCGAGTTGGGCGGATCAGACGGGCGGCGACGCGGACGGCAACGCGTGTCGCGGCGCGAGCGTCAGCGTCGACGCGCACGGCTGCGTGCTCTACGCCGACTCGGGGCTGGTTGCGGTCCTGGGTGTGCGCGACCTGATCGTGGTGCGCGCCGGGGACGTGACGCTGGTCGCCGACCGGAACCGCGCTCAGGAAGTTCGGCGTCTGCTCGATGCCCTGCGCGGGCAGCCCCGGCTGGAAGGCTATCTCTGAGATGACGTGGCGGAGCACGATCGGCGGGTGTCTCGTGGCACTCTGGGTCATGGGCACGGGCTGCGCGTCGCACCCCCGTGCCGTGCCGCCGCCGGATCTGCCGACCGCGATGCCTTCGGAGCAGGAGGCGCGCCGCGTGATCCCCGGCGCCGGGGAGGCGATCCCGAGCCGATCGCTGGCGCCCGTGCCGATCTCGAGCGGGGACGCCGGCGCAACGGGCCCGATCTACCGCGTGCAGCTCCTGGCCACCACTGATGCCGCGCTGGCGCAACGGCGTGCCGAGGAATTCCGCGGGCGGTTTGCCGAACCGGTGCGCGTCGACGCGGAGGCCGGTCTTTTCAAGGTGCGCGTCGGGGCCTGCGCGGAACGCGAGACGGCCGAGGCGCTGCAACGCAAGGCGATGGCGCTCGGCGTGTCGGGGGCGTTCATCGTGGAGATCCATGCGCCCGCCCGGTGAGAACGCGCTCCGCGAGATCGTCCTCTTCGAGGACGACGGCGCCGCAGGGTTCGGACCGTTGGGCCTCGTGCGGCCGATCTTCGAGCTGATCGCCGGTGCCTTCACGCTGCGCGAGCGCGCGACGCGGGTTTCCGGTTTGCCGGTGCGATCGGCGTGGGTGCGCCCGCATCTGAGCCCGCTGCTTTCGGAGTTGGGGCTCGTGCCGTGGGATGCCGCGGGCGGGGTCGATCGCGGTTCCGGGGTGCCGCTCGCCCTCAACGCGGCCTGCCTGCTCGATCCGCCCGGCTGGGAGGAGATCGCGTCCCAGCCCCCGGGAATGATCCTGACCACGTCGGCCGGGAGGGTAGTGGCTGCAAGGCTTGATACCATTCCATTGCAATCGGTTACGGGTGACCCTCAAAGCATTGCTTCAACCCTGTCCCCGGCCTCCATCCGGGTTGCGAAGGCGGCGAGGGTTCTGCGACACTCGTCGGAGCTGATCAGCGCGCACGAGGCGCACCTCGACGCGGATATCCGGGCGCTGATGCGGGCCCTGTCGCTCAGGCCGGTCGTGACTTCCGCATCCGAGGGGGTTTTCGTTCGCGGCCCCGAGGTGTTTGCCGAGGACCGGGTGCGCATCCAGGGCCCGGTGGCGATCGACGCGACCGCCGGTCCGGTTCTGTTGCGGCGGGAGGTGCGGCTGGCGCCGTTCACGTTCCTGGAAGGGCCGGTGCTGGTCGGCGAGGGAACGCAGGTGCTCGGGGGGCGGATCGCGCAGTCGTACCTGGGACCCGGCTGTCTGATCCGCGGGGAGGTTGCCGGGAGCGTTTTTCTGGGCTGGTCGAACAAGGCGCACGACGGTTTCGTCGGCCACTCGTACTTCGGGGCCTGGGTCAATCTGGGTGCGATGACCACGACCTCGAACCTGAAGAACACCTATGGGGAGGTGCGCATCCGAGTGGATGACGCTCTGGAATCGAGCGGGCGGACCAAGCTGGGGAGCGTGATCGGCGACCACTCGAAGACCGCGATCGGCACGCTGCTCGCGACGGGCGCCACGATCGGGGTCGGGGTGAACCTCTTCGGCGCGGTCGGGATCGCTCCGCGGTTCGTGCCGTCGTTCGTCTGGGGCGTGGGCCCGGGCGCGAGCGAGCACGATCCGGCGCGTTGTCTGCGGACCGCGGAGCGGGTGATGGCGCGGCGGGGCCGGGAGCTCAGCGCCGCGCAGCGGGAGGTGCTGCGGGGGGCGTTTGTCGCGAGTGCCGCCGAGCGGCGCAGCTTCCTGGAATCGCTGCGGACTTAGACAGGGGAGCGGGGGGTTCGATGCCAGAGCTTCGCAAGGACCCGATCGTCGGGCGTTGGGTGATCATCTCGACCGAGCGCGGCCGGCGCCCGTCGGACTTCGGGCGCACGGTGGCGCCGAAGCACGCCGGCTTCTGCCCCTTCTGCATGGGCAATGAACTCAAGACGCCGCCCGAGGTTTTCGCCGTGCGCGAGAATGGCACGCTGCCCGACAGCCCGGGCTGGCGCGTGCGCGTGGTGTCGAACAAGTTCCCGGCGCTCCAGATCGAGGGGGATCTGAACCGGAAGGCCGAGGGGATCTACGACAAGATGAACGGCATCGGGGCGCACGAGGTGATCATCGAGTGCCCCGACCACGAGTTGGAGCTGAGCCAGCTCTCGGTCGAGCAGATCAACCTGGTGCTGACCGCCTATCGCGCACGCATGATCGATCTCGCCCGCGACAAGCGGTTCCGCTACATCCAGGTCTTCAAGAACCACGGCGAGGCGGCCGGGGCTTCGCTGGAGCACTCGCACACGCAGCTGGTCGCCACCCCGATCGTGCCGCGCCGCATCCAGGAGGAACTGAAGGGCCTCGAGCAGCACTTCGAGATGAAGGAGCGCTGCATCCTCTGCGACATCCTCGACCAGGAGATGATGATCGGGAAGCGCGTGGTGGTCGACAATCCCGACTATCTGGCGATCGAGCCCTTCGCGCCGCGGTTTCCCTTCGAAACCTGGATTGTGCCCAAGGCGCACAACGCGAGTTTCGAGCAGTCGTATCAGGGCAACTACTACTCGCTGGCGCGGATCATGAAAGAGACCCTGACGCGCATCCACCTGACGCTCAGCTCCCCACCCTACAACTTCGTGGTCCACACCGCGCCGTGCAACGAGGCGCAAGGGGCCCGGCAGTTCCACTGGCACCTCGAGATCATGCCCAAGCTGACGCGGGTCGCCGGCTTCGAGTGGGGCACCGGGTTCTACATCAACCCGACACCCCCGGAGGATGCGGCGTCCTACCTGCGCGACGTGGCGATCCCCGAGGTGGAAACGGCCGCGTCGAAGACGCTCCCCTGAGCCGCACCCGGCAGGACCCTCGGATCTGAGGACCAACCATGGAGATCGTCTACGCCGCGGCCGAGATGGTGCCCTTCGCCAAGGTCGGCGGGCTGGGGGACGTCGCAGGAGCCCTGACGGCGGTGCTGGCGCGCCGCAGGCATCGCGTGACGGCTTTCCTGCCGCTCTACCCGTCGGTGCGTCGCCACTGGACGGATCTGGCCCCCGAGGAGGCGACGCGCATCTCGATCCGCATCGCCGGCGCCGCGCGCGAGGCACGCGTCTGGCGCGCCCGCGTGCCCGGGACGGAGGTGGCGCTCTGCCTCGTCGAGAACGACGGGTATTTCGATCGGCCCAATCCCTACATCGATCCCAAAACCTCTAAGGACTGGCCGGACAACGCCGAGCGCTTCACCTTCTTCAGCCGCGCGATCCTGGAGACCTGCCTGGCTCTCGGATGGACGCCGGACGTCTTCCATCTGAACGACTACCAGGTCGCCCTGGTCCCCGTGCTGCTGCGCGAGGAGCATCGCGATGACGCGCTGCGACGCTGCGCGACGGTCCTCAGCATCCACAACCTCGGCTACCAGGGGATCTTCCCGGACGAGACGGGAAGCCCGACGCCCGGCGCGCTGGTACGAGATCTGGGGCTCGCGCCGCGTCTGATCGAGCCGCTGGGCCCCCTCGAGTACTACGGCCGGCTTAACTTCACCAAGGCGGGTTTGATCTACGCGGATCTGATCACGACCGTCAGCCCGACCTACGCGCGCGAGATCCAGACCGCGGAGTTCGGCTCCGGTCTCGACGGCGTGCTGCGGGACCGGTCGGATCGCGTGATCGGGATCCTGAACGGCATCGACATCGACGTCTGGGACCCGGCGCGCGACTCGCTCATCCCGCACCCCTACGGTCCCTCCGACTTCCCGGGCAAGGCGGAGAACAAGAGGCGGCTGCTCGAGGCGATGCACCTGCCGGCCCACCCCGACCTGCCGATCGTGGGGATCATCTCGCGTCTGGTCGACCAGAAGGGCTTCGACCTACTGGCGGAGATCGCCGACGAGCTGCTGGCCGCGGGGGGGCTGCGACTGGTGGTGCTGGGCAGTGGGATGCCCAAGTACGAGCAGTGGATCCGTGACCTGGCCCGGAGCTACCCGCAGCACTGCGCCTGCAGCCTGACCTTCGACGATCCGCTGGCGCACCTGATCGAAGCCGGTGCCGATTACTTCCTGATGCCCTCGCGCTACGAACCCTGCGGCTTGAATCAGATGTACAGCATGCGCTATGGCACGATCCCGATCGTGCGCGCCACCGGCGGTCTGGCCGACACGGTCGAGGAGTTCGACCCGCGCACCGGACGGGGGAGTGGTTTCGTCTTTCGCGAATACGAGCCGGAGGCGCTCTCGGCGGCGATCGACCGAGCGCTGGCCCTCTACCCGAAGACGCGCGCGCGGCGCGCCCTCGTGACGCGGATCATGAAGCTCGACTTCTCGTGGGACCGTGCGGCGCAGACCTATGAACGGGCCTATGCGCGCGTGGTGGCCGAGCGGCGGGGGGCCTGAGGCTGCACGCCGCCATCCGCGCCGGGCGCGTCAAGGACCGGAGAGTCCGGCCCGATCGATTCGGGAGAGGTCGTGGCGGGTCCCGGGATGCGGCTCTGGCGCTTGACCTTGGCCGCGCCGCGCGCCTAGAATCACGGCTTGACGAACAGCCCTGCCGCCGCTATAAGCAACGGCTGCAGAAGGGTCGCTGCGGGAGTAGCTCAGCCCGGTAGAGCGTCACCTTGCCAAGGTGAATGTCGCGAGTTCAAATCTCGTCTCCCGCTCCGGTGCGTGACGGCGGCGCCACGGCGCCGCCGTTGCGTTGGAAAGGCCAGGGGGCGCCATAGCCAAGTGGTAAGGCGACGGTCTGCAAAACCGTTATCA
>Ga0315286_10005842_pt1 | contig 11919 bp, 11 predicted proteins | sample YL17G10_0_MG_FD_205038 | JGI IMG/M metagenome (GOLD analysis project Ga0315286, IMG submission 205038) | Sediment microbial communities from Yellowstone Lake, YNP, Wyoming, USA - YL17G10_0 | ecosystem: Environmental > Aquatic > Freshwater > Lake > Sediment | place: USA: Wyoming | collected... | reverse complement strand
TTCCATGGCTCCCTCATTCTCCCCATCGCTATCGCCGAGGGACTCGTCGCGGAGGCGGCTCTTCTTGTGCTCGGGAGGAAAGCGGGGCTACGCACCTATATTATCGGTGGTCTTTCAGCGTCCAGTAACATTGTTGTGCTCAGACTACTGGTGTTCCAAGCTCTCCCATGGGAGGTCATTGCATTCATGTGGATCCTCTCATTTGCCTCCGGGGCATTTATCTCCGGCTACCTCGGGACGTTGGTGGCAAACATCGTCGATAAAAGACTTGGGAACTGACACAACGTCAGTGTCCAAAGCAGATAAATGGGATTATTTTTTCGCCTTATCAAAGGCGTCCTTGATATCGGCGCGTAGTTTTGCGTCTGTTAGGACCTCAACGCCTGCGAGGGCAAGGACTTTTGCACCTACTTCGATACCCTTGTGCCCCTCCTTGGTCAGGGTGGCGGCGCATAGCTCCCTGCTGTGTCCCGATACGTCGGCCTTGGTGAAGCCCACCATCGCGTGCATGCCTGGTACAATGTGGCTGAGGTCTGTGAAATCGGTGCTACCGCCTGGCGGTTGAGTCGCCGTGTAGTCGGGGTCCTCAGCCTCGATGCCGAGTTCCTTGAACTCTTTGACGAAGAGCTTCTCGAGCGGGGGATTCCTAACGTTTGACTTGAGGCCAGGACTGACGGTAACCTTGACCTCGCATCCGGTAGCGATTGCTGCGCCTTTGGCTGAGTTTTCGACCATCTCTACGAGTGTAGGTATGTATGTGTCATCGCTGCTGCGTACACCGAACTGCATGACGGCGCGGTCGGGTATGATATTGTTGGCGAGGCCGCCCTCGGTTATAATGCCGTGGACGACTGGGTTGGCTCCACGTTTTAGCTGTTGCCTGTTGGCGTGGATCGCCATGAAGCAGAGTACGGCGGCGTTGAGGGCGTTGAGTCCGTTATATGGGTCGGCGGCGGCGTGAGCTGTTCTGCCTGTGAAGACAAGGTTGATCCCCGTGATAGCGAGGAAACCCGTGGCCACAGTCATTTTGCTGTTCCCCATCGGGTGGATCATCATCACGGCGTCGACTCCCTTGAAGAAGCCGGCCTCTGCCATCTTCTTCTTGGCACTATTGCTCGGGCCGTGTCCCTCCTCGGCGGGTGTGCCGACTACCCAGAGTTCGCCGGGTATATCCTTCATAAGTTTGGAGATGGCAATTCCGGCGCCGAGGCCAGATGTGCCTATGATGTTGTGACCGCATCCATGCCCGATACCGGGGAGGGCATCATATTCACAGAGGAAGGCGATCGTTGGTCCCTTCCCCTTGCCCTTCATCACCGCCTTGAAAGCTGTGGGCATCCCCTGGACACCCATCTCCACCTTGAAGCCGTGCTTCTTCAGCTCCCCGGCAATGAGCTTCGAGGACTCGACCTCCTCGCTGCCGAGCTCTGGGTGCGTGCCGATCCAGTTGCTCATCTCGACGAGTCGTGGTAGAACAGCGTCGACCTCTCCCTTGACCTTCTCCTTGAGAATCTTGACATCAGCCATGGTGATCGATGAAAATGGGTGACAAGGGAATAAGAAAGGTTCCCTCGAGGAGGGATTAGCCTCTGAACCATATCTTCTCGATGTCGAGCTTCATGAATTCCGGCGCGGCCTTCTCAAGCTGCTCCGGAGTCACGGGCGTGCAAGGGGCGCGGACGTCAAGCTCCATATCGACCCCCCTGAGCCTCCAGATGGCTTTGTATCTGCCCCAGAAGCTCGCGGTACCGAAGTTAGTGTCGATGATGTTGAACATCTTCACAACTTGCTCGTGGTAGTAGAGTGCTTTCTTCATGTCCTTCTTCTCCCACGCCTCCTTGAGGCCGAGCATAATGTGCGGGAAGGCCTGGAACTCGGCGATGAGCGCGCCGGTCGCGCCCTGCGCGAGGAAGGCAAGGTACGCGGACGGGCTACCGGTATAAATCGCGATCTTTTCCCTGACCCTCCAGATGATGTCGGAGTAGCGTAGGCTGAAGAAGTCGTCCTCCTTGTAGCCGACGACGTTGTCGAAGTTTTCTGCGAGGCGAGACACTACACTGGGGCTAATGGATGCTCCGAAACCTGGGTTGTTGTAGAGGATTATTGGAATGTCCACCTTAGTGGCAATCTGCTCGAAGTGGTGGTATGTCTCGTGGTCGTTCGCCCTAACCATGAGTGGGTGGCTCAGCATGACGCCCGCGCAGCCCACGTCCTTCGCGTAATGTGTGAACATCCGAGCCTCTTTCGTCGACATGGCACCCGTGCCGGCAATGACGGGTACGCGCCCGTTCGCCTGGTCGACAGTCAAGTCGATAACCCTTTTCCGCTCCTCGTGTAGAAGGTAGGGGAACTCACCCGTGGCACCCACAGGAACGAGTGCGTCAGCGCCGTCTTCGATGATTATATCGATGATACGACGGTACGCTTCCTCATCGATCTCCTCACCACCAGCCACGAATGGCGTGACTGGCAGGCAGAGAATCCCACTGAACTTGCCCTTGAACACCATAAACGATCATGAGGGAAAACCCAAACGCTGTATATTTCACTTGCCATCAGGCACTGGACGGATAATTACCTACTCACTGGGTGGTAGGCGCAAATGAGAATGCCGGCAAGGGTAATGGCTCCGCCGACGAGTGTGAGGGGGCCGGGAGACTCACTAAGTATAAGGAAGGCGAGAAAGGAGGCGCCAACTGGCTCCCCGAGGAGGCTTATGCTCACCACGGGGGCGGTTATCCACCTCAGAGCCCAGTTGTAAAGGGTGTGCCCGAATATCATAGGGACGAGGGCGATAATTGAGAACATCAGGATAACCCCATAGTCATAGCCGAAAAGGGGGACGCCGATTGCGACACTTCCGAGCGCTAGTACCGCTGCTGAGACTGCGTAAATCGGCGTAACGTATGTCGTCAGGTCATGTCTCTGTCTGAGCCTCCTCCCCGCCAAAATGTAGATACCTAAAGCGACCCCTCCGACGAGTGACAGAGCGTCTCCCGCGAGATTCCCACCGCCGATACCCAAGTCCCCAAAGGCAATGATGGAGGCGCCAACAAAGGCGACGACGATACCTAAAGTGACCCGCCGGCTCACTCTCTCCTTGAAGATGAAGTGGCTGACTAGCGCCACGAAGATGGGGTCGACATGCACGAAGATAACGGAACTCGCGACGGATGTGAGACTGAGGCTCGTTATCCACGTCGCGAAGTGGACGGCGAGGACGACGCCTACTCCTGCTAGCAGCAGCAGTTCACGTTGCCCCATGGTTCTTATCTTGGAGACACCCCCCCGTTTTAGGAAAAAGGGGAGAAGCATTAACGTCGAGAGAGCGAGGCGCCAAGTTGCGATCGCCATCGGCGGCGCATCGGTCAATCGGATTAATATAGACGCGGTCGATACGGCGACGATACTCACTAGCAGAACCAGATTCGGTGGAACCCCGGGTTTCTCACCCAACACGATCCCCTAAATATTGAATCAAGAGCTATAAAAGAGACTCAAGTGATACTGGCAACCATGCCTCGCCCCGTCGTCCTCATGCCCTATGACCCCGAGTGGCCAAAAATCTACGAGCAGGAAAAAAAGCTCATTCAGGGCAACGTCGGGGGATAATCCATTCCATCGAACACGTCGGAAGCACTAGCGTACCCGGCCTCTTGGCGAAGCCGATAATCGACATAATCTCCGGTGTTTATGGACCCGAAGACGCGGAAAAGTGCAGGATACTCCTCCTAAACATCGGCTACGGCTATCTTCGGGGGATAACCCCGACTGGTACTACTGCCTCGGCAAAGAGCCGCACAGCCCTGGCTTCCACCTCCACCTCGTCAAGGAGGGGAGCACCCACCACCTTAAGCATATAATCTTCCGCGACTGGCTTCGGACAAACTTGAATGACGCGCACGCCTATAGGGACTTGAAGATCGAATTATCCGAAAAGTACCGAAACGACAGGGTTACCTACACGCATAGTAAAACGATCTTCATCGACGGGATAGTGGAGAAGGCCAAGAAATCTAGGGCTTAATAATCTTCTTGAGGAGTTCGACATCCATCTCTAGCGCGGCGACGGGCATCTCAATCCCCCAAGCCTCAAGCGACTCAGGCTTAAGCTCCCCAGCCCAACAGAGTGGTTCGCCATTCACCTTCGCGACGAGGCGCCTGCCTTCGATGAAGCAGTCCCATCCATCAGCCTCGACCTCCGCCTTGACCTCCAGGTTCTCGAGGACCGAGTTCATCGTCGCCTTTATGTCGCTGAAGCTAGCCTTCGCGTGGCACTGGACAACGGCTAGGCGTCGCGCACTCTTCGCCCCACTGTCCGTCTTCTCATCTAGTAGGATCACATCGTCCACCTCGTAGAGACTCTGCGGGTACGGGTGATGCTTATTCGTGCTTAGCACCTCCATGAGGCCCGGCAGCAGCCTGTTACGGAGAACGTTATAACCCTCCATTTTAGGGTTCTCCACCTCGGCTAGAGGTTCCTCGACTATACTCATCTTAGTGAAGAGCTTCTCCCGGTTGCTAAGCATGAAGGTGACGACCTCCATGTGGCCGAAACCGATGATGAAGTTGCGGATGTATCTGCTGAAGATCTCGAGATCATCTTCACCGGCCTTCGTGTGGATCGGCGGGATGTTTGGGACGAACTTGTCGTATCCGTATGCGATGGCGACGTCCTCTACTAGGTCGATTGGGTGCATTATGTCGGTGCGGTAGCAGGGAACCTGCACATCTATCTCGTCGCCGACGACCTCGGAGCCGTGCCCCATCCTGCCTAAGAGCAGCATGGTCTCGGTGATGCCGAGTGCGATGCCGAGCGTCTTTTTAACGTACTCATTGTTCAAGTGCCATATCTTCGGCGATAGGTCGGGGGTCTTCACCGCCTTGTCAGGGTACTTGATCTCGACAGCGTAGATCTCGGCACCTCTGTCGGCGAACGTCGTACAGATGATGTTCAGGGTCTCCGTGATGGCCTTGAGGTCGGTGCCGGTTATGTCTATGAAAATATCTTGGGTCGCCTCATCGATACGAGTGTACTCGCTATTGATGATCGGCGGCATCGAGAGCACCATGTTCTTTGCATCGAGGATCATAGGGTACTCATCCGCGCCTTCCAGAATCCAGGCGTACTCAACGCCCTTCGGCATCTCCGTCAGCATCCAGTGGAGGTCCTTGTCGAAGCGCTCCCCCAGTGGCCTGAACTTGAACTCCGGGGGCTTCAAAGTGTACGTGACTGGGAATTGGACGGGTTTGAGGTTGTGGAGCCCTATGGCTACCTTGCGCCTCTTCCTGCCGTGGGTGATATGGAGCTTTTCCTGTAACTGGATTATACTGCGAATTAATGAGTCACTAAAGTCGACGCCCTTAGCGACTGCGCAGACGAAGTATGGGCGTATCACCTGCGTCTTCTTGTCGACGATCGCAACGTAGTTGGAGTCCTTGACCCTGTAGCGGCGTGGTCCCGGCTTCTCACCCGTGAAGCTGGCATAAGCACGCGCGAGCCCCTCGGTGCTCATCAGGTCGGGACGGTTAGGAAAGACCTCGAGAGCAAACCCTTCCTCGTGTGGTCCCTCCCAACTGGTTCCCATCATTGGAAGCTTCTCCTGAAGTTCCTCTATGGTGACCTTTCTGCCGAGTACCTCCTGGAGGTCTGCTAGGTTAACGTTGATTACCGGCATTCATTTCACCTCGTCCAGAGCTTCGCCTTGCGGAGAAGCCCAATGTCGTTGCCATAAAGCTCCTTGATCGTATTGACATGGTAGCTCTGCATGACTAGCCTATCAAAGCCAGGGCCCCATGCGAGGACAGGTACGTCTACGCCAAGGAGGGGCTTGACAACCTCGGGGCGGAACATACCAGCACCGAATAGCTCCATCCAGCCGCCACGCTCCTCGATCCAGACCTCAGCTTCCATGCTCATCTCTGTATAGGGGAAATAGCCTGGACGAAACCTGAACTTCTTCAAGCCAAGCCCCTCGAGGTAAGCCTTGAGGTATCCCTGCATGTCGCGGAATGTTACATCCTCCCCTACGACTATTCCGTCTGTTTGGTAGAACTCGGCGAGGTGGTTCCAGTCGATTGCTTCGTTTCTGAAGACGCGGCCGACGCTGAAGAACTTGCCAGGCAGGTCCTCGGGCTTAAGCTTGCTTAGCTGGAGGACGCTGAGGCTCGTCGTATGTGTGCGCAGGCAGCAGCGGCTTGCGAATTCTGGGCTCCACTTGTACTGCCAGCCCGTAGATCCGGTTGTCCACCCGTTCTCGTGCGTCGCCTTGACTTGCTCCACGAGCTTGCCTTTGGGTAGTTTACCCTTGTAGGGGGTCTTCATGTAAAAGGTATCGGCGAGGTCTCTCGCCGGGTGGTCCTGCGGTTGATAGAGGGCGTCGAAATTCCAAAAGCTGAGCTCGAGGTAGTGGCCCTTCATCTCCTTAAACCCTAGTTCGACCCAGAACCGGCGAATGTAGTCGATTATCTGGCTGATGAAGTGTCGCTTCCCTGGGGTGAGGCTTGGGACAGGTAGGGATACGTCGTACTGCTGTACTACTGCGCCCCTCCAGGTACCCACCTGCAGCATCTCGGGGGTAATCTGGGTGATTACTGGCTTTGAGGAGATCGCCTGGACGAATGGGAGAACCTCGACACCGAATGGTGTTAGCCCAACGAAGCGCTCGGTTTCCTCCTTCACCTCGATGAGTCCACGTTTGGCGAGGGGAGGTATGCGAGAAGCGAGTTCTGACCCGAGTTTGTCCTCTTGGATAGCACCCTGTGCGAGATGCTTGAGAACCTTCTCGTCGACCGTCTCGGATACAGCCGCTTTGGCGCCTTCGGGTGTCGCTTCAACTTTACCACCCTTGATTGTCGCCCAGCTATTGCTGCGCACCCATACTAGGGCGATGTTGATGGCGGGGATATTCCCCTTGAGGTGCGAGAGTTCGTTGTCACCACCTACGGCGGCCTCGATTAGCTGCTTCTCGGGCAGCCCCTCGTCTGCGTACTTCTGCCCCTCCTCGGTAAGCTTGAAGAACCGTGATACCTCCTCCCTGAAGCTGACGACGCCTTTGGTCTCCGACCAAGCAGAAGCCTTTTCGACAGCGTCTCGGCCAAGGCCCATGGCCTGGCTGAGTGCAGCGGTAGAGGACTCTCTGCCGCCTCTGAGGGCGACCATGAGCCTCCGCTCATTCTCGTTAAGCCTTGATGCTACCTCTTCGGGGTTCAAAGGTCTCACTAGCCTAACAATACGGCTCGGTCAGGTGTTTAAAAATGCACGGGACAGGAGCAGTTGGCTATGCGTATTCAGTGATCTTCCTTTGTGTGAGGGTCTGCTTGAGTAAAGGACCGGCCTCTATCCACTTCTCGAGGGGGATTGTGAGTCTGCTCATGACGTGTTTTAGGGCAGTTTCCATCGTCGTGAAGAGGCGTGGGGTCTGCTTCATGGCGTTTCTGCAGTTCTCCCTTACCTGCCAGACCCCGACAGGGAGAATGTAGTCGGGGTATGCTTCGCGGAATATGAATACTTTAGCCTGGCGGCGGACCTTAGTAAGGTGCTCCATGACGGCGAGGCGCCCCGAGTAGTAGCAGCCTCCCATTGAGGCGTATGTTGTGCGTCCATTGTAGCCCTCCCAGTCGGTGACGATATTGACGTTGGTCTCCGAGGGGTTCCAAAGTGTCCGCGGGTACCACGCTTCGTACGCCTCGTAGCTCCAAGCGTCGGGTACCAGAAGTATTTCGAAGCGGTTGCCGAGGTATTCGGACTCGTAAACCTCGTGCATGCTGATGAGGGGGTAATCCTTCGTCTGCTTCGCCATGTCCTTGCCGAGCAGATCATCGATGGCGGTGATGCTCCACCGGGTGGGGACGAGGCGTCTATTCTTCTCGACTCCGAAGCTGCCAGTGCTAAATGCTTTGACTATGCTGCTGACTGGCACGCCGTCCTTGTAGAGTGTCTTAGCTGCCTGCGCCGCCTTTAAGTCCGTGTCGTAATGCGCCTTCTCCATCCAGTGATTCCATTTTATGAAGCCTATGGAGACCTTCTCGAGGGGAGCGGTTGGACCAATTGGCTGTAGGTCGTTATCCAAGTAAAGACGCTTGACGGGGGCCTTCTGGAGCTTCATCTCTGTCTCGACATAGTGCTCACTAAGGCTGATCTCGCGTGTGGCGTCGAGAATCTTGCCAGCCTTCTCGGGCTTTGTTACGTTTATTGGAGTCATCCCGCGGACGAGTTGGCTTCGGAAGCCTATTATCTCGTCCATACTCCTTCCAAACCATTGCTCGGTGTCGTCGAGTAAGGCGGTGTCGCCATAAAAGCCAGGAGCCATTGGGCCGACCTGGACATAAGGATACCCAAATCTGCCTACGAAGACACTTGGTGGAGAGCTGCCTCCTACGTTTGTGCCTTGTACACTTTGGAACATACGTGTATGGGCGGCTACCTGCTCAATTATGGGGCATCTAGTCTTCCCACAGAGCATCTTAGAGCCTTTGCAGACTGTGCAGAGGTTATCCCGCGCCTGGAGCTTGAGCTGGTCATTTGTGTAATCGAGGGAGGTGCCTATCTCAGGATCCTGTTGGACTAGTTCCCTGACCCATGTATTGCTGGGCTTGAAGCTCTTGGCGATCCTCTTCCCCAATCTGTTGATTCCACAGCTTCACATGGTTATAGGGGTATCGAGGCGCAGATGTAATGGGGAGGTGGGTGGAAGTGAAGGTGGTATCTATGGTAAATGTTGAGAACGTCGAGTTTCCGAATGGTAGCAACACCATCCTCGGTAGAATCTATCGACCAGCGCGCGAAGAAGTGGGTGCTCGTCGATAAGGCGGACCTCGGCTATTTCAAACGCCGAGTAGTCAGGATACACGCCGTCCTCGACTGGCTTAGTTCAGGCTCTAGGGATCGATCCCTTTTTCAGCCACTTATCATGAGGTTTCTGGATGCCAATCAACCGTGGAAACCTCCGCAGCGTCCTCGTGAAGCTGCCGTCTCTCTACTTCGGACTGTTCCTGTTTGCCGCTGGGTCGGTTACGAACCTCTACTCGGGGCTGGGGATGAACCCTTGGGGGGTGTTCCACGTCGGGATAACTGGCATCAGTGGTTTGACGTTGGGGCAGGTGAGCCAGCTCGTCGGGCTCGTCGTTTTGCTTATCGGTTGGGGACTCGGATTTCCACCGGGGTGGGGGACGGTCTCGAACATGTTCTTCATCGGTTGGTTCACTGACAGGATCATTGAGTGGGGGCTGATACCCAAGCCTACCGACGTCATCGGGCAGTATACGTTACTGCTGCTAAGTGTGGTCTTCGTGGGTGCGGGCAGCCTATTTTACATGAGGGTACAGCTCGGTGCAGGTCCCCGCGACGGGCTGATGGTCGGGCTCGTCAGACGACTCAACAAACCCGTGTGGCTCGTTAGGGGAAGCATAGAGGTCAGCGTGCTCATCCTCGGTTATCTGCTCGGCGGACCTGTCGGCATCGGGACGGTCGTTACAGCGCTCACGATAGGCTATTCAGTCCAATACGCTTTCAAGCTGGGAAAGTTCGAGGGGAAGTCACTCCAATTGAACCTCTGGGAACTTTACTACAAACTAACGATAGAGAAGTAGACTCGGCAAGTTCCTACCGGTATTTTGGAATCGATTAATTCTTAACAAATATTGGACTATTCATCCGCAGTGTAAAGTATGATCTATGAGTGGCGTGTATACGAAGCCTATCCAGGCAGGATGGATGCGCTCAACGAGCGTTTCTCCAAGATTACGTTGAAGTACTTCGAGAAGCACGGCATCAAGGTTATCGGTTTCTGGACGGCGGTAGTCGGCACGAGTAACGTCCTCTACTACATGCTCGCTTTCGATAGCCTCGCCCACAGAGAGAAGGTTTGGAATGCCTTCAGCACGGACCCAGACTGGGTGAAGGCGCGGACAGATACGGAGCAGAAGGCGGGTGGCCCGCTGACTGAGAGGATCGTAAACATGATTCTCAAGCCCACCGACTACTCACCGATGAAGTAGCTAACCGAGTTGTGGCACTACCTCATTGACGAATAACTCCGCTTCTTTTTTGATTTGTTCCCCATGAAGCGGATTATGAAGAGGCTGACTCCATGTGCGCGCGCAGCATAATTTGAACGCTCAAGGCTAAGGAATACACCGAAGTCAATTGAGCTCATGGTGAAGACGTACAACCATGCGATATGACTCTATCCTGAGACGAGACGGTTTTTACGCGTCCATCGCTTTAGCCTAGAGAGAGACGGGCTTGAAGCAGTGGATGAACGGATCAACGTTTTATCCACTAAAAAACAGTTAACTAGCTATGCCAGAATTCGGAGTCACCCACGAATCAGCCCAATTGAAGCGAGTACTCGTCCACCATCCTGGGAAGGAACTCGAGCTAGCGAACAAGAATCAGGTCGCCCACCACTTCTCATGCGCCGTGGACATCAAACAGTTCCAGCGTGACCACCAGATGCTCATAGACGCCCTCACGGAGGCTGGGGTCGAGGTCCTCGATGTAGGCACACTGCTTGCTGATGATAAGCAGATGCAGGGACTAATACAGCGCGCCCCAAACCTCGTCTTCACGAGAGACTCCAGCACAGTCACCGAGGCGGGTGCTATTCTCTTCCGTATGGGTCTACATAGCAGGCGCGCTGAGACGCCCATTATACGCGCAGCGCACGAAGCGGCGGGGACGCCAATCGCTCACCAGCTCAAAGAGCCACAGACATTCGAGGGGGGAGGATTCGCGCTTCTAGAAGGCAAAGTAGCAGTCGCTGGGCTTTGTGATCGCACCACACAGGGCGCACTCGACGACCTAGGTGGCTTCCTCCTCAAGGAGCAGATCGTCGACCAGTTTATACAGCTCAACATGCCGAAAGGTGCAGTACATATAGACGGCGAGTTCGCGGAGCTACCCGGTAAACGCGCAATCGTCCACCGTCCGTCCCTCGAGGAGAAGGCGGCGAAGTTCCATACGAGAACGGAGACATGGGAGGGGGGTTATATTGAATGGCTCATTGACGACGGCTACGACATAATCGAGATCACGGATAAGGAGATGATAGATATGGCAGCGAACTTCCTCACCGTCCACAGTGACCTCTGCATACACTACACGGGCAACCCGAGGGTGATGAAGGAGGTCAGGGAGCGTGGTATCGAGGTGATTCAAATTCCGGGGGACGAAATGAAGAGGGGCTGCGGCGGCATCCACTGCATGACCTGCCCCGTTCTAAGGATCTAACTGATCCATAACAAGAGTTTTTAGTTTTTTGTTGTAGAAAATGGTCGTTTTTGGTGCATTTTTCGTTTTTTTTAAGGTTACTTTATGCGCATTTTTACACGTTTTTTATCCTGATTGGAGCTATTTTATAGCTTATTTTTAGTTATTGGGGGATGTTTTTCGTATTAATAAATTGATCACCCTCTCCCCTCCTCTTCGTTCTAGAAGATCCGTAGCCTGGGGGGCAACTCGAAAAGACGTGTGACTATGTGAAGGGGAGGGTCGCCCTCTTCGCCTTCCAGCCCTCGGGCTTCGTCCCGTCGATGCCCAACCCGCCGCTCGATAGTATGAAGTCGTCGGCGGGCTGGAACCTTGTTGCCATGCCCCATACGACCTGACGCAGGTCGGAGGCGTCTATGTCGTCGTCGACGCAGATGATGATGCCGGGTCCCTTCACGAGGTTTCTAAGGGCTGATTTTACGTCCGAGCCGGTGTGCATCTTCAGCACTTGTAGGTGCCAGTCGCTGAGTGGGTTTGTTGCCTCCTCGATGCCGAGTTTACTGAGGTCGGCAGGCTTCTTCACGGTTTTATGCGCCGTCGGTTGCCCGGTTGCGACTAGAATCGCCTTCGAGGCCGTGCCGTCCGGTGATGAGGATGGGTCGAGCCTGTGGCAGAAGACGTCATGAAGCAACTCTATCCCCGAGCCG
>Ga0315286_10005841_pt1 | contig 11919 bp, 10 predicted proteins | sample YL17G10_0_MG_FD_205038 | JGI IMG/M metagenome (GOLD analysis project Ga0315286, IMG submission 205038) | Sediment microbial communities from Yellowstone Lake, YNP, Wyoming, USA - YL17G10_0 | ecosystem: Environmental > Aquatic > Freshwater > Lake > Sediment | place: USA: Wyoming | collected... | reverse complement strand
TCACCTGCGGTGACGAGAATGTCCACAGAGCCAAAACCAAACACAAAGCCGGTTTTAACCTTCGGACCTGATCCTGGAGAAATCGTCGAGATATTCCCTGTGGTTCCACGTCCGCGAAGAACCAGGCCACCATCGAGAGAAATAGACCATGTGACATTAGACGCGTCCGCGCCTCCGGTATTTTTTATTACCGCTGTAATACCGAAACCACCGGTGATTGCGCCTATTTCAATGTGGGGTAACGCCAGTATCTCTATACTGGAGGCTTCTGACCATCCGCTTTCCAAATAATCTACATCTCTGGCTTTTACCGTGATGTTATAGATGCCTGCCGTGGTCCATGTATGGGTAAATCCTATGGTTTCTCCAGAGGTATAAGGACCAAACCAATCGCTTACTTCGTCACCCCAGGAAATCATATAGGATACATCACTATTCTGTGGATCTGTCGTACTGGTCGTGAACGTGTACTCCACTCCGACATCCCCAGTAGCAGGTCCGGTTGGTTTATCAGGAGTATTTGGCGGCGAGTTAATGGTTCCGCGCCAGACTTTGACAGAGGAATCACCAAGAACATTGTACTCCTCAAAGTAGTACTGACTCATTCCACCACCGCCATAGTGTTGATAAAGATAGTACAGAGCCATGTTGGTCATACCGCCGATAGACTCAATGTCATCATCCCACCAGGCCTGAAACATGTTTCTCTCTAAGATATCATCTTCATCCCAATAAGAATAGGTCGTCGCACCCCAGAACGCAAGACCACCTTTGTTTGGTGCACGCAGCCATGTTTCTCCAAAGCATTCACTAACGGTAAACTGACATGTAAGACACGCGTGGCTAGCAACAAATGGGTACATTCCATCGTTGGTAAGGCTGTTTACATTACTTTGGCCAAATGCAGGACCTGACCATGAATCTGTTGAGCCATGACCTGTGTAGATTGCAAGACTGCGTCCATCGTTTAAAGAGTTGAGGATATCCTGGGTATCAGCGCCATAAGTGTGTGCGTATAGTTTGTCGCTTGTGTAATCATTTGGTGTCATATAAATATCAATCACATAGTTTTGTGTAGCTTCAGCAACAGTCCAATAAGTATAATCATCTGATGCCATAAAAGCTCCCTTCTTAACCCAAGCTTCATCAGGGAACGATCCTGTTTCATAATAAATTGTCTTATCTACCATCACAGTGACTTGCTCTGCAGTCGCAGCAGGGAATCGACTAATGATAATATCAGCAAAATAGTTACCAGAATCAATGGTGACATAATATAAATCTGTACATGTACCTGTATAGGAACCGGTCCATGTTGGAATCTGTGGGGAATCACCAACTAAAAGAATATAGGTTGGTGGGATCTCCCAGTTATTGTACGCATCGACAATATACGCTTTGATGTTTTCTTTGGTTGGTCCACTGGGGATCTCCGAGGTCATCGTGACCGTCACATCAAATCCCTTTGATTCTTTATACGTTGCAAGCGATTGAATGGCATCGAAGAATGCATCATAAACAACGATGAGATACCCTTCTTGTTTTGGTTCCATTCTTTCAGTTCCAAGTAATGAGCCATAGTTGATGAACGATGCGGTAAATAATTGTTCAAAGGAGGAGGTGGTATACCGATCAATTTTTTCTGCAGTCCGTACAAGGTCACTCCCAGGGAGGTTTATGCGCACCTGACATTGAGTCATGATTCTCAGTTCGCCTGACACAGGATTATATTGCACCGGTGAAATTTCCAAAAATCCAATGTTTCGTCCCCGCAGCTCTCCAATGACATTTACCGTAGCAAATGTTGAAGGCTGAAATGCATTTGTTGTATAGTACATATTATTCATAGCAAATTCAACAGATGCTCCCTCAATTTTAACGAGTGATGGTTGAACCGGAATAATCGTTGAGGGAAGATCTAATGCTGCTAGTGAGGTTATCTGCCAGGAAATCGATTCAACTATTAACTCAGGGTTTGCACCTTGGGGGATTTCGATAAATCGACAGATTGTCGGAAGCTGAGCTTCGCCGATGACCGTAGTCACGCCTTCGTCCGGCAGATCAAAAGTAGCAAACTCTTGTCCAGCTAGCGTAGATCGCCCAAAGACGAGAGTCGGTGGTGTGACGGTGACAATAATGGTTGGCAAGTCTCCCTCATAAAACGTTGATTCGACGGAGATGGATTTCGTAGATATCGATGTATTAGTTGCATGGAACGCACTGACTCCAGTAGAGAAGAGGAGTATCAGAGCAACAGTTGCTTGAATAAATAAATTTTTCTTATTCTTCCACTTCATATTCTTCATATCCCCTATACTATTCATTAGTAATTATCCTAACAAAAATCATATTTATATACATATCGCCCGTATGAAAACCAATGAAATAGTGCCATAAGGCTGCGCTATACCCTCACCTCGTATACCATCCGTTTGTTTTTAAGATACCAGATTTACCTACTATCGTTTTTTTATCTTCTAAAGAACCATGTAAAGCGCAGGTGAAACCCCTGCCGTGCATAGCCGAAAGAAAAACGATTGATTGACGAAAAACAACAAATGCGGTTTTTCATCTGCAGGTTCTTACTATGTTTCAGACCACGCAGTATTCCCAACCAAAACTATAAAAAAAAGTTTTTTGGAAATCTTTTTAAAGAGCCAGTTACTCTCCACCTGTAATTTTGAGGAATACAGTATGGAAAAACAAAAAATAGTTCTTGGATTGATTGCTACGCTGGTCTGCTCTTCTCTCATGATAAGTGGCTGTACGCAACAAAACTCACCATCAGATCAAAACAAACCATCAACCGAAACAGTACGACAGATCCTTGAGAAAGCTAAGACAATCGAATCAGTGTATTTTGAAGTTAATATATCTGAGTTATCCTCCGGTGTTCCAGTACAAAACGTCACGATGAAAATATGGCAAAAAACACCGTATATGAAGGAAAACGCGTCATACTCTTATTCTGATAACACAACCAATGTTTCATACATCCAACGTCCTGAGGGGATTTATCAATACGTCGCTACGCAAAATAAGTATGTACTTTACCAAGAAATTGGCCTTCCTCAACTCTCCACAGGAGATGTGGCAGAAGACCTTCTCAACAACCAGACAATAACGATTCTTGGAACAGAGAGTATCAATGGAATAACAACGACTGTTATCCAATATTCGTCAAATGAGTCTGAGAATTCAACCAGGACAATGAAAATGTGGATTTGGAATGAAAAAGGAGTTCCGTTAAAAGTATTTGAAACAAGGATAAGAGACGAGATTACTATTACGTGGGACTATCAGTACCTTAACTATTCATTCATAGATATCCCTGACAGCACTTTCAACGTGGAATAGTCAAACGAAAAGACACCGTTCATTCCTTCTTATTTTTTCTCTTTTTTTTATAAAAAAAGGTTTTTATTTAATTTTATACAACAATTGAGTAGCTAGTCAATTCATCCCCTACGCTAACGTTTTAAAAAAAACGAAACAATTATATCGTTTTTTGGTGGTGAACATCATGGTGGCCGGATGTTTCGTGTGGAGAAAAAAGAGATACGGTTTTCAACTGTGGGTTTTCCGCTTATATTTCAGAGCATATAGTATTCCAAGCTCATAACCAAAAATTTATTTTTTTATGATAATCAGCGGTCCGAGAAGGAATGCTGATATGGTTTTTTCAGCTACATGCGCAGTCACTGTTATTGTAATTTTCCCAAAACCAAAGAGAAATCTCGTTTGAATCTGGGTGGATAATCCAGGTTGGATTTTCGTAATCGAGCCAGTGGTCTGACGTCCGAGAAGGACCAAACCGCTCTGAAGGGTAATAGACCAGGTAACATTGGATGCTTCACTGGTACCGGTATTTTTCACCTCTGCGGTGATGCGACCAAAACCACTAGTGATCTCACCAATCTCAACAGGAGGGGATGTCTCGATACGGACAGTGATGGGATCGGACCATCCACTTTCTATTCCAAGAACATCTTTTGCTTTTACCTTCACGGTGTAATTACCGGAAGTGTTCCAGGTATGCGTTGCCTCAGCAATAGCACCAGAATCAAAGGGACCAAGCCACGTGCCCATCGCGTCACCCCAGGACCAGAGGTAGTACACTTGCTGGGATTCAGGGTCAGTGGTGGTAGTGGTAAACGAATATTCTACATTGGATTCACCGGTGCCGGGGCCATCTGGTTGAGCAGGGGTGTTTGGTGGCTGGTTTTCGTTTTCTGCAGCAAGGTTCTGAACTGCATCGATATCAACCCCTGGATTGTTCTCGCTGGGACTTCCATTTCCGTCATCCACGATTTTTACGTATCTGGCTGATTCGACTGAACCATCAGCAAAATCAAACTCCGCTGTTCCCATTCCCGTTCCTATATTCTTCCAAGGACCATTCCAATTGGTGGAGACATATACCGTGTATCCATCGGTCGTAGAACCACCTTCAAATACCTGGAGGTCAGATGCATCAGGGAGATCGGTAATTTCGTCAGCCATATCTAAGATGATTGACCCACTGACACCAAGCGATGCACAGATTTCATCAGGGGGTCCAAGTGAGGATATACCTTCGCTGGGATTATTTTGATAGTTATCGGACGGAGCATAATAATCACATGTGGTGACTTGATAGGCATAGAATTGGTTACTCGGATTTAGTTCAACATTCAGTACTGTCGGATCTCCTGAATCTACTTGAACGGAAAATGTTTTTTCCTCGAAACCATTGGCTCGATAATGAACCGTATAAGTCCCAGGTAAGAGCACGCAATGGTAATCTCCAACCAGTGGATCTGCGAAACAAGGCCAGGGTGCCTCTTCAACCCAGACCGTCGCAGCAAGTGGTTGCCCGTTGTTTGCATTCGTTACCACACCGGTAATCCCCATGTCTGCGGCATCAATCAACTCCAGCATCGCATCCCGGTTCAAGTCCCATGCCTGCGGGATATTAGAGCTCTGCACTTCAATGGTCCAGTCGATATCTCCACGGCATCCAAAACTAAAATCATTACAATCCCCAAGGGTTTGGTACCAGTCGTACCCTTCGACAACCCAATATCCATTATGAGAGCCGTACTGTTCAGAGAGAAATTCAACAATGTCGTTATTAGGGACCCGTTGAGATTTATAGTTCCAAACATAATTGACAATATCCCCGGAGCAATGGAAGGATAACGAAAGGACGAAGTTGTTCTGTAACGCATTGTTACGCATCGCCTGTGTCTCAGGCTCAGAATAAGGGGTTGAGCTTTCTGGCATGTACCCATAATTCCTGTTGAGGTCGATACCATGAGCATTGTACCGAGTATTGGCTTCTCTGCCATCAGGGTTCACCATCGGGATAATCCATATCTCTCGGTTATTAACTAACTCGGTGATTGAGGGGTCGATGTTGTAGTTTTCGGTGAGAAGTAAAGCAAGATTCAACGGTAACTCCGCAGACATCCATTCGTTCCCATGGTGAAGACCACAAATGCGGACCTCTGGTTCGTTTTCCTCAGAATCAGGGTTATCCGTGATCTTCAAACCCCAGAGAACCCTCCCTTGTACACTCTGCCCCAGATCATATAAACGAGTGATGTCGGGGTAGGTGTTTTCGATGTTTTGAAGTTCGGTTGTCATCTGTGCATACGTATGAAAATCACGTTCAGAATCAGCGGAATGCTTCCACCCTTTCTGCTCCGCAAGCTCATCAGGCACAATCTTGGGGGCAAGATTCATAGCGGATAGCCAAGCGAATTCCTCTGTAGATACGAGGACGACCGCGGATGTTCTGGACCGGTCAACCTCAAGGATGGTAATTCGATGTTGAATGATATCACCAAGGGTGCTTGGCTGAGAGAGGACAACAGCTGCAACGATGGAATCTAAAGAATGATTCATTGTTTCTTGTGCAGTCGAAAATCCTCCAAAAACCGTAGCAATGCCCATCGTGAAAAACACGAGAAAGGCACATATTTTTTTATTTTCAAGACTTTTGTGGTTCATATGGTATCTGCCCCTATTCTTCAGTATTTTCGCAACAATGTACCTGCCATTTCTTTTCGATTCTAAAGAAGAAAGGTTGGAATAACAACCTCGCTGCTTTTGATGAGATGTTCAAGAGAATCCCAGGAACATATGCAATGATCGTATAATATCATTGTATAATTATATACATAGTACTATCCTCTATATAAATATAATGAGACCAACAAAAAAATGAGAGAACGACATGGTCAGCTTCGTTCTAACAAAATACGCAACCCTTCTCGTTACATCATCGAACAAGACATGTTTCACAGGATTTCCGATAGTGAAACATTGACTAGAGAAAACGAATCTTGCCCTGGCCAAAATAATTCTCTAAAATGGAATGCGGAAAAACTACACTGATCGAGCAGCAATAATTCGTTTTACGCATTCTTTTAATTTCACGATATCGAAGGGTTTGACGATGTAATCCTCTGATGCAAGGAGCCCCAGGCCAGCACTCATCTCATCACCAAGTGCGGTCAAAAAAATAATCGGGACTGCACTCCATCTGTCGTTTTCTTTGATGCGTGCTGCAACATCCCAACCGCTCATCCCCGGCATCATAATATCCAGCAAGATCAGATCAGGGAGAGGGCCTCCTTCTAGTACCTGGAGACATTTTTCTCCGCTGTCTGCTCCGATGACTTGAAATTCTTTCGTCGCATCTTCTAACACGCATTTAATGGAAAAAATAATATCCTGAAAATCGTCAACAACCAGTATTGTTTTTACCATCCACCCCAACTAACTAGTTTAGAGTATAAATAATTAGTGATTTTTTCTTCGTCATCACAAACGGGAGCCCAGTCCAATGAATTTTCCTTTTATAAAACAAAGATGAGAATTCTTTATTATCGAACGCAGAAGCAGCCTTGGAAAAGAATCGTTAATAGAAACAATCGGTTTATTATATCATATTTGATATCATTAAAGAGAGAAACTTCAGTATCTCCTGTAAAAACGACCTCGTTTTTTCTTCCAGAAAAACCACCCCTAAAGGCACATCTTATATCCAACCCACTGATACAAAATATCATCACAATCTTTAAATACACTGCATCCTCTTTTTAATTCATATGAAAATAGAAATCGATAAACACATCATTATTGACCCTGAAATCTGTCATGGAAAACCCACCTTCAAAGGAACAAGAATCATGATATGGCAAGTTCTTGAAATGCTAGAAGCAGGCGTCAGTGTAAAAGAAATCATCGAAGCATTTCCATCAATTACACCTAAAGCAATTAAAGCCGCGCTCCACTACGCGGTAACAATAACGAGAGGAACAAACAATGTCGTCATCAATGTCGGAGCGTAAATTCCTCCTTGATGAGAACGTTCACAGTAAACTTCAACACTTTCTTATCGCACAAGGTTACGATGTGAGTGCAGTACCAAAGGGAGCGAAAAACGGCGTGCTTGCTGCGAAATCAAAAACAGAGAAACGCATCTTCGTAACAAATGATTCTGATTTTTCAGCATATCCAAAAGAATCTATTTTCTGTGTCATTTGGCTACGCATTCCACAATATAAACCAGAAGCACTCATCGCATCGTTTACCAAGCTGCTAAAAAGCATAACAAACAAAGATCTGACGGGAACGTTAGTAATTCTAAAAGAAGGATCACACGAAATTATATCGTTACATACCAAACGATAAACTAGTTTTTTCTGAACGCGGTAGCGGTTTTGGAGACGAATCGTTTTGAGAAGCAACCTGTATAATATATCATATTTGATATAATATAAGAAGGTAACCTCCAAATATCCTTGAGAAACAATTCTGTTTTTCTCTTTCGTCACCGCCCCTCTCCCCCAAAACCCTCTTTTTTCCAGATTCATCTGAATATCGGATAGCATCTGTTCGGAATTTACCCATACAAAATTATATAAAGTAAGAAATCCTTACTTATTAGGAGTGATAGAAAATGCCTGTAGTCGTAAAAGTAACTAGCAAAGGACAATTCACCCTCCCCATGAAATACCGCAAATCCCTCGGCATCAATAAAGACTCGTATCTGCTCATAGATGAAGTAGGAAATTTCCTTGTCTTAGAAAAACTCCAAAAACTTGATCAAATCACAAAAATCCTGTCCTTAAAAGTAAAAGAAAAAAAGATAACAAAAGAAGAAATCCTTAAAACACTGAAAAAAATACAAGCGGAGAAATGGAATGCATGAGGATATTCCTCGATGCAAACATCCTCATCTCCGGCATCATCTTCAAAGGAAAGGAACACGAATTACTCATAAAAAACAAAAACATTTTTTTCATAACTTCTGAAGACGTTCTTGAAGAAACAAGAGCGGTGATTATCGAAAAATTTCCTGAATCAAGCGAATTAGTTGAAATATTTCTAAGCATTCTCAATCCAACGGTAATAAAACGAAAAGACTATGCATCCAAACTCAATGAATATTCAACGGTTCGGGATAAAAACGATCGGCACATCCTCGCAGCTGCCATAATAGGAAAAGTTGACTATATTGTAACAGGCGATGCTGATTTACTCAGTCTGAAAAACTACAACAATATCTCAATTGTCCAAGCAAGAAAGATAATATCCCTCCAGAAATAAAACTACAGAAGCAAAGAAATAATGTTATAGCAGTTCAATTTTTTTTCTGAACGCGAAAGCGGTTTTGGAGACGAATCGTTTTGAGAAACAACCTGTATAATTATATCATATTTGATATAATCTAAGAAGGAAACATCCAAATATCCTTGAGAAACAATCCTGTTTTTGTCTTTCGTTACAATCCCCTCTAAGAACCTCTTGTTCCTCTACTCGATTCCAGTCCAATGAATTTTCCTTTTATGAAACAAAGATGAGAGATCTTTAGTACATCACAAACGCTCAGATGCACTCGCTACATTGACATCACCATCCGCACCAAAAGAGAACAGACGCCAACAACTGTATTTTAAGAAAGTAAGACATTTAAACAACAATGACATTATGTAATACGGAGATGGAACACTACTCGAGTTGTTCATCGATGTAGAGAAAAGATGGGACACTATGCTGAATACTGCTGATGTCACTCGGCAATTTTTACAGTCAATAATTGGAATTATCGGCAGAAAAACATCAGAAGAATACGCAGCAGTAACCATACGAAATCTTATAAAAAAACTCCAACCGAACTATCCTTTTTTACAAGACATAGAAATAAAAAATACGCGTTCCTTGGAACTGGAAAGTAATGTAACTGTACGGGACTCACTGAACACCATTCAGCCTAAAGAAGTTGGAATGGCGCTAAAAGAAATTGAAAAAATAATAATGAAAACCATGGGCAAAAACGCAGGGTATTTCTTCATCAGAGAAACACAAGAAAAGATAGGCATAGACTATGATATGATACTGGTCAAAACCATGGATGTTGATTTAACTTTGATGCAATCAACCTATATCGTGGAAAAAAAATCAATCCCTCTACTGCATATCGAGAAATCTGACGTGATGAGACGGTTTTTAAAAGCCCTTATGGAGGCATTGGAGAAACAAACCTCTAAAACATTTGCGATAGGATTAACCGCACAACGTGTTGAAGCACTGAGACAACAATATACGTTTCTTGAATATGTTTCTGTCAATGATATCAGGTATAGCCTCGGTTCTGAAGAGGTGGCTGTAAAGCCGGAAATCAACAACGTTGACCCTCAAGAACTTGGAAAAGCAATCGGATCAATTCTCTATGATACCGATACAGCACTCACTGACCTTGGCAGGAACTCTGTTGCAGATGATCTGAGAGCGAATCTTACATTGGAATATCGTGCAAAACTGAAGGAGATAGGCGTCACTATTAATGCACATGGTTTAGGGTATAGCGCGATTTTCAAACAAGTAATCAAAGCATTGATCGATATTCTAAGTAAAACAAGCACGGAGAATAATGCGATTTTCACGGTGAATTCGCTTCTTCGAAAAATGGATAGCACGTATGAATTCCTCAAATATGTGAAAGTGGACTCGGCAACCGGCCAAGGCGAACCCTACCATATCATGATCACGGGCAACATCGATTCGATCAACGAGACCTACGCTCGACGAGCAATTCAGCAACTCATTGAAAAAATAATAGAGTCCTTAGAGGAAAAAGTGAGAAAGGAATTCATCCAACAATTCAAGAACTCACTTGAGAAAAAATACCTATTAAAAATCGAGGAGATGGGCGTCAACTTCCATATGATCGAGTTGCGTCAAGAGATGTTGAACCAAACCTGACAAAAATATCCAAATCAAAAAAAACTTCATACAGACAGCTATGGGTAAATATCCATGACGAATGAAAACGTAGTAGTTGATAGGAATGATAGATTGAAAGAATGTATCCAACAGTCCAGAACGATTATTCTTCAGAGGTTCTCCGTAGTGTTGAAGGGAGGATTGGTAGAACCTAAAACTGACACTTATATTCCTTTTAGTGGGACTGGTTGCTCCTTCAATAGGTATCTGGTATTTCTATTTGATCGCGAGTTCGTTTCTTTCACAGAACCCTGAGATTTTTATACAACAGCAGATGCTCTTGAATGGCACTGCCATCATAATTATTATTCTGATCGCAGTCAATACCACGCTTTTAGGGCTCATAATATCTCGTTCATTTACCAAACCAATTCAGGAGCTGCATGAAGCAACACAGGAGCTGGAAAAAGGAAATTTTAAGGTCAGAACGAATATTAAAACAAATGACGAGCTTACACAACTCAGCGACGCGTTCAATCGCAGCGCACTCGCGTTAAGCAAGATGGCCGAGGAACGCCAGCAACTTGACAACGCAAAAACGGAGTTCCTCAGCATCACCTCTCATGAGCTCCGTACACCAATCACACCCCTAAAGGCACAGTTACAGATGCTGCAACAAGAGTATTTTGGGAAGATCAATGAGAAACAAAAAGAAAGCCTTGATGTGATTCTCCGAAACACGGAACGACTCAACAAAATCATCGAAGATTTCCTTGAGATCTCTCGCATTGAAGCTGCACGATTGAAATTCGCGTTCAGAAAAACAGACCTTCAGGAAACAGTCAAAGAGACGGTACAGTTCATGGAAGGATTTGCCAAGGAGAAAAACATAAAACTCGTGGTCACTACCGGGGAGCTCCCAAATATCGAAGTAGACCCAGATCGAATCAGCCAAGTCCTACGAAATCTTGTCCATAACGCCATCAAATTCTCTCCATCAGACAGCAGCATTGAAATCCATACGGAGTTAAAAAAGGACTATATACGATTCAGTGTAAAAGATAAAGGGGTTGGATTGAAATCTGATGATCAAATCCGTGTCTTTGAGCCGTTCTATCAAGTGGAGGGAGCTCTGAGCCGAAAATTTGGGGGCACGGGATTGGGACTGACGATTTGTCGGGGGATCATTGAGGCACAAAAAGGAAAAATATGGGTCGAAAGCAAGCCTGGTTGTGGCAGCACGTTCTATTTCACGGTTCCACTCACCCCGGTCCATGAGATTGAACCAATTAAGGTCCTCTTTTCCCCAAAAACAGAGATCGAAAAGAAACTACGAGATCAATTTATGGATGCGCTGGGGCCAATGGGTGTTGTCGAGTTCAATGAACTGAGAAACAAACATGCCCTTAGTAAAGAAGATCTCTTTGAATATATTACTTCTTTGGAAGGTCAATCTATTATTCGTCAGAAGCATGCAGATGAATTTAGAAGAAATATTGGAAAGATATTTGGTGAAGAGTGCCAAAAAGAAGAAAATGAACGAATCGATGAAGGAATAAGAAAGGAGTTGTAAGGTGAAATAATGAAATTAAGACGATTATTGATCATTATGTGTCTAGCGATATCGCTGATACCGATTGCAATGATTAGCGGGTTGCAAGGCTTTCAGATCGCAAGTATGTTTCTTGGCTTGACTCTGGT
>Ga0315286_10005840_pt1 | contig 11919 bp, 11 predicted proteins | sample YL17G10_0_MG_FD_205038 | JGI IMG/M metagenome (GOLD analysis project Ga0315286, IMG submission 205038) | Sediment microbial communities from Yellowstone Lake, YNP, Wyoming, USA - YL17G10_0 | ecosystem: Environmental > Aquatic > Freshwater > Lake > Sediment | place: USA: Wyoming | collected... | reverse complement strand
AGGCGGCCGACGCCGCCCTGGCCGCCCGGGCCGAGGCCGTCCGCAAGGAGTACGCGGCGCTCGACGACAAGGTCGGCGTTTTCGAGGGCGCGGGCTACGCCTCGAAGGGTCTTTATCGGCCCATGATCTACTGCATCATGATCTTCAATCCGAAGAACGAATTCTGCCGGGTTTGCCAGAGGGCCATCGGCCGGATGATCGATTTCTACAGCCGATGAACGTCAGGCCTCTTGTCGCCGTCCTCGCCTCGGCCGTCCTCTTCGGGGCGAGCATGCCCCTGGCCAAGCTCCTCCTCGGCGGGATCCCTCCGGTCGCGCTGGCCGGGCTTCTCTATGCCGGGGCTTTCCTGGGGCTCGCCGTCTACCGCGGCGCGGCCGGATTCGCCCGGCGCCGGAGCCGGTCCCAAGGGAGCGCTGGGGAGGCGCCGCTCGAAAAACGCGACCTCCCCTGGCTCGCCGGGGCCATCCTGTCCGGAGGCATAGGGGCACCGATCCTCCTGATGCTCGGGCTCAGCCGGGTCACGGGATTCGCCGGCTCTCTCCTTCTCAATTTCGAGGCGGCGGCCACGGCCCTGATCGCGGTTTTTCTTTTCCGCGAAAACGCAGGGCGGCGCGTCTGGGCGGCCATCGCCCTCATGACCGCGGGCGGAGTGCTCCTCTCCTGGAATTCCGGCCCGGGCCGTCTCGAGCTCGCCGGGCCCCTCCTCGTCCTGGCGGCCATGGCCGGATGGGGCCTCGACAACAACCTCACCCGGCAGATCTCCGACAAAGACCCGGTCCAGATCGCCATGGTCAAGGGGCTCGTCTCGGGCGCGTTCTCGCTGGGCTTGGCCTTCGCCCTGGGGCAAGGCGTTTCGCCGGAGCTCCCGGTCTTCGCCGGGCTCGCGGTCGGGGCTCTGGGCTACGGGCTGAGCCTGGCCCTGTTCATCAAAGGCTTGAAAGGCCTGGGCGCTTTCCGGGCGGGGGCCCTGTTCAGCATCGCCCCGTTCGCCGGGGCCCTGGTTTCGATCCTCGTCCTTGGCGATAGGGTCAGGCCGGGCCTGGCCGCGGCCGGCCTGCTCATGGCCGCCGCCGTGGTCCTCGTCGTCCGCGAAAAGCACGCGCATGCCCATCATCACGACCGGATGACCCACTCCCACGCCCATGTCCACTCGGACCTTCATCATGACCACGCGCACGAAGGGGACGTCCGGGAGCCTCACCTCCACGGGCACGTCCACGAGGGGACGGACCACTTCCACGGCCATTGGCCGGACAGCGACCACCGGCACGGCCACTGAAGCTCCACGGACTCACGTCCGTGGAATCCCGCGAAGGGGATTGAACGATGGGAAAACGGGAAGGGCGGGTCAGGCCGCGGATTCGATGATGCCGCCGCCGAGGACGATGTCCTGGTGATAAAAGACCGCCGACTGGCCCGGCGCGACGGAGGCGACGGGTTCGGCGAAGGCGATCCGCGTCCGTCCTTCGTCGAGCGGTGATATCTCCGCCCTGACGAGCCGGCCGCCCGAGCGGACCTTGACTTGGACCTCCGCCGGGGCGGCGAGCCTTTCGACCATGCCCCAGGCGCAATCCCGAGCCAGGCACGACCGCGTGTAAGTTTCCTCTTCCGGGCCGACCACGAGCCTGTTGTTTTTGGCGTCGATGGCGGTAACGTAGAGCGGGACGGGATGGGCGATGCCCAGCCCCTTCCGCTGTCCGATGGTGTAGTTCCAGACGCCTTGGTGTCTGCCGAGCACTTGCCCATCGCGGTCGACGATGTCGCCCTCCCGGCTGTCCCGCCCGAGAATGTCCTTCAGGTCGCCGTCGTAGAAATCCTGGCTCTCCTTCTTGTCGTGGACGGGGAGATGCTCCTCCCGGGCGATCGTCCGGACCCGGTTTTTCGTGAGTTCTCCCAGCGGGAAGAGAGTTGCCGCGAGCTGTTCCTGGGACAGGCGGTAGAGAAAATAGGATTGGTCCTTGCGCGGATCGACGGCCTTTCTCAGCAGGAACCGCCCGCGCGCGGCGTCATGCTCCACCCGGGCGTAGTGCCCCGTCGCAAAACGATCGAATGCGAGCCCCGCTTCCCTGGCCGCGCCGGGGAGGAGGCCGAACTTGACCAGCTGGTTGCAGCGGACGCAGGGGTTGGGCGTCGTCCCGGCCAGGTATCCTTCCCGGAAATAGCGGAGGACGAGGTCCTCGTAGCTCGCCGAGCAGTCGAAAACATGGAGCGGAATGCCGATCCGGGCGCAGACGTCCCCGGCCGCCCGGATATCCTCGACTTCGTCAGGGCCGAAGCAGGCGCTCCTCGCGGCGCCCGGCGCGTCCGGACCGGGCCAGATCTTCATGAGGATACCGGAGACATCGTGCCCCGCCCGGACCATGAGGAGCGCGGCGACGGACGAATCGACCCCGCCGCTCATGCCGACGGCGACCTTCATCAGCTCTCCGGGTTTTCCAGGAAGCGGATAAGGTCCCGGGTGAAGCGGGCCGCCTCGGCCCCGTCGATGATCCGGTGGTCGAACGCCAGGCACAAGGGGAGGGTCTTTTTGACGACCACGGCGCCGTTCTCGACGCGGGCCCTGTCGGCGATCTTCATGGTCGCCAGGATGGCCGCTTCGGGGTAGTTGATGATCGGCGTGGCGAAGTCGCCGCCGAAGACGCCGACGTTGGTGATGGAGAACGTCCCGCCCTTGAGGTCGGCCAGGTCCAGGGTCCGCTCCCGGGCGGCCTTGGCCAGGGCCTGGATCTCGGCGGCGATGTCCAGCACGGATTTCTGGTCGGCCATCTTGACGACGGGAACGATCAGGCCGTCCGGGACGTCGACGGCGATGCCGATGTTGTAGTATTTCTTGACGACGATCTCGCCCTCCTCGTCGTCCAGGGTCGCGTTGAGGGTCGGGTGGAGCTTGAGGGCCTCGATGAGGGCCTTGACGATGAACGGCAGGTAGGACAGCTTGATGCCGGCGGCTTCGGCCTCGGGCTTCATCTTCTCGCGGAGGGCGGCGAGAGCCCCGGCGTCGGCCTCGTCGCAGTGCGTCACGTGGGCGGCCTTGTCCAGGGATTCCCGCATTTTCTTGGCCGTGGCCCGGCGGACGCCGCGCAGGGGGATCCGCTCGAGCGACCCGAAGAGGTCGTATTTCGCCTTGATCTTGATCGCGGGTCTCTTTTCGGCCGGCTTCTCCTTGGCCGAGCGGACGTCCTCCTCCGTAATTCGGCCGGCCGGGCCCGTGCCGGGAACGGCGTTGATAGCGATGCCGAGCTCCTTGGCCAGGGCCCGGACTTTGGGGGTGGCCAGGACCTCGCCGGTCCGGCCGAGGGCCGCCGCCTGGACCGGAGCCGCCGGGCGGGCCGCCGGTACCCCCGCCGGGGCCGGCGCAGCTTCGGGCACGGCTTCACCTTTTTCGCCGATGGTCACCAGGACCTCGCCGACCTTGATGAGGTCCTTTTCCTTGAAATGGAGCTTGAGGACCGTCCCCGAGTAGGGCGACGGCATTTCGACGACGGCCTTGTCGGTCTCGATCTCGGCCAGCGTCTCGTCGGCCTTGATCTCGTCCCCTTCCTTGACCAGCCAACGGACGACCTCGCCTTCGGTGATGCCCTCCCCGACGTCGGGGAAACGGAACTCTTTGGCCATGTCAATACTCCATCAGTTTACGGATGGCCCGAAGGATGCGCTCCAGGCTGGGATAGTAGAGATCCTCGCTTTTCGACAGGGGGATGGTGATGTCCTGCCCCGTCACCCGGAGAACGGGAGCGTCGAGGTTGAGGAGAGCGGACTCGCCGATCGTGGCCGCGATCTCCGCCCCGAGCCCGCAGGTTTTCGGGGCTTCGTGGACGACCAGGGCCCGGCCCGTCTTCCGGACGGACGCGAGGAACGTTTCCCTATCCATGGGAGACAGCGTGCGGAGGTCGATGATCTCCGCGCCGACGCCCTCGGCTTCGGCCGCTTCAGCCGCTCTCCGCGCGACCGGGACCATGGCGCCCCAGGCGATGATGGTCAGGTCTTTCCCCTCCCGCACGACCGCGGCCCGCCTCAGAGGGACCTCGTAAGCTTCCTCGGGGACCTCCTGTTTTTCTGCCCGGTAAAGTTTGGCCGGCTCGAGGAAGATGACCGGGTCGTCACTCCGGAGCGAGGCGGTGAGGAGCCCTTTTGCATCGTAAGGATTCGAGGGCACGACGACGGTCAGTCCCGGGATCTGGCAGAAGAGGGCTTCCGTGCTCTCGGAATGATGTTCGAGGGCCTTGACCCCGGCGCCGTAAGGCGTCCGGATCGTCAGGGGCACAGTGAACCGGCCCCGTGTCCTGTTCCGGAGACGGGCGACGTGGGAGACGATCTGATTGAAGGCCGGGTAGATGAATCCCATGAACTGGATCTCGGGCACGGGCCGGAGGCCGAGGGCCGTCATCCCGATCGAGGCGCCGACGATCGTCGATTCCGCGAGGGGAGTGTCCATGACCCTTTCGGGGCCGAACCGGTCGAAGAGTCCTTCCGTCGTCCGGAAGACGCCGCCGTTGCGGCCGACGTCCTGGCCGAGGATGACGATCCGGTCGTCCCTCTCCATCTCCTGGGCGAGGGCCTGGTTGATCGCTTGGATCATGGTCATGATCATCGGCGTCCCTCCGCGAGGAAGGCCTTGAGGTCGGCGAGCTGCGCCTCGAGCTCCGGCGGCATGGCGGCGTAGGTGTAGGCGAAGATGTCGTCCAGCGTCGCGGCCGGTCGGGCCTCGGCCTCGGCGACGGCCTTCTCGACGAATTCCGCCGCGGCGTCCTGGACGGTTTTTTCGTAGGCCTCGTCCCAGAGCCCTTTCTTTCCGAGATAGAGCTGGAAGCGGAGGATCGGGTCGCGCCGCTCCCACTCCCGGACCTCCTCTTTCGACCGGTACCGGGCGGCGTCGTCCGAGGTTGTATGGTCTCCCATGCGGTAGGTGTAGGCCTCGATCAGCGTCGGACCCCGGCCGGCGCGGGCGTTAGCGAGGGCTTCGCGGGCGGCGGCGTAGACGGCCAGGACGTCGTTCCCGTCCACCTGGACGCCGGGGAAGCCGTAGGCGACGGCTTTTTGGGCGATGGTCGCCGCGGCCGTCTGGCCCGCCCGCGGAACGGAGATGGCGAACTGGTTGTTCAGGCAGACGAAGACGTTGGGCGTCCGGAAGACGCCGGCGAAGTTCAGGCCTTCGTGGAAGTCGCCTTCCGAGGTCGCCCCGTCGCCGAATGTCGTCACGACGGCGATCCGGAGTTTCCGGTATTTCGCGGCCAAGCCCGCTCCGACGGCCTGCGGGATTTGCGAGCCGACGGGGATAGCGATGGGGAAGATGTTCAGTCCGTCGGGCGTCCTCAGGCCGGCTTCGTTCCCCATCCAGAGATGGTAGTAATCGGCCAGGGGGTAGCCCAGGGTGATGTACATGCCGAGGTCGCGGAAATAAGGGAAGAACCAGTCGTCCCCGGCCATGGCCGAGGCCAGGCCGACCTGGCACGCTTCGTGGCCGCGGCTCGGCGCGTAGGTACCGAGGCGGCCCTGCCGCTGGAGCTTGATGGCCTTGGCGTCGGCGGCCCTGGTCCGGACCATGCGTTCGTAGATCGTCCGGAGCTCGGCCTCCGCCAGGCCTGGGTCCAGGCCGGGCGCGATCCCGCCCGTCTCGTCGAGGATCCGGAGCCTTTCCCCCTTGAGCGGGTCGAAGGTTTCGATCATCGTTCACCCTCCCAGATGTGATGCCGGACGCCCGGCCCAGCCGCCTTTTCCTAGGATTGCTTCAGCGCCCAATCCTTGAGCTTCTCGTAGTCCAACTCGCCGCAGACGGCGTCGTTCGCGTCGGGGTTAAGGAACGTCGGGACCTTGAGCTGACCGCCGCATTTGGCCGCGATAATGGGCCGATAGGACCTCATGAGGTCCGCGTTCTTCTCCTCATGCCAAACTTCGCGCTTGTCGAAGCGGACGCCGGTCTCCTGTTCGAGCTTCTCGACCAGGGGCATCATATTCTTGCAGTGGGGGCATTCCCGTCCGTGGAACATGAATAGATTGGCCATTATTTCCTCCTGATAAATAGTCCGCACCAGCATTCCCCATCCGGAACTCCCTTGTAGGTTTCGTGGATGGTGAAATTGCAGGGGCAGACGATCCTCAAGTCTTCGTCCCAATCCTTGCAGCGTAGCCGGCATGGACAGTACTTCAGGCCGTGGTTGCGCTCGTTCTCGAAGATGCCGCTGAGGAGCAGGTCGACCTTATCGCGGTCGGGGTTGAGTTGGAACTCCTGGCCGGCCGTGAACCGTTCGATGGCCGCCCGGAACTCGTCCGCCGTCGGGGAGACGCCGGGCCCGCCGCCGAGTATCTTTCGGGCCTCGTCCGCCGAGATCTCGACGTAGGCGTTGAGGACCTTGCAGGTGGGGCAAAGCTCCGGTGGGGCGATCCCGCAGTGGATGTCGTTGCAGACAAAACAGCGCCAATAGCGTTTCTTCATCGGGGCCCTCCGCCCGTAATTCTCGACTATAATACTAGGAAATCAAGAGGGGGTCAAACTTAGAAATTAATGACGATCGAGGTCGTCATCAACGTGTCGAGCTTCTTGAGAGGGACCTGGACGAAGAGGCCGGTCGGCAGGCTTTCGAGATCGTAGAGCGCCAGGCTTTGGAGAGCGGGGACATTGGTGTAGAGCAGCCGCAGGCTTATCTTGAGGGCCAGGGATTTCGAGATCGAAGCCGACACCGAATTCGTCCAATTGAACCGCCAGTCCTCTATCCGCTTCAGGTTGTCGTCGAAGACGAACTGCGTCGAGACGGAGGAGTTTTCGCGGATCTTCTGGTCGGCGCCGATGCTGAACCGGAGACCGGCGAACGAGGCCATGTCCTGGCCCACGTATTGCCTCAACGTGTAGGTCAGTGCGACGGCGGTCTTGACCTGGGTCCGCGCTTTTTCGACCCAGGCCCAGCCGATGCCGGAAGTGAACATGACCCGGTCCTCGACGCCGGCGAAGCGGTTGCGGTCCCAGCTCAAGCCGGCCTGCCCTGAGAAATTATTAGATATCCGGCGGTCGTACTGGCCGGCCAGCAGGTAGTTTTCAGCGACGAGGCGATGGACCGTCTCTTCGATGATTTCGAAATCGGTTTCCGTCCCTCGGGCGGTCCGGGTCGTCGTCGTGGAGTTGCTATTCAGGATGTAGGACTTGAATTGGAGCGAGTCGCTCGTCCACTTCCTGATGAACGTTGTGCCGAGGCTGAACGCCGAGGTTGCCGTGTTGCCTCCGGTGACCACGAAGCTGAGCTCGGCCGTCGCCTTCCACGGGCCGAGAAGGCCCGGCTTCTTTTCCTCGCCGCGGACGAGGATGGGCGGGACGGCGAGGGCCGCCAGCAGGCCGAGCGCCGCCGCCGCTTTATAATTGGATATTCCTGTTCTGTTCATGCCCAGCACTCCAGACCGGCGAGTCGCCATGAGTTTCATAAAATACCCGTTGGCCGGAGGGCTGTCAACAAAAAGAAAAAGCGCGCTATTTCGCCAGGGCGTCGTAATAAAGGGCGGCGGCGCCGAGGATGGCGCCGAACATGTCCCCGAGGACGTCCCGCTCCGAACCCTGGCTCCTGACGGCGACGAGGGTCAGGCTGAGCTCGAAGCTCTTGATAATGTCGGGGACGAGCGGCCCGATGACATTGGTCAGGAGCGAGATGACAAAGAAGGTCAGGAAGATGAGGGCGACCATCCCGTAGTGACGGGTCGACGCCCCCTCGGAAGACGGGGGGACAGGCGCTTTTTCGTTCATGGGCAGGCACCGCCTTTCGGACACAGTTCTACAATAAATCGGGGCGAAAAAAAGGTTCTTACCGGCCCTTCTTGTCTCCCGTTTGCTCCTTCTCGCGTTGGAGCTCGAGAAGGTCGACGGTCTGCGAGAAGTCGCCGAGGAGGTACTTGGCGAAATAATCGGCTCGGATCCAGAACCAGTAGTCGTTCATGTTGCCGTAGCCGTGGCGTTGGCCGGGGAAGACGAAGAAGTCGAAACGCTTGCCGGCCTTGATCAGGGCCGCGGCCAGGCGCAGGGTGTTGGCCGGGTGGACGTTGTTGTCGATGTCGCCGGTCGTGATGAGGAGGTGTCCCTTGAGGTTCTTGGCGATCTCGGAGTTCTTCTCGATGCTGTATTCGAACTTGACGTTGCCGTCCTTGTCCACGACCTCCTTGACGCCGTGATGCTGCTCGCTCCACCAGCGGTTGTAGACGTTGTTCTCGTGGTTGCCGGAGGAGGAGACGGCGACCTTGAAGAAGTCGGGGTAGACGAGCATGGCCGCCGTGGACATGAAGCCTCCGCCCGAGTGGCCGTAGATGCCCACCCGGTCGATGTCGATGAAAGGATGGAGGGTGGCCAGCTGCTCGATAGCCCGTTTCTTGTCGGCCAGGCCGTAGTCGCGGAGGTTGCCGTAGCCGTAGTTGTGGTACCACTTGGACCGTGACGGGTGGCCGCCGCGGTTGCCGACCTCGATGACGACGAAGCCGAGCTGGGCCAGAGCCATGCTCGAGCTGCGCGGCACGAACGTCTTGGAGACGCTTTCCGTCTGTGGCCCGGGGTAGACGTAGGCGATGATCGGGTACTTCCCGTTTGGGTCGAAGTCGAACGGCTTGTACATCACGCCGTAGATGTCGGTGATGCCGTCGTTGGCCTTGACCTTGAAGGGCTCGGGATACTTGAAACCGGCCGCAAAGAGGGCCGTGACGTCGGTCGTCTCGAGCTCGAGGAGGAGGTTGCCGGCCGAGTCGCGGAGCTCCGACTTCGGCGCCAGGTCGACGCGGGAGAAGTTATCCACGAAAAAGCGGGCCGGGTCGTTCATGGCGGCGCCGTGGGAGGCGTCGCCCTTGTCGAGCTGTTTCAGGCCCGAACCGTCCAGGTTGACCCGGTAGAGGTGGGTGAAGTAGGGGTCCTCGCCGGGCTCCCGGCCACAGGCCGTGAAGGTGAGGACGCGGGCCTTCTCGTCGACCTGCTCGATGCCCTCGCCGGTGAATTCGCCGGATGTGAGCTGCGTCTTGAGCTGGCCCGTTTCGTCATAGATGTAGTAGTGACCCCAGCCGTCGCGCTCGGACCACCAGATCATCTCCTTTCCGCCGTTGAGGAGACGCAAAGCCTGGGTTTCGACGTAGGTGTTGAGCCGTTCCTCGATGAGGACCTTGACTTCTCCGGTGGCCGTGTCGGCCAGGCAGACCTCGTAGCCGTGGAGGTCGCGCGTCTGGCGGCCGAAGTAGAGCTTGTCCGACGCGTCCGAAAGCCATTGGGCCGGCGGCGGGTTGTCCCGCTCCCGGTCGAGGGCCTTGCGCGGCGCCGTGAAGATGCTGAGCGTCGGGTCTTTGAACTTCTCGGCCTTGACCTTGACCTTGCCTTTCGTGGCCAGGTCGAAGACGAGGATCTCGGGCTGGGGCTGGTTCTCCTCGCCGGGCATTCCGTAACGGTAGGTTTCGAGCGTCGGGCGCGGATCGGCCAGGGAGTTGATGACCCAGAGGTCGGCGACCTTTCGCTCGTCTTCGCGGACGAGGGCGATTTTCTTGGAGTCTTTGGACCAGACGATGCCGTCGGCCGGCGTCCGGAAATCCTTGCGGTCCTTCTCGTCCTTCTGGTATTCCTTTTTGTCCTCGTCGTTGAGGGTGCGCGCGTAGCTATAATGCTCTTCGCCGTCGGTCGTCAGCTGTTCCTCCTTGATCTTGGCGTCGTCGGCTTTTTTCTTGGCCAGCGCGAAGCTTTCGGCGTCCATCAGGAAGAGGTTGTGGCCGCGGGCGAAAATGACCGTCTTTTCGTCGGGCGACACCGTGGCCCAGCGGGGCCGCTTCGGCGGCGTCTTGTAGTCTTCGAGGAGCGCGAGCTTGCCGGTGGCAAGCTCGTAGGTGAAGGCCAGGGTCTTGGTCTTGGGCTCCTCCTTGGGTTTTTCGGCCTCCTTGTCCTTGTTCTTCTGGGTGTCCTGCTCCTTCTCCTTCTCTTTCTCCTTGTCCTGGACCTCTTCCTCTTCCTTGGCGATCTCGGAGGCCTTGACGATCTTGCCGTTGAGGGAGATGTCGTTGTCCCTGGGGACCTCGATCTCGAACTGGAGGACCGTGTCCTTCTTGATGAACTTGATCGTCTTGATGGGCAGGTGTTGGGCGTCGTAGGGGGAGAGCAGGATCCGGGTCAGTCCGGCGGCCATCTTGGCGTTGTCGAAGAGGAGTTTTTTTGTCTTGGCGAGGGGATCGACGAGATACCACTTCCGTCCCTGACCCGTTTCGTAGGTGTACCAGAAGCGGTCGCCCGTCTCCAGCCAGTGAGGGGATACGGAGGTGTCGAAGACGAGCTTGGCGACCTTGGCCGACTGCCACCGGGATGCCAAGTCGTAGTTGGCCTTGTCGGCTTTCTTCATCTCGGCGCCGGCAGCAGTGGCCGGGCTGAAGATCGCGAAACACAGGAAGAGAACCAATGCTGCCGCCGATCCGACGGCCTTTCGAACGTTGACTCGATGAGACATGGTTAGGACCTCCTTGAGCAAGGCGCGGATTATAGCAAATCAAGCGGACAAAGAATACCCGCTCATCCATGGCCATAACCGAGAGGCGCGTGAATCCATATATTTTTTTTTTACAAAAGCATGACAACTCCCCCCAGGATAAATGCTATATTAGCTTCGGAACAGCGAATATCCATGATGATGGTCGTTTTTCTGAAAAGAGGCTCCACACAAGATGAAAAAGCGTAAGGACCCGGTCTTCGACCTCGAGCGCGCCTATGCCGATTGCCACCGGATCGCGCTTTCTCTTGCCAACGGTGAGCCTTGCGGCCGCGCCCTTGACCTCGGCGCAGGCCAAGGAGCTCTTTCCCAGGCGCTGAAGGAGCGCGGTTTCGAAGTGACGGCGGCGGACGTCAATGCGGAGCAGTTCCGCGCCGTCGGTGTCGAATTCGCTAAGCTCGACCTCAATAAACCCCTCCCTTTTCCCGACCAGGGTTTCAACCTTGTTCTGGCCGCAGAAATCCTGGAGCATCTCGAAGCCCCGCGGGCTTTCGTGCGCGAGATTTTCCGGATATTGAAACCCGGCGGCCTGGCCGTCGTCACCACCCCCAACATCACCTCGATCCCCAGCCGTATCTTCTTCCTCGCCACGGGCTTTTTCGACCTCTTCGTTCCGACGAAGAAGCGGCTCAAAGACCCATTCAGCTCCGAGGCCGACGGCCACATCAGCCCGCTCCCCGGTTGGCTGCTGCGCTATTTTTTGGAAGACGCAGGATTCGAGATTGAAAAAACGCGGTACACGATGGCTTACATCCCGCTCGTCCCGCGTGCGTTCCTGAAATTCTTCCGGGGACCGTTTTTGGGCCGCATCGGGATCAATTCCTCCAGAAAACCGGCCGGGCCTCCAGAATGCGGGTTGGGGCGCGAGTCTCCATGACTCCTGGTTGAGGATGGTTCTCCATCCGTTGCGACCCGCCTCGTCCCCCCTCAGAAGAGCGCCAGGGAATATTCCCGGAGCCGGGCCTGGCGGCGCCGGGCGTCCGGGCAATGCCGTCCGAGTTCGGCCCAGAACGCCCGGCCGTGGCCCCTGACGCGAGTGTGGACGAGCTCGTGGAGGATGACATAGTCGGCGAGGTCCTGGGGCACGACGGCCAGACGAGCGTTGAGCTGGATGCGGCCTGAGGGCGAGGCGCTGCCCCAGAGCGTGCCCTGGCTCCGGACGCTCAATCGTCCGGGGGTAAAGCCGTGCTCATCGGCCAGCGCGGCCAGGCGTCCGGCGAGATGGGCGCGGGCGGCCCGGCGGTCGAGACGTTCGGCGGCGAGGACCACTTTGTGGCAGCGATCACGGGCTTGCTCGACCCGGGCGAGCGTCCGCTCGATCCAGTCGAGCTTGGAGAGGGCGACCCGGAGGGCCTCATCGAACGAGACGCGCGCCGGGACGGCGACCCGCACGCCCCGCGAGGCCCGGACCGTCAGGCCGATGCGGCGGGCCCGTCGGCTCTTC